>Ga0315273_10000091_pt1 | contig 76288 bp, 75 predicted proteins | sample YL17G02_0_MG_FD_205753 | JGI IMG/M metagenome (GOLD analysis project Ga0315273, IMG submission 205753) | Sediment microbial communities from Yellowstone Lake, YNP, Wyoming, USA - YL17G02_0 | ecosystem: Environmental > Aquatic > Freshwater > Lake > Sediment | place: USA: Wyoming | collected... | reverse complement strand
TACAAGCCGAACTCGGATTTGGTCTTGCCCATGTCCCGCGCGACCCCGAACATTCCCTTGAAATTGAACTACCATTTCTGCAACGCGCTCTTCCATCTGAATGGAAATTATTACCAATAATGGTGCGCGCTCAAGATCCGCGTGTCTCAATGGGGCTGGGCAAGGCTCTTGCCAAAACTTTGCGTGATAAAAACTTTGCGCTCGTTGCCAGCACGGATTTATCTCATTTCTACGACCAGCAGACCGCGTTATCGCTTGATACTGTTATGCTGCATGAAATGGAAACCTTCTCACCAGAAGGCCTATTCGACGTGGAGCGTGCGGGCAAAGGCTTCGCCTGTGGGCTTGCCGCTGTTGCCGCCGTCATGTGGGCCGCGCGCGAGCTTGGCGCGGATACGGTTAAGATACTGAAGCACGCCACCTCCGGCGATGTCACCGGCGATTATTCATCGGTGGTTGGCTATGGCGCGGCGGCCATCCTAAAGCAAAAATCGTAACCCGTAATTTGCTCTTTACGTAATTTGAATTAAGCATTATCTTTGCCCCATGTCTCTCTATGCTCAACTAGCCATCAACGTCCCGTCCGTCGCGGGCGTTTTTGATTATTCCGTTCCTGCCGCGCTTACGAGGAATATCCGTGTTGGGCATTTGGTGACAGTTCCATTCAGCAAACAAATCGTGCAAGGCGTGGTGCTGCGTTTTGTAGACCAACCCTCGGTCAAGGAAGTCAAAGAGATCATTGATCTGCTTGACCCTGAGCCGGTACTGACTCAGGCGCAAATTTCGCTCGCAGAATCTTTAGCCGAATCAACCCTTTCTCCTTTGGCCGCGATGGTCGAGATGTTCCTGCCTGCGGGGTTAAGTCAACAAGCGGATGTGTTGTATGAGATTCGTGAGTCAGGAATCGGCAATCAGCAAAATGGCGCCGCTAACAAAAAAACAATCAGCACCGAAACACAAAAACTAAAAGTTGAAGATCGTATTTTAGATCTGCTCGCAAAGCGCGGACCCTTACGCGGACGCCAGATAGACCGCCATTTCAGCCAGATCGAGTGGCGCAGGTCTGCGCAATATTTGGTGAAGAAGGGTGTTTTGTCTGCGTGTTCTGTGTTGCCGCCTGCAAGTGTGCGACCTAAATTTATTCGCGTTGCAGAGTTAGGTGTCGCCCTGGATGTGGCTGAATCTGCCATGCCGACTCTGGGTATGAAGTCCACGCTGGAGAGACGTCAAAAGGCTATACGTTTTTTGATGCGCGAAAAGGATTCCGTCAATGTCTCGTGGGTCTATGCCGAGAGCGGATGCAACCTGGCCGACTTGCAGGAACTTGCCGAGCGCGAATTAATTCTTCTGCGTGAAACTGAAATTTGGCGCGACCCATTGGATAAGGTGGGACGAAAAATTATAGCTGACGCTGGTGAGCTTGAACTCACCGATGAACAACAAAGCGCATGGCAGAAGATACACGACGCGTTTCAATCCAGTAAACCTGTCAAACCATTCCTGCTTCATGGCGTAACAGGCTCAGGCAAAACAGAGCTCTATATTCGAGCAGCAGAAGAAACGATAAGACGCGGCAAACAAGCCATCATCCTTGTGCCTGAGATCGCGCTCACTCCGCAAACGGTGCGTCGCTTTTTGAGTCGCTTCCCCGGGCAGGTGGGGCTTATCCATTCGAAGTTATCGGCGGGCGAAAAATATGATACCTGGCGGCGTGCGCGCTCGGGTCTGCTGAAAATTGTCATTGGCGCGCGCAGTGCCTTATTCGCGCCATTGCCCAATATTGGTTTGATCGTTTTAGATGAATGTCATGACGGTTCGTATTATCAATCCGAGCCGCCGTTCTATCACGCGGTAACCGCCGCACAGACCTATGCCAGGCACGCGGGCGCGCTCTGTCTGCTTGGGAGCGCGACCCCATCCATCGTGCAACGGTATCAGGCCGATGGCGGGGAAAGTGTCCGCTTGGAATTAACGCAGCGTATACCCAATGTTAATTTAATGGGATCAGCTTCGGGCATGCCGCCGGTCTCGATCATAGATATGCGTGAGGAATTAAAATCCGGTTCACGCGGGATCTTTAGCTGGGCTCTGCTCGAAGGACTTGAATCCACATTGACGCGGGGTGAGCAGGCCATCCTGTTCCTGAACCGGCGCGGTACTGCCACGTATGTCTTCTGCCGTGATTGCGGATTTGTGATGAAGTGTCCGCGTTGCGATAACCCGCTGACGTATCACATTACGTCTGGTGAGAAACTGCTTTGTCATCACTGCGGCTATGACCGTTTAATGCCGAAGAAATGTCCTGAATGTGCTCGCGCGAATATTCGCGCCTATGGACTCGGCAGTGAGAAAGTGGAGAGCGAAGTGCAGGCGTTGTTCCCGAAGGCGCGCGTTTTGCGCTGGGACTGGGAGACAACGCGCGAGAAGGACGCGCACGAAATTATCTTGAGTCATTTCGCCGCGGGCCGCGCAGATGTGTTGGTCGGCACACAAATGCTCGCCAAAGGGCTGGACCTGCCGATGGTAACCCTGGTTGGAATTGTGTTTGCAGATGTGGGCTTGAACATGCCCGATCCGTTCGCGGGGGAGCATGTCTTTCAAACGTTGACTCAGGTGGCTGGCCGCGCAGGTCGTAGTGTGCGCGGCGGACAGGTGATCTTGCAAACCTTCGCGCCTGAGCATTATGCCATTCAAGCCGCATCGCAACATGATGTGAACGGTTTTTATCAATATGAATTGGAGCAACGCAGGCGGTTGGGGTATCCGCCCTTTACGCGTTTGGTAAAGTTGGAATATCGTCATTACGATCTGGTCAAAGCAGAGGCAGAAGCGCGTAAGCTGGGGGGCAAACTTGGCGAATGGTTGCAGGCGGAAGATAGACGGCAGACCACGTTGGTCGGCCCTGTGCCATGTTTTCACGCCAAAGTTAATGGACAGTATCGCTGGCAGATTGTATTGCGCGGGCCAGATCCCATCTCAGTTTTACGCGGCCGGGATTTGAGCGGCTGGCGGGTTGAAACGGAGCCGATAAGTTTGCTATAATCAATGCAAATGATTCCGTCATTGCGAGCCGTTCTGTGGCGAAGCAATCTCCCGTAAATGGGTATAAAACGTCCCGCAGGTTTTGGTGTAATGCACAGTTATGTCGTTTAAACCTACGGGAAGGTAGATGACATCAGTTATTTGTTCTAACCCAGGAGGCATGAATGCAAAGTTTTTCGCGTGGCTGGCAATTCCTTCAACAAGCATGGAGCATGGCGGTCAAGGATAAAGACCTGCTCAAACCTTCGATCTATTCCTTGATCGTTGGGATGATCGTTTCGGTGATTGGAATTATTCCCATCATCGGAGCGTTTCTTATTTTCGGCGATTCGCAGATCGGCAACATTGTCTTGTTTGTGCTGGGCGCGATCCTGGTATTCGTCCAGTTTGTGATCAGCTACGTCTTCTCGGCGATGACCGTGTACCTGATCTTCGGCTATCTCTCTGAAGGCGATGGCCGCATGGACAAAGCCTGGGCGATTGTTCGCCGGGATTTCTTTGACATTCTCACGCTGGCGGCCGCGTCCACTGCGGTGAATTTGCTCAAGAATTTGGCAAATCGCAACCGCCGCGGCGGCATAGGCGCCAGTCTGGCGCGCACCGCCACTGGTTTGCTCGAAGCCTTGTGGACAGAAGCCGCGTTCCTGATCCTGCCTGCCATGGTCATTGACGACTTAAATCTCAAGGAAGGCATGACCCGGGTCTTGAAGATCACGAAAGAGAATCTTTTGCTTGTGGGCATTAGCACTGTCGGTGTCCGCTGGGTGACAGGCCTGATCGGTTTTGTGCTTGGCGCGATCGGGGTTGTGCTGGGCCTCGGCATATTCTACGGTCTTTCAGCGCTCTTCGGTTTTGAAGGTATTGGCCTTGTGATATCCATTGGATTGGCTGTTCTGGCCGCTTCTGTATTCTTTATGCTGGCCAGTGTTGTTAGTTCGTATACGGGTACTGCCTATCATACCTGCCTGTATATTTGGGCGCGTGAAGTGGAGAAGGCCACTGTGGCTGGTAAGGTTACTTCGCAGGTGCTCGCGCCTGCGCCGCTGGCGGCTGTATTTGGCAACGTCTGATTCTTACACTTTGGGCTGGGACGCTGAAAAACGCAGACGAACGCAGATTTTTAAGCGCATTTGTCTGAAAGACCAAGAAGAATCAGCGTTCATCTGCGTCCAAACTTTAGAGTGTAAGGCAATCAAAGGCAACGTATAATTTATGCAACCTGGACCTCGCCGTGAAGCAATCACATGGGATGAAGTGGATCGTTTAATTGACCACCTTCTTCCGCAATTTCGCCGCGAGTTTACCGCGATGGTGATGATCACGCGCGGCGGCATTGTCCCCGGCGGGCTGCTTGCCGAAGCGATGAACATTACGCACGTCCTCACCGCCGCTGTGGATTTTCCGGCTCAATCTGCCACTCAGAAGTCATCACTGATGACATGGCCTGAGTTCATTCAATTTCCTACCGACGATAAACTGCGCGGCCGCCCAACCCTGATTGTGGACGATGTCTGGGGATCGGGGCGTACGATTACGGTCGTGAAAAACCGCGTCTCTGCCGCAGGCGGCTTCCCGGAGACGTGTGTATTGCACTTCAATCCAAGCCGCGATTTATTTGGGAATGGCCGCCCTGATTATTACGCCGCCATTACCGACGCTTTCATAATCTATCCGTGGGAGATCGATCGCGATACAGACCAGGTCTTGCTGGGGGAGATTTAATTATTCCCATGAATCCAATTCAAGCAGATCTACCTACAAAAATTAAAACTTTGCGCGGTAATGAGTATTTCAACGACTTACCGGAAGATATGTTGAAGGAAATTGCCGCGCATATGCAATTGCGCGAGTATCAGCGCGGCGATGTTTTCTTCTGGGAAGGCGATCCATGTACAGGCCTGCACATTATTGAACAGGGGAGCGCCAAGATTTATCGCCTTTCTCCACAAGGACGCCAGTATATTGTGCGTGTGCTGCAGGAGGGCGACACTTTTGCCGAAGTGCCCGCCTTCGACGGCGGAACGAATCCGGTCAATGTGGATGCGCTGGAGACCTGCCGCGTATGGGTGATTGACGGCGAAATGTTACGAGGTTTGATTCTGACACATCCGATATTTGCTCAAAAAGTACTGGCGAACTTCGGACAAATGCTGCGCGGTATGGTTCACAAGGTCAGCGAGATGGCTTTCTATCAGGTTACTCACCGGTTGGCGCGTTTGATCAGTGAACTGCCACAGAATGATTTGCATGGCCGCCCTACTCCGCCCTGGACACAGGAGCAACTGGCCGCGCGCCTGGGGACTGTCCGCGAAGTGGTAGCGCGTTCGCTCAAAGAGTTGGAACGTAGTGGCGCTATCCGCGTTGAAGACCGGCGAATTCAAATCGCGGATCAGGATGTGCTTCAACAGTGGACACAACCATATAATTGACAAAAACAAATGGCGACCCTTTGAACGGGTTGCCGTTTCGCTTCTTTCCGCGCTTATGCCTGCCACCGTTTAAGGAAGTGCTTCGAAGCCCGAAACGGTCAGCGATAACTCATCGTCCACGGCTTCTTTGATCACGTCAATGTTGGCAGTTTGTGGGAATCCATAAGCGGGGTCATAACTCACGGTGACCTCGTCGGCCGCGCCAGCAAGATCAGATTCAAGTTCCGAAAAGAGGCGTTCCATTGTCCCATAACGGGCAAAGAATTCAAATTCAGGATCCGTCGCGGGGATGGGAGTCCCATCTGCATAGGTCATCGAAAGCACATCACCGTCTTTTACTTCGATGTTCAAGGGCATTTTTTCAGTAAATGGGCAGAAGCATCCGACGAAGAGCGAATAGCGGTAATGTGAAACCTGCGCAGCCTGCCACTTTTCCTGATTGAGATCAAATTCACTTTTTGTATTGCCTGAACACGCCGTGAGGATGAGCGCGAGCGTAATAAGAACAATCTTTTTCATCTTTTCTCCTTTTTGGAATGACGAAAGGTTTGTAGGGAAGGTTCCATGATAAAACAAAGTTGTCTAAAAAGGTAATGGAAAAGAGGTAAAAAAACTAGCGGTCATTAGACCGCCAGAATCAACACGTCTAATCCCGTTTGAATTTGTGCTACACTATTAAGAATGTTTTCATTCCTGATTGTCTATAAGCAATTAGGCGGCTAAAGCGCCGCATCAATCCTTAACCGTTAGGCGCTTAATATTTCATCATAAGTAAATCAATTGAGACATAAAAAAGTTCACGACACTCATGAGTACAACCATCTTAAGTATATTGTCTGGAATAGTAGGTATGTTTGGATGGGGAATATACGACTTTCTTGGTGGCGTTTTTGCTAAACAGATCGGACCCTTCAAGTCTTTCTTTTGGTCACAATTGGCTGGTTTAATATCTGCCTTTCTGCTTGCCTTTGTTTTTACAATAAGCATTCACGTTCCTATCCTTGTAATCATTTTGTTTCCAATTGCGGCAATTGTTTATTCTGCTGGGTATTTGTTTTTCTTCAAAGGCTTTGAGATAGGCAATGTATCAATTGTTGCCGCAACCATGAATCTATGGGCTGTGTTTACCATGTTGTTTGCTTTTATCTTTATGGGACAGCGGCTTTCTACGATACAAACTTTAGGCGTCTTGATGATTATCTCTGGCGCTACTTTAGCATCCTTAAATTGGAGTGATATTAGAAATCAAAGATTTCAACTTTCATCAGGTGTCAAGGAAGCGGTCTTAGGGGCTTTTTTCTTTGGCATCTTTTGGAACATTAGCGAGATTATTTCTGAAGAAGTCGGATGGCTATTAACAACTCTGTTTGTAAAATTTGGGATTGTTTTATTCTTGCTAATCTTCTCCTTTCTTGTAAAACGAGAGATTGGCTTGACGAAAGCTGCCACGAAAACAAAATACACGGTTATATTAATGGGCATTATTGAGGCTGGTGCAGTAGCGGTTGTTAATTATGGATTGACGATTGGAGACGCAATATTGATTACACCTATCGCTTCCGCCTTATCAATAGTGACCATAACACTGGCTATTATTTTCTTGAAAGACAAAGTCACCAAACTTCAAGGACTTGGAATTATCACAGCAATTGTTGGTATAATCGTAACTGCACTTTAAATTCTCGCCCGATTTTCCTGGGCATTTTTACAGCCAACGAGTCAGGCGTTCATAAAAAGGGCCTACCAATTAACAGCAGTGTCAAGGGATGAAAACGGAGCGGCTCAAAAAAAACTAGCGGTCATTAGACCGCTAGTTTTCGTATATTGTGGGGTTTTCTAAAAGTTGTTCTTTTTGGACAACCCCTGTTAAATTATTATGGTGTGGCAGTGGCGGCAGGCGCAGGCTCTGTCGGCAGTGTTTCATAATAAGTTCCTGTGCCCAACAACGCCGGGTCGTTGGCCGATTGTGCGGCCAGCATTTGTGCCTGGCGTGCAAAGTTGGTGGACTCGGACAGGATCTTCAAGATGTATTCAGGGTTGTGGAAGCCCATGCTGTTTTCTGCAGAGACAAAGTCCCACATGTATTGAGATTTACGATGCAGTGCGCGCGCTTGATCAAGCAGGGCGGCATCTACATTCGGATTTGCGGCTGCGGTCTTGATTGCATTGATCGCATCCACAAGCGCATCTTCGGTTGAAATCTTCGTATTGTAGACTTGATCTTGAATTTCATTCACGCGGCGGACGACATATTCTGTATCGGTATGGCACTGTCCGCAGGCTTGCTCAGGATTGAGCAGTGGGCTGTGTACATCGTGACTGGAATACTTGGCCGCGCCTTCACTAACGTAAGGCATGTGACAGTCCGCGCAGGAGACGCCGGCGTTGTAATGCGTACTGCCCGCGGTGAACATTTCATATTCAGGGTGCTGGGCCTTGAGCATTGGAGTGCCGGCATCCGGATAATCCCAATCTTTAAATCCGTTTTCTTCGTAGTAAGCCAGGATATTGTAGATATCCGTCCCTTTTGCCCACGGGAAAGTGAGGTACTTTCCTGGTCCGTCAAAATAATATTCAACATGACAGTTGGCGCAGACTACGGTTCGCATTTCCTGGCGGGTAAAGGTGGTCCAGTCTTTGCCCTGGGCTTTAAGAGCTTCATCGAGCGCGGGGTTGGTGACGATCAGGCGCATAGTGCCGGCCTCGTGACAGTTGGCGCAGCCGAGCGGCTGGTCAATTTTAGGTGTCATATCCACGAAGGATGTTTTGTCAAATTCAGCCATGCCCATTTCCTTCCACAAGGCGGGATTGTTGGCTGATTTGCAGGAATAACATGTCGCGGGTGTATGCTTCGGATCTTCCGGATTCAGGTTAAGGCGCTTGGTATCGCGGACGTCTTTCAGCATGTTCATGTGGCCGCGATCGTCATTGTATTCCTTGCTGAATGAATAACCTGCGAACAAAATGAGTTGTCGCGGGTCTCGTTCCAAATGCGAAAACTTGGATGAGCCGCCATAAGTGGTATCAATATTATTTGTCGCAGTTTTTTGGAGTGTTGACCATTGATTTGGGAAGTTCTCGCCCCAAAGAGATGAGTCTGGCTCCATTGCCTTGACCTCACTCAATGGCTGGAAGGCGCGTTCCTGCGGCGGTTGATTCTTCATAAACGTAAGCACGCCGATCAATACTGCGGCCAGCAAAACAATGATGCCGACCAGAATGAGGGTGGTATAGCGTTTCATTAATCCATTCTCCTTACTTGGTTGGGTATAAATTTGAATCTTGATAAGGGACGATCGAGAGGCCGCGTGAACCGTGTGAGACAGCGCGGTGGCAGTCCCAGCAGTGACGGTCAAAAGGCTGCGCGCCCATTACGATGGATTCGACAGTGCCGCTATGACAACGCAGGCAGTTATTTTGGATGATACTCTTAGTCTTGTCGCTGGCTCGAATGGCAATGGGAATATTTCCCGTTGTGAATGCATAGGTGTCCTTCATGCCCTGCCTGCCTTTTTCCATGTAATAGACCACGATATTCTCGTGCGGCAAATGGCAGTCAACGCACTCCGTCCATTTTTCGTGCGGAGCGTGATACCAGTTCTCATACTGCGAATCCATCGCGTGGCAGTTATTGCAAGTTTCGGGCGCACTGCCGCCGTATGCGGGCGCATCGGTTACGAACGCAAAATATCCCAGTGCAATGACCGCGGCCAGAAGTGCAATGCTGAGTGGAAGTTTTATCATGCGCTCACCTTTCCTGAAAGATTGTACATTAAAGCACGATTAGATTATATCTAAATCCCCTGAAACTGGTGTAACTTTTGTTGCAAAAACAGGCGATTTACTTTACTGTGTGCTGGTTCTCATTTTGTGCGCCCAACTTGGGTGTTGCCAGGATAAATACAAACTCGGCGAGGTCCAAGAACCGCGCCGAGCGAGTTGAACATTACTACCGACAGATGAATAACGTAAAATGCAGTCTGTTCAACTTAGCTTTTATACACCCTTCCGCGCCATGTGACTCCCTGACCCGACAGCACTTTCCACGCGGATGTGAACATCATGGCGGCAAATACAGCCGCGCCGAGTGGCGTAGTCAACGCGTACCAGGGAGCAATTCGCATGCCCTGCGCTACGCGGACGCGCATATAAATAAGGAATGCCCACAATAGCCCCGATTCAAATATGACGATGGCGGCCATCCGACCGCCGCCGTTTAAGTACCAGATGGCTCCGGCAATCGGCCAGGCGGGTAAAAAGAGCGCAGCCATTAGTGCAAGGAATGCGCCGAATACGCCCAGCCATAACAACGCGGGGCGATCACGCAGGCCAAGGTAGATGTTCTTCGTCCAGCCTTCCCACATCTCGGGCAGGGATGTATACATTCTTGTGGAGGCCACGCGCATCCCATCTGCGACGATAAGCCTGTATCCGTTCCATTTGACTTGCTCTGAGATGGCCTTATCTTCCACAATCTGATCTTTTACCTTTTCATGTCCCCCGATCGCATCATAGACTTTGCGCCTGATCATAATAAATTGGCCGTTCGCGATCGCGTCTTTTCGCGCCGGGTCGTTGACTTTGCCTGGAGAGAAACCTACCGAGAGCGCGGTCATCACGAGCGGCAGGACGGCCTTCTCCCAGAAGGTGCCTGTGATCTGAAAGGTCATGATGGTGAACAGGTCCGCGCCGGTTTCAAGGGCTTTGGCGTAGCACGATGAAAGCGCGTCAGGTGCGAGAAAGGTATCCGCGTCTATGAAGCAAAGCCACTCGCCGCGCGTGACTTTTTCAGCCTGGTATAAGGCATAAGGTTTTCCTGCCCAGCCTGAGGGCAGGTCAGAGCCGTGAATTACTTTTAGTCTGTCATTTTGAGTTGCGAGTTCGCGCAGGATCTCTGGAGTCGCATCCGAAGAACGGTCATCTAAAACGATCACTTCAAGGTTTGGATAGGTTTGAGAGAGAAGGGCATGGACACAACGCTGAATATTTTTCTCTTCATCCCGCGCAGGTACGCAAACCGAGATCAGCGGCGGCGATGGCGGCGTTGCAGTTGGCTCAACGATGATATCAAGGTGATACTGATCGTGAAGCCAGTAAATAATGATGAGACCGTAAATAAAAAAGATGGTTGAAATTACAAGGTAAAACATGCATTACTCAAATCACTCTTACCATGCTGCCGTGTTCTGTCTTTTCCACTTCTATTCTCGTGGGAAAGGCGTCCTTGAGTTCATCAAGATGTGTGATGACGAGTATCTTTGCAAAGTCCTTTTTCACGAGATTGATGGCTTCGATCAGGCGCTGGCGTCCCTGTACATCCTGTGAGCCGAAGCCTTCGTCAATGACCAGAGTTTGCAGACGCGCGCCTTTGCGCTGCGCCAGCACTTCTGAGAGTGCCAATCGGATGGCGAAGTTGATGCGGAAGGCTTCGCCGCCTGAATACATTTCGTAATCGCGCACACCCGCCGCGTCGCTGATTTGAATATCAAGCGTCTCTTTCAAATCGTCACGCTTTTTATCTTTATATACTTCCTGTGTCACAAACCGCACGGACATTTGCCCATTGCTCAGGCGGTCCAGCAGGTCATTGGCTTTGGTTTCAATTTGCGGCAGGGATTGTTCGATCAGCAGGGCAGGCACGCCATCCTTGCCGAAGGCGCGCTCGAGTGTTTTATGATGCGCGATCTGCCTTTGGAATTCTTCGCGCTCTTCGCTGAGTTTTGCCTTGCGGGCGCGTTGTGTCCCCAGCACATCCACTTTTTGGCGCGCCGCGCCCATTTCAGCGCGGGCGTTATTTTCTTCTTCGCGCAGGCGGTATAGTTGACGTTCAGCCTCTTCCAAATTTGGCGCATGTGCCTGAGCATCCTTCAACGATTCGGCGGCCTTGTTAAATGCGGCTTCCTGCTCGGCAATTTCCTCCTGCCTCTTACTTCTTTCCTCGTTTAGATTCGCGATTTCGCTTTCGATCTGCCTGCTCACTTCACGCGCGGAGGCAAGCTCGCGAAACGAATCTTCTGCACGTCTCAGGCTGTTTTCCTTCCTGCGCGCTTCATCGTTCGCGGCTGTGTCGTAGCCAAGCTTGGCGAGTTCCTTATCCAGCTTTGTTAATTGCTTCTGCGCCTCAACTGCATACTTTTTGTTTTCCAGCAGTTTGGTTAATTCTGACAGGCGCTTCCTGCCCGTAGAATCCCATTTTTTGGACAGGCTCTGCATGGTCTCGATCCGTTCGGTTAATTGGGAAATGGAATTTGAGTGCTTAATCCGCTTGTTTTCGGCGCCGGCGAGTTCCGTAATTCGTAATTCGTAATTCGTAATCTGTTTTGATATCTCAGCGCTTTTCGCTTGATTGGCGCGATATAGGTCGCCTTTGGATCCGCCTTCCTCTTCCAACTGCTTGAGCGTGGACTTGCGATGCTCCTTGCTCAAGGCCTGTCCGCATAATGGACAGGCTGCGCCTTCGGCGGCTTTGAGCGTTTCAATGCGTTCTTTCAATAGATTCATATCCACTTTGAGGGCGTCGTTTTCTGCTTTCATCTCAGCTTGTTTTTCGCGTGACGCATTTCTTTGCGCTTCCAGGTCAAGACGTTCTTTTATCCTTGCTTCGGCTTCGGTCAGGGAATGTTTCGCCGCTTCGATTTTCTGTTCCAGTTCACTGACACCGGACAATTGATCACTGATGACTGATGACTGTTCACTGAGCGACGCGCGTTCCTGCTCCAGGCGAGCTTTCTCCCCCGCGATCCCTTCGAGCAGGGGCGCACGTTCTTTTTGATGTTCGTGGAATTGGGCCGCGATCTTTTCCCACCCTTCAAGTTCTTTGCGGGATTTTTGTAAGGCCTTGTATTCTGTCTCAATTTCATTGGCGCGTCCCACGAGGTCGGCATAAGCGGCGCGTTCGGTCTCTTTGGCGGCGAGACGGGCTTGAAGTCCAGAAAGAAGCGAGCGCGTGCGTTCGAGTGAAGCCGAAAGCGTGTCCACCAGTTTCCTTTGTTCATCCAGTGAAGCCGCATTCCTTTTGATCAAATCCAATGCCGCTTCCTGTGCGGCGCGGGTAACGCTCATTTGCTTGAGTAATTTCTCCAACTCGGCGAGCCGCGTCTTGCGCGCATCCTCTTCCGAAAGTTCCGCATCTATCTCCGCCACGCGGCCTTCGATCTCATCCACTTCGCGCTCGATCAGTTTGCGGCGTTCGGCCGTGCGTTCCTTATATTGCTCCCATACTTCAAGCCCCAGAATATTACTTAACACATCCTTGCGTTTGCCGGCGTTTTGCTGCGTGAATTGATCGGCATTGCCCTGTAAAAAGAAGGATGCGTTGATGAAAGTCTCGTAATCAAGCCGCAGGGTTTGCTCGATGCGCGCTTGCGTCTCGCGCGTGGATTTTTCGGTCAGAGGCTTCCAGTTCAGACCATAGACCATAGACCGTTGACCGTTGTCTGTGGTCTGTGGTCTATCGTTTGCAATCTGAAATTCAAGCATGGTACTCCTGCCTCTTTGCAGCGCGCGTATAACGCGGAAAATACTTCCTTCATATTCAAATGTCAAGGCAACTTCCGCAGCCTTTGATTGCAAGTTGATGATCGCTTCGTTTTGAGACGCGCGCGCCTTGCCGAAAAGAGTCCATGTGAAGGCATCGAGCAGGGACGATTTGCCCGCGCCATTTTGACCCGAAATGCACGCGAGTTCAAACGTGCTGAAATCGAGTTCGACTGTTTCGTGATAGGAAAGGAAGCCTGTGATACGGAGATTAAGTGGAATCATAGTGATGCGTATCCTGTGGATAACAGAGTGTATCCTTTGTACCATGTCATTGCGACGCGTACTTTGCGTGCTGTATTCCGTCGAAGCAGTCTCCTTTTTAGCGATGAGATTGCTTCGCGAAGTGCGCTCGCAATGACACGCTTCGCGTGAGAATTGTGTCCTGTGGTTGCTGATGGATTATAATCGAACCATCATGCTGGATTCCACCAATTCGCGCTATCGCCTGCGCACGACCCTGATCCTTATTATTTTGTTCACCATCCCCTGCTATTGTTTTGGGGGATTTGCAATTTTGCTTGCTCCGGATTCTAATGGCAGGCAGTTCGTTACTCTCACAAGCACTGTGACGATGACGGGCACGCCTCAAACTCCGACAGTAAGCCTGACTCCGCTTATCGTGACGGGCACCATCACCCCAACCTTTACCCAGACCCTCACGCCTACGATGACAGTTACACCAACAGTATCTTTTACGCCATTCCAACCATCTACGGCGACATACACACTGACGTTTACACCCACTAATACGGCTACTTTCACGCCAACCGCATCATCTACCGCAACGTTACCTTATACAGCGACGCCGACCCTTACGCCTTCGTCCACGCCCACGTTTACATTAACTCCTTCTCCAACATTGACATCGACGCCGATCACACCATCCCCAACAGCTTTTGGTGGAACCCCATAACCTTATGACAGATATCCTCCCTTTCCTGAAATCGCTTATTTCGGTTTCAGGCCTTTCCGCCTACGAGACTCCAGTTGCGAATCTAATTGAAGCAAAGTGGAAGCCGCTCGTAGACGAAACCAGCCGCAGCAGGCTCGGTTCCTTGCACGGATTGAAACGCGGTTCCGGCAAATCTCCGCGTTCTTCGGTGTTGATTGCTACTCACATGGATGCCATTGGTTTGATGGTGACCCAAATTACAGATGGTTTTCTGCATATTACCGAGATTGGCGGCATTGACCCGCGCGTTCTACCCGGTACGCCGGTCGTTGTCCATGCTACCGGTGGAAGCAAGCCCGAAGATTTGCCCGGAGTCATTGTCATGCCGCCCGCGAATTTGTTGCCTGAAGGTGAAGGGGACAAGGCGGTTGCACTTAAGTATTTGCTCGTGGATACAGGCTTGTCGGAGCGCGAAGTCTCGAAGCGAGTGGGCATAGGCGACCTCGTTGCCTATGACACGGAACCAGTTGAAATGTCCGGTGAGAACGTGAGCGGTCATTCCCTAGATAATCGCGCATCGGTCGCGGCGCTGACCATCTGTCTCGAAGAATTACAGTCCAAATCGCATGTCTGGGATGTGTGGGCTGTGGCTACGACGCAGGAGGAAGTCACATTGGGCGGCGCGAAGACTTCTGCGTTTCAAATCAGGCCGAGCATTGCCATTGCCGTGGATGTAACACATGGCAGGGCGCCCGGCATGAACGATTGGGAAACATTCCTGCTTGGCAAAGGCCCAACGCTCAGCATCGGCGCGAACATACACCCATTCCTATACAAGCGTTTCGCTGAACTGGCTGAAAAACTGGAAATCCCGTTTGCGGTGGAAGCCTCGCCTGCTTTTTCAGGCACGGATGCTGAAACCATGCAACTCGCCGCGGATGGAATCCCCACGATGGTGGTGAGTATTCCCCTGCGTTATATGCACACGCCGGTTGAGGTGGTCGCGCTAAAAGACATTCAACGCACTGGCCGTTTGCTGGCTGAATTTGTGGCTTCACTGCAAGCCGATTTTTTTGAGAAGATCGTTTGGGACCCATCATGATTTCAATTGGCGCTCAGCAACTCAAACTGCTTGAAAAACTTTGTAACGCGCCCGCCGTTTCAGGTGACGAAGGTGAAGTACGCAGGATCGTACTGGAAGAAGTAAAGTCATATGCCGATGAAGTGAAGGTTGATGCGCTTGGCAGTGTGCTTGTCACAAAAAAAGGCTCCGGCAAAAATCGTGCGCGTGTAATGCTCGACGCGCACATGGACGAAGTCGGTTTCATGATCGTTTCGGATGATGGCAATGGTTTTCATCGCTTCGAGATTGTCGGCAGTATTGATGTGCGTCATCTTGCGGGCAAACAAGTCATCGTTGGTAAGGATCATTTGCCCGGCGTGATCGGTACAGCGCCGATCCATCTTGTGCATGATACTTCGGGAAAAATCGAACTCAACTCTTTGAGCATTGACCTGGGCGCAAGCGGCAAGGCAAAGGTGGGTGAGTATGCAACCTTCGCCACCAAATTCAAACGCGCTGGTCCGTCCATTCTTTCCAAAGCGATAGATGACCGCATCGGCATCGCGATCCTGATCGAGCTTCTCAAACATGCTCCGTCAAATATTGACCTGTGTCTGGCGTTTTCCGTGCAGGAAGAGATCGGTCTGCGCGGCGCAAAAGTGGCGGCATATTATTTTGAGCCTGATCTCGCCATCGCAGTTGACTCGACCCCGGCGCGTGATCTCCCTGCGCAAAACGATGAGGAGAATGTTTCTTATAATACCAAACTGGGATTTGGCCCCGCGATCTACATTGCCAACTCATCCACCGTGGATGACCCGCGCCTCGTGCGTTTCCTTGAAGAGACCGCCACCAAAGAAAAAATTCCTTATCAATTCCGCCAACCGGGCGGTGGTGGCACAGACGCGGGCGCCATTCAAGGTGCGCGCGCGGGTGTGCCCGTTGTCTCGGTCTCTGTGCCGCATCGTTACACTCATTCGCCGATCAGCATCTCGCGCGTGGATGATTGGAAGAACACACTTAACCTTTTACATTCCGCGTTGAAACGCATAACGCCCGCCTTGCTCCGTTAGTTTATGAATGGATTGATCGCTTTGCTCGGTTCCGGTGAATACCTTCCTGTGATGGACGATGTGGATCGTTACCTGCTCGCCAACTCTGGATCGAAAAACGGAAAGCCGCGCGTGGTATGCCTGCCAACTGCGGCGGGACAGGAAGGGGATGCCAGTATTGGTCGCTGGTCCAAAATGGGATTTGACCACTTTCAGCGCCTCGGCGCGGACGTTCAAGCTGTTCCCGTTATAGATAGCGAATCAGCCAACGATCCGCAGTGGGAGTCCGCGGTGGAGAATGCAGACCTGATCTATTTCTCCGGCGGTAACCCCGGTTATTTGTATCAAACTATGAAGGGGAGTCGTGTATGGGTGGCAGCTCAAAAAGCCTGGACGCGCGGCGCGGTCTACGCGGGCTGTTCCGCGGGCGCGATGATCTTGAGTCAACAAATGCCCGGCTTTCGTATGCCCGGTCAACAATCTCAAAACGCCTTTGGGATTTTGCCCATCAAATTTACCATCCCGCATTTTGATGCCATTCCCGGAATGTGGAAGCCGCTGATTTTTACCTTGCGCCGCGCTTTGAAAGCCGGCGAAATTATCCTGGGTGTTGATGAGAACACAGCCCTGATCGGCACGCTCCGCGTCGGCGGCGAGTGGAAGGTGATGGGCGCGAGCAAAGTGCATCTCTTTACACGCGCTGGTGAGCAGGTATATAAAGATGGTGAGACGTTGTCTTTGCCAGAATAAGAATTCCGTCATTGCGAGGAGGGCATTCTTCCCGACGAAGCAATCTCCATGTCGTTGAGGGAGATTGCTTCGCAAAGTACGCTCGCAATGACATGATTGTCGCTTTATTCAATGAAGGATTACATTATGAAAATACTTTTGCAAACTCTTACAGAAACCTACGGACCATCCGGTTATGAAGGCGCGGTGCGTGACGTCATAAAAAAAATCATCAAACCCTACGCAGACGAAATCCGCGTGGATGCATTGGGAAATTTAATTGCGCATAAAGGCAAGCTTGGCAAAGGCGGACAAAAGATCATGCTTGCCGCGCATATGGACGAGATTGGCCTGATGGTCAGTCACGTTGACTCAAATGGTTTCGCACGCTTCACGTCACTTGGCTCGTCGTTTGGCAGGTACATGCTCGGGGGCCGGGTCCATTTTATGAACGGCGTGCAGGGCGTGATCGGATATGATCGCCTGGAAAAAATCCATGAGGTGCCTCCGTTGAGCAAGATGTATATTGATGTGGGCGCGACCGGCAAAAAGGATTGTCCTGTGAAGGTTGGAGATGTGGCCGCGTTCGAACGTCCGTTTTTGGATATGGGTAAACGCGTGGTGGCGAAGTCACTGGATGACCGCGTCGGGGTGGCTGTGCTCATCGAAGCGATGCGCAGGTTGAAGTCCGGCTCGAACGAGATGTATTTTGTCTTCACCACGCAGGAGGAATTTACTTCCCATGGCGCGTTAACTGCCACTTATGGCATTGATCCAGACCTTGGCATTGCGGTGGATGTAACGCCAACGGGCGATACTCCACATGTGACTAATTCCGATGTTGCCCTCGGAAAGGGCGCGGCGATTAAGGTGAAAGACCAGGCCATGCTGTCTGACCCGCGTGTTGTGACATGGATGAAGAAGACTGCCCTGAAGGCAAAGATCCAACACCAGACCGAAGTGCTTCTGACCGGCACCACCGACGCCTATAAGATGCAGACCGCACGGGCGGGTGTGCCTGTGGGATGTATCTCCATCCCTGTGCGTTATGTCCATTCGCCGTCTGAGATGGTAGACCTGGACGATGTTGAAAATTGCATTCGTTTGCTTGTGGCACTGTTGCGGTCACCGGTGACTTTATAATTCACTTTACACATGTCATGCTGAGTGAGGCGAAGCATCTTCAATACGACAAGCGAAATCCTTCGTTTGCAAAGTGCGCTCACTCAGGGTGATATACAACGACTCCCTCATGGGAGTCGTTGTATATCACTTTTTCTTCGTATCTTTTACTTCTTCTTCCTGCTTCTTTGTCATGATCACCATGACCATTGCAAGACCTGCGCCGATGGCAAACATGCCCATCGAACCGGGGCTGGAGAAATTAGTTAAACCGACAAGCAGGCCAAAGAAGCCAATTGCGAGGGCGATCTGTACCTGCCAGACGGCCTGCTTATAAGAGTCGAGTGTAAAGCGCCCGATGGCAAAACCGAGGATCAGGAACCCCAATGCCCTGAGAATGTAACCAATGATCTCGAGTATTTTCATAAAATTATTCATTTGAAATCTCCTTTTTGTGATTGTACTCTTGGGCTTGCAATGGGTTTCCGGGACTCTCCAAGGGAGCTTTGTTTATATCCATGCCCACAGCATCCAGAATATTACCATGAACATGCCAATCACAAACCTGGCCGCGAAGGACCAGCCCCAACCGGTCATCCAGGCACGCGTGGATTCGAAGGCGGTCTTCCGGTCTTTCAGGCGATAAAGCTCCGCCAAGAACAGCCCTGCCGGCGCTGCAACAATGCCGATAACTGGAGTAAAAAACAGACTGGCGATCAGCCCGGCTAGAAAGCCAAGGATGATGGAAGACCAGGGCACTTCCTTTTCGCGCACGTGACGGGCGATGATGATATTATCTATTACGTTGCCAACGATCATTAGGATGGTTATGAGAGAGAAAAGAATCCAATCCCATACCGTCATCGCCTTTGCTATCTGTTGCAAGCCAGCATAGACCAATGTGGCGATCCACATCACCGTAAGACCGGGGAAGACAGGAATTACCAATCCTAACAACCCAACCAACAAAAAGAACAGTGTCAGGCTTTGAAGAACCACATCCAACCAGAATTGAGGGGTTACGGGGGGCAAGATTCGCTCCTTGTAAAGTCGTTGCAAAGGATTATGCCCTTCGCAAGAAATATTATTTGTGTTTTTATCTACGTAAAACGTCCCGCAAGGTTGGTACACAGAACCTACGGGACGGCACAAGATGGGAGTTATGTTTTTATGACATCAGTGCCGCCCATCCACGGACGTAGGACTTCCGGCACAACAATCGAGCCATCGGCCTGCTGATAGTTTTCCATCACAGCAATGAGCGTGCGCGGCATGCCAAGCCCTGATCCGTTCAGGGTGTGCAGGAATCTGGTTTTGCCGCCGTCTGCGGGACGATACTTTATGTTCGCGCGGCGCGCCTGAAAATCGGTGTCATTTGATATTGATGAGACTTCCAACCACTCGTCACAGCCGGGCGCCCATAGTTCGAGATCGTAGGTCAGGGCGGCGCCGAAGCCGAGATCGCCTGTGCATAGCTGCTTCACGCGATAGGGAATACCCAATTCAGCGCAGGTTTGTTCTCCATCAGCCAGCATTTTTAGGTGCTGGGCTTCTGACTCTTCTGGTTTGCAATAGATGTACATTTCAACTTTGTCGAATTGGTGACCGCGTTTGATACCGCGCACGTCGCGTCCCGCGCTCATCTTCTCACGGCGGAAACAGGGTGTATAAGCCGTGTAGTGCTTCGGCAACGCGGTTTCTTCGAGGATCTCATCCATGTGCAGGCCGGTCAACGGGACTTCAGCCGTAGGCACGAAATAGTAATCCTCTTCGTGATCCTTATAGAGATTATCCGCGAACTTGGGCAGCTGCCCCGCGCCGTAGACTGTGGCGGTCTTGACCATAAATGGCAGATATTCCTCCTGATACCCCTGGCGGATATGCAGGTCGAGCATCCACGCGATCAGGGCGCGTTGTAGGCGTGCGCCAGCGCGTTGCAGGATGTAAAAGCGTGAGCCGGTTAACTTGGTGCCGCGCTCAAAATCAATGATGCCGAGCGCGGGGCCGAGGTCCCAGTGTGGCTGAGGCTTGAAGTTAAATTTACGCGGTTCTCCAACTGTCTTGATGACCGGGTTATCGCTGTCATCTTTTCCATAGGGGACGCGCGCGTCTGGAATGTTCGGTAAAACGGACGTGTGCGCGTTGAGTTCAGCCTCAACTTCGGCTACATTTTTATCCAGCGCGCCGATCTTATCGCCAACTTCGCGCATGGCAACGATCTTCTGCTCACGCTCTGCCGCCTCTTTTATCTTTGAAATTTCCTTCGAGACGACGTTGCGTTCAGCCTTGAGTTTCTCCACTTCGTTGAGCAGGGCGCGGCGCTTTTCATCCAATTGCAGGATGGAATCAACCGATCCTGTCTCCATCTGGCGATCTTTCAACGCCTTTCGGACAACGTCTGGCTTTTCGCGAATGAGATTGATGTCTAACATGTTGCACCTCCATGTGCTTATGGACGGTAGACGATGGACAATTGACCATGGTTTATCGTCTATTGTCTGCTGTCCAATAAATAGAATACGCCCCCGGTCCGTTTGCAGGACGAGGGGGCGTCTCGTGGTGCCACCTGCTTTACCCCCACCGCTCCTTCGGAGCACCTCCCCCATTTTTCAAAATGGGGGAGGCCGGGAGGGGGCCTCTTGGCTTGCACTGTAACGGGTGCAACCCGTCTCTCTTACAGTAGGCCGGGTTGACAACCCGACTTACTCCTGCGAGAGCATCAGCCCTTACTCAGGGCAAGTGAAGGGGATTTCGCTGTCTGGCTGACCACCTTGCACATGCCGGCGGCTCTCTGAACAGTTGCACAGGTACTTGTCTTCACGTGATTTTATTGAGCGTGATTATACCCGCCTGTAGTTGTGTGTCAAGAAGTTAAGGTCTATCATCATTACCTGTAAAATATTCCACAGTTGCTTGGCCCTCTTGGTTGACTCCACTACGCTTGAATACTTTTCCAAATGTCATCAGTATTATTTTTATATCCAGCCAGAAGGACCAGTGATCCACATACCAAACATCCAGCTTGAAACGCGTGGGCCAGTCTGCGGCATTCCTTCCATTGACCTGTGCCCAACCGGTCAGGCCTGGGACAACGTCATGGCGGCGGGCTTGTTCGGGGGAGTAAAGCGGAAGGTATTGCATAAGCAACGGGCGTGGCCCAACGAAGCTCATTTCGCCGCGCAGGATGTTGAAGAGTTCAGGCAATTCGTCGAGGGATAGCGAACGCAGGAAATGCCCAAAGGGAGTGAGACGTTTGGAATCCGGCAACAGATTTCCGTCCGCGCTGAGGCGGTTCGTCATCGTGCGGAATTTGCAGATCAAGAATGGACATCCCTTGTAGCCGGGTCTTTGCTGGCGAAAGAGGATGGGAGTCCCAAAAAAGATGCGGACGAGAATCGCCGTTAGCAGGATAACGGGCGAAAGGATGATGAGTCCGATGAGCGCGGCGACGATGTCAAAGAGGCGTTTGCTGAAAGGCATGGAAAGATTTTACCATTCAGGATGTTATAAAACGGAATAAGTTTTGTGGTATATTTTGTTTAGGAGTAACGACCATGAATGAACGAATTTTGATCATAGAAGACGATCAGGCAATTTTGAAGTTGTTGCAACGCGGTCTGGCTTTTGAAGCCTATACCGTTGACACTGCTACGGACGGCCGCACAGGCTTGATCCTGGCGCGTGACCATACACCAGACCTGGTAATTTTGGATTGGATGCTGCCCGGCATGGATGGGCTGGAGGTATGCCATCGCCTGCGGACGGGCGGCTCGATCCCGATCATGATGCTGACCGCCAAGGATACGGTGCAGGATCGCATTCAGGGATTGGACGCCGGCGCGGATGATTACATGGTCAAGCCATTTAATCTGGATGAATTGCTGGCGCGCGTGCGCGCGCTCTTGCGACGCACACAACCGGAGCGCGTGCCGCAACTTAAATTTGCGGACCTCATTTTGGATACCGGCTCGCGTCAGGCTTCACGCGGCGATCGTGTCGTTTCGTTGACTGCAAAAGAATATGAATTGCTTGAGTTGTTCCTGCGTCATCCCAAACATGTGTTGACGCGTGAAGTAATCTTTGACCGCGTGTGGGGCTACGATTTCGGCGGCGAGAGCAATGTGCTGGAAGTGTATATCCGTTATCTGCGCCAGAAGTTGGAAGGTGATGGGGAGATACGCCTTATTCATACCGTGCGCGGTGTGGGATATGTGATGAGGGAAACCCCGTAATCGTTAAGTCACTGCGAATATGTCCACAGCAAAAGAATACCGTTCAATGAGAAAGAAACAAAAAATATCATGTCATTACGAAGGCGTTCTTTGCCCGAAGCAATCTCCTCGCAATAGGAGACTGCTTCGTTCCTCGCAGTGACATGGAATCTTATGTCGCTTCGCCTGCGCCTTACTTTATTATATTCAATGCTAATGGGGGGGATTTTGCTCGTGTCAGGCGTGGCAGTATTTTTCATCATTAATTACATTTTGCTAAATCAAATGGACAATATGCTGGCGGGCGTTGTCCGTGATATTGTGAAGGTTACGCAAGTGGACTCGATGGGCGAGATCAATGTAATGAGCCTGCCGCGCCTGGACATGAATTCCAATGCCTATATTCAATTGTGGGGGCGTGACGGTCAGTTAAAAACCACTTCGCCGGCAATTGGCTTGCTGGCCGAATCGCTGGATCCGATGGGTCTTCAGGCAGGCCAGCCTGTGTATCGTGAATCAACCATCCAGGGTGTGCATCTGCGTGTGTTGAGCGCACCGTTGATATTTGGGAATCGGATCATCGGCGTTTTGCAAGTGGCGACCAGTATGGCGGTGATCGATACCACGCGCAGAGACTTGCTCTCCATCATGGTGGCAATGGCGGTGATATCGGCTGTGCTTGCGGGCCTTGGCTCATGGCTTGTTTTAGGGCAGGCTTTTTCTCCGCTTGAAGCCATCACGGATATGGTTGAACAGATCAACCGCGCAGACGATCTCTCGCGGCGTATTCCTTATCGAGGCCCGGCGGATGATGAAGTAGGCAACCTGAGTGAGTCTTTCAATCAAACGCTTGAACGGCTCGAATCGCTTTTTACCTCACAGCAAAGATTTATTGCGGATGTAAGCCACGAACTGCGCACGCCGCTGACTGTCATCAAAGGCAATGTGGATCTGATGCGCCGCATGAAGAAACTCGACGCCGAGTCGCTTGCGAGCATTGATCAGGAAGCGGGCCGCCTGACCCGGCTGGTGGGTGGTTTGCTTTTGTTTGCCCAGGCAGAATCGGGCAAACTGGCTCTTTCGATGAAGCCGGTGGAACTTGACAATTTGCTCACCGAAGTCTTTCAGGAAATGCGTGTGCTGGCAGGCGGCAAGGTGCAGATCAAGATGACGGAGATCGATCAGATCCTGGTCAACGGGGATCGTGACCGCTTGAAACAGGTTTTGCTTAATCTGATTTCGAATGCGATTCAATATACACCGCAGGGCGGGGAAGTATTCCTGAGCCTGGCAAAGGTGGGAGAACAAACCCGCATCATTGTCCGGGACACCGGGCCTGGCATCCCGCCCGAGGACTTGCCTCACATCTTTGACCGTTTCTATCGCGCGGAGAAATCGCGCACGCGCAGCAAGACAACCGGCTTTGGTCTGGGACTGTCGATTGCAAATTGGATCGTGGAAAACCATGGGGGACAAATTAAAGTCGAATCAAAAGAAGGCAAGGGGACAACCTTCGCGATCTGGCTGCCGTTGTTGCAGGCGGAGGACACTTCGCTGACACTCAGTGCAGGCTCTGGACGGTAGACGATGGACCGCAGACACTTCGCTGTCACTCAGTGCAGGCTCTGGACGATAGACGATTTATGGCAGCCCAAGTCTTTCACTTGCCTGTTTACATAAACTGACCCCATATTTTTTATACCATTCATCAAGCATGGGACTTGAAGCCGCGCCCTGCCGCGCATTTTCGTAGATCGGCGCGCCGTAGTAGACGTAGCGTTTCGTTTCGGCAGGCCAGGTCGGTTCGGCGCGGGTGATGACTCCGATGCCGCCGTTGTAGCCAGCCAGCGCGAGACGCGCGTCGCCATTTGCAGTATCGAGCGATTTCGCCAGGTAGGCCAGTCCGCGCGCGGCGTTGGTATCGGGGTCATACGGATTATCGGTGACGTAAAAATGAAACGGCATCACCTGGAACAATCCCATGGCGCCGGAGCGTGAACGCGCGCGCGGATCTCCACAGGATTCGATCTGCATGATAACGGCTACCAGATTTGGGTCCAGGGATGAGGCGGATGACCATTCGATAATGGAATCAGCCCAATGCTGAACCTCCGGCCTGAAAAACGGAGCGAGTCCCGGCGTGGAATTCACAGGGATGGGTCCGGCTTGCACAGGAGACTTTAAAGCAAATGAAGATAATATGAGGCTGATGAAGATCACGGTGAGCGGCGGCAGTAAAAATGAAAAACAGCCGCTGGATTCGTCACTCTCATCCGCGGCTGTTTGCCAGTTATTATTTTGTGGAGCGCGGGGCATACGTTTATTCTCATTTCTGGGTCAAGGGACCCGGCGCCTTAAGATAGGTGGATTTTTTAGCGGGGCGTTCTATGCGTCTTAATTGCGTTCACTTTTTTCGGATGGACGTGCTCCATACGAGACGGGATGGTAGGTGGGTTCCGGCGGTGTGAAGGAAGTTTGCGTGGCAGTGATGGTCGGTTTGGGCGCGGGGCGATATGTGTTTGTGTTGTTATAAGCGGACGCAGGCCGTCCCAAACTGGAAGCGGGACGCAGGATCGGTTGGTTGATGGGTTGATTCACTGCCGGGTGCGGACGCTGCGCCTGTCCCGCAGCAGGACGCGGCGAGTACGCATTCGCCGGGGCAGTAGTGAAAAGACGATCTCCAGCCAGAGAAAAGGTGCCGATCAACAGCACGCGGATCAACCAGACCATTACTGCCACGAAGATAGGCACAACTTTAATCATGGTGGCGTTGCTGATGATGGCTCCGGTTGCGGCGCTGGAATGATTGACGATGGCGACGGAGACGCCCCACCAGGTCAGCGTGGCGTTGAAGGCCGCGGCCAACAGCCATGCGCCGAAGAGATAATAGACTTCGGCTGGCTCGTCACGGCCCTGTTCGGGGGTGAAGATGCGGGCGATGCCGGCAAAGTCAATGCCGCAGAAGGCGATGGCGAGGACGGTGGCCCAACTCATGCCACCGGACTGAAGATCGCCAAGCACATCCCGGAGCGCGAACTGTGTGGTGTTAAAGTTAAAGACTTCAAAAGCCAGCAAGGCGCTGATGATGATTAGTCCCCAGACCGCGCCGCGGTTGAACTCGCGGTTGTGGGTGAAACTGTACCAGAGCGTTTTCAAACCATCCCCTAGATTGCGACGGTATGTAGACATCGTGAGCCTCCTTTTAGGATACGATGTCTGATTTTAGAACGTATGTTCTATTTTGTCAAGGGGCGAGTTTTAGCAGGATGTGTGTCAAAGCTTTGGTAACTTTGGAAGTGCCACGATATTTGGCGTAACTATATCAATCAGGTTTTATGTCGTCAACAGTGTATAATGCGGAAATTTCACCGGACACGCCCATGAATCTCAACCAGCAATTCGAACTCATTCGCCAATCTGCCACCGTTGCCATGGCTGACCGAATCCTCGCGCTCAAAGCCAGCGGACATAACATCATCGGCCTGCAAGTGGGCGACCCCGATTTTGGGACTCCGCCTGCGGTGGTGGATGCGGCTCTCAAGGCAATGCAAAGCGGGTTGACTCATTACGGTCCTTCACGCGGCTTTCCAGACCTCAGGCAGGCTATCGCTTCCAAACTGATTCGCGACGAAGGCGTGACCTATGACCCCGCCTCCGAGATTCTGGTCACGCACGGCGGCATTCATGCTTATTACACCGCCATGCAATCCATTTTGAATCCAGATGATGATGTTCTCATCCCTGACCCATCATGGGGGACTCATTCCAATATGGTCATCATGTTGCGCGGAAATGTCATCCGTGTGCCAGCGCCTGCTGAAAACGGATTCATTCCCTTTTTCGAATCATGGGAAAAGGCGCTCACGTCAAAGACGCGCGCCATCGTCTTGAATTATCCGTCGAATCCGACAGGGGCTTATCCAACGCGCCAGTATTTGCAGAAGGTACAGGATTTTGCAAAGGCTCACGGCTTGTGGATTGTCAGTGACGAAGTGTACGGAAGTTTATATTACGGCGAACATCCCGCCTGCGCCGCCGCGTTTAAAGGTGCAAAGGAACGGACGCTCGTCGTCAATAGCCTTTCCAAATCCTACGCCATGACCGGCTGGCGCGTTGGTTTTCTCGCCGCGCCAACTCCTGTCATTGAGAATGCCTTGAAAGCGGGACAAAACTCCATCACCTGCGTCGCGCCGTTCATCCAAAAAGCCGCGGCCTTTGCTTTGACCGACCCCGCGATTCAAGAGGTCACAGCAAATATGCGCGCCGCATACGGACGCCGCCGCGAATTGATTCTGCGCCTATCCCATGAACTGGAATGTGACAACCTGCGCGTCATTCCCCCGCAAGGCGCGTTCTACTTCTTCCTCGATTTTCGTCCGTTGAAAATGACCTCCATCGAAATCTGTGAGCGGATTCTCGAAGAAGCAGGCGTGGGACTGGTGCCTGGCTCCGCGTTTGGTGAACAAGGCGAGGGCTTTGTCCGCATGACGATTGCCGCTTCGGATGAAGATGTGGAAGCTGGATTCAGAAAGATTGTGGAATGGGCAGAAAACGTAAAGCGATAATTCGATATTCGATAATTCGGAACATGATTTCGAATATCGAATTATCGAGTATCGGGCAATGATTATCGGAGATTCTATGAAAATTGCATTCCAAGGTGAAGCAGGCGCTTATTCCGAGCAGGCAGTTTTTGGGTATTTTGGAAACGTGGAAACTGTTCCGTGCGAGTCATTCGACGCGGTGTTCGACGCGGTCAATTCAGGGAAGTGTCAGGCAGCATTAATCCCGATTGAGAATTCCCTGGCAGGAAGCATTCATCAAAATTACGATTTGTTGCTGCGGAATAATTTACACATCGTCGGTGAATATCTTTTGCGCGTGCGGCATTGTTTGATTGCAATGCCCGGTGTAAAAAAAGAGGATGTCAAAAAAGCCATCAGTCATCCACAGGCGCTGGGACAATGTGCAGGCTATTTGCGGAGTCGTGGCATCAAAGCCGAACAAGCGTACGACACGGCAGGCAGCGTGAAGATACTCAAGGAATCTGGCGCGCGCGATATGGCGGCAGTTGCGTCGCGCCGCGCCGCGGAATTATATGGAATGCAGATTCTCGAAGAGGGAATTGAAGATAACCCTGAAAATTACACGCGCTTTCTTGCGATTCAACACGATTCGAAGATTCCTGAAGGTGATGCAAAAACGTCCATTGTTTTTACGTTGAAGAATGTGCCAGGCGCGTTGTTTAAAGCCTTGAGCGTATTTGCTTTGCGCGACATTGATCTGACCAAAATCGAATCGCGTCCATTGCAGGGAAAGCCATGGGAATATTTGTTTTACATTGATTTCATTGATGCGAAGCAGAACGGATCATCACAAAAGGCGCTTGACCATCTCGGCGAATACGCGTTGATGTTGCGCGTGCTGGGATCGTATCCGCGATTCAGGCAATCTGCCTGATGGTTGTGATATTGTGATTTTCCCTCTTGACGCATTTGCATGAGAGGCATAGAATAGCGCCCAACATGCTTACATCTGTCCGCTTTTATTTTGCGCTTTACTTTTACGGTCTCCGCAATTCGGTTGCCGTTGGTGGCGCTTAAGTAGACAGAAAAAATCTGTTCATGTAAAGAGCGAGGCCATGCGGTCTCGCTCTTTTTTTATTTCCCCTGCTTCCTCTCCCATAGAGGGAGAAGGCTGGTGAGGGAAACAAGGAGCAATTATGCCAATCCGTGGAATCCGCGGCGCGACCACTGTCACAGCCGACGAAGCCGAACTCATCCTGCAAGCCACGCGCGAACTGCTTGATGCCATTCTGGAAGCAAATCCTGGGATGAAGCCCGAAGACATGGGAAGTGCGCTCTTCACTGTGACCGACGATCTCGCTTCGGCCTTCCCAGCACAGGCCGCCCGTCAAATGGGCTGGGGACTTGTCCCAATGATGTGTGCGCGTGAAATTCCCATTCCCAATAGCTTGCCAAGAGTCATACGAGTACTTGTCCATTGGAATACGGATGTGCCGCAGAACGAAATCACGCATGTGTATTTACGCGAGGCGGTCAAACTAAGACCCGACTTGGTTGCCGCGCAATAAATAGCAATTATTCCATTTCAGGAGAAATCATCATGATGATCATAATGAAAGCCAACGCCACACCACAACAAGTGGAAGCGGTCATTGAACAGGTAAAGTCTGCAGGATTAAATATCCATCTCTCGCAGGGAGTCGAAGCAACGATAATCGGTGCCATCGGCGAGACTCATAACATTCCTGCTGACCGCTTCGAAGTGTTGGAGGGGGTTGAAGCAGTGCAACGCATCACCCAGCCTTACAAACTTGCATCACGCCAATTTCACCCTGAGGATTCGATCATCCCGATGAACGGCTTTTCTGTCGGTGGAAATGAGATCGTCGTGATTGCGGGACCATGTTCAGTGGAAAATCGCTCACAGATCATCGAAACAGCCATCGCTGTGAAAGAAGCGGGCGCGACCGCATTGCGCGGCGGAGTCTTCAAACCGCGCACATCACCGTATGCGTTTCAAGGACTCGGTGAAGAAGGTCTTGAATACATGGCGGAGGCTCGCGCACAAACTGGCTTGCCCATCGTGGCTGAGATCATGTCGCAGGTGCAAGTGGACTTAATGATCAAATATGTGGATATATTGCAAGTTGGCGCTCGCAACATGCAAAACTTCAATCTTCTGCGCGCCATCGGCGAGACTCGCATAAGTGTGTTACTCAAACGTGGACTCTCCGCCACCATCGAAGAACTGCTCATGTCCGCCGAGTATATTCTTGCCGGGGGCAATAACCATGTCATGCTTTGCGAACGCGGCATTCGCACCTTTGAAACCGCCACGCGCAATACAACGGATATCAATGCCATTCCTGTTCTGAAAAAATTAACCCACCTGCCTGTTATTCTTGATCCTTCGCATTCCACAGGCCACGCGGATTACGTCGCCGCAGTCGCACGCGCCGCCATTGCCGCAGGCGCAGATGGACTCATCATCGAAGTCCATCCTGACCCCGCGCACGCGGTCTCGGATGGCAAGCAATCACTCAAGCCTGAGAAATTCGCCGAGATGATCAAGCAGGTTGGACAGATCGCGCAAATCATGGGCGGGAGGCTTGCCACTGTTCATGGGGAATATCAACCACCGATGAACAAAAAAATAAAAAGGAAATAAACCATTATGATGATTATCATGTACCCAGGCGCTCCCAGAGCGCAAATTGACAATGTAGTTGCCGCAATTGAAAAACAGAAATTATCCGCGCACCTCATCGAAGGCGTCGAGCAGACCATCATCGGCGCAGTCGGAGATGGACATTCCGTGCCGAAGGAAATATTTGAAGCCTTGCCAGGCGTGTTATCCGTTCAACGTATTTCGCAACCGTACAAACTTGCCTCCCGCCAATTCCACGAACATGACTCCGTCTTTCCCCTAGATGGCTTCACCATTGGCGCGGAGGAAATTGGCATCATCGCCGGGCCATGTTCGGTCGAGTCCCGGTCGCAGATTCTTGAGATCGCTCAGGCTGTCTGTGAAGCGGGCGCAAATGCGTTGCGCGGCGGCGTCTTCAAGCCGCGCACATCGCCTTATGCCTTTCAAGGTCTCGGTGAAGAAGGACTCGAATACATGGCTGAGGCCCGCGAGAAAACAGGCCTGCCCATCGTCGTCGAAGTGATGGCCGTTTCGCAAATCGAAATGATGACTAAATACGTGGATGTCTTTCAACTTGGTGCGCGAAATATGCAAAATTTCAATCTCCTGCGCGCCATCGGTGAAACGCGCACGCCCGTTCTTTTCAAGCGCGGCATGTCTGCCACCATCGAAGAATTCCTCATGGCAAGCGAATACATCATCAGCGGTGGCAACACGCGCGTCATACTTTGTGAACGCGGTATCCGCACATTTGAAACCGCCACCCGCAACACCACTGACATCAATGCCATTCCCGTTCTCAAAAAACTTACGCATCTGCCCGTCATCATTGACCCAAGTCATTCGACGGGTGATTCGGCTTATGTATCTGCGATTGCAAAAGCAGGCGTTGCTGCGGGCGCCGACGGCATCATCGTCGAAGTTCACAACGATCCTGCCAATGCCATTTCCGATGGACGTCAATCTCTCACACCCGAGGCCTTTGCCAAAATGGTGAAGCAGGTCAAGGCGGTGGCGGAAGCAGTTGATCGTCGACTCGCGCCAGTTCATCATGTCCAAGCCTGACTTTAATCTCGCAGAGTCAAAAATCGCAATCATCGGATTGGGATTGATGGGTGGCTCGCTCGCGTTGGGATTGCGGGGCAAGTGCGCCGCGCTTTATGGATTTGACCCGCATCGCGCCACACTCGAACTTGCTCTGTCTCAAAATATAGTGGACTACGCTGATAGCAACCCTGCCAACCTGCTCTCAGAAGCGGACCTTGTCATCCTGTCTGCTCCAGTCCCTGCGATTTTGATTCTGCTTGAACAGTTGCCAACGTTCACGCCAAACCCGTGCATTGTCATGGACTTAGGTTCAACGAAACGCCTCATTGTTGAATCCATGTCACGCCTGCCCGAACGCTTCGACCCCATCGGCGGACATCCCATCTGCGGAAAAGAAAAACTCTCTCTCGCCAATGCCGAGCGGACTTTGTACTATGCCGAGCCATTTTTGTTAACTCCACTTGAGCGGACATCGCCACGAGCAATTTCCGCTGCAAATCAAATCATCGAAGCCGTTGGCGCGAAAGCAAAAGTCCTTGATGCAGTTGAACATGATCTTATTCTTGCATCCACGAGTCACCTGCCGTTCCTGATTTCGTCCGCGTTAGTTCTCGCCACGCCAGAGGAAGTCACTTCGTTTGTCGGCCCTGGATTCAAGTCTACAAGCAGGTTGGCAGGGACATCATCGTCAATGATGTTAGGAGTCTTGCAGTCGAACCAGGGAAACGTCTTGAACGCGTTGCATGGATTGCAAAACAAATTAGCCGAAATTGAGTCTGTATTGGTGTCAAAAGATTTTTCAAAACTCGAATGCATCTTGAATGAAGCAAAGCGTAAATATCAGGTATTCACACAATGACCAATCCTTCACTTGAAATCAAATCCTTCTCACATCCATTGAATGCCACCGTCCGCGTCCCAGGTTCCAAGTCATTGACCAACCGCGCCTTGCTCATTGCATCACTTGCCAAAGGAACCACACGCCTCACTAACGCCCTCTTCTCCGACGACTCGCGCTACTTTGCCAAAGCCCTGCAAATCCTCGGTTTCGATGTCCGACTCGACGAAGTCAACCATGAAATGACTGTCACGGGTTTGGGTGGAAAAATCCCTGCGGACAAAGCCGAACTCTTTATCGGCAACGCAGGCACTGCCGCGCGTTTCTTGTCCGCATTTCTTACCCTCGGTAACGGCGAATACATTTTGGATGGCGAGCCGCGCATGCGTGAACGTCCTATTGGCGATTTGGTTGAAGCGCTTACTCAACTTGGCGCAGTGATTGCGCCTTTGAATATTCATCCTTCATCCTTCATCCCTCATCCTTCTTCCATTTGTCCTCCTATCAAAATCATTGCGAACGGCTTGCCTGGCGGCAAAACAAAAATTGCAGGCGACATATCCAGCCAATTCCTGTCTGCCTTGCTGATGGTTGCTTCTTATTCTCAAAATCCAATTGAAATTACTCTTGCAACTGATCTCAACTCCAAACCTTATGTGGACATGACGATTGCCATCATGAGCGACTTCGGCGTGGAAATTCAACGGAATGGATATCAATCCTTCAGAATCCCAATCACGAATTACAAATCACGGATTACCTATGTCATCGAATCCGACGCCTCCGCCGCCTCTTACTTCTTCGCTGCACCAGCAATCTGCGGCGGGACTGTCCGCGTGGAGAATATCTCGCGCAAATCCCTGCAAGGCGACATTGGGTTTTTGGATGTGCTTGCTAAAATGGGGTGTTCAATTTCAGAAACTGATAATTGTATACTGGTCACTGGCACCACTGAATTACGCGGCATTGACGTGGACATGCGCGATATCCCTGACACCGCTCAGACCCTCGCCGTCATCGCACCTTTCGCTTCCTCTGCCACCAGAATACGCGGGATTGCCTCCGCCCGCGTCAAAGAGACCGACCGCGTTCGCGCGACGTGCACTGAACTTGCGCGGCTCGGCATCCGCGTGGAAGAGCACGAAGACGGCATGACCATTTATCCCTGCGAGAGATTCAATTCCGCTACTATTCAAACATATAATGATCATCGCATGGCAATGGCATTTTCGCTTATCGGTCTGCGCGCAGAAGGCGTGACGATTGAAAATCCATCCTGTGTTTCCAAGACTTTTCCAAATTATTTTGAAGTTCTGGATTCTTTACGTTGACTAACATGCAACCTGCCAACCTTCCAACTTTTCAACTGGGTTTGATCGGGTATCCACTCGGACATAGTCTCTCCCCAAAGATTCACACGGCTGCTTTACGCTCTTGTGGATTGGCAGGCGACTATTCTCTATTCCCCATTCAACCTGACGACAAACAGGGGCTGCAAGACCTGCTCAACCGGGTCCGTGCTGGCGAGATTCAAGGACTTAATGTCACTGTTCCCCATAAGCAAAATGTAATTCCTTTGCTCGATGAACTGACTCCAACCGCCCAGGCCATCGGCGCGGTCAATACAATTTATCTCCGTAACAATAAACTCATCGGCGATAACACGGACGCACAAGGTTTCCTTGCAGATATAAAATGTATATTTAATTTTTCATCCTTCAGCCTTCAGCCTTCAGCTTTGATTATTGGCGCTGGTGGTTCAGCCCGGGCGATTGCGTATGCCTTATTAAATGATGGCTGGCAGGTTGCTGTTTCAGCGCGTCGAATTGAACAAGTCCAACAACTTGCAGCATCGTTTACGAATAATAAATTACGCATTACAGTCAATATAGCGAATATCGAATTATCAAATATCGGCCTCATAGTAAACACCACCCCTCTTGGCATGTCCCCCAACACCGACCAATCTCCCTGGCCCGAGAATTTACCTTTTCCTAATGCCGCAATTTATGATTTGGTCTACAATCCACGCGAGACCAAATTGGTGAAAGACGCCCGCTTACAAGGATTGCAGGCAACAACGGGGCTTGGCATGTTGATCGAACAAGCCGCATTTGCCTTTGAGATTTGGACGGGGCATGGTGCATCGCGCGAAGCCTTATGGAATGCTGTTGGCGATTGACAACGGACCATCGACCATCGACCATCATATCGTCCATCGTCCACGGTCCATGGTCATAAAAAGAATTGGAGAAATTATGCTGCGTTTCCTCACTGCCGGAGAATCACACGGACCCTCGCTAACAGCCATCCTGGATGGCATGCCCGCGGGACTTTCCATTACAATTGACATTATCAACAAAGAACTTGCCCGCCGTCAGCATGGATATGGCTCAGGCGGACGCATGAAAATCGAAAAAGACACCGTGCAAATCCTCGGCGGCATGATGGCTGGCGAAACGACAGGCGCGCCGATTGCGTTGCTCATCCAAAACGCTGATCATGTCAAATGGAAAGGCAAAGCCATTGAGCCAATGACCGCGCCGCGCCCAGGCCACGCCGATTTATCAGGCGCGGTCAAATATGACTACAAGGATTTGCGTCCCGCTCTCGAACGTGCTTCCGCAAGAGAGACCACCATGCGTGTCGCGGCGGGCACGGTCTGCAAACATTTCCTTGCCAAATTTGGAATCATCATCGGCGGATATGTTTCATCCATTGGTGAAGTGCAAACCGATTTTGGCGACATGCCTTATGAAGAACGTTTCGCCCGCGCTGAAGAGTCGGATGTGCGATGTCCTGTTGAAACATCCGCAAAAAAAATGCGCGATGAAATTGAAAAGACAATTCGCGGTAAAAACACTCTGGGCGGTGTGCTGGAAATCGTCGCTTTGAATGTGCCTGTCGGTCTCGGCAGTTTCGTTCAATGGGATAAACGTATCGAAGCAAAACTTGCTCTGGCTGTGATGAGTATACAAGCCATCAAAGGTATTGAAGTGGGCGACGCGTTCCAAAATGCGCGTTTATCTGGTACGCAAGTTCAGGACGCGATCAACCTAATTCCTAATTCGCAATCCCTAATTCGTAATTCAAATCGAGCAGGCGGCATCGAAGGCGGAATTAGTAACGGCCAACCCATCATCATCCGCGCGGCAATGAAACCAATTGCGACAACTCTCACGCCCCAGCAAACCGTTGACCTCGCCAGCGGACAGGAATCTCCAACCAAATATGAACGCTCCGATTTCTGCCCTGTTCCTCGTGTCGTGCCGATTCTCGAAGCAATGGTTGCTTTTGTTTTAGCAGACGCGCTCATCGAAAAGCTTGGCGGCGATTCAATGAATGAAATGAGACCAAGATTTGAAACCCTTCGTAAAGCGACTCTCGAAGATTTACAAATGGATAATATCCCGCATGTATTTTGGGAATAAACCATGTCATTGCGAGGGCGACGTTTTTTCGCCCGAAGCAATCTCATCGTCGAGTTGGAGATTGCTTCGTCGCCAGGAACAAGAGCGCTCCTCGCAATGACATAAAAGGAAACCAATCATGCACATCTTCCTCTACGGCCCTCCGGGCTCAGGCAAATCAACAATTGGAAAGGAATTGGCAAAATCATTGGAATTACCATTCGTTGACCTTGATTCCGAAATCGAAAACTCCGCTGGAAAAACAATCCCTCAAATCATGGACGGGCAGGGTGAACCTGTGTTTCGTGATTTGGAAACTGCTGCGTTAAATGCTCTCGTGAATAAGAATGAAAGCGTAATCGCTCTTGGCGGCGGCGCATTGTTGCGTGATGAAAACCGCGCTTTTGCGGAGCGCAATGGCAAGGTCGTTTTGCTGATGGCAGAGTTGTCCACTTTGTTGGAGCGATTGCAAAATAATTCCGGCAAACGTCCTTTGTTGGCAGGTGACTTAAGTACGAAACTTTCTTCTTTGCTTGCAAAGCGTGGTGAGCATTACAACTCTTTTCGCTTGCTTATCCACGTGGACGGAAAAACTGCCGGGCAAAATGCACATCGAGTTCAAGTTGCATTAGGAAGGCATCATCTATCCGCGATGGGGGAATATGATGTCATTGTTCAGAATGTAGAGCAAGTTGGCGACCTGCTCCACGACCGCGGCTTACAAAACCCCATCATCGTCACCGATGAAAACGTGGCGAAGTTTCACATCGAAAACGTATTGGCTTTATTGCGTGAGGCAGGGTTTGAACCAAAATCGGTCATAGTCCCTGCGGGCGAAAAATTCAAAACGCTGGACACGGTCTCAAGCATTTGGAAATCATTTCTTGAAAATGGACTTGACCGCAAAAGCACGGTCATTGCCCTAGGCGGCGGTGTAATTGGAGATATGTCGGGCTTTGCTGCATCCACTTACATGCGTGGAATTGCCTGGGTTGCCGTGCCGACAACTTTACTTTCGATGGTGGATGCTTCGCTCGGCGGGAAGACGGGATTTGATTTGCCCGAAGGTAAAAATTTGATTGGCGCGTTTTACCCTCCAAAATTAGTGCTTGCTGATCCGCAATTGCTCAAGACATTACCTGAAAGGGAATTGATCTCTGGCATGGCGGAAGTGGTCAAGCATGGAATTATCTCCGATCCTGAATTATTCTCGTTGTGTAGGCATAGTTTGGAATGGATAAAAGATAATTTGGAAGAAGTTGTCAAACGTGCGATGGCGGTGAAGATAAAGGTAATAGAAGAGGATCCATATGAAAAAGGATTCCGCGCCGCTTTGAATTTGGGTCACACGATAGGGCATGCGGTTGAACTTGTCAGTAAATTCAACTTGCGTCACGGCGAAGCCATTGCCATCGGGATGGTGGCTGAGGCGAAGCTGGCTGAACGTTTAACGGTGGCAGGTAACGGGTTGTCAGATGCGTTGGCTGAATCGCTTTCGGCGCTGGGTTTGCCCATCCACATTCCCAAAGAATTGTCGCGCGATGAAATTATCCGCGCCATGCGAGTGGACAAAAAGAAAAACGCAAACGAAATCCGTTTTGCATTGCCTGCCGAGATTGGACGCGTTGAGCTGGTGGATGTGACGGATTTGGAAAGTGTGTTGGATTTTTGATGTCATTGCGAGCGGAGCGAAGCAATCCCCTTGCAATGGTGGAGATTGCTTCCCGCAGGTCGCAATGACATGAAAAGAGGAAAAATGAAAATCTTGATCTTGCATGGCCCAAATTTGAATTTACTCGGCATACGCGAGCCCGATGTTTATGGCTCAATGACTTTGGATGATATCAATGCAAAATTGATTGATTTGGGAAAAGAGTTGGGCGCTGAAATAAAATGTATTCAGTCGAATCACGAAGGCGCGTTGATTGACGCGTTGCAGGATGCGCGCACGTGGGCGAGTGGTGTTGTGTTTAATCCTGGCGGATACACACATACTTCTGTTGCGTTACGCGATGCGATCTCTGCAATTGCCATCCCTGTGATCGAAGTGCATTTATCGAATGTGTACGCGCGCGAAGAGTTTCGGCATAAATCGTTGGTCTCGGCAGTGTGTAAGGGAAAGATCAGCGGTTTTGGCTGGCACTCGTATGAATTGGGTCTGCGTGGGTTAATGGAACTCCTGTAAATTTCTCGTCTCTTGATTTGCCCCTTGACGGATTTTCATTTCTGCATATAATTGAACGAAATCACAAGCCCATGAATCCATCTTTGTTCAGCCTCTCGATTATTGTCGTCGTCCTTGCGGTCCTTATTATTAAGGATCAATTTTCGGTTGGGATGGCAACGGTGAGAGTAAAGTAAATCAAAGTAAACATACCTGCTCTAAAGAAGTAAGAGCCGCCCCAATCACATGGGGCGGCTCTTTTTTTATTTCAAAACTTAAGACCTGACATGTCTTCGCGATGCGCTGATCGTTTATGACCATCGTCTACGCAAAGAAGAACGAAAGCAATGGCGCGGATGAGACACCTGCGGCAGGTCTGAGATAACAAAGGAGAACCATGCGATCAGACACAGTCAAGAAAGGTTACGAGAAGGCACCCCATCGTGCGTTGTTGCGTGCAACGGGCGTAAAGGATGATGACTTCGGCAAACCGTTTGTTGCAATTGTTAATTCTTATATTGATATTGTGCCGGGTCATGTTCATCTGCAGGAGTTTGGCAGGATCGTAAAAGATGCTGTGCGCGCGGCGGGTGGAGTACCATTTGAATTCAACACCATCGGCGTGGATGATGGCATTGCAATGGGTCATGCGGGGATGAAGTACTCGCTTCCTTCGCGGGAACTGATAGCGGATTCCGTTGAGACGATGATCGAAGCCCATCGCTTTGACGCCATGGTCTGCATCCCAAACTGTGACAAGATCGTGCCTGGCATGCTGCTGGCCGCCATGCGCGTGAATGTCCCCACGATCTTTGTTTCAGGCGGACCGATGGCCGCAGGCAAAACTCCCGAAGGTGAAACGATTGACTTGATCTCGGTCTTTGAAGGGGTCGGTGCATTTTCAGCGGGGAAGATTGATGAGAAGCGATTATCCATTCTTGAAAAATTTGCATGTCCTTCGTGTGGTTCCTGCTCTGGTATGTTCACCGCCAACTCGATGAACTGCCTGATGGAAGTTATCGGTCTGGCCCTGCCTTATAACGGCTCGGCATTAGCGAAGACTCCCGAACGTGAAGCATTGGCGAAGAAAGCCGCTTCGCAGATCATGACCCTGATCGAACGTGACATCAAGCCGCGCGACGTGATCACTGCCGAAGCAATTGATGATGCGTTCGCGCTGGATATGGCAATGGGCGGCTCGACGAATACAGTTTTACACACCCTGGCATTAGCTAACGAAGCAGGCGTGGACTATCCACTCTCAAGAATCAATTCTGTAGCAGACAAAGTGCCGTACATCTGCAAGGTGAGCCCGGCAGGCAAATGGCACATGGAAGATGTTCATCGCGCGGGAGGCATTCCCGCCATATTGAACGAAGTTCAACGCGGGACAGGCATGTTACACTTTGACCGTATGACGGTCAGCGGCGTGACATTGGGGGAATCCATCAAAGGCGCAGAGATCAAAGATGACGATGTAATTCGTAAATATGATAATGCCCATTCGAAGCGCGGCGGCTTGTCTATTTTGTTCGGCAACCTCGCGCCCAAAGGCGCAGTTGTTAAAGTGGGCGGTGTCAGCGCGGAGATGATGAAGTTTGAAGGCCCCGCCGTTATCTTCGAATCACAGGATGAAGCCATGGCTGGGATTCTCGCTGGTAGTGTTAAAGCTGGCGACGTGGTCGTTGTCCGCTATGAGGGGCCGAAGGGTGGGCCTGGAATGCAGGAGATGTTATCGCCAACGTCCGCGATCATGGGCATGGGACTCGGCGATAAAGTCGCGTTGATCACCGATGGGCGCTTCAGCGGCGGGACGCGCGGGGCGTGTATCGGGCATGTGTCACCGGAAGCTGCGTCAGGTGGGCCGATCGCGGCGATCCAGGCTGGGGATGTGATCCAAATTGATTTAGGGGCACGCAGGCTCGAGGTCCGCTTGAGCGAGGCGGAGATTCAAAGTCGTTTGGTAGCGTTGCCCAAGTTCCAGTCTAATGTGCAGAGCAAGTGGCTGAAGCGTTATTCATATTTTGTAACGAGCGCGGATACAGGCGCGGTATTACAAAGTTAGTGTCATTGCGAGTCTTCGAGAAGCAATCTCCAACACGATGAGGGAGATTGCTTCGGGTACAGAACGCCCTCGCAATGACGAAAAGGAGAATTATGAAAAAATCAGGCGCTGAAATTATGTGGGAGTGTTTAGTGCGCGAAGGCGTGGAAGTCGTCTTCGGGTATCCAGGCGGGGCGAATATGCCGATCTATGATGCGATGTTGAGCTATCCGATTCATCACGTGTTGGTGCGGCATGAACAGGGCGCGGCGCACATGGCAGATGGGTACGCGCGTGCTTCGGGCAGGGTTGGTGTGGCGCTGGCGACATCGGGACCGGGCGCGACGAATCTTGTGACGGGCATTGCCACGGCGATGATGGATTCTGTCCCTGTAGTTTTTATTACAGGACAAGTGGCCTCACATTTGGTCGGCGGTGACGCGTTTCAAGAAGTGGATGTGACGGGCATTACATTGCCGATCACGAAACATAATTATCTTGTAACGCGCGCCGATGAAATTGCTGAAGTGGTGCGTGAAGCGTTTTATATCGCGCGTAGCGGGCGGCCCGGCCCGGTGTTGATTGACTTTTGCAAAAACGCGCAGATGGAACAGTGTGAGTTTGTGTATCCTGAAGATGTGAAACTGCCTGGTTATCAACCTGTTGGGCATGCACCAAAGGATTCACTGGAATGTGCTGTGAAATTGATCGAGAAGGCACAGCGCCCGGTTATTTTATGCGGACATGGCGTGCTGATGTCTGGCGCGGAAGAGGCGCTCATGCAGTTCGCGGTGAAAACACAAACTCCTGTTGCAAGCACGTTGTTGGGATTGGGCGCATTCCCCGCTTCTCATTCGTTGAGTCTCGGCATGATGGGCATGCACGGTGAAGTACATACAAACATGGCTATTCAGAATTCCGATCTTATTCTTGCTTTTGGTATGCGCTTCGACGATCGCGTGACTGGGACCTTAAAGACATACGCCCCGCGTGCCAAGAAGATCCATATTGAAATTGATCCATCGGAAATGCATAAGAACGTGACAGTGGATGTTCCGCTCGTGGGTGACTTGAAGACTGTATTGATCGATCTCGTGCCACTGGTGGACGAATACGATCACGATGTTTGGTTGAAAGAGATCAGCGGTTGGAAATCTGAAGCCGACGCGCGCAGCATTATGAACTGGCCTGATGATGGCAAGTTATATGTGCCTCATTTGATCTCAGATATTTGGAATGCCACAGGCGGCGACGCGATCATGACCACGGATGTCGGTCAACATCAAATGTGGACGGCGCAGTATTACGCGTTGGACAAACCGAATCGCTGGCTGACTTCGGGCGGCGCGGGGACGATGGGCTTTGGTCTGCCTGCGGCGATCGGCGCGTGGTTTGCCAATAGGGATCAGGAGGTCTGGGCTGTTGCAGGTGACGGCGGTTTTCAAATGACTGCCGCAGAGTTGACCACTGCCGTGCAGGAAGGCGCGAATGTAAAGGTTGCCATTATGAACAACAGCTTCCTCGGTATGGTTCGTCAGTGGCAGGAGTTCTTCTTTGAGAAGCGTTACTCGGCAGTCCACATGCTTTCACCTGATTTTGTGAAACTTGCCGAGGCGCACAGAGTCCCTGCCCGCCGTGTGACCAAACGCGAAGAAGTGAATGAAGCCATTGAATGGGCGCGCAAGACAACGGGACCTGTTGTGCTTGAGTTTATCGTGGAGCAGGAGGAAGCGGTCTACCCGATGGTTCCCGCAGGCGCAGCTTTGGATCAGATGATGCAGAGGCCTGTGAAGGCGTAAAGCCGTCATTGCGAGCGCACTTTGCGAAGCAATCCCCAATATTATGAGGAGATTGTTTCGGGTAAAGACCGCCCTCGCAATGACGATATAAGGAGATCACAATGTTATACACGTTCATCACATTAGTCGAAAATAAACCGGGCGTGTTGAATCGCGTGGCGTCTTTGTTTCGCCGCCGCAATTTCAACATCGAGTCGCTGGCGGTGGGGCGTACCGAGAAGCCCGATATCTCACGCATGACCGTCGTTGTGGATTGCCCAAATGGAGATATGGACGCGCATAAGATCGAAGCGAATCTCTATAAACTTGTCAACGTAATTGATGTTCAGGATGTCACGCATCAGCCTTCGGTGACGCGCGATTTGGCTCTGATCAAAGTAAAGGTTGGACCCGAACGCCGCGCGGAAGTTAACAGCCTCGCCGAAATCTTCCGCGCTCGTATCGTGGATGTGGCGGCTGACGTGGTTATCGTCGAGGTCACTGGCACGGAAGACAAGATCGAGGGCATGATCGAACTCCTGCGCCCGATCGGCATCGTTGAAATGGTGCGGACAGGCCAGGTCTCGATGACGCGCGGCGTGAATGATGGAATCCGCCGTGTGCAAGGGGTGACGGGGAACAGGCATGAAGATGAGTACGATGTGGCGGAGATGACGCCGTAATGAAATAGCATGTCATTGCGAGGGGCAGTGTTCTCCCGAAGGGGCCCGAAGCAATCTCATGTAACCTTCAAACATAAATTTTTAAATGCGAGGAGATTGCTTCGTTGCTTCACTCCTCGCAATGACATAAATCAAATAAGGAGAATCGTAATTATGGCAAAAATAAATTTTGGTGGCATAGTTGAGGAAGTGGTGACGCGCGATGAATTTTCACTTGACAAGGCGCGTGAAGTATTAAAGAACGAAGTTGTGGCTGTGCTTGGCTATGGCGTGCAAGGCCCCGCTCAGGCGATGAACATGCGCGACAACGGGATCAACGTGATCGTTGGTCAGCGTGAAGGCACGAAAAATTGGGATAAGGCTGTTGCAGATGGTTGGGTTCCTGGCGAGACATTGTTCTCAGTGGAGGGAGCCGCGGAAAAAGGGACAGTCATTCAATACCTGCTCTCGGACGCAGGTCAGCGCTCGCAGTGGCCGAAGATCGTTGAATGTTTGAACGAAGGCGACATGCTTTACTTCTCGCACGGCTTTTCTGTCACCTTCAAGGATGATACGGGTGTTATTCCGCCTCCGCACGTGGATGTGGCGCTTGTCGCGCCGAAGGGTTCGGGACGAAGTGTCCGCAGGAATTTTTTGGATGGTTCGGGAATCAACGCCAGTTTCGCTGTTCATCAGGACGCGACAGGCCGCGCCAAAGAACGAACGATTGCATTGGGCGTTGCCATCGGTGCGGGATATTTATTCCCGACTACGCTTGAGAATGAAGTTTATTCCGACCTGACGGGGGAACGCGGCGTTCTCATGGGCGCGTTGGCGGGCGTGATGGAAGCGCAGTACAACATCCTCCGCAAGCATGGACATTCCCCAAGTGAAGCCTTCAATGAAACTGTCGAGGAACTGACGCAATCCTTGATCCGTCTCGTTGGCGAAAACGGCATGGATTGGATGTATGCCAATTGCTCCACCACCGCGCAACGCGGGGCGCTGGACTGGAAAGATAAATTCCGCGACGCGGTTGCGCCTGTATTTGCGGATTTATATCAAAGCGTGGTCAACGGCAACGAAGCGCGCATCACGCTCGAAGCCAACAGCAAGCCTGACTATCGCGAAAAATTGGACAAGGAACTGGCCGCCATCCGCGACTCTGAAATGTGGCAGGTAGGCGCGGCGGTTCGTTCGTTGAGACCTGAGAATTGGAATAAATAGTTTGGTAGTTGGATGGTCGAGTAGCTGCGTAGTTGACTTAATGAACCACTAACTCTCCAATTGACTATCAAATTACCCAAGTACGAAACGAGGTAACTTTATGAGTAATTACGTCAAGATTTTCGATACCACCTTGCGCGATGGCGAACAATCGCCAGGCGCCACAATGACTTCCGCGGAAAAACTGGAAGTCGCGCGTTCGCTGGCGCGCATGGGCGTGGATATTATCGAAGCGGGCTTCCCAGCTGCTTCGCCCGACGACCTGGAAGCCGTCAGACGGATAGCGATTGAAGTGGGCAACCATCCCAAAGGTCAGCCTGAAGCGCACGTCCCCATCATAGCGGGATTGGCCCGGGCAAATAAGTCCGATATTGACAAAGCGTGGGAAGCTGTCAAGGACGCACAAAAGCCGCGCATCCACACGTTCCTTGCCACATCCGAGATCCACATGAAGCACAAACTCAAGATGGATCCCGAGGAAGTGGTGGGACGTGTTTCAGAGATGGTTGCGTACGCGCGTTCGCTGTGTGCAGATGTCGAGTTCAGTCCCGAAGACGCGGGCCGCTCCGACCCTGAGTTTTTGTATGTCGTTCTGGGTGAGGCCATCAAAGCGGGCGCGACGACGCTCAACATTCCCGACACCGTCGGCTACTCCACACCCGCTGAGTTTTACAAATTGATTGACAGCATCATCAAAAACACGCCTGGCATGCATGATGGCATCACGGTCTCGGTGCATTGTCACGATGACCTCGGCCTCGCGACCGCGAATACTTTGGCTGGAATTCAGGCGGGCGCACGTCAGGCTGAAGTGACCATCAACGGCATCGGCGAACGCGCGGGGAATACCTCGCTTGAAGAAATTGTGATGACGCTCAAAACCCGTCATCCGATTTTCAATCTCGAAACCGGAATCGGAACGCAACAACTTGCGCGCGTCAGTAAACTCGTTAGCAATTACACGGGGATTGTGGTGCAGCCAAACAAGGCCATTGTCGGTGCGAACGCGTTCGCGCATGAAGCAGGCATACATCAGGATGGAATTCTGAAGCATCAGACTACGTATGAGATCATGCGCCCTGAAGATGTCGGCGTCAACCAAACCACATTGGTGATGGGCAAACACTCTGGCCGCGCTGCTCTGCGTGCGCGCCTTGCTGTAATGGGACATTCACTCGATGAAACTGAACTCAACAAAGCTTTCGCGCGCTTCAAAGAATTGGCTGATCGCAAAAAAGTCATCACCGATGCCGATCTTGAAGCCGTAATTGCCGACGAGTTCTATCGTCCACGTGATGTCTATTATCTCGAAGGTTTGCAGGTCTCGTGCGGCACGCTCGGCATGCCCACTGCCACCGTCCGTTTGCGCGGACCGGATCGTATCGAACATGTGTATGCCGCCATGGGCACAGGCCCCGTTGACGCTACTTACAAGGCGATTGATTCCATCATCAAAGTTCCATGCACGTTGCTTGAGTTCAACATCCATGCCATCACATCGGGCATTGATGCGCTCGGCGAAGTCACTGTTCGTATTCAAAGTAATAACGGCAATCAAACCATGGACGCGCAAAGCGAAGTCGAATACGCCCGCGTCTACGGCGGCCATGGGGCGGACATGGATATTATCGTCGCAAGCGCCAAAGCATACATCAACGCTGTTAATAAATTAATCATTGCCACGACCGAAGGCGCTCAGCCCGTGCATAATGATTTTGGCGTCATGCTCGGATAAACCAACCCAGACCTGACATGTCTCATCCGCGCCGTAATTTTAACAGGCTCCCGCGTGGACAAAGGACATGATTTATCAACGCCTCACGGAGACATGTCAGGTCTTACAAAATAAAGGAGAAATCACAATGAATACTAAAGATGAAGATATGGAAGTTGTTTACACCTCAGCCTATAACCCGTTCCCCGAGCCACAGACCATTCCTTCTGGCTGGGATACAAGCGGATTCTTTTCCGTCCCCGAACCCTTCGACCTTGCTCAGGGCAGGCCTGCTCCCGTTACCGAAGCAGACGACTCTGTCGAAAGTTAATCATGTCATTGCGAGGGCGGTGTTCTCACGAAGTGGCCCAAAGCAATCTCCCTCACGATTGGGGATTGCTTCGTCGCAATGAACGCTCCTCGCAATGACATAAATAAACCTTATGCCAAAAACACTCTTCCAAAAAATTTGGGATTCGCACGTTGTCACCGAACAATCCGATTCCCCAGCCGTCCTCTACGTTGACTTGCACCTCGTGCATGAAGTCACTTCACCGCAGGCATTCACAGGCCTGCGCCAGCGTGGACTGAAAGTCCGCCGTCCCGACAAAACCCTCGCCACGATGGATCATTCCATTCCGACGACTCCGGTTGATGTCCCAATCACGGATGCAATGGCCGCCGCGCAGATCAAGCAAATGGAAACCAATGCCGCGGAATTCGGAATCACCTTGCACGGCATGACCAGCGCGCACCGCGGCATTGTCCACGTGATTGGCCCTGAGCTGGGACGTACCCAGCCGGGTATAACCATCGTCTGCGGTGATAGCCACACCGCCACGCACGGCGCGTTCGGTGCGCTCGCGTTTGGCATTGGTACATCTGAAGTGGAACATGTGCTTGCATCCCAGTGCCTGCTTCAAAAGAAACCCAGGACATACGAAGTCCGCGTAAATGGGACTTTATCCAAAGGTGTTTCTGCCAAAGACATCATTCTCGCGTTGATCGCGAAGATCGGCGTTGGCGGCGGGACGGGGCATGTCTTCGAGTTCACCGGCGAAACCATCCGCGGATTATCCATGGAGGAACGCATGACCGTCTGCAACATGTCCATTGAAGGCGGCGCGCGCGCTGGCATGATCGCTCCCGATGAAGTGACCTTCGAGTATCTCAAAGGCCGCGAATTCGCCCCTCAAGGTGTGGATTGGGATAAAGCCGTTGCAAAATGGAAATCCCTGCCCAGCGATGATGGCGCGGCTTACGACAAATCCATCACGCTCGATGCACCAGAAATGGAGCCGATGATCACCTATGGCACAAATCCTGGCATGGGCATGAAAATTACAGAACGAATCCCAACTGTCAAATCTTTTAGCGAAGCATCCCAAAAAGCAGCCTTCGAAAAAGCAATGACCTACATGGGACTCCAGCCTGGCCAATCCCTCCTCGGCCAAAAGGTTGACGTTGTCTTCATCGGCAGTTGCACCAACTCACGCATCTCGGATTTGCGCCTCGCCGCATCCATGCTCAAGGACCGCAAAGTCGCTGAAAGCACGCGTGTCATGGTCGTCCCTGGTTCGCAGGATGTGAAGAAACAGGCTGAGCAGGAAGGCCTCGATAAAGTCTTCAAAGAAGCAGGCGCAGAATGGCGCGAGGCAGGCTGCAGTATGTGTATCGCGATGAACGGAGATCAACTTCAGCCAGGTCAATATGCGGTTTCCACCAGCAATCGCAACTTTGAAGGCCGCCAGGGTAAAGGCGGAAGGACATTCTTGGCCAGCCCTCTCACCGCCGCCGCCACTGCCATCACCGGCAAAGTCGCGGATGTGAGGACGCTTCTATGAAATGTCATTGCGAGCGGAGCGAAGCAATCCCCAGTTAAATGGATAAATCTCATCGAAGAGAATTTTTCACTTAATCTGAGATTGCTTCGTCGGGAAAAGCACCCCCGCGAAGTGCGCGTCGCAAATACATTTATCAATCGTAAATCTAAAATCATAAATCGGAAATCACTTATGGCTCAATTCACAACTCTTAAATCCCGTGTCATTTCCTTGCCCGTCAATGATATTGACACAGACCAGATCATCCCGGCGCGTTTCCTCAAAGCCACCGATAAAATCGGCATGGGCGATAACCTTTTTGCAGACTGGCGTTATAACGCCGATGGCTCTCCCAAAGCCGACTTTGTTCTCAATCAACCTGCCTCGGTGGGCTGCCAAATCCTTTTAGCGGGAGACAACTTCGGGTGTGGTTCGAGCCGTGAACACGCTCCCTGGGCGCTGACAGGCTTCGGTTTCCGCGCCGTCATTTCCACTTCCTTCGCGGATATCTTCCGTAGTAACTCGCTCAAGAATGCACTCGTCCCCATAATCGTGGATGAAGCGACTCACAAGATGTTATTTGATCTCGTCGAAGAAACTCCGAACGTGGAACTGACTGTTGATCTTGCATCGCAATCACTTTCGTTCCCGAATGGTTTTGTGAATTTCCCAATTGATCCATTCAATAAAACTTGTTTGCTCAACGGCGTGGATGAACTTGGTTACATCCTTGGTTTTGAAAAAGAAATTGCGGAATTCGAAAACCGGTAATCGGTAAGTTGGTAAATTGGATAATCAGTACACCAATCTACCAAGCCCCAGTTTACCAAAGGACTACTATGCAACAAATACAAATCTACGACACCACCCTGCGCGATGGCACGCAATCCGAAGGTTTCACGCTTTCGGCCAACGACAAAGTCCGTGTGGCGCAACGGCTCGACGATCTCGGTATGGCTTTCATCGAAGGCGGCTGGCCTGGCTCGAATCCCAAGGATGTTGAGTTCTTCGAACGCGCCCGCGATATGCAGTGGAAGCACGCGCTCATCACCGCGTTTGGTTCCACCTGCCGCGTCAAAGGCGGCCCCGAAGATGATGCCAACATCAGGGCATTGCTTGATTCCAACACTCCCGTCTGCACCATCTTTGGCAAGACGTGGACGCTTCACGTCAAGGAAGTTTTGCAAACAACGCTTGAAGATAATCTTCGTATCATTGAGCAATCTGTCTTCTATCTCAAAGCCAACGGCAAACGTGTCATCTACGATGCCGAACATTTCTTTGACGGCTACAAAGCGGATTCGTCCTACGCACTCGAAACCTTGAAAGCTGCGATACGCGGCGGCGCAGAGACTATCGTCTTATGCGATACCAATGGCGGGACATTACCCTGGGATCTTGAACGCATCATTCGTGACCTGAAACTGGTCAAAAAAACCCCGTTCGGAATCCACACCCATAATGACGGCGACTGCGCCGTGGTCAATTCGTTAACGGCGGTGCGTGAGGGCGCAATCCAGGTGCAGGGAACCATCAACGGAGTTGGCGAACGCTGCGGCAATGCCAACCTGATTTCCATCATAGCCGACCTTGAACTCAAGATGGGATATCAATGCCTGCCTCAAGGCAGGATTAGTCATCTATTTGAACTTTCACATTTTGTTGCCGAAGTTGCCAACATCACACCCGATGAACATTTGCCGTTTATTGGCAAATCCGCATTTGCACACAAAGGCGGAGTCCACGTGGCGGCCATGAGACGCAGCGCTCATTCCTATCAACATATCGAACCGGAAATGGTTGGCAACAAGATGCGTGTGGTAGTTTCAGATCTATCAGGCCGTGGAAATTTAATAAGCAAAGCCGAGGAGCACGGCGTGGAACTGGAAAGCCAGGAAGTCCTGCCTGTTCTCAACGATATCAAGGAACTCGAGGCGCGCGGCTTCTCCTTTGAAGCAGCGGAAGCCTCTGTTGCGATGATGTTGAAGCGACAGGAATACGGTTACAAAGCCCCCTTTGAACTCGTGGACTTTTTCGTCAACGTCGAGCATCGTCAGGGACGCGGCATCTTCGCTGAGGCGATGGTCAAGGTGCGCGTGCAAGGTGAATTGCTCCACACTGCAGCAGAAGGCAACGGCCCTGTCAACGCACTGGACAACGCTTTACGAAAAGCATTGCTAAGTTATTACCCGCAACTCGTGAACTTTCATCTATCCGATTATAAAGTCCGCATTCTGGATTCAGACCATGGCACCGAGGCCATCACGCGCGTATTGATAGATACGCGCAACTCCACCAGCCGTTGGAGCACTGTGGGCGCGAGCACGAACATCATCGAAGCCTCGTGGCGCGCGCTGGCCGATTCGGTGGAATATGGATTGATGGTAGCGCATTAGAATGCCATGTCGTTGCGACGCGTACTTCGCGGGGGTGTTCGCCTGTCCTGATGATTTTGCAGGGTCCCGACGAAGCAACCCCCGATTAACTGGAGATTGCTTCGGGCAAAGTGCGCCCTCGCAACGACATATGAAAATGGAGATTCATGAAAGCTAATATTGTTTTATTCCCTGGCGATGGCATCGGACCTGAAGTTGTCGCGGAAGCCGTGCGCGTGCTGGATGTTATTGCCAGCAAGCACGGACATACATTCAAGTACACCGAGCGTCTGATGGGCGGCTGTTCGATTGACAAATATGGTTCATCACTCACTGATGAAACTCTCGCCGATTGTCAGTCTGCGGACGCGGTTCTTCTCGGTGCAGTCGGTGGCCCGAAGTGGGACGATCCCGCCGCGAAGGACAGGCCTGAACGCGGTTTGCTCACCCTGCGCAAAGGACTTGGCGTATTCGCAAATCTGCGTCCCGTCAAAGTGCATCCCGCGCTGATTGACTCGTCTCCTCTCAAGCCCGAGAAACTCAAAGGTGTTGACATCATGGTCGTGCGCGAACTCACGGGCGGACTGTACTTCGGCTGGCCGAAGGGACGCGACATCAAAGATGGCCGCGAACGCGCGGTGGATACACTTGAATATTACGATTACGAAATCCGCCGCGTGATGGAGCTCGCGTTCAAGTTGGCGAAAGGAAGGAAGAAAAAAGTTACGTCAGTTGATAAAGCAAATGTGTTGGAATCATCGCGATTATGGCGACAGATTGCAACGAAGATCGGAAAAGAGAATCCTGACATCGAGCTCGAACACGTTTTAGTGGATACCGCCTCCATGCGACTGATAACTGGTCCCGCGTGGATGGACGTGGTCGTGACCGAGAACATGTTTGGCGATATTCTCACAGATGAGGCGTCTGTGTTGGCTGGATCGATGGGGATGTTGCCCTCGGCTAGTTTATCGGAAGCAGGCGTCGGGTTGTCCCTTGAAACGCGCATGGGACTTTATGAACCGATCCACGGGTCGGCGCCAGATATCGCGGGCATGGGAATCGCCAATCCGATTGGTACGATCCTTTCGTCGGCAATGATGTTGCACCATTCGTTCAAGTTGAAAGCCGAGGCCGCGTCCATTGAAAAAGCCGTGGATGAAACCATCACCGCAGGCGCACGCACCGCGGATATTGGTGGCAAGTTAACAACCCGTCAGATGGCGGATGAAATTATCAAAAATTTGTAAATCCGTAGGGGCGGGGCTTGTCCCCGCCCTGGACAGGGATAAACCCTGCCCCTACGAAAATCAAAAAGGAGAAATCATCATGGGAATGGAATCGAAATTTGTGTGGATGAACGGCGAACTAGTGCCGTTCGAAAAGGCAACCATGCACGTGCTTACCCCCGCCATTCATTACGGCGCGGCTGTGTTCGAAGGCATTCGTGCCTACGATACACCGAAGGGACCTGCTGTATTTCGTCTGACCGACCACGCCGAACGCTTGCTGGATTCGGCGCGTGTCTTCGGCTTCCGTGATCTGCCTTGGAGTACTGGGCAGATCGTGGAAGCAGTCAAACAGACCGTGCGCGCCAACGGATTCAAGGACTGCTACATTCGTCCGCTTTTATATTTGGAAGGCGGCGGCTGGAACCTGAACGTGGACAATGGTAAACTGTCGCTGGCAATTGCCGCGTGGGAGTGGGGCAACTATCTCGGTGAAGAAGCGATGGCTAAAGGAATTCGCGCCAATGTTTCGTCGTTTACGCGCCATCACCCGAACGTGATGATGACCAAAGCCAAGATATCGGGAAATTATGCCAATAGCATTCTTGCCAAGACAGAGTCCGAAAGGTTGGGTTTCCAGGAGGCCATCATGCTCGATCCGCAGGGATATGTTGCGGAGTGCACAGGCGAGAATCTTTTCATGGTGCGGCACGGCAAGATTGTGACACCGTCCACTGCGCCAGTATTGGAAGGCGTGACACGTCACTCCATTCACAGCATTGCCAAGGATTTGGGCTATCGCATCCTTGAGCAACCCATCTCGCGCGACCAACTCTACATCGCGGACGAAGTCTTCGTGTGCGGTACCGCCGCTGAGTGTATCGGTCTGAGTGAAATTGACTTCCGGGTGATTGGTGATGGCAAGACAGGACCTGTTACGCGCAAGATCCAAAATGTGTATCACGAGGCCATTCGCGGCAAATTGCCTCAGTATGAGGAGTGGTGCGAGTACGTGGATGAAAGTCAGGCTGTGAAAATGCCTGTCAAGATATCGGTTTCGGCTGGATAAAAAGAATCGACAAGTCATTAAACAGGCATATCCATGTGATGTGCCTGTTTTGTTGTATACTGCAAAAATTAAGAAAAAGCAAATCCACGAATCTTTTTGGGAGAATACATGCGCAGTGAAATAAAAACTTTCTGGGAAGGCGTGCGCGCCGAGTTCCCGCTTTTGGTTGGCGTATTTCCGTTTGGGTTGATCTACGGTGCGTTGGCTCTCAACGCGGGGCTGTCCACTGCGGCGGCACAGTTAATGTCATCCATCGTGTTTGCGGGGTCGGCGCAGTTCGTAACCACGCAACTTGTTCATGAAGCCGCACCGGGGGTAGTCATCGTGCTGACCATTGCCGTGGTCAATTTGCGGCATATGTTGTACAGCGCTTCGCTTGCGCCTTACTTGAAGAATCTGTCCCTGAAATGGAAAGTATTACTTTCATATCTTCTGACAGATGAAGCCTATGCTCCGAGCATCATAAAATACGAAAGAGAGGGAATAACGCCTTCAAGTCACTGGTTTGTGTTTGGCGCGGGCTTTTCATTGTGGTTCAATTGGCAGGTAAGTACTGCGCTGGGGATATTTCTCGGCGCGGCCATCCCCAACTCCTGGCCCCTGGATTTTGCCTTACCGCTGACATTTATTGCGATGGTCATGCCGATGTTGAAAAACAAGCCTATGATAGTAGCCGCTCTTTCCGCAGGGATGGTTGCTCTGCTTGCATATAGTCTGCCCTATAAACTGGGGCTGATCCTCGCCGCGCTGACCGGCATCGTCGTTGGGACTATTCTGGAAGAGCGCAAATGAACATTTGGCTGGTTATGGTTTTCGGTGGTTTGATCACGTTCGGGATGAGATTCTCGTTCATTTATCTTTTCGGCAAATTCGAAGTCCCGGAAGTGATGAAGCATGCGTTACATTACGTCCCGCCTGCTGTGCTATCTGCCATCATCTTTCCTGAGGTCTTTTTACCTAATCAGCAATTGGATTTTTCGCTGAACAATCATCGCTTGCTGGCAGGCTTGATGGCTGTGGTGGTCGCGTATTTTACTAAAAACACGTTAATCACAATCTTGGCGGGGATGATCGCACTGGTTTTGTTACAAATCTTCTTTGTGTCATTCTGAGCGACCCCTTCGACAAGCTCAGGGTAAACTCTGGGAGCGAAGAATCTCTGTTATGCCTGACAGAGACCCTTCGGTCGCTGAAAAACGCTCCTCAGGGTGACATCAATTAATTTTTGGAATATTGCGCTGTAATGATAGCCACTTTAAAATAAAAAATTCACCCGCTTTATGCGGGCGAACTTTTTACACGTAGGCCAGATAGACTCGATTTCCACCGGCTTCCTTTGCACGTGCCATGGCCTGCCGTGCCTGGTTGATAAGCGGTTCCAATTCGGTGGATGCTCCGATGTTAGGTGATGTGGCAACACCTCCGCTGAGCTTAATGTTGAGAAGATTTTCTTTTTTATCTGTGATCCTCATGGAGCGAATACCTATCATAATACGTTCGGCGATTTTTTCTGCATCTGGGCCAATGACGCCTGCCAAAGCGATCACGAACTCATCGCCTGCCCAACGGCCGATACAATCATACGGGCGGCTCCTTTCACGTACCGCTTGCGAAACAATGCGCAGGATATCATCTCCAACTTCCCGGCCATGCTCTTCAATAAGCGATTTGAAATTATCAATATCCAATGCAACAATGCTGAACGGATTGGATGTACGGCGGGCGCGTTCCAACTCGCCCAGTGCCTGCCTGTAAAATGCGGAACGGTTCAGCATGCCTGTCAGCGTATCGTACATGGCCATGTTTTCAAGTTGATCGCGTGCCTTGACCAGTGTGTTGGCCATGGCGGTCATTTTTTCACCAAACGCGATGCGGGTCTTTAGCTCTTGCAGATTCAGCGGCTTGCGCAGCATGTCGTCCGCGCCGGATGGGGCGAAGTCTTCATCGCCGCCTTTGGCTGTAAGAAGCAGGATATAAATGTGTCCGAGCGATCTCGCCGCGCGCAGGCGTGGGATGAATTGCAAGGTACGCACATCGCTTGTATCCCAGTCCGCGATCATGAAATGGATTTCCCCGCGCTGAATGGGCGGCCAGGCTTGTTCGCTGGTATCAATAAAAATCGCTTGATGTCCACTGCGTTTCAAGATCTGATCTATCATCGCGCGATCTGTGAGGTCGGGTTCAAGCACCAGAATGTTCATTTGCACTCCTTACTGTAATTATAACCTGTCGTGTTGACAAATGACTTATCCCATAGTACTATTCGCGGCGCTTTGTCCAAAATGCCGAGGTAGCTCAGTGGTAGAGCAGGGGACTCATAAGCCCTTGGTCGGGAGTCCAAATCTCCCCCTCGGCACTCTGAAACCCGCGTGAGCGGGTTTTCCTTTTATGAATATTCAAATTGACAAACTTGTTCGGAGCAGGCGCAGGACCATCGCCTTGATCGTCGAGCGTGACGGCTCACTGACTGTCCGTGCGCCGATGCGGGCTTCGCATGCGGTGATCGATGCCTTCGTGAAGGAACAAACCGCCTGGATACTCCGTAAACGGGAAGCTGTTAATCGGATCGTCGACATCCCTGCGAAACAATATGTGGACGGCGAGACTTTTCCATTTCTCGGTTCCTCCTACGGCTTGAAGCTGGTGAGGCCGCAACGCCCTTCTCTCAAATTTGAGAACGGATTCCGCCTGAGCCAGACCGCGCAAAAGAGGGGCGAGCAAGTCTTCACCCGCTGGTATAAAGACCGCGCGCTCGAAATCATCTCCGTCCGCGTAGACGAATACGCCCAGCAATATGACTTTGCACCGAAGCAGGTGAAAATTACCTCCGCCAAAAAGCGCTGGGGCTCATGCAGTCCAAATGGTACACTTAGCTTCACATGGCGGCTGGTGCTGGCTCCGCTGGATGTGGTTGACTATGTTGTCGTGCATGAACTGGCGCATTTGCGCGTACGAAATCACTCACAGAAATTTTGGAAAGTAGTCGAGTCGATTTTGCCGGAATATAAAAGTCAACGAAAATGGCTCAAGGAGAATGTCGAAAAATTGATTTTATAGTGGAGTCCAAAGTCTTCGCGAAGCTTGTCCTGCGGGCCAGACTTTGGGTATGCAGGGGCTTTGGTGCATAAATCGGCTTTTTGAAGATGCAATCCCAAATTCAGGCTCATTCTCGGCAATTTCAGCGTTTCTTGTGGGAGAAACCAGTCAAGATTTCGCTAAAAATTGGCTCTGAGTGGGAAGAAAATTATTCATGCACCAAAGCCGTATGCAGGCAAAAGATCAATTCAACGTTAGGAGACCTTGGATTTCGAATAGACCAGACAGTTATAAATTTGATTCTCCACCGTACATTTAGCCGTAGTTTACGGCTGGCCTTTCACCGTATTTGTATGGTAGAGAGAAATTTGATAAAATAAAAAAATGAAAACATCTTCCCTCCTCGAATCCCTGCTTGAAATCCGCGAACACAACGGCCCTGATTACAAGCCGTTGATTGACTATCAATCCTGGCGTGTGGCGTTGATGAATTACACGCCCGATCTGCTGCCTGAAAAAATTAATCGCATGCAGAAGCACACCGGAACCGATGAGGTCTTTGTCCTGTTGACAGGCCATTGCCTTCTGTACCTCGGCGAAGGCGATGAGACGGTTACGAAAGTCCACGCTGTGGTAATGGAGTTATATAAACTTTATAATGTGAAGAAGAATTGCTGGCATTCGCACACTTTCAGTGAAGATGCGCGCGTGTTGATCGTCGAGAACTGTGATACGGTCTTTGCCAATTCACCCTTTGTGAATTTAACACCACAGCAACAAAAAGAAGTCGTTGATTTGACTCAACGACTCTGGAAATAAAATTATTGGATGTCATTGCGAGCGGCGAAGCAATCCCCGCGTTGTAACAGGAGATTGCTTCGGGCAGAAGAGCACTGCCCTCGCAATGACATGGGACTTTATGCGCTTCTTTCCTGGATCGTTAACTTATTTGCCGTTATTTTGAAATTTTTCACGTTGAGGATAATCCCCGCGCCGATCAGCAAACATAGGATCCCGATTACCGTCATGGATGTATTGAACGCGTCGGCATAGTTCACGCCGCCCCATGTATGTGTCGAACCCATTGTGTATTGGATGGTGAGCGTGAACAGGCCCAGCACCATGGCTGCCGCGCCGCCTGCCTTTTTATTATCACTGGATTTTGCTTTTGCAAACTCCACGCCCTGCCAGATCCATGGAATGCGGAAGAGCAGAAAGATGGCAAGGGTGAGGACGGTTGTGTACACCACCGCGTCCACGGGCATGGATTTGCCGCGTAACATGCGCGACATGTAGATATGAAATCCGCCGACGAGTACACCTGCAATCAATGCACGCACGCTCATCAGATACGAATCGGGCGTGGCTTTGACAAGTTTAATTGTTGCCCAGATGCCCCACACACCGATGGCGATTCCTGTCAACACGAACAAGATGTATAGCCATTGAAACGAAGCAAGCGGAGCCATGCTTTCCCAATTAGTGGGAAAGAGCGCCGCGCAAGTTGTGCCCGCGCCGCCGAGAAGGGTGAATCCGCCCGTAAGCCCCATCAACACGATGCCGATGAAGCGTAGGAATTTTGAACCGAAACTATTTCTAGACATGAGAATCTCCTTTTCAAAAATAAACCCTAAAGGTTTTTAAAAACCTTTAGGGTTTGTGTTTAACCGTATTTGAAACCTGCCACAAAAGCAAGGGTCATCAATAGAAGCAATCCCGGCAGGATCTTTAAAATCGTTTCACGTGGGACGATGGGCTTTCCAGCTTTCAGGAACGAGAGCAGGAGGCCTCCCAGGCCAATCAACGCGCCGCCCAGGCCGACCAGCGCAAACCCGGGACGGGTCATGCCGTTGGCGGCCAGAATGCTTGGCAAAAGGAAGATGATCATCCCAGCCATGCCATGGATGGCGGCCAGCACAATCGTCGGCAGCTTGCCAGGCATGGGCAGGGAGCGGGTCAGCACGATCGCCAGGAATCCGCCAATAGCGAAGACCAGATACGGCGTCCGAAAAGAAACGAGGTGCTCCCAGACCAGTCCCAATGACAGGCTGAGTGGGATAATCGTCGAAACAATAACTACAATTGGGCTATCCAGCACTTCAAATCCCAAAATAATGAGCAGCAGTCCGGCTACGAGCAGCACACCAAAGGCGATGGTATAAGCGATGATGGGGACCTCGCCCAGCCCGTCAATGCCGACAACGACTTGATAGGCGGCAAGCAGTCCCGTGAGTAGTAGAAGAACGCGGTCGAGAGGGGATATTTTCATGAGATTTTCTTCGTGCTTTCTTTCTCCAGCACTTCGGCCAGTGCCAGATATTTGTCGTGCACGCCTGTAGCGGCTTCCTCAATTCCGGCGTGCTCGAAATCGGCGTCAACTTTTTCTTGCTGTTGGGATGGAATGGCACTCTCAGCCATCGGGAAGAGGATTTTGTCCTCTTTTTGGATGTGAAGGCGGAGCAGGCTCACGTAGCCGAAGGCATTCTGCGCCACCGCTCCTCGCGCCGACCGGTCGCCTTTTTCCCATTTCTCGGCAGCGTCTTTCATGGCGGCTGTGTACTCGCGCCCCTGTTCATGTTCCGCAAGCATCATGCCGACTGGGCCGCCCTCGGAGGGCATCCCCGCCTCGTTCATGGCAACAAAAAGGATGCCTTCTTCCTTGTGGTGATGACAGCCATCTGCATAGTTCTTGATAAAGAGCGCGGCGTTGATGAAGAAGGCTGGCCGGATTTCTTCTTCTTGTTTGACGCGCCCGGCGGCAATTTCCAGGGCAGTCAGGACGCGTTCGATGACGCGGTGTTCATTCATGAGGGTCTGGGTTGCTTTCATTGTGATTAACTCCTTGACGGATTATCTGCTACGGTCTGTCATCCATGGTCTACGGTCAAATTGACACTAAGATCATCGAAGCCATCATGTACAGCGAAGCGTACTTGAAGAGGCCGAAGTTGATCTGCTCGGAGGGTCGAAAGACGGTGGCGAAGGAGAGTAGGAGTAAGCCCGATGCGAGCACTACCATCAGCCGCATCGCGCCCGCCTGGACCCCGATCATCACTCCCGCCACGCCGATGCTTGCCGCGGCGATGATGGCCGAGAGGGCGATAATGGCGCGTGTAGCTTCGAAGCTGTAGGTGGATGGAAATGTAGGTACTTTGGCGGCGTGGTAATCCTTGAAGTAGCGCATCGAGAAGGTCAGTATGTGGGTGGGTATCCAGAACAGCACTGCCATGGTGAGCAGGATGCCGACCAGATCAATGCGGCCAATTGCCAGCGCGCGGCCGGCCAGAATGGGCATGCCGCCTGAGATGCCACCCCAGACGATACTCCAGCACGTACGCCGCTTGAGCCAGATGGTGTACACTACCACATCGAAGAACAGCCCGGCAAAGACTATCAACCCGTAAAGCGGTTTTATCGCCACAGCCCAGCCCACGCCCAATAGTGCAAGCAGTAGCCCCAGCCGCAGGGCCTCATGCTGGCTGATCTTGCCGGAAGCCAATGGACGGTTATGCGTGCGGTCCATTACCGTGTCAATGTCACGGTCGTACCACATGTTGAGGATGGTCGAGCCGCTGATAGCCAGGAACAGGCTGGCAGTCAGGCCAAGGAAGGTCAGTAGTTGGAACGACGCGTGCGCGCTCATGTAACCGGCAATGCCTGTCGAAAGCAGGAGACCTGTTTGCAGGGTTTTGATGAGGGGCAAGTAGTTTTTGATTTTGGATTTCAGATTTTGGATTTTGGATTGCTTCATGCAGGATGCTCCATTTGGTATTAGCGATCAATCGTAAATTGCAAACCCGCGCTCCCGAAGGACGCCGGGACGGTGTGAGCATAGTCGAAGCGTCGCAAATCGTCAATCATTTGGCGCATCTGAACCCTACTCCGGGGCTGTAATACGTTGGCGTGGCGTTGTTGCGGACCCAGACGCGCAAGTCCATGTCGTAGGTGTCCTTTGAGCCACCGCGCATGAAGCGATAGTGCATTCCTTCGTATATGTCTCCTGTCCATTGCCAGACGTTGCCAGCCATGTCATAGAGTCCATATGGGCTGACTGAGTTGACAGTTTGAAAACCGTCGTACACGTTTCCATTGTAAAATCCAACAGGGGCTGTGCGCGAACCAAACGAATTCATGTCTTCAAACGGATCGCGGCTGGCGTAGAAGTTGGCGTTCTCGCGCTGAATATCCTCACCCCATGGGAAGGGACGTGTATCCGTACCGCGCGCGGCCTTCTCCCATTCCATTTCGGTGGGCAGGCGATAATCGTAATACTTACAATAGCCCCACGCGCCAAACCATGTGACCATCGTCATTGGGTGGTTTTCATAACCAGATTGGACAGTGAAGGGGCGGGTCTCAGACCCGCTCGTACCCCAACCAAATTTGATTCGTTGAGACGAGTCATTCAACGGGATGAAGAGCCAATCGCCCGCGTCTATTCTTTCCTCGTGCTTGACACCACGAAACTCATCACCGGGGTAGAAGCCGTCGATTTGTTCACCGTCCGTTTTTAGGTAGCCATCTGCGAGAGCGGCATTGAGGAAATCCGCGTATTGCGCGGCTGTCACATCGGTGATCATGATCTCGTAGGCATCGGTGGATTCAATGTCATCGTGTTGGCCGAAATAAAACTCGCCCGCGGGGATTTGTGCCCAGGAGTTCGAGTCAACGCCTGTGTCGAAAGTTGGGATCGGAGCGTTCAAATCCACGGGAGCACAGGATGCTAAAAAGATTATCGTCATTGCGAGGGCGATAGCCCGAAGCAATCCCATCGCGACGGGAGACTGCTTCGTTCCTCGCAGTGACATGACGTTTACGCGTTTCATTTGTTCACCTCCCGCGCGAGTTCGTGATCAAGTTCTTCGATCCAGCGTCCTTTGTTTTTGAACAAGTCTGTCAGGCGGTAAACCATCAATATGGCAAGGATGACCAGCAACATGCCGAGGCCGAAGTCAATTGCGTACAAGAGTCCATTGACCAGCGGTTGCTGTTCGGCTTCTGTTGTAAAGAGACGTTTCATCTCGAAGACGGTCACCGCGCTGAAGGCGATATCGGAGAGAACGATGATGCTCCAGCCATACCACTGGCGCAATTTGCCTCTGAAGCCGTTCATGTCGCCGTAGTAAAGCAGGATGATGGTGGCGACGATAGCGGAGAGCACATGCCAGTGACCGGTGAGTTCGATGCGTTCTTCACGGGCGGGCCAGACACGGAAAATTTCGTCGAGGCGAATCGCCATGAAGATGCCGATGCCGCTGGTGGTGAAGTTCATGAAGAGCATCTGCCAGGTTGGTCCAAACTTGAGCGGATCACGTAAGAGCGCGCTGATCTTCTGGCCGAAGGTGGGTTTTTGGATGTGGGCTGTGCCTTCACGAACGAGTTTGCCCCAACTCCAGATGAGCAGGAGCAGCGCCGCGAGCATGGACGGTGTCGCGCCGACATAGATGATCATGTGTGCGACGGGTTCAAGAGGAGTGACCACGCCCCATACGCCAAGGTTGAGCACAATGGTTCCCAAAATCATCAACGGCATGGCGACTTTATGCAAAATGCCTTTGAAGTTCAGCCAGCGTCCGATGATGAGCGTGATCATGATGCAGATCAACGCGAGCATGATGTGCAGGTGACCGATGACCGAATATTCCATCGTGGTCTTTTCGGGATAACGGATGATGTTTTCAGCCAGGAAGACCTCAAAGCCGTTTCCGAAATACGAGCCTGGGATGGCTCCAAATAATGCAGAGATTACCGTTGTTACAGCCGTGGCGAAGAATGCCACGCGTTCCATATCCACGCCTTTTTTGGTGTGGGCGTATTCTTTGTCAGTGATATAGTATTCGGGATTCCACGGCCAGAGTGCGATGATCAACAGCACGCCCGCGAAGAAGATCAATGACAAACCGAAGATGTACACTCCGTGAAATGCCCAATTGTGACCAAAATAGGCGAAGCCCATGCCGAAGATCATAGTTAGAAGGTAGCCAACTGTGATGATGGCGTTGATGACGGTCTTGAAGAAGGCTTTCATCTTCAGCAGGCCAGTGATCATATACGTCTCGATGGCGATGACTGCCATCGCAATTGAGTGATACAGGATGATGATGCGGCCCTCGCGCTCGGCTTGAACGATTTTCATGCCAAGGAGTTTGATTACCACTTCGCGCACGCCCATCTCAGCCATGGGACCAGAGAGCATGCCCCAAATCGCGGTGATGATGCCGATCATGGCAATCGCCATGAGGATCAGTCCCTTGGTGGAATTGAAGAGATAGTTGAAACGGTCTTTGACGAATTGCATGGAAACTACTCCTAAACGCTTTTGTTCATGCCTGCGTAAAAAATATCACAAATCAGGCAAACTGTCTTTGACAAAAGACAAATAATTGCAGAATGAACTTGCCACGGAGACACAGAGTCACGAAGTTTTTTCTCTGTGTCTCCGTGGACGAGCCGACTATGTGACTAGGCGACCAGACGACTAACCTTTCTTCGTGAAGCCCAGTGCGAACGCGCCCGTCATCAGGAAGAGCAGGGGAGTCAAAATCAGCATGACGAACTCAGGGCTGAAGAACAGCAGTTGCTTGCCGAGTGAGATAAACGCAAGCGCAATACCGCCGAGTCCAATTAACACGCCGCCGATGCCGACCCAGTAGAATCCTTTCGGAGCGCCCTTGGCATAGAACGGGCCGAGGAAAATCACGAGTCCTGCCACCCCATGGAAGAGTGGAACTGCAATCTTTTTGAGCGCGTCCATGTTGCCGATGCTGGTTATGGCAATCGCAATAAAGCCGATCGCCGCGAACCATTTGAAGTAGGTCTTCCATTTCGGGAAGTACTCTTCAGCAAGCCCCATCGAAATGCCGAGCGGGATCAGGCTGGCGACCGTCAACACATAAGGCGAGGCGAGAAGCCCAAGATGGCTGGGATGGAAGATCAGCAGAAGCCCGGAAATCAAAAGCACTGCAAAGCCCATCAAGTAATAGACATTATGCAGTGCTTTGTGCAGGCCGTAGCGTTGCCAGAAGTACCAGCACAGGTACGCTGCAAGCAGGCCGGTGAGCAGAAGGAACAAATTGTCGAGCGTAAACATAGCATTCTCCTTTTTATGGTTTGATAAATACAACCCAGATGCAATACATCTGTTACGTGAATTATTACACAAAGGATGTTCAAATTCTGTGACATAAGTCACAAAATCGCTTCACACCCGACCTCTAGTCTGCCTGCCGTTTTCGATTTTTATTTCTCCCCGCTCCATCGCTCCCATACTCCAGGCCAGATGAGGATCACGATTAATACCAGGCAGGCGATCGGCCCCAGCGCGAACAGGGAGAACCGTCCCAGTTGTTGGGCAGTGACAAAAGCCAGCGGGATACCGACAACCAATTCGGTCGTCCCAGCCACAAGCCCGACAACGCGCATCCAGTCTTTGGGATTTGTGAGCAATCCCACCGTGACCACAGCCCAACCGAGCATGGCGATCCAATGCAACCGTTGCACCAGCACAAAGATCGGTGCACCTTGTGTAATAATGCGGCTGGAACTGGCCACGCCATTCATAAAACAGAAGATGTAGGCAATGCCGGTCAACAAAGCTAGCAGGGTACGGCTCCAGGATACATTTCCGACACCTCTCATCAGCAGGAAGTAGATAATCAAATAGGGCCAGAAGAGAGGAAAGTAGATTGGAGGCAGGCTGGCGGCCATATAAGGCACATTGATAAACCAGCTCCCAAGCAAAGCCAGCACGATCCCGATGACAGACAGCAGGAACGCCCAGTCCTTTTTGGTGAAGAATCCATACGCGCTGACTGCAAATAAAATGCCTCCGAGAATGCCGAGATCTGCCATCGCAGGGTGGATATATTTCAGCAGGATCTCACAACCCGGTTCAGCAGATTCTGCTCCCATTCCGATTTGATACCACTTCAGAAAAAGAACAAAGTGCCCGATGATGCCCATCAAGGCGCTGACGGAAGCAAGTATTCCTCCGAGCAAATTCTTGTCTTTCATGTTTCATTCTCCTTTACTGAATGCCTGATTAGGGTTGTTCGCCGGTATGGCAGGAACACCCGTTATAATAAGCCGCATCATTGTGATATGCGACATAAAAGACAGTGCCTGGTTCAATTGCGAGATTGCAATTTTTCAGGAAGAGAGGCTTCTCCTCCCATTTGAAAACCTGAACATCACATGCCACATAGACCAATCCTTTCCATTTATCGTTGCACAGCGCTCCTGTTACGATTTTATCAACTGTCATCATTTTGCCGTTAATTTCAATTTCACTAGAGGCAGGGGACAGGTCAGGCGTGGACAATGATGGATTAACTAATTCAGAGTCAGTTAAATATTGCGGTGTGCCTGTTACGGGTGGACACGTTGGCGCTGGTTGACAGGTCGTTAAAAGTAGTGTGATGATTGCGAACAAGAGGGAACGGTAATTATTCATATTTATCTCGCGATATAATGGGTTTACACGTGAAATATAGCACAAATCAAGTTGGATGGTCTTTGCCTTAAGGCAAATCGTCATGGATTTTCATTGGACACGTAGCTGGTTGAAAAAGGATGCGATGATTCGTGGATAAAATACAATTGTTCCCCCAAGACAGTATTTTTGCTCATCTTAATCAAAATGAAATCAACGATCTGATGGAAACGGCACAAATACGTCATTATCAGGCCGGCGAATGGATCGTTCAATATGGAGATGTATGGCCTTACCTATTCTTTATCAAAAGCGGTGAAGTGAAAGCAGTAAAAGAATCATTTGAGGGGCGTAGTCTGACCCTTACTACTCTTCATGCTGGTGAAGTGTTTTGGGGATTGGCTTTCTTTATTCAAGATGCCCCCATGCCTGCATCATTGCGTGTTGTTCAGTATACTGAACTTATGCTTTGGCCGCGTGAGAATTTATTGCCGCTTTTCTTAAAGGATGGACGTTTATCCTGGGAACTATCCTGCCTGATGATCCAGCGCGTGCAGTTGGCTAGTGAAATCGTCGAGAAACTGGCGTTTCATCCAGTAGGTGGAAGGCTGGCTCGTTTGCTGTTGGATCAATCGGAAAGAACTGAGCCAGGTGCCTTACCTCGTGATTTGACCCTGGATGAAATGGCCGCTCGCATCGGCACTACCCGTGAAGTTGTTTCCCGTTTTCTTCACCGCTTTGCCGATAATGGAATTATCAATATAACTAGAACTGAGTTCAGCATTACCGATCACCAAAAATTGGAGAACCTGGCGCAAAAGGTCAAAGGTTGACTATCCCTTAGTATGATGTCCTGCCGCGAATTAAGGGAGGGATCCGGGTCCCGCTCTTATTGTCCTATGCCTGTATAGGTTTTCTGGGCATGGTCGTATATGTCAGCAATGTCGCGACGACGATGCGAATCCAAATAATTAGATTTTCAAACTGCGCGGATACTCTGTCAGTGTCTTATGCAGGATAGAAACACAGTGTTACCAGGAACATGGCGACCCACAAAACGATTTCCACTGTCTCTGTGATCGGCTGGGTCTTTCTTATCGCTCCGTAGGCATGAAGGGCTGTCATCGCCACCAAAAGCCAAAGCATCTGGTCGAAAAAGAATAGTTTTGCCGCGGGAGAAGCGGTTGCTTTGAAGGCGAATATCGCAAACAGCGAGATAAATACGCCCACGGACCGTCCCAGAAATACGACCAGGTTCTCAGGCTGCGGCACTTCCCAGCGGAAAACCCGCGCCCAACGCAGCGGGACGAACACGAGCGGGATACCAAAGGTAACCAACATCGCTGCCCCTATGACATAGAGGTAAATAGCCGAGTAGGATTGCCAGATGCCAATCATGGAACATTCTCCTTAGGCTTCAGCCAGGACCTTGAGTTTGGCCAGCATCTTATCAACAGTCGCATTAGACATCCCCTGGGCGATGGCGCCAATCAGTTTGCCGATGACTCCATACGGCAGGATGATTTCCTCCATGAAGGTAACCTTGCTGCCCGATGGAGCTGGCTCAACCGAAAAGCGCTGTTCGTAGGATGTGTAACTGCCGCCCGAGACCATTCGGATGGTAAGTTTCTCGTTCTCCTTCCATTCTGTGACCTCGAACTGCATCTTCGAGAGCCTACCCCCCGCCTCCTCCTCGATGTATAGCGGCGTACCCTTACCGCTTCGTTGATTGCCGGTGTATTCGAACTTTTTGAAGGTAATGCACCACTGTAAAACCTTTTCAGGTTCGACGAAAAATTTCCAAACATTATTGGGCGTCGCGGCGACCTCGATTGATTTTTGAACTTTCATTTTGTCTCCTTTGTTTAAACAATATGGTATGTGCTCGGCGCACTTCGCGATCCGCTGTGGATAGGGGATTGTCATCTTCCACCTCCTTCAAAAGAGAAGAGAAACCCTCCACAATTATCATACACAGTTTGAAATATTTTTCAAGCCCCAACTTGCGCGTTGCGATCCGCACACCAAATTTGCGCCGACGGACTAGGATGGATTATCTCAACTCGCGGCACGCGGTTGATCAAGAGACAAATCCCGCCTCAGCAAATCTTCCTCTGTTTCTCTTCGGACGATTAATCGGGCATTGCCCTCTTCAAGCCATAAAACAGCCGGCCGCCGCGCGCCGTTGTAGTTGCTTGACATGCTCAGGTGATATGCCCCCGCTACTGGGATCGCGATCAATTCACCTTCTTTGACATCAGGCATGGGCAAATCCTCGATGATCACGTCACCGGATTCGCAATACGGTCCGGCAATGTGGACTTTTGCGCTCATCTCCCGACTTAGGCCTGCCACCGTTAAACCGGAATAGCGCGCCCCATACAGCGCAAACCGCGGATTATCCGCCATGCCGCCGTCAGTCAGTAGCCACATTCTTTCACCGCGACGTTTTATCGCGCCGACGCGGTAGATCGCCACGCCCGCGCGTGCGATCAGGCTTCGTCCCGGTTCAAGATGTAGATGCGGCAGGTTCAACCCGCGTTGTTGACAGCCATCCGTGACAGCTTCCCCAATGCCGCGCACATAGCTTTCGATGGGTGGGTTGGGCAGTTCATCCTCGTGATACGCCATGCCCCAGCCGCCGCCGGGACAGAAATGCCATTCATCTTTGAAGCCGATTTCTTTTGCCAGATCGAGCGCCATGTCAATCGCGGGGATCAACGGTTCGGGGTCGCGGAAGTTCGAGCCTTGATGAAAGTGGATTCCCTTTAACGGCAAATTTTCTTTTTTACAGATACGCGCCGCTTCGAGAACTTCTTCGCGCGTCATGCCAAACTTGCTGTCATGTTGACCGGTCTGCGTGTGCGAATGATGAGTCTGCACAGCGATGCCAGGAATAAGACGGAGCCAGAGATTCGAGTAATGAGTAATAGGTGAGAAGTTAGAAGTGACAAGCCGTGATAATTCCGTCAAATTATCAACAACGATTGTCCCCGCGTGTTGAATTGCAGACTTCAGATCAGCCGGTGATTTATTTACTCCATGCACCAAAATATGTTCGCGTGGAACGCCGCCCGCGACTGCGATTGTGATTTCGCCTTCGCCTGTGCAATCAACAAAGAGATCATGTTGTTGCGTCCATTGTGCGATGGCTGTGCAGAGAAAAGCTTTGCCCGCGTAAGTGATATGCGCTGTTGCGGGGCAGTACGCGGCCAACGCGTCCATATAGGCTTTGACGGATGTGTCCAATGTGGCGCGGTCATAAATATATAGCGGAGTCCCGTATAAGTCCGCGAGAGAGGCGAGGTCGTGTCCCGCGATGGTGAGAGAATCATGTTGGATGCGCGTCGAATCAGGGAACAGGGCCAGCCTGTCCAGAAATGAGGGTTTAGTGTTCACCGAAGAAAAGTTCCTGCCAGATCAGCCAGTTGGGTTTTGGCGTGGGGATGGGTGTTGGCGTGGATGAGATCACAGGCTCGCTCCCGGGTTGACCGAGCGGCACGACCGGTTGGTCGCCAGGTTTCTGATAACGCCCCTCGGAGCGTGCCCAATCTTCCACTGCCTGGTCGGAAGTGGCATAGGCCACTGCGGTCCGCATGGCAAGCTCGGTTTGCATGGCCTGTGTGGCCTGTTCGCGCACCACTTCGCGCTGGTCATTGAGGCGGTTGAGGTTTTCCAGCCGCGTATTGAAATCCATCACCATGAACATCAGGATCAGGATTCCCGCTGCGATAAATACGCGGCGCAGGTTGATGGGGAAGTTGGACATACCCGTATCTTAATCGCATTTGCCTGGCTTGGCAAGAAAGCCGGGTCTCTGGTACAATCTGCCCCCGCAGAGCGTAGTACCCTTCGCTTTGACATTTTCGAAAGAAAGGGCTTGAAAAAATGAAAGTATTGTTGATCAAGGACGTTTACAAATTAGGGCGTGCCGGCGAAGTGAAAAAGGTCGCCGATGGTTATGGCCGCAACTTCCTGCTTGCACAGAAATTGGCCGTGCTTGCTACTGGAAACGCCATGAAGCAGATCGAGAAGATCCGTGGTAAGGCTGAAGTTCAACGCACCCATCTTAATGAAGGACTCAAAGATGTCGCGGCGCACATCAGCGGCATTACACTGACATTTAGCGCCAAGGCCGGTGAAACCGGTAAACTTTATGGCTCCATTACCACGCAGGATGTGGCTACCGCCATTCAGGAACAAACCAGACACGAAGTGAAGCGCCAACAGATTGATATGCAACCCATCCGCGACCTTGGCGATTACAAAGCGCATGTGCGCCTGACGATAGACCTTGTGCCTGAAGTCAGGATTATCGTTCACCGTGAAGGCGAATCAGCTGAAAGTGCAACGGAAGCGGCAAATGTTGAAGCAGCTGCTCCCAAAGTTAAACGTGGCGGCAAGAAAGCCAAGGAAGAGACTGCTGAAATTACTGAAACCGCTGAAGCCGCACCAGCGCCCGAAGCCTGATTTGCCCGATTGCAAGAACGCAACATCACCGACGGCAGCGTCGGTGATGTTGCGTTAAAATAGACCCCACAAAGAACAATGCCAGATTCCATAGGCCAGCGACTTAAACAAGCACGTGAAGAACGCAACCTTTCGGTGGAGAAGGCTGAACAATTAACGCGCATTCGCGCGCATTATATTCAGGCGCTCGAATCGGATGATTATTCTGTCATGTCCTCCGCGGCGCAGGCGCGCGGCTTTTTACGCAACTACTCCGAATTTCTGGGTATGAACATTGACGAAATCCTGGTCGAGTTGCAACGCACGCGAACTCTCGCGCAGACCGAACAAATTAGCGGACCTCTCCCAAGCCTGGGCAATGCTTCTCCGCTTCCTGTTAAGCAGGATGAAGAAAAACCTGCGCGTCCTTTCCTGGCATCGGTGCTGAGTCGTTTTCGAAAAAGCGAATCAGTTCCTGAAGTTGAATCTGTTATCTCACCCGAATCTGTTATGGAGGAATTGGGATCATCGAAAGAGCGCGAACATAAAACGGATATTGATTCTGAAGAACCCAAAACAAAACGCGTCGTAAAAAGAAAGCTTGCCCTCCCGAAAGAACACCGGGACAATGTGAGCAACGCCGAAGGGAAGAAAGAAGCAGAGTCGCAAGCGGTAATTGTCGAGCCACCCGCGCCAGTTGTTATCGAAGAACCCGTTGTTGAAGAAATAAACGAGATCAACGCAGACGACGCGCCTCTGCTTGAGGAAGAAGCGAAACCGGGTTTTATGAGCCGCTTCGGGTCTTTATTTCGTATTCGTGTGAGCAACCCGAATCGACGGGAAGATGAGCAGGATGCGGTTATCGAAGAATCTGTCAGCATACAGGTGGACGAGGTCAAAGCTGGGGATGAGATTCTGCAAGTTGATGGGGAGCAGGCCGAAGTTCCGAATGAAGCGAATGTCGAAGAGTCGAAGCCGGGTCTGTTGGCGAGAGTCATCGCGTTAGCTCGTATCCGCCTGGTTAAGCCGAATCCAAAAGAGGATGTTGGAGAAGTCCCCGAAGTCATCCCTGCGCCTGTGGACGATGAGCCTGAACTGCCGGAACAAAGCGCGGAAGAAATTTTTGCCGGGATCGGTGCCGAACTTCGCAAACGACGTGATTTGCTCAGCCTGACAGCTGAGGAGGTTGAACGGCATACGCGTTTGCGCGCGGCGTTCGTCAAAGCGATGGAAGATGGGCTGTTTGATAAATTGCCATCGCCCGTGCAGACGCGCGGTATGCTCACCAACTATGCCACGTTTTTAGACCTGGATGCTGAGGCGCTCCTGCTTCGTTTTGCGGATGCCCTGCAGGCGCGTCGTCGTGTGAAGTATCCCGATAAGCCTGCCGGCTCAAAACCGCCGATGGAAGTAGTTTCATCTTTGCCGTTTTTGCGAAGTTATGTTGCGGGCGATCTGCTGTTTGGTGTATTGATCGTAGCCATGTTATTCGGTTTGGCGATCTGGGGCGTGGGACGTATGATCGCCATTCAAACTGCGGAACAAGCTTTACCAACCGCGCCGTCCATTCCTGAAGTATTGGCCGGTTCACCCCAGGCACAGACTTTGATCCCCGCCGCGGATACGCCGATCGCGCTGACGCAGGATGGAACGGCTTTCGCAGGACTTCCAACACTTGCGGCAAATGTCAATGTGCAGTTGAATATTGTGGCAATGGAGCGCACTTTCATGCGCGTGATTGTGGACGGTGATGAGAAGTTCAGCGGCCGCGTATTACCCGGCACGGCCTATCCGTTTGAAGCCGAAAGCCAGATCGAAGTGTTAACGGGCAATGGCGCGGCATTGCGTATTACTTATAATGGCCGCGACCTTGGCTTGATGGGCAATTATGGCGAAGTGGTAGACCGTGTGTACACCATTATTGGCGTTGCCACACCGACTGCCACATTGCCACCCACGCCAACAAATACGCCTTTGCCAACCCCAACACTATCTGTCACTGGAACGCCTGTACCCACACTGACTCCGACTATTACTGTTACGCCTTAAGGATACCGTGCCCCCCATTAAAAATACTTTTCATTTGGTTTCATTGGGTTGCGCCAAGAATACAGTCGATTCTGATTCGATGGCGCAGTTGTTATTGCGCGATGGCTATCGCTCTGTGGATAATCCGCGCCACGCGAATGTTTTGATCGTAAATACCTGTGGTTTTATTGGCCCTGCCAAACAAGAGTCGTTTGACGTTTTGCAAGAGTTGGCCGAATCCAAGCGCAAGGGTCAACTCTTGATCGCGGCGGGATGTCTTACCCAACGCTATGGCGTGGAAGTGGCGCAAAAGGTGCGCGGCATTGATGGCGTTCTCGGCACGCGTCGTTGGATGGATATTGTGCAGGTGGTGCGCGAGCTGCGCAAAATGCCGCATCCTTCGACAGGCTCAGGACTCCGTCCTGAACCGTTGTATCATTTACCTGACGTTGCCACAATTGGTTCGGACGAAAATAACACCTTGCGCGCAAGTGTTGCAGGCGCGAGCGCATATCTCAAAATAGCGGATGGTTGTCGCCGTCCGTGTGCGTTCTGTGCCATTCCGCTTATCAAGGGCACGGCAGTTTCGCGTCCCGTTGACGTGATCGTGGATGAAGCGCGTCGTCTGCGCGATACTGGTGTGCGCGAGCTGGTCCTCATTGCACAGGATACAACCGATTACGGTCATGACCTGGGACTGAAAGATGGTCTCGCCGTTTTGCTGGAGAGACTAACCGCCTCTGTCCCGGACCTGGACTGGATCCGCGTGATGTATGCTTTTCCCGGCTATGTGACGGATCGTCTGATAGACGTGATGGCTTCAAGCAGGCAGGTATTGCATTATCTTGATATACCCCTTCAACATGCCCATCCGAAGACCTTATATCGTATGAAGCGCCCGTCAAATATTGAGTGGGTGCATAATACCCTATCGAAGATGCGTTCAAAGATCCCAGACCTGGCGATTCGCACAACGTTCATTGTTGGTTACCCCGGCGAGACGGAAGAAGAATATCAGACGCTTGTGGACTTCGTACAGGAAATCCGTTTTGACCGCGTGGGCGCGTTCCAGTTCTCGTTTGAGTCTGGCACGACCAGTGAGCCGTTAGGCGACCCGGTTCCGGCTGAGGTCAAGCAGGAACGCTTTGAACATCTCATGGAATTACAACAGGGTATTTCTTTGCAAGTCAATCAGGCCTACGTTGGCAAAACATTGGATGTCTTGATCGAGGGCGTGGACAAAGACATTGCGATCGGGCGTTCATATCGCGATGCGCCTGAGATTGACGGCGTGGTGCTTGTGGAAGGCAAGGCAAAAGTGGGGGAGATGGTGCCGGTCAAGATCACAGGCGCGATGGCCTATGATTTGACAGGTGTGCCAGCACAGACTGTGATAAAGATATAGAGAATCAAAAAATCGCCTGATCTCAAAACCCAGGCGACTTTTTGTTTTACGAAGCCCTTGCAAAAGCTGTTGCGGCCAGGACTAACGCAGAAAGAATAAAGCTGATTCGTATTAAGCGCGTTTCACGTTTCTGCAACGCGATCAATTCTTCTGTCTTTGTTTTTCCTTTTCGCATCAATGTTCTGCGGATGGCGGGGAGCACTTCCCAAGTCTGTATCGCGCTGACCACTACCATGATGACAGCCAGGCTGTGCTTGATCAGGATCGCGATGGACCACTGTCCGCTTGTTGAGAGGAAACCGTCATAATGTGGGTTTGCGCTGAGTTGAAACAAACCGGTTACCAATAGTAGACCTATGCTGAACCACGCGATAGGCTCAAGCCTTTTTTGCATGGCGTCTATCAAAGCGAGTTGGTCAACGGGCTTGAGCGTCTGTTTTGCGGCGGGGAGAAAGAGCAGGGAAATGGATACAATGCTGCCGATCCACGTCACGGTTGCCAGCATGTGAAGCCAGAAGATCAGCCCCAATGCCCAGGTTGGAATGGTTGGCATGAATTTATTATGGTGCGGTGGTGGCGGGCGGTTCTGTCGGCGCTGTTGCTGTATCGGCGGGGGGTTCCGTAGGCGCTACCGTGGCGGGAATCTCTGTCGGTGGGAAACACTGCTGGAAGGCCTGGTTGGCATTCTTTGACGCCACTCCATCCAGGTTGCCGATGGACTGCGCGTTTTTATATTGTTCATAGGCCTCGCAATAACTACCATTATCAAATAGATTATCGCCATAACGCATGGCTGCATAGTAATAACGTTCAGTGGCAGTCATCGTGCCGTCCCACAGACCCGAGCCATTCAACTGCGAAAAAGCTTCCGCCGCCCGTCTCCAATCCAATTCCCAGAAACTGGCCGCGTCCAGATAGAAGCGGGCGTTATCGCGCAATACATGGGCGGTATTATCAAGCGGACCAAAACGCTCCGCCAGGGTCAATTGATAAATTCCACCTTCCAGGTTGCCCTGGCCGATCAACGCCGCGCCATAGTTTCGCAAAGAGAAATAATACATTCCGTCTACAAGCGATGCGTTATAGGTCGGGTCCAGTTTGCGGACCTGGTCAAGTGCGCTTAGCGCGTTAGGCCAATCCTGCGCGGCTACTAGTTGTTGTGCTTTTGCAAAGGCGCTTTCCGCGCCGCTGAAGTCCGCGGTGGGCGGCACGCTGGCTGTGGGTGTTGGCGTAGGCTGGTTGCTCAGAACCAGCACCTGGGTCAGTGTGTCCAGAGCGCCAGGGAAGGTCGGATCATTTTGGAGGATGAATTCCAGGCGTTGTTTCGCCACATCGTACCGGCCAAATTGAATGTCCACCAATGCAAATTGGTATTGCTCGCCCAATTGCTGATTGATCATTTGGACTTTCGCGCTTTCCCGCACCCCGAGCGCGGATGAATAGCCTCCATACCCGCCCAATCCGATCAGAAGGATGAATCCAAAGATCCCAATCAGGATCGAACGGATGCGTGATGGCTTTTTTGTAATTGGCTTTATCGGCTGTGTATCGTCCTGCTTGAGTTCGATAGGTTGTGTGTTTCCAGTATGTTCAGACATGGCGCCTATTATACTTCTCTTTGAAGTGCTCAAGATTTTTCTTATCTGCGTTTTGTAATAAGGAATTTCAATTTTTTTATCGGATCGTTTCGAAGTACGATGTTTACAGATTGAAAAGTTGTTTTGCATCAGACCACACGATTGCCAGGGCGATGACTCCGCCAACGGACATTCCCAACACTGCGGTCATGATAGCGGAACCAGGCACGATCAGCGCAAGACTGTAGGCTGTTACACCTCCAATGAAAGCGGCCAGCAGCCCTTTCATTATTGCGCCGCCCACATGGATCGGTTCATGCGTGCGTTTCGACAGCCACCCAAATAAAATGATGGCTTCCATTAAGAGCGCGATCTCTGCAAAGGCGATAATTGGCGCGCCAATCTCTTTGAAGAACGTGAGTCCTATAAACCCGATTCCTAAAAATATGGTGAGACGCAATATCACAGCGTAAAGCGGGAACATGGGTTCTTTGCGTGCATAAAAGGAACGCGCCGCGATCTCGTGGATGGTGAAGCCAGTGAGCGTCATCAAATAGGCGCGTGTTGTCCATGTGATCAGGCTGGACGTGGCTTCGTCGAACCCGAAAACAGCGCGCACAAGAGGATGAATCCCGCCTGCCATGACCGCCGCGATCGGAATGGTTAGAGAGATCAAAACCCGCAGGGCGCGTTCAATCGTTACACGGAATTCCACCCAGTCGCCGCGTGCCGCGAGCTCTGAAAGGGTGGGTAACATCGCGGTGGCGATCGCAGTCCCAAGAATTGTCTCTGGCACTTGCATGATCATCCAGCCATAAGTAAGTGAAGTGACCGCGCCGACCTGGTCGAGCCGTGATGCCAGATTATCGCGTGCCAACACAATAATTTGAATGCCGCCCATGGTTAATAAACGCGGCGCCATGAGTTTCAACGCTTCGATCAAACCTGTGTGGCGTAGATTCAATGATGGAGTCCAATGAAAGCCGAACCTAAAGAGCGCGGGCAGTTGAATGAGCAAGTGCATTGCCGCGCCAAGGATGACTCCGTAGACCAGTCCGTAAATACCGAAACGCGGCACAAGAAAAATCGCGCCGAAGATCTGTCCGACGTTATACATGCTGGGCGCAATCGCGGGCAGAACAAAATGTTGATTTGCCTGGAGCGAAGCCATCACCAATCCGCTGATCGAAAAGATAACTGTGCCGACAAGATTCAGGCGCATGAGTTCGGCGAGCAGTGTGCGTTGTTCCTGGCCAAAACCTGGCGCAATGCCAAGTTTCGCATCCACGATGGTTTGTGCGAAGAGGGCAATTAGAATCGCAAGTGAACCTGTCACGAGAAATGCAACGTTCGCCACACGTGAAAATAGATCCCATGCGGCGGCGCGGTCTTTGGTGGTGAGATATTCTGTAAGCAATGGAATGAACGCCATCGCCAGCGCACCGCCAGAGATGAGCGCGAACAAAACATCAGGCAAATTATTCGCGGCATTGAAGGTATCGAGCATCCCAACCGAGTCTGCATATTGGCGCGAAATAATACCTGTGCGCACAAAGGCAAGCACTTTGTCTATAAAAAAGAAGAATGCGATGATCAGCGAGTTACGCGTGAGACGTGAGAGTTTATTCATTTATGTTTTCGAAAGAGACAGCCACCTGCTTCGCGAGATGACTGTCTCTTTCCATATAAAATAAAATTAGTGTTCTGCAGGCGGCCTGATTTCCACGCCGGGAAATTTATCCGCGAGTTGCTCGGTCTTGTGGATCAGGATGGGGAAGCATTGCGGGCAGATATATTTTATTTCGCCCTTGAAAGTCAGGGCGAGCAGGGGGGCTTTATCTTCCGTGCGGTCGCAGTTCAGGCAGGCTTTTTCGTTTTGTTTATTCATAAGGTTTCTCCAATCGTTAATATAAAATCGCAAGTCGCCTATTGTAAAGCGTAAATCGAAAATCGTGGTCTCGATACGCTCTCAAAAAGCATTCGGGCTACTCGACCACCAATCGCAAATCGTAAATCGTAAATCAAAGTGTTCCCTTATACATTCCGCCATCCACGTTCAGCATCACGCCCGTGATATAGGACGCGGCAGGCGAGACGAGAAACGCCGCGGCGTTCGCGAATTCTTCGGGTTGACCCATTCTACCCAGCGGACTCTGCTCGGATTGCTTGTGCGTCTCTTCCTCAACCGTGGACTTGTTCGCCGTTGCCCGGGCTGTCATCAACTCTGTGACTCGTTCCGTTTCCGTCCAACCCGGCAGAATGGAATTAAAGCGGATGCCATCTTTGCCAAGCTCCAAAGCCAGCGACTTGGTCAACCCCACCGTCGCCGCGCGGACGCTGTTAGACAGAAGCAAATTTGCAATCGGCTGTTTGACCGACATCGAAGTGACCGTCAAAACACTTGCCGCATCTGATTTTCGCAAGTAGGGGAGCGCGGCCTTTATCAAGCGGACGTGGGCCATCAAACACAAATCCACACCTTTTTGCCAGGCGGCCTCATCGAGCGAATCAATCGAGCCGGGCGGCGGTCCGCCCGCGTTGGTGATGAGAATGTCAAGTCCGCCAAATGCTTCGGTGGTTTGCTTGACCAGTTTTTCGGGCATATCCAGCAGGCTCACGTCCCCGGCCAATCCGATGATCTGCGCGCCTGTTTCCTTCGTTATCGCCTCCGCCGCGGCCTTAACCTTGGCTTCATTACATCCGTTGATTGCCACTTTACAGCCTTCCTTTGCCAATGCCAGTGCAGTAGCATAGCCAAGTCCGCGGGACGAGCCGGTGACGAGTGCGCGTTTGTTTTTGAGTTTTAAGTCCATTGTGTCTCCTTATTTTATTATGTCGTTGCGAGCAGTTTGTGCGAAGCAGTCTCCTGTTTAAGTTGGAGATTGCTTCCCGAAGGTCACAACGACATCAGATTATTTCAATTTTCTCCTCAATTACCTGACCATCTTCCCAATTGCCTTCCACCCATTTTGCCACACTTTGCAGGGACTGTTGAAGTATCACAGCGTCCGAGTTGACCATTGCACATGCAATGACCGCCTCCTGCCATTTGTCTTGCAGATCCATCTCTGCAACAGAGACGTTGAACTCGCGGTGCAGGCGTGAGATAAGCGGCTTGAGCTGTCCGCGCTTTTCTTTGAGCGAGGAGCAGGCGGGGAGGTGCAGGTGGATGGTGAGGATGGCTATCATTACGGTTTTTGATTTACGATTTTTGATTTACGATTTACAATCCATTGCATGGACATAGAAACCGCATATAACAAAGCTCTCGATTACCTCTACTCTTTTGTAGATTATAGCCTGAAACATTCTTCCGAACTCGCCAAAGCGGACTTCAACCTTGACCGCATGTTCGCGTTGATGGAGTCGCTGGGGAATCCGCAGAACAAGTATCCCATCATCCACGTGGCTGGGACGAAGGGCAAAGGTTCCACGTCTGCGTTGTGCGCGGCGGCTTTGCAGGTGGCGGGATATAAGGTGGGTTTGTACACATCTCCGCATTTGGAAGATTATGTCGAGAGAATTCAAATCAACGGCGAGCCGATCTCACACGAGCAGTTGACCAGTTTGGTTGAAGAGATCAAGCCATTTGTCGCAAAGATAGCATTGCTGACCACGTTCGAGATCACCACCGCGCTGTCGTTCATGGCTTTTGCAAAATATGGCGTGGATGCGGCTGTTTTTGAAGTGGGTCTGGGCGGACGCCTCGACGCGACCAACATTGTCACGCCGAAGGTCTCGGTCATCACTTCGTTGTCCTATGACCACATGGCTGTGTTGGGCGATACTCTGGCCAAGATCGCGGGGGAGAAGGCTGGCATCATCAAGCCGGGCGTACCTGTTGTTACTGCGCCGCAAAAGAACGAAGCCCTCGATGTTATACTGCGTGTAGCCAAATTAGAGAATGCGGAGTTAACTCTGGTGGGACGCGATATAAAATTTAAGTTTATCGAGTCATCGCTGGATGGGCAGAAATTCATCTTTCATAATTCACGCAAAGCGTTCATCCTTCCTTTGCTCGGCTCATATCAAATCGAAAACGCCGCCACGGCTTACGCGGCTTTGAAAGCCAGTGAATTGAATGTCTCAGATGATCAAATCCGAAAAGGCTTCGCACAGGTAAAATGGCGCGCCCGCTTTGAGGTGGCGCGGCGCGATCCGCCCGTGATCTTTGACTCAGCGCATAATCAGGATTCATTTGCGAAGCTGCGCGAGACCTTGCAAACCTATTTCCCCGACAAGATGGTCTATCTTATCTTCGGTGCATCGGAGGATAAAAATATCCCCAGCATGTTCGCTGAGATGAAGCCCAAGATCAGGAAGCTTATTGTCACGCGCGCCGATCATCCGCGCGCTTTGGAAGTGGAGAAAATTCAAGAGTTGGCGCGGCAAACCGAAATCCCGAATGAAGCGGTCAGTCTGGTCAGCGCGGCTTTGGAGCGGGCGTTGGAATTGTCCAAAAAAGATGGTAGCATTGTCCTGTCAGCAGGTTCGATGTTTGTCACGGCTGAAGTGATGACTGCGTGGACTAAACTTAAGAATAACGAGTAGATATGAATCCCGACTGGAATGAAGACGACGAAAATTTTAATTTGACGCTCTCACAACGGACCGAGGAACTGTACCGCGTTCCCAATATGGAGCCAAACGCGGACGGTTTGATCGAGGCCGTCGTCCTGCCGCTGCGCGACCTGGTGATCTTCCCGCGCATGGTCTCGCCAATTTTTGTC
>Ga0315273_10000090_pt1 | contig 76395 bp, 85 predicted proteins | sample YL17G02_0_MG_FD_205753 | JGI IMG/M metagenome (GOLD analysis project Ga0315273, IMG submission 205753) | Sediment microbial communities from Yellowstone Lake, YNP, Wyoming, USA - YL17G02_0 | ecosystem: Environmental > Aquatic > Freshwater > Lake > Sediment | place: USA: Wyoming | collected... | reverse complement strand
TTTCCAGCAGGCCGCCAATCCGAATGTTCGACCGCGTTCAGCAGCCGCTCTTGCGCTGCCGCTTTTGCGGGGGTTGTTGACTTGGATTTCACTCCACCGGGCGTCCTCACGGACACCCTGGAGCCGCTTTTATTTGCTTTCCGAATCGTGACTGGCATAAATTCACAGCACTCGATACGCGAGGATGTCGTGCCCCAAAGCCGGCCTGGTCTCACCAGGAACCGCCTGTAAAATGGACTGAATCTTAGCTGCGTGCTCGTGGTAAGGCCTCGGAGCGTGCAAATCATAATAGGCTCCCAGGCTCAACATTTCCACGTCGTAGTAGAGATCCCGGTCGATACGATCGAACTGGTGGCGCCGCGAAGGCATGTAAAAAGTGTGCCGAGACGCCTGCATCTGGCAAGTGGCAAAGTCTTCGTCACAGAACCAGCCGTCTGCGTGCTTTCGCGACGCCCAGACTTTCAGCATGGACTCGGTCCAGGAGCCTTTCTCCAGGCCCAACACCGCGCGGAAATTCGCCGCCGAAGCCACGTGATAGCAACTCGGAATGCGCCCATACGCAGGGACGTTAGCGTGCAAATGAGCGTAGGTATCTGAAGGCACTGCCTCCAACTGGTGCACAAAATAATCCCGGCTCAGCGGGAACATATCGACATCTGAGATAATCGACACGTCGCCAGGAGCAGAGATCAGCGAAGCGAAGAAGTAGCGTGCCCAGAGCGCCGTGATTGCGGTCGGAATGTTCACCAAATCCGGCACGTTCACGACAACGTGAACATCGTCCAAACCCGGAATCGACTCCCATGAATGCGGCGGCAAACGGTGATCGCACCACAACAACGTCACTCGCACACCCGGGATAACGCGATGCCACTGCGCGACCACCGGCTCGACGAACTCCGTGTAAACCGAATTGTCGTTTACCGACAGAAAGACCTGGGTAATTCTCACTGGATCAACCTCCCTTGCGGATCGACTAGCCTGTTGGCCGGCACCGTGAGAACGTGTGGAGCCGCTTTCGCTTCCGGCGGAGGCCGGCTAATCGCTTTCTTGAATGCGTCCAGCTCGAAGGCCTCGCCACTCTCCAAAAACGTCATGGTGTTTCGCTGGTGCGCCACCTGGCTCGCGATCCACCCGCGCACGTTTGGCTCTGCGGCCTTTGCTTCCGCCTCCGTCGAATTCGGTCGCAAACCCACCAACTGCTGCACCGCCGGCTCGTTAGACCAGAGGTATTGGATGATGCTGGCAATGTTGCGGTCAGCAACTTGCTGCGCGCCTGGATTCAACTCAGCGTATTGATAAGTGACAATGGTAAGGGTTTCGGATTTCATAAGTGTCGCGAGATTCGGTCCATCATCCGGGGTTGGTTATTCTCATCATAAACTTCACCGACAAAGTGCCCGTCGGAAAGCACTGGAGAAGGCCAGGCAAAAGCGCTCCACTTCCCGCGATAGAACTCATCGTGTTGATACACGCCAGACTTCACGAGCGGCCAGATTATCTCCGTCAGAAAAACCTGGTCCATGCCGTAAGTCGTGCCTTGCTCCGCCATTGCCGCGTATCGACGAGAAGTGCGCCGCCATTCCTCGATCAAGTCCCGCAGGTTTTGGATCGCCCCAAAACGCGCGCCCCACATGCCCCCGGGGATGGGCATATTATGCGCCGGATGATCCCTCATGACGTGGACAGGCGAATTCGATCGCAGCCAGCAAAACACCGCGAGCTGTTCCCGGAAACTAAACCGGCTGTCCGCGTCACGAATCAACACTACGTCTGCGGAGGGATCATCGATTGCTTCAAACCGCCAGAACATTTCCTCGCCAAACCATAGTGCGGATCTCGGCACGATGGTCGCCCCGAGCGCCTCCAGGCGCCGGCAAACGTCTCGGGGCACGTCTTCTCGCACGTAGAAACGACAGATCCAACCGGGATAGAAACGGGCTGCGTCCGCAACGTTGCACACCGCGCCGACCAAATACTTCGGCGCGGTGCCGTAGAGCGAAAACGAAATGACTCGGTTTTGACTCATTCAACGACTGGCATCTGCTGCGACCCGAACGACCGGCGCAATTCGGACAAGCTCCGAAAGACCGGGATTCCGTGCAGCATCGCATGCTTCATTTCACCGACAGAACCCTTCGACTTCTCCCAGTTGTGCGCTAGCAACACGCCGTCGCATCGGATCACGAGAGACAGGTCGCCAAGCAGCCAAACCCAATCGGGCAGCGCGTCCTGGAAATTCCGGGTGTTCAAATGTGGGCAAAGCGCAACGTGTCCCATTGCCCAGACCTCCAACGCCAGCCGCTCGGCGCGCCGGATATTCTGCACAATGGCCCAGTTGCTCGGTCCCCTAAAAGGTCCGGCGATGTAGATAATGCGGCGTCCGCGATACGCATTTTCGGTCCCCCCGGTGCTGAGTTTACGTGCGCTCATAGTGTCCTCCAAAAAGCCTGCGGTTTCGGCGAGGCGACCACGAAGCAAGCCTGCGGTTTCGGCGAGAGGTGATCGCGCAACTCGGCGACTTCAGCTTCCGCCGTCGATAACGCAGACCGCGCAGAAGTCAAGCACGCCTTCCAGTGTTCTACCGTCTTTACCAGCCTGGCGGCTTCACACTGTGAACTTGCGAGGGACTCACGCAGCTTGGCGGATTCGTTCATTAGGCTCGCGTTGGTGGTTTCCAGACAGAGGATATTGTTTTCCAACCGGCTCTGCTTTTCACGAGCTTGCGCAAGCTCAGCCTTTATCACCGACCGCTGTTCAGTTATCCCAGCGATCACGTTTTGCAAGTTGTCGAACCGCCGTTGTAATTCCGATTCATCGGTCCTGGAGCAGAGCCGTCCTCCCAGTCCCGTGATCCCCTTTTCCTTCGCGACCTCCTGCATCGAGGCGCGCCAATCATCAACCGTCCAGGCTTGCTTCCCCTTGTTGAGAGAAGTAGCCGGCGACGCAACCTCGTCTCTGCGCATCTTGCTGCGATCATCCTTGTCCGGGTAGCAGTTCGTGAATTCCTGCAACACGAAGCAATGCCAGGCCGCGTGCGCCAGGTGCGGAAGGCCGCTTTCCTGGTCGAGCTCCTCGCCCCGCCAGAACGCCCAGGCGTGCCGCATAAGCGCCGCAAACGACCAGCTCCAGGGGTAGCCGCGCTCCCAATTGCGCTCTGCATACTTCTTGGCCCCGCGGCCAAATACGCGCGCCAGGGTGAACAGCGGGCCGGCGGGAATCAAGTCGAAGCGTGCTTCCTTGCTGCCCTTCTCGGCCCCCGTAACCGGATCTTTGAGCCGAGTCTCTTCAGAGGTTCGGGGAGGGGTCTTCGTGACGTAGGGAATCTTGTCTTCGCTCATGCAGCCTCCTTGTCTTTCAGTAACTTCGCCGCCGCCAGCCGCTCGCGGGCGCCCCGGCCAAGGAACTTCTCCGGCGCCACGACCGGCGCGCCCGTGCGCAGATCGATCTTGTTGGTCAGAACCTCGTAGTTGATCTTCGCTCTCGCGAGGCGCGATTCGAGATCCGCGGCCAAATGCGACAACTCCAGCTTGCGCGCACGCTCGATCTTCTTCGGCAGGTAGCTCAGCAGCCGGCTGGCCCGGCGCTGCTCTTGCCTCAACTTCGCGAGCGGAGCGTCGTCCCAGCGATTCCACTGCTTGAATTGCTGCGGCACGCGGGCGGGGACAAGCCTCGGACGGCTAGGTTTGACTTGCCCTTGAAACCGGTTCGGTATGATTACGTTCGTGTTCATGTTAGCGTTTGATTGGTTTCATACGATTGCGTTTAGCTGAGTTTCGATTTGGTCGGAGCTACCAGGTCGAGGATCTGATCCCTCTGGCACTACGCGCCAGCGTGCTCACGCTAGTAACAAACTCTCTACACCAAGCTCCGGTCTTCGTCACGCGCAAGAATTTGCCACACCCCGCGTCCCTTGTCAACCACTTATTTCTTCCGGCGGTAGCCAAGTCGCCAAAGCAGGCTGCTGATCGCCCAGGCACAAAAGATAACACGCGAATGGCGAAGAAGCGGAAACAACACGTGCAGCGCCTCGTGAATTGTCGTGTCGAGGAACTCTCGTGGGAATTGCCGCGGGCTCAACTCGACGCCTCGCCGATCGCCCCGCCCCCGCCAAGCATATCCAAGCGTCGGACAGAGTTTCCCCTTGCACATAGTCGGGGGCAGCTCGTGAATACGATAAGCGATCGGCCGCCACATCAACGATGCCTTCGGAAAACGGAGTAACACACCCACGCCAACATTTCAAAAAGTGCAATCAAACCGATAACCGCGAACATGCGCGCCACCTTCAGACAATCGACCAGGCGTTTCATAGACGGCTCGACGGGCTCGGGGCATGCCGAACCATATCGGACGGCCGGTTCTCGTTTGCAGTCTCCAGGCCCAGCGCGCTATCGGGCACCGGGCTCGCGATGATAGCGCGATGCTTCGGCGGCTTACCCGTTGGTGGAGGAATATCCACGACCGGCACCGGCGGCTGCATCGCATCGGGCCGCTTTGCCTGCTTTGCGATCAGTTTGTTCAACGGGTCCGACGCCTCAGACACTTGCTGCCGGGTAGCCGCCTCCACCAGAGAATCCAACGAAGGCTTCTCCGGCTCCCTCGGAGGAACTTCAAAAGCAATCTGGCGCACTTCCCAGCCTTGCTTGGCAGGAAACCGCGCGCGCAGGTCGTTCAGAATCGCCTCCACCGCGCGCTCATCTTCCGCGAACGCGTCTCCCGGAATGACGCTGAAGAGACTTATCCCGGATTTCGCGACTTCGATTTGGTATCGGATTCGGTCGTTCATATAATTGGTGCTGCAACGCCGGAACTGGGCCGGCCATGAATGAGTCCTCGGCAAGGACACCGGTTAGCCTGGTGCCCGGGGCGCTGGCAGGTCGTGCAAAAATGCCAGGGAATCGCCGGCATCAACACCCGCGGGCCAGCGTGCCCGTCTTTGTGTCCGCTGTCGATGTAATCGGGATCACAAGTCGTCTTCTCGACGGCTTCCATATCTTCGATGCCGACGCCGGCTTGTGCTTCCGCCTTGACTGCCGCCTCCTCACGGCTGCCGGCGTTCTTGACATACACCTGGCGCCCGTGGGCACCCCTGATGATCACGCGATAATTAGCCATCGGCTTATTTTCACTTTCCCAGCGCGGCGCTAACAACGTCGGCTGGATTTGCAGTTATCGTCCGCTTTAGCGGACTTAATGTCCCCTTTATGTCCTGTTTGTCGTGCAATACCGCTTTCGCCCGCGCAAGCTCGAAGATCCGCCGCTGCTCCTCGCTCAGCCCGCGCGCAATCCAGGTGTCCAGCGGGGAGACAAATCCCATCTGCCTGGCCCAGCTCTCCCACTTTCGGCATACCTGATACCCCGAGGGGGTATCTTCCACGCCCGCCCGGCCAAAGCGCGTGTTGGCCAAACGGTAGCATGCGACTGGAGCCACCCCGAATTGTTTACGGGCCATCGCAATCCACTGCTTGCCCCACATGTTGTGGAAATACAAGGCGAGCTCCTGCCGGCGGTAGAGAATGAACTCCTCGGCACTCATACCGCTCCTCGGGGAATGATCGACTTGACCGCGTGAGCAAAGGGAGGCATTTGAACAACCCAGCGCGCGTAGTCGGTAAGATCGCCGCAAGTAATCCACCTATTCCCATACGCAGCGGCCTCATACCCCGCCGTGCAAGCCGCGGTAGCCAAACACATCTCGCTATGCAAATTCCTCAACCAGCGATCCTGCACAATCAGCGCCAGAGAATCTTCAACAACCTTCCGGCCCACAAACACCCCGGTCAACGGTTTGATTCCCCTCAGATAGGGTTTCAGCCTGCCGCCTTCCGCGTTCACGTCCATGTATTCGAGCTTGTCCCACCAGCCCCAAGGATCGGGCCACTTCAACGTTTCAGCCGCGAATAGCGCAGAAGGAACGTCCGGTATCGGGCCGAACAGCTCCAGCAAAGGCCGGCGGACAAGCGTGTCATACTCGACCCAGATAAAGGAATCGTAACTCAACCCCCCTGTCGTCCTCCACCAATTCAGAAAGCCTCGCACGGTAGCTGAGTTCCGATGCTTCTCGAAGCCCAGCAAACCCGTGTCTGCAACAACCGATTCCCCGGGAAACGGCACGCCGTCGTGAGGACAAATCAACACGATGGGCAGCCGGTTGGTCTTCCGCACGCAGCGCAAATGAAACTGTGCGACCGCTGAAGGCTCGTGGTAGAAAAAGCAAATGACAGGCTTCACAGATACCTCATGCAAAACAAATTCGGTGGAAAAGACATATCCAGAAGTTTGCTGAGCATTCCCCGTGCAGCCGCCGGATCTTTCTCGCCGTGAAACAGGTGGTGAGAGGCCCGTCCATCAACCAGCCACCGACGCCCGCCCTTCGGCACCTTTGCGAGTCCGGCGTAATACGGGAACAACCATCGGGGAGTGGCGACGCAGTTCAGTTGAGCGCCGCAATCGTATTTCCACAGCATCACGTTCGTAACCGACTCGTCATTGAGCGGCGGCATGCCTTCCTCGATCTCCTCGGGATCGGCCGGAAACGTATCCAGGCACTCTTTGAAAAAGTCGCTGCACTTGCGGTTGAATACGACCACGCAGGCATGCCCGTAAGGCATGCTCGGGGACTCCACTCCGAGATAAGCCCGCTCTGCGTAAAGAGACTGCGGCTCGCCGTGATAACACAGCAACGGAACAGGCGCGTCGTAGCGGCGGGCGAATTCGATCAGCGCGTCCACGTGTCGATTGGCTACGCAGTCTGCGTCCACCCACACGGTGTGGTCAAACGGACTGCGCAAGTAGGCCCGAAACTTCGAGAAACAATTAAGCTTCTCCCACCCCGATGAACGCAGGTCTTCCCACCGCATCAACTCGATTGGGTGTTCCGAAAACACTTGCATGCTGTCCAGCAACACCTGCGCCAGGGGGCGGTATGTGGCGTCAGCGTAGGATAGAAATCCCGTGCTCACGCGAGGCTCACTCTTTGGCCGCAAACTCGGCGCCGACCAGCGACAGAGCCAGTTCTCCCACCGGAAAGCCGGCTCTCTTGATCGACTCGCGAAAGTGTTCGGCCAACTCTTTGCAAGCCTCTTGCTGCGCCAGCGGCAGTTCAGAGACCACGCCCTTAATTGCCCACAGGGTTTCTTGTTCTGAACTCATGCGTCAACTCCTTTTCCTGCGAAGTCTCCCTCGAATGTTTTCTTGAACAACGCCCGGCTGGGCAAGTGGCAGACCACTATCCCCTCGGGATTCGCATAGCCGGGCTTTGCTTTGCTGCCGCTCTTCCCCAGCTCGTCAAGAACGCATTCAATTTGCGAAGTCTGGAAAAGGCCCAGGTAAAGTATCGGCACCACGAGGCAGCACGCAGGCGGAGTCTCGGCGGGTTTGTTGGGGGTGCCTAGCGTGTAACGGACTACGTTGAAAAGCGAGAAATACCGCTCGCCGGTCTTGCAGCCATATCCACGCTGAATCCCGTGGCCCCACCATTCGCCGAAGTGCCGACCGGGACCTAACCGTCGCAGTTGCTCCTCATGCTCCATCACCCAGGACGCAAAGCAAAAGTTGTCTTGCGCGGGAGTCACCCAGCGATTCTTGCTGCCCGCCCGAACTTCGCCGCTCTTGAACACCGCCACCTGCGCGTTTGTTCCATCGATTTTCTCGGTCACGCACATGATCCGCGTCAACCGGGCAATCTTCGGCATGCCTGCAAACTCCGCGAGCCTGATGTCATACTGGGGATCGTCGAACAGCGTCTCATTCATAGGGATGCCTTTCCAGGGGGTTCTTCGTTTGGTTGAGTCAACTTCATCGCCTGCTCCAAAGACCGCCCGCGCGGGTCAAATTCTTCTTTCGGAGGTTCGCTGAGCGTGCGAATTTCCTCCTTCACTGCGTTGACTGCGCTCTCGCCTGGTATCGCGTTCAACGCAGCCAGCGCGCGCTGCATGCTCATTACCTGGCTCTGCGGACTGTGCCCGGCCATTTGCGCAACCGGCTCCTCCGCGCGGTCGCCCAGCGCGCGATACGTCATGTGCTGCGCCGTCTCCGCAGCTTTCACCAGGTCCATGAGCGGTCGGATATTGGTGATCTTGTTGCCGTGCTTGTCGTAGCCCTCGAAGTAGCCGAACACTGCCTCGGGGCTTGGATCTTGCAGCATGCGGCGGAGGGCCAGGTCGATTAGCCTTCGGAGGCGGACTGCCTGCACGAAGTTGACGGTGCGGTTAATCGCTTGCTCGAAGCCTCCCTGATCTCCTTTCTCCTTAAACGTGTGCAGGTTGACCAGCTTGGCGCGCCAGTCCTCTCGCGCTTCGAGCTGCGCGACCAAGTGCTGCGGGGTGTTCGTCGCCAGCGCTGTTTGCCCCAGGTCCCCCAGGAACGTGAGGTAGGCCAGAAAGATCGCGCTCTGGTCGAGATCTTCCAGAGCCGGCGAATACCCGCTGAAGGCGGGAAGGTTGGAGACAGACGCCGGCACCGGCACCGAGACAGGTTTGGGTTTGCTCACTTTTGGTTTCGGTTCATTTGCGCCGGCACAACAGGGTCCACAGTAAATTTGCAACGAGCAGGCACAGCAACAAAACGCCGCAACACACGGCGAAGTTGTCGAGATCGTAGATCATACGCAAGCGTTCAATTAGCCATTTTCAACACGCGGTTGGCAAAGTCTGCCCGGTCGGCCTGGCGCTGCTGCTGTTGTCTCATCGATCGGGTTTCACGATACCTCTGTGCTAAATCCACGGGCATGGACTCGAACAGCGTATCTTCCGGGTCCGGCCGAGCAAACCCGCGTTTGTTGGGAAACAATGTCATACCCTAGATTGGGTGTTTGTGCGGTTTTGGTCAAGTGGCCAGATCCGCCAGGTGCCGCAGTTGCAGCGACCAGTTGCTCATTTGCGCAGCATTCGGATCGACGTGCAGACTCTCCGCGCGCTGCTGCTCACGGAGTATTTGCTCTCGCAAGAATGCGGCCTTGCGAGCGCGCCTGCGTTTGGCGGAGTCAATTCTGTTCTGCTTGTGGGCTGCGTTCATAGGTTCAGGTAGGTGATTAGCTCGTCCGCTTGATCGGAGGCGAGAGATGCGATCACCTCCGGCGATCGGTTGCCTATCTCGGGGTGCGCGCAAAACCCAGCCAAGGCGAACGCGGCAAACAACTCCCGCTTGGTCAGCCCGGATGCTTGGTTAGATCCCCTCGGATCGGGGAAGGCTTGCCCGTGAGGATGCGTGTGTGGCGTGGTCATATCAATTAAATCAAGAACGCAGCGGTTGAAACATGGTGCAGAGATCGAGCTCCTGCGGCACGTTGAGCCTCGATTCGCACGCCATCGGCAGGCGCGCGATGAGCGGGTGATCGCAGCGGATCTTGGAAGCGTCGGGGTGGCGCGCCGGCAGAAAATGCGGGACGTGCCCGTGAACACACTCGAAACAGTTCGGACTGATGTGCATCATGGCGCTAATCTACCCGTCGAACGGCGCACCGTCAACCGCAGAAACGCGATTACAGGTGCGCTTATTCTGCAAATGAGGATGGTTAGTGGGGTTAGTGGCACACGATTATGGGCGGAGTTGCGGGCAGCACTGGATTGGACACAGGGGTAAGAGCGTTGCGGTCAGTTTCACACCGGGGCGAAGGCGTGCTGGAGTGGCAATGGCGCTCGAAATACTGCGGGTCGTATGCGGCAGGGCACGCAAGCGCACCGCGAGCAAGAGCCGCCCTATTCGCGCGCCAGAAGTGTTCCCAGCCGCGGTCCACGAGAAAAGACCGCGCAGAATCAGGCCCATCTCCTTCCACCCATTTTCTCGCTTGCTCGACGCAACCCTCACCGTCGAAGTTTATCGACTGGATCTCCCCGGTTTCCCAGTTGTAAGAGATTGCGACCGCTCGCGGGGTAGAAAGGGAGGTGGTGGTATTCATGAGCGCAATGTGCACTTGGCCTGCGCCAGTAACAAGCTCGAAGTTTACGGCGGTGGTGGTGCAGCCCCCGGGTTGCGGTTGCGGTCGAAGACTGCGGCGGGAGACCGCGGTCGAAGACGGAGTGGCGGGAATAGCGAGAATGGCGGATGGTGCGGGATGGATTTTGCGACGCAACCAATAGCACAACAGGTAGTTAGAGCAGAAAAAGCGGATCGGAGGATGAAAACAGGGGTCCAGCCTTTCTCCTATACGTCCCCCCCTCTCCTCCTACAAAGATACACATACATGTACTAAAACTCTTTTAGAGAGATTTCATCTGTCTATCTGACAACAGTATATCAGAGAAGAGGTTAAGGACGACGAATGGAGTTTTTAGCATCTGCCTCCATCTGTCTTCGTCAAACCCGAGTGCATCCCCGAGGCCTCGGCAAGTGCCTGGAGCGACTTTCGCATTCCCGAGGCCTCGGGAAGTGCTCGAAAAATGGTCGGGATCCCGACCAGTTTCGCGCAGGCGGCTCATTCCCGAGGCCTCGGGAATTGCACGCACCCCCACCAGTTCCTTTGCTTCGCCTTCCTTTTCCTGCCCAGCAAGGCTGGCTTTCGACGTGCAGACAGTCCGACTTTCCGCCGCCAGGCCCATGACCGGCCCATGATTCCTCAAGGTTGGCGAGGATCTGTGCAGAAGTGGACCTTTTGTGTCCGCCCGCCGCCGGCCCGCCGCCGGCCTGGCGCCGTTCGGCATACTGAAGGCGTAGATAGTTCCGCCTGGCTGAACTGTCCCGCCGCCGGCTAGAGTATCTTGCCAAAATGGCAGGATACTTGGCAGGATAGTCCCGTGCTTGGTCGTGGCTCCGTTGTTCAAGGCACGCTTGATCTATGCGTCCCAGGGCAAGCCAGGCCCCTTTCCTGCCCCTTTGGCGTGCGCGCGGGACCTTGAAATAGGCGTCCTAAGTGTCCTAGCATGACGCCATGACACCCTTTTGGGAACTTTGGAGGCGTCCTAAGCGTCCTAGCATGACGCCATGACACCCTTTTGGGAACTTTGGAGGCGTCCCAGGGCAAGCCAGGCCCCTTTCCTGCCCCTTTGGCGCCCGGCGGTGCTTCGGCGGTGCTTTGTTTCAAGTCTTCAGCCTGTTTTAAGGGTTCAGTGAAACGCCGTGGAGGCTAGTTATACTGCGCGGTTCGGACGTGATAACTAGCAACCGTGGATCCGCCCGAAGATCTCGGTTTGCCGATGTGCGTGCCGATCCCGCCGGATTCCAGTCAAATAGGAAGTGCCTCGATCGCAGGCCTTTCGATCGAGTGGTCGAGTTTGTGTGGATGCCTAATCACATAGACGGCTGCAACCTCGCCGTAGCCCCCGAGTGAAGATGTGAGGGCTTGTCTAGGTTAGCCATGCCGAAGTGTGTGCAGTCCAAGCTATTGCAGAGCGCGCTGTTACGAAACGTCGCCACTTCTCGACAAGTGTGTGCGTTTTGTCACGTTTTCGCCCTTCATTGGCTGGCGTAGTCATCTACTGTATCAACCACTTACGCAGACCGTTAGCCAAAGCAAGCCTCATGACTACCCTCGAAATCGTCAATGTTTACGTGAAAACTACCTCGGTAGTAGTATGCCCAAGCTATTGGCGCAGAATGAGTTATCCACTGAGCCGAGCCGTGTATTTCTTGTAATACAGCGAAATATACGACCAAAACGGTCGTGATTAGCTAAGGTTAGCTAACCTATGCAACATGTTGGTAATCAGGCGATGTAAAGTATCCTTTACATGTGAACATAACTAACATTGTGCGAAAGCAAGGGCAGTTTTGTTGATAGTCAAGCACTTAGCGTGTGTCATTTTGTCTCACTTGCAGCTCATGGTCGCATGGTCAGCGAGGCGCAGCGCAGCACGAGCTCGACCTGGGCAGCGCCAGGGCGCAGGTGGCGCGGCTAGGTTAGCCGACGCTAAGACGTTGCGGCAGAGGGACTTGAGGGGCACGGGGGGTCGTCCTAGCCGTCGCGTTGGCTCAGTCTAGCGCTCCGGGGCTGAAAAATAGTCCCGTGAGGGATTTTTGCTAGACGAGGGGGCACTGGAGACTAGGTCTTTCGAGCGCTATGGGGTGCCCAGGAAGCCGGAATCGGGCGAAGGATGGAAGCTGGCCGGCGGACAGTCGGAGCGTCTTAATGCCTGCCTGGGCCGATTGTGCGGCCGTGCTTGCGTTCCCATTCGCGGGCGCGGGCGGCCTCGGTTTGCTCCGGCGTGAGCACGGCGCAACACCCACACGCGAAGTAGCTGCAAATCGTTGCCCACCAGTGTTTGTGGCACTTCGGACAGAGAGGTGATGTCGGCCAGTATCCGGCCTCCTCGCCGAACGCACTGTAGGGCGCCCAGTGGTGTTCTTCCCAGCCGCCGACCTTGTTGCAGTGCGCGCAGATAGCCGGCGGCACCGCGTGGAAGCCCGGCGCGATCGGAAGCCCGGCCTGCTGTTCGGGGCTCATCATTGCCCTGCATGCGTCGTTGGTTATGTAGCGGCCTCGGCTTTCCTCGTTGCGGCACGTCTCGCAAATCCAGCCGTAATTCACTATCCCGTTCGAGAAGGGGTATCGGTATAACCGCCAGCGGCGCAAACACTCGCAGATCTCGCAGGGCGCACTTTTGTAGTGCGCATGTGATGGAGATGTCGTTTGCATAGAGTATCGTCCGACGCTACGCAGTGAGAATGCCCGATCGCAAATCAGACGCCGACGTGCATTTTTGCCGGCACGCACGCCGGGGCGAAGCAGTGCGTTTGGGAGTAGGCATCAATCAGATCGTAACTTTCTTTATACCAGGAGTATCCGTTTCGTTGCTGCCGGGCGCCGCGGTTCGCAATTCGCTGCAATACGTCGCCGATCCACTTGAAGTGGTGCACTTGCAGGTTGATTGGTGCTTGACGACCGTTTGCGAAGTGGTGCCCCGCGGTAATCGGGACGTGGCTCCTGGCGAGTATCACCTTCGCAATCTGGCCTTTGCACACGTTTTTGGTGATTTCTGCCTGCACGGGAAATTGTTCGTCCAGGGTGAGCGCGGGGTTGAGACCGGCGGAGATTCGCCCGTCTCGTGCGACGCGGTCGATCAAGGTGCCTCCGACGTAGTCCGCCTCGAAGCCCTCCGCTGCTTGCCGCAGGTCCCGCAGGTTGCCGAAATATGGGTGCAAGGCGAACTCGTCCACGTCTGCACACACATACCAACCTTCCGTTATCAACTCCTCCCGGAGCTGATTTTGCAGTGCTGCGTCTCGCAGGCTGTCTGGATCTCCGGGCGGCACGCACCAAATTTCCGGTTTTGCGCCCGCGGCGGCGATAACCTGGCGCACGTGTTCGTGCAGCTCCGGCGTATGCAGCACGACCGCGATCCGGGTAACACCGCGGAGAGTGTAAAACCGGACGAACCTCGGGAAAAGTCCGTTGTCGAAGCTGAGCCCGCAGATTAGAGTTAGGTCCCTCATTTGCATGCTTGCAGTCCTCCGCAGATCCAGGCGAGGGTGCAAGTGATCAACAGCGCCGCCAGGCAAATCGCACCGTGCCCGCAGCAATCTGCGATTGCGATTGGCGCCGACAGAGCGCAGCACGTGAATCCCATCAAGACCGCGCTCGCAACGGTGGGCAGTGGGAAGGTGCGCGAGGGAGTTGCTGGTGGTTTCATAAGTGACAGCCTATCGTGCTGTATATAAACGACATCCACTTGCAGACGGTCCAGAACATGCTCAGTAGCACGAGCGGCAGCGCGAATTGAGGGAAGACTGCGACCGCAAGCACGCAACCTGCGAAGCCCATCCCGGCGATTACTGTCGTCCCAATGCCCCACAGCAGCAGGTAGCCGATGCCCGTGCCGATTGCTTCGCATACCGGCTTTGCCACGCGGTCGAACGCATCCGGGGGCGGAGGAGGGGGCGGCGGGGCCGGTGGAGAGAATGCGAAGGCCCGCTCTTCAGGAGTGAGAATTCCGTGTGCGTGCGCGGCCAGTCGATAGGCGGCTTTGCGCCACTCGATTGCCTCCGGCGTCCAGATGACCGGCGGCGGGTAGCGCAGAGATTGCGCGCGTTTCCAGGCCCGCTCGCTTTGTGCGGTGTGTTTCGGCTGGCATATCAGCCACTTGTCCAAGTTCATATTTTTCGGAGCTCCGGGTTGTCGGGCCAGGTGGGTTTCGACTCGCAGGCGCGCGCGGTCAGCGAGAGCCGCCCGTCGGCATTCACGGCGAAGGTGGTGTTGTCCAACCACTCTTGGTCTGACGCGAACTGCACGGGGTAGGGGCGCCCGTTCTTCCGCACCGCGACGGACCAGCGAGGCTTGTGGTCGCGAGTGTGGCGGTAGCAAAACAACGACTTTGCCCGGCGCACATCGGCCGGGGTCAACAGGAAGCCAGGTATCATCTTCATATCGCGTAGGTTAGCAACGGGAAATTGCGGTGATTGTCCAGGTGTCTGGGCCAGCTTCCGCAACACTCCCGGAGCGGAGCCAGTAATTGTGCGAGTTTACGCGGGGGTGAGCCCATACTGAGCCCGCGGGGATCGCGCGCGCCCAGGTCCAGCCGCGGGAGCGCAGGTAGTCCATCGCTTCGGTCGCGTCGGCGAAATGGACGGTCGCGGGCTGTTCGTTTTGCCAGTTTGGAGTGGTCGGTTTCATGTCGGCTCTGCCCGCCGGCCGCCGGTTCGCCAAGCGCTTTGTGCCCTGGGGAGCGCTCGACACCGGCCGGCGGCCGGGCGGTGATTTTCTCAGTAAACCTTGCGATACGCGGGGTTGAGCGCTTCGCCGGCATCGTGATCGGATGGCATATTCGGCAGGCCGTGAATCGCGTTTATCAGCCGCACATCGGTAGCTCGCACTTCCCGCCGGCCTGCGTCGATCCAGCTTCCGTTACGGAAAGCGTGCCGGCACATGCGGATGGTGTGGCTGTTTGCAAAGTGGATTCGGATGTCCTCGCTGCCGACACCCTCCGCGTATGCGACGTGTAGTGCCTCGCTAAAGGCGCGCAACTCCGCAAAGTAGCGGAAGTGCGTGCCCATCGAGTCCAGCCAGAGCTCGCCGAACCGTGCGGCGGCTTGTTGCAAGGAGACAGTCTCCTCGTGAGGGATTCCGTTGCTGTTCCACTTGATATTCATCATGGCGCAACAGTAAGCCCGCCCAGGCGAAGATGCAAGGGCGGGCGATACGATTACAGCGGCGCTACTTCTCTGTATTAGTTTGCGGCACGTTGAGTTTCATAACGTTTTTGTTTCATATCGTGGCGTGAGTTCACTGAAACGGCGGAGTTCACCGCGTGGTGAAAACCCCGATTTGAGTGAACTTGGTATTTCGTTGGAGTAGCGGGTCGGCTTGTTGCCGGGGGGTGCAGGGGTGCGGATGCAGCAGGCACCAGTAACAACAGCATCCTGGCGTGTGCCAGCAAACGTGCCAGTTCTTCCACGCAGGGTTGCTCAGCAACCAGCCCGGCTGTCCGCAGCGTTTGCAGAGGACTGCATCGTCGTTGCTGTAGCGCGCGGTCACTGTGTCTCCTCGGCAGAGCGCTTCGAGAGGTCCCCGGCAGCGGTTGCAGCGCGTCCCCGGGAGCGCATACCAGTGGCGAGCGGCGGGGGCGTAGTGCAGCCGTCCGCGCAGGTGGAGGTTGTCGATGTGTTCCGCCATTGAGGGCAGCCGGGCCAGAGGGCGGCCGAAGTATTCCTGGTAGAGCGGCAGGAGCTTCCGGCGGATCTTGTTCCAGGCCCGTGCTTCGATCTGCTGCACCGCTTGCTTGGAGATCCCCAGGAGGGCGCCGGTTTCCTCCGTGGTGCGGATGGCGTAAGGTTCGAGGGTCCCCCCGGGGCACAGGTGAGTCCGGTCGGCGCGAGCGCACAGGCCTTTACGATTCGATAACGAGGGTGGCATAATGCTTATTCTCGACTTGCACGTCGTAGAGAAAGGCCGTGCGTTTTGTGCCCGCGACAGTTCCGAGGAAGCTTTGGGTTTGCGGGTCCCAGGAAAGCGAGAGCCCGGTTTTCTTGGCGAACTCGATTACTTCGGATCGGTTGTCGGGGGTGGGGCGGCGGATGTAGGCGCTGAGCAGCCCGATGAGAGTTAGTAGCATAGTTGATACGTGGTTGAGTTAATCTAACAATTCGCCTGCGCAGTTTGAACATAACCTTCGGCCGGAGGCGCAGACGACTCCGCAGAAGGAACAGTGGTAAAGAACGCGCTCGGACAGGGAGTTGTCGTCGCGTTCCAGGTCGAAGTTCAGAAACCGCTTTCGCAGCCAGTGGCTAATCTCCCGGACCAGCTCTATCACTGCGACCAGCGCCCTCAATTCGCGCCGCGAGATCACGGGGGGCAGCGGGAGGGGGCAGGTGACTTCATAGTCGATCACGAGTCGTTTCCGTTGCACCAGCCCTTCGAGCTGTGCTTCCCGGCAATTGGGCAGCAGGGCGGACAGGCGTTCAAGTTCAGCGGCCTTGCGGGGCAGTCGAAGCCGTTCGCGGCACACGGGTCGTATCTCGAACCGGACTGCCCCGGGACCGTAGGCCCACACGACCAGGTATCCCCGGTGGGGGCGGAAGCGGTCGATTTGCGCGTATCGCAAGCCGTGCACCTTCCGGGAGAAGCGGGGAGCGCCTTTCATGCGCGTGGGGGGAGTTGATAGCCTCCTCGGCTGAGGGCATAGGCCAGGTCCGTGCAGGGGTCGCAGTGCCGGCGTTCGCGGTGCTCGCGCAGGCCCCAAAGTTGCTTGACGGGGTAGAACAGGTAATGTTTGGTGCGGCGCCAGTAGCAGCCGCCGGGGAAGAACACGGTCCAGAGGGTTTCAGTTTTTAGGGGCATACGGGCGCGGGTCGAGGTCGGGGTGGTTGCAGATTGCTCGAAGTGCCGCAGACAGCTCGGCGAACTGCCGCCAGGTGCCCGGCGCTTCTTCGGCACTACTGGGCGTGACATAGTAGTCGCATCCGTGCGCTTTGTTGTCCCAGGAGGACACGTTGCGGAAGGTGGCGAGGAAGCCCCGGGATTGCTGCGAGACGCAGTATTCCCGGCAGCCTTTGCGGATGCAAATTGTTCCGTTCATATTAGAATCCCTCCAGGAATTCGAGCACCCAGCGGGCGGCCCGGGGATTGTATTGCACCTCGAAAGTGGCAGTGGAGCCGGTGAAGGCGCGCAAGAACATTGCGAGCTCGTGGAGATTTGCGAAGTAGATTTTTCCGTTCATATCACTAGGAAGGGTTGAAGGTTAGGCTGCCTCCGAGTTCATCCGGCTGAGTTGATAACCGAATTCCGACCGGCCTTGGACCAGTTTGTGATGGTAGTTGCACTGCGAGTGGAGCTGCACGCTCCAGCGTTCGGAACTGACGTGCTTGACGAAGTTGACGAAGAGTTGAGCCCATTCTGAGCCCTTTGCTTTGCCGAGTTGCACAATAATGCACCGCGGTTGATTCTGTAGGGTTCGGGAAACGTCAACCCGGCGATTCCAGCCGTTGCGCACGGCGTGGGCGATTGCTCGGGCTGCTTGGTTCTTGCTGATTCTGTTTCGTTTCATGGTGGGACGGTAATCCCGCTTCCTGGCGATTGCAACAGCCCTTTGGACGATTACAGGTGCGCTTTTTCAAACTATAAGCGCACCTGTAATCGTGTTTTGCGGGATTGCGCTCCGGTGCTGGGTGTGCGAAAGTGAGCGCATGAACAGAACTTTTGAAGCGTGTCGGAGTGAGTGCGGTAAGCGCGTTCATGCGGCGGAGCAGGAAGGCGCGTTGTGCGGGCAGACTCCAGGGAGCCGGGGTAGTTTCTTCCAAGTCGATGCGACGATCACCTGCCTGGCGTGTTTGAGGGCGATCACAGAGGCCACGAAGCCGGCGGAGGAGGTCGGTTGCGACTTCGAGGCCCCCGAACACGAGCAGTGCCCGATGTGCGGCGGCGAGGCTTTTGCCGGCGGGAGCCTGGGCAAGCTCACTCACTACAATTGCCGCCAGTGTGGCTGGTGGTTTCACAAGGAATGCGTATGAAGTTACAAAACACAAATTGCGATGAAGACCGCCTGGTTCGCTGGTTGCGAGACCAGGCCGCGGAGCAAGGTTCGAGGCAGCAATACTACCTCGACCTGTTGGCCCTCCTGAAACGGATGGATGACTTGGCGGAAAAGTGGAAAGAGCGAGCGGGATAGGAGGCGTATGATTCAGAGCGAACTGTTGCTGGATGATGTGCGGCGGAACGTCCGCAAGTCGCATCGGCCTTCGTGCGCATCGCCGCCGGTGCTGCAAGTCTCGGGGATCTCGCTGGTCGATGCGGACAAGTTCCCCGATGCTGCAATCCGGGCGTCGGCGTTCAAAGGTTTCGTCGGCATGACTTGCTTTTGCCCGATGTGCCGGGGCATTCTCGATTGTCGCAGTGCCACGGGGGTTGACATCTTCGGTGTTTCCGGGGGCCAGATACTCCAGTCGATGATATTCTGCGACCGCTGTTTCGACAGCAAAGCGGCGGCCCGGGTGCCGGTCGCGCTGTTGGCGGCCAGGCGGACGCACCCGCAGGCGGTTGCGTTAATTGAGCAAGGGAAGCGGTATCACGAGAAAGGGTTGCTATGAGCATTGGAGACGGAGCATGCGGGGGTCGGACGCCGGCCGAATTGCCGGCGCCGTGTCTGGGTAAGACGCTGGTGGAAGTGTTTGCTGGTGAGGGAGTCCTTTCGGGGCCTCCGCTGCTGGCGCGGCATTACATTCGGGTCAGCGAAGTCCGCCGGAAGGCCAGGGAACACGGGCATCGGGCGGGGCGGGAGTTTCTCGATGCTTTGGATCGCCACGTCTTCGACCTCGTGGTCAAGTCGTGCGCGGTGCACAATGGCGGGAAGAAAACGCTGGACGCGCTGGTGTTGAACTACGCTGCCGGCAAACTGAGAGGATAGTTATGTCGAACGCGGGATGTAATGGACACGCATTGAAAGAGTGGAAGCGGGAGTATTTGGAGCGGATTGCGGCGGCGTTGGAGCGGATTGCGACAGCGACGGAGCGTGCGAATGCGATGCGGCCGTCGCCGATAGTGTCGCCGCCTGTCTTTCCGCCGCCGTCGGAGATCTTTCCTTCGACGTATCCTCCGACTCCGAACTGGCCGCGCACTGGCGGGCCTTGGTGCCAGGTGCCTCCAGGCGCGCACCAGCGGATCAGCGACGACGTTATTGACCGGCCGGAGGAGCACCCGATCAAGTCGAGTGACTTGACCGGACCGGCCTGTTAGGCAATATGAATACGTGACCGTATTCACGTATTCGGAAAACTTGCCTGGAAATGAAGACGAGCAAAAAGCACTGATCGAACTCTGGAAAGAGTCTTGGTCGAAGCGCGGATGGCGTCCTGAAGTGCTCGGTCGCGAGCACGCACAAGACAATCCGCGCTTCTCTGTTTTTCGAGATCGAATCGCAAGTTTCCCCACGGTGAACACACGAGACTATGAAGACGTGTGCTGGCTCCGATGGCTGGCCTTCGAGCAGGTCGGCGGCGGGATTATTGTGGACGCCGACGTGATCAACTACTCTTTGCGGCCTGAAGATTTCGTGGTCGAAGTTTGCGCTTCTCACGACGCCTCGGGATCAAGTGGATTTGTGTCAGCGTCGGCGGAGGGCGCGCGGAGTCTCGTCACTCGGATTTTGACGCTTCCGGAGGGGGACTGCGTGGTGTCGAGGGCAGGGCGACCCCATATTAGCGATATGTTTGTGGTTGCGAAATACGTGCCTCCTTCGGGGTGCCAATGTTGCCGGGTATATTCTTGGCCTCGTTGGTTTGAGTGCCCATGCGTGCATTATGCAAATGCAACTTTGTGGCGGGACTTCCCGCAAGACTGGCCGCACAAAGCCCCGAGCATTCGTTGCCTTCGAGAATTATGAAAGTGTTTACGTTTTACGACCCGTTGCCGGGGCATCCGAATTTTTGGCCTTTGACGGAGCTTTGGGCGAATAGTTGGCGAAAACGCGGCTGGCAGACGCAGGTGCTTTCTCTTGCGGAAGCGCGGGCGCACGCTCGATTCCAGGAGTTGGTGCAGGCCGTGGATCGGCGTTCATTTCCGTCGCTGTGTGGGATCGATTACGATAAGCGGTGCTTTGCGCGGTGGCTGGCTCTGGCCGCGTGCGGCGGCGGACTGCTGACGAATTACAGCGTGATGAATTACGGATTGCAGTCGCCCGTAGCAGACTGGACCGGGTTGAAGTATTTCAACGGCACGACTTCTCCGATGATCTTTGCGGATCGGCTGTGGTCGGCGAAGCTTGCAAACGTGATCGTCGATTTTGTGCAAACGTGGCCCCGGGCCGAAGAATCCCAGGACATGCACTGTTTGACGCAGTATTGTTGGCATGGTTGCAAGGAAGCGACGCTTGTGCCGGGGGTGCTTGTAGAATTTCCGGTGCGTGGTGCAGACGTTTGGGGTGGGCGTGCTCAACGGACAGACTGGCAAACTTCGCCGGTAGTACACTATCCGCGCGGGACCGCGGGACTGGTGTCGGGAAACGAACGAAACTGGGTCGGAACGCTTCAGAGTTTGCGAGCGGTATGACGATTCTCAAAATGTCAGATTTGTGGTGGCCTTTTGGGGCGCACTTGCTGCACGCGCGGTGGGGGCGCACTTTCGCGGAAGTGCGGGGGTGGGAGTTTTTCTACGAGGAAAACAATTATCCCATTTTTCATACGGGGAGGGTGCAGGATTGGTTTGAAAGTATGTCCACTGTTTCGTTTGACGCGCTGACTGGCGCGGAAATTGTCGAGCTAAGTAACCTGGGGCTCGCGCAGCAGGATCGAGCGGAGCAGCGTGAGTGGTTTCCGAAGGGACACCACACCGCGTTTGGCTACCATTCTGCCCTGATGCAGCAGCTTTATCGCCCGGCGAAACACGTGTGCGACTTTCTGGCTGCGGATGCATTTTTACAGAAGTTGGAGCGAAAGTCTTACATCGGGGTGCACATTCGGCGCGGGGACAAAGTGGCGGGACCGATTGCAGAATCGAATGCGATCGACCTGTCTTGCTACCTTGCGGCGTGTAAAACGCTTCGGGGTAACTTCGGACTAAACAAGGTAGTGATTTGTTCGGATACGTCGGACGCGTTTGGGCAGTTTGTCGAGTTGGCGTCTAAACTCGATTTTGAGGTGTCGCAAGCGCCGCACTATCGGCCTCCCGATGAGTGGCAGAAAGCGGACGTGACAGTGGCTCCGCAGTTGCAGCGGGGCGATTTGAAGTTGCGGGAGATGTACTTGAACTGTTTTCTCGACATGGAAATTTTGAGGCGGGCTCGGGTGATGGTCGCAGATTTGCATAGCGGTTTTGCGGAAGTCGCCCGGCAGTTGAGGGTTTGCGGGAATGACGTTAATGTGCGTGACGCGGCTCCGTTGTATGAGTGACGCCCGGGATACATTGATTGCGGAAGTTGCGCACGAGTTGCGCACGAAGAGCTATGTCAAAGCTGGCCAGCATATCGCGGCGTTTTCTAAGCTGGATCGTCTTCCGCGGGTTGCCGAAGAGGCGATGCCGTTGCTTTACTCGCTCTTGCAGTGGTGCCTGGACCACGAGCGGACTGATCAAGCTGCGCGCTTGTTGTGGGATGAGGCGAAGTTCACCACGGACGCCCCGGGCACGAAGTTGCTTTGGCGCACGTTCGACCGGTCGGCGCTGATGCTGATCATGGGCGCGGCTTCCCTGGGGAAGTCGTATTCAATCGGGGGCCGGCTGTTGTTGGAGTGGGTGCGGGACCCGGAGAATACCTCGGTGAAGCTGATCGGTCCCTCCGAGCAGCATCTTGAAGACAACTTGTTTTCTCATCTGGTGGATTTGCATCGGGAATCGTCTTTGCCGTTGCCCGGCACGATCCAGCAGCTCTTCATCGGGCTCAACACCAGGCAGCGGTTTTCCTCGATCTCGGGGGTGGTGATTCCGATCGGTAAGACCAAAGCCGCCGGCAGGTTGCAGGGATTCCACAACCGACCGCGGAAGCACAAGCATCCTATTTTTGGGACGCTGTCTCGGCTGTTTATCTTCCTGGATGAACTCGAAGAGGTGCCGTTAGCGGTGTGGAAAGACATCGACAACTCCGTGTCGAACGTGAACGGGGTGGAAAACTTCAAGATCATCGGTGCCTATAACCCGCGCGACATGAACGGCAACACGGGCCAGCGTGCGGAGCCTCAGCAAGGCTGGCAGCTTGGCTTCGACATCGAGAAGTCGGAGCAGTGGCGGAGTAAACGCGGCTGGGACGTGGTTCGGCTCGATGCCTACCGATGCCCGAACGTGGTGCAGAAAAAGGTGATTTACCCCGGCTTGCAGACTGCTGAGGGGCTGCAAAACGTGATCTCGAATGCGGGCGGGATCGGAACGCCGGGCTATTTCACGATGGCTCGGGGGTGTTATCCGCCCGAAGGCGTGAACTTCGCGGTCATTCCGCAGGGGATACTTGATCGGTTCAAGGGGAAGCTGATCTTCTCGGAGCGGCCTTCGGGTTACGCGGGGGTGGATCTGGCGCTGACCGGGGGCGATGCAGCGGTCTATGCGCACGGGCTGTTCGGTATCGCGGTCGGCGTCGAGTTGCCTCCCTCAATTCAGCATCCCAAGGGCACGACGACCATGTTCCAGGATTCTTTGGGTAGATCCAGGCCCCGCTACGGGTTGCAGGTGGAGGCGATTTTCGAGTTGCCGAAGGGTGAGACGGTTGCCATGACCCGGAAGGTTCGGGAATTTTCTTTGCAGCTTGGCGTGCAGCCGGGGCACATCATGCTGGACAAGACGGGGCACGGGGCGGGGGTCGTTGATTTGCTGCGGGAGATTTGGAGCCCAGAGATCATGGCCGTCAACTACTCGGAGGCGGCGACGGAGAAGAAGATTTTCGAGGAGGACGAGCAGACTCCGAAGGAGGTTTACCAGAAGCTTGTCTCGGAGCTTTGGTTTGCGTTGAAAAAGTGGATCGAGTTTGATTTCGTGAAGTTGGCGCCGGCTATTGATACGGCGGAGTTGTATCGGCAGCTTGGCAAGCGGAGATACGCTCCGGGGAAGCTGGCCAAAGTGGAGGAAAAGGACGATTACCGCAGTCGGGAAATGGCCTCCTCCCCCAATGAAGCAGACGCGGTGACGCTGTTGGTTCACGGCATCCGAATGGCGGCGGGGGTGAGTCTGAGCATGAAGGGCGAACTGCTTCCGGCGACGGAATCGGGTCCGGGTTTGGACGACGGAGAGCCGGTCGTGGTATGCGACTGCACGAACCGTTTGGAGCGCGAGGACTGGGGGATTGCTTGACCAAAACGCAGAAAAAGGCAATTGAGTATCGTGACGAAGCACAGTTTACTTGGTTTACAGTTCCAATCCATTATGAGCACATCCTCTCCGAAGTCTGGTCAAGGCACGATTCACATTTTGCCGTTGCGACCTCCGAACACGGTCCATAATTTGCCGTTGCGACTTCCGAAGCAACTTCCGGTGTCGTCCGCGCATAAGTCGGGCACGGGCACGTGCACCTCGGGCCGCTTTTAAGTCACTTATGAGCGGCGCGCAGCCAAAAGTTCTCAATCAGCAGCCGGTAAGTCCGGCGTGCATGACTTGATCGACTCCGCCGCTCCTTCTTTTTCATGGCCAGGATCAATCCGAACATCTACCCCTGCAATGGGTATTTCTTCATCGACGCTGAAGGTGTGCGGTTTACGGCCGGGGACTTTGACGGGCTGCTCAACAAGCTGGTTGAGTATCGGGTGCAGCGCCGGCTTGATACTTCTCCCAAGGCACTTACTGCGTTGGAACACCAGTTGACGGATTTCTTATGTGCGAACAATCCGGGGCTTTGTGGACAGGGGATGCCGGCCGAACAGCCGAAGATTTCCGAGAATGCGTCGCTGGATGGAAAGGTGACGGGATGGCTCGCGTTTACGTTCCGAAAGAGTGGCGAAGGCGGATTGAGTTATATTCGCGACGAAGAAGTTCGGGCGCGAGTGGAGGTGTGCGCCAAGTGTCCGCAGCAAGCCGACCTGGGCAAGAGCTGTGCGACGTGCTCTTCGGTGATCGACAATATCTCGGGAATTTTGCAGCGGGGAAAGAAGCTCGGCCAGGAGTCGTTGCGGGCTTGCCGGGCACTGGGCACTGATACGCGGGTTTCGGTGTTGCTTGAACGGCGCCCGATGGGATACCCGTTCTTGCCGGCGAACTGTTGGACTCGATGAAAGTCGCGCCACGCATGTTTTGGTATGCGGCGAAGGCCGGGATGTTGAATTTCCTGTGGTGGATTTTCAACGGGCACACCACGGTTCCGAATGACGTTTCATCGGCTCGAACGGCGCGGTGCGTGCGGTGTTCCGAGTTTTTGTGGGAGACCACCCAATGCCAGGTATGCTTGTGCATGTTGCCGGTGAAGGTTTTGTTTTCGGCGGAGCGGTGTCCTCGCGGTTACTGGGAGCGCGCGAAGTGGACCTGGGCGCGCTTTCGCAAGAAGAAGTGAGATTCTATGGCAACTGATAGCACGTATTCGACAGGTCTGGAGCAGAGCTACATTTCCGAGTATGCGGCCCAGGCGGGCATGATCAGGAGTCCCGCGGTCGATCCTGCGACGATGCAGCCGCGGCAGCGCTCTGTTCCCTCGCAAGCGGTCGCGGCGCAGATCATCGTCAAGCTCGTGCAGGATAACCGGCAGCGTAACATCATCGCGGCTCGGATCATGAGCAAGTATGACGCGGAGAAGCCGTGGAAGGATGAACTGCTGGAACAGGAGGGCCTCTCGTGGAAGGCGAATTTCTCGACCAAGCCACTGCCGACGTTGATCGACAAGGTGGCGCCGCGGTTCGCCGACGCGCTTGACAAAGTGAAGTTTCTCACCAGTTCGCAGTTGCCCGACTATGTCCAGGGCTCGACGGAGAAAACGCGTCGTTTTCGCGAGGAGATCACGAAGTTGATCCGGGGGCGCAAGGGGTGGAAGAACCTCGTGTCCGAGATTGCGCAGGAGAACGCGTTGTTTGGGTTTGCTGGAGTCGCGTGTCTCGATGAGTATGACTGGTGGCCGAAAGCGTTTCGGCAAGATGAGTTTTTCGTCCCGATCGGGACCAAGCAAAACCCGGAGTATGCGCAGCTTGTGGTGCTGAAAGAGACGATTTTGCCTCATGATTTGTTTGCCCGGATTAGGGACCACGAGTCGGCGAATGACGCAGGCTGGAACATCCCGAACGCCGTGAAGGCGGTCAACGAGGCCTCTCCGCAGACTATCCGTAGCAAGTATGCGGACTGGGCGCGCGTATATGAGGACTTGCAACGGCAACTGTCGCTGTTCGGAAGTTTTATGCAGGGGGCTTCGGTGATCGAGCTTTGGCATGTGCTCGCGGTGGAAGTTACGGGCAAGGTGAGTCACTCGGTTTACGCAACGAATGCGTTCTACCCGGTGTTTGGGCGGGCGGACCGGTTTGAGTCGATGGCGGACGTTGCGGCGTTTTTCAGTTTCCAGCAGGCCAATGGGACCCTGCATGGCAGCAAGGGGATTGGTCGCGAAGTCTATGCGATGGCTAACGTCCTTGACCGTGCGCGCAACGAGATCGTCGATCGGTTGCAGCTTGCGGGCAAGCTTGTGTTGCGCGGCGACGAGAAGCATTTCCGCAAGTTCCGCATGAACGTGTTTGGCAATGCGATTCTTGTGTCGAACAATTTCGAGGTGTCGCAGCAGAGGATTGACGGCGCGGTGGACCCCTACATCGCGATGGACTCGTGGTTGACGGGGTTGCTCGATCAGATTGCTGGCAGCACCACGCCTAAAGTGTTTCAGGGAGAGCGCGTGACGAAGGCTGCTGTGGACTTCTACGCGGCCCGGGATGACGAAAAGGCCGACGCGATCATCGGTCGGTTTCTCACCCAGATGTCGGATCTGGTGAGCATCATGCAGAAACGGATTTGCTCGGAGCAAGTGGATGACGAGCCGGCGAAGCAGATGCAGCAGCGGTTGTTGAAGGTTATGTCGCCGGAGGAGTTGCAAATGTTGGCGAATCAGCCGACGATCAACACGGTGTCCGACTTCACGGAGTTGCAGCGGCAGAAGATTGTGGTGATCGCCCAGGAGGGCCGCTCGAATCCGCTCTACAATCAGAAGATACTGGAACGCGAGAAGGTTTCGGCCTTGATTAGCGGGGATTTTGCGGACCAGATTTTGCTGCCGGACGAAGACCCGACGGAGTTGGCAGAGCAAGCGCGCATGCAGCAGCTTGAGAATTTCCTGATGGTGCACGGGCAGGAAGTGCCGGTGTCTCCTCGGGATAATCATCGCATTCATCTGGACGTGCAGTTGCAGGCGATTACGGCGACAGTGTCGGCAGCGATGACACAACCTGACGCGGTTGCGCTGCTGGAAATTTTGTTGTCGCATGCGGAGCAGCATCTAGGGTTTGCTTTGTCTCAGGGCGCGGACAAAAACGTGTTTGCTGAGGACATTCAGGCTGTGCAGCAAGCGAAAGCGGCGGTGCAGAAGATCAAAGCAATGGCAGCCCAGGAGCAAGCCGGCCAGGAGCCCGGGGTTGGCACACCGGAAGCGTTTGCGCCGCCGGAGCCTGCTTCACCTATGAATCCGGGACAGCCTGTTCCACCTGTTCCTCTGGCTCCCGCGCAGGTATGATCGTCTTCAAGAAACTAGGGCTCTGGACTTCCGACAAAGCGATCGCGTTACGCGAGCTGCTTGAGAACTCCGTCCTTCAGGAAGCCCTGTTGCATACGCACGCGATGCGGCCCGACCTCACGCGCCAGGGCTCGATCGCTTCCCGGCTCACCAACGCGGGTGTGGTGGCGGGATACGAGCTTTTCCTGGAGAACCTGGTTTCGCTCACCGTCGAAGAGTCGAAGGCCCCGGAGACCTCGATCCAGTATGCTTCGCTCGACGACGACTCGAAATGGCCTTCTCCTCCTCCAGTGCCGACGTTGCCTCAATCGCCTGATGAAGCCGATGTTGCTGTTACTCACCCGGATAATCCGACCAGTTAATTCTAACCTGTCAAGCCTATGCCTGATCCTGTCAAAACCCCTGATCCGAATACTGCGACTCCGCTGGCCTCCATCAAGAGCGGTCGTGGCGGCGACGCGCTGGATAAGCTGTTTGCCGAAGTTACGCCGGACCCTGCCGGCGGCGCTCCTTCCGTCGAGCCTGTGGAACTCCCCGAGCCGGCCGAACCTCCAGTGCCCGTTGTTCCAGTCTCGCCTCCGGCGCCCCCCGTTCCGCTCGAACCTCCGACGGCGCCCGTTCCTGTCGTTCCCCCTGTCCCACCTACACCGGGTTCGCCTCCTGCATCACCGCCTGACTGGATGGACGAGTATCAATTGCCCCAGCACACCAAGCCCAAGACTGCTGAAAGTTTCGCGGCTCTGAAGAGTGCTGCGCGGACCAAGCTGCAAGAGCGGGAGGCAGCTCTCGCGGAGGCGCAGAAGTCGTTGGAGGACGCGAAGTCGAAGGCTTCCCAGGCCATGACGCCGGAGCAGAAGGCGGAGTTTGACCGGCTGGCGAAGCTGGAGAAAACTATCTTGGTTCAAACCGACGACTATTTCAAGACTAACTTTGACACGAAGGTTGTGGACGCCGAGCAGGCGGTTTACACGAAGTTGGAGCAAGTGGGGATGTCGAAAGAGAACATCGACAAGATCAAGAATCTTGGCGGCCCGGCGAAGGTGGATTGGGACCCGTTACAGGAGCACTTGCCAACGGCAGCTCGACGGTTTATCGACTCGAAGTTGGTCGAGATCGAGAGCGTGGGGATTGCGAAGGCGCGCGCGCTCGAAGAAGCGAAGCAGAACGCCGACGTGTTTCTGAAGCAGCGCAGGGACGTGCAGGAGCAGGAGCGCACGCACTGGGCGACGGACGTGCAGAAGGCGACGGAGGCGCATTTGTCCCAGCTCGAATGGCTCAAGCCACGTGCGGTAGCGGCAGCGGCAAAGCCGGAGGAGCGCGTTTCTGCGGAGCAGCATAATAAGTTCGTCGTCGAAATGCAGGGAGCGGTCAAGGATTTCTTGACCGACAACACGCCGCAGACGAAGGCGCTGTTGATCCTGGGCACTGTGCAGGCCTTTCGCAGAAAGATGGAGCTGGAGGCCGTTTCGGCGGCTTACAAGGAAGTGGAAGCGCGTGCGACCAAGGCGGAGACGGAGCTGGAGAAGATCAAAAAGTCTTCCTCGGTGGCTCGAACCGGGCACGCTCCTCCAGCGGGGCAGTCGCCCGCGCCTCGGCAGAGCATCCTGATGCGGGGGGATGCGGCCCTGGACGCACTGCGAGCGTCGCAAACCGGGAGCTAAGTCTATGTCTTACCTCACGGATTGCGTCATTCGCAAGATTGACGGGATGGCGGACGCTGCTGAAGCGGCGGCGTTCTTCGGCGTTTCAGAGCTGCTCTTGCGGCAGTGGAAGAATGGCTCCAAGCCGATTTCGTTGTCTGCGATTGAGCGGGTGGTGAAAGCGCCGCTGATGGCTGAGCTCGTGCAGAACGAGCGGGCTAACTGGGACAGCAAGGATGTCGCCCTGCTGTTGCCTTTTTACAAGGCCACGAATCCGTTGACTTCTTTTTCGATCGCAGCGCTGTTGGACCGGGCCAAGATGTCGGTCATGCTGAATTTCGGCGATGCGTTCATCATCCATTCTCGGAACACGCTGGCCACGCAGTTTCTTGAATCCGGCTTTGATTGGAGCCTTTGGATCGACGACGACATGGTGTTGCCGTGGGGGAATGCTACCTGGTTCAACAGTGTGACGGGTTTCAATTTCCCGGAGCAGTTTGCCGGGTTGCACGCGATCAACCGTTTGAAGAAACACAACAAAACCGTGGTGGGCGGATTGTATTTTGGGCGGCACGTTGGAGGCAAGCCGATGTATTGCGAGGGGATCGCGAACCAGTCGGAGGAGGCCTTTGCGCGGTCGGGACCGCATGACACGGTGAAACCGACTCGCTGGATCGCGACCGGCTGCCTGTTGGTGCACCGGTCGGTTTATGAGGACATCCAGGCGAAGTTTCCAGAGCTTGCGCCGCGAGGGGGCGACGAGGCGTGGAACTTCTTTACACCGTCAGAGCATGACCTCGTTCAAGCGGCCGCAGCGGCGAAGGGGGTGCTGGAGGACGACAGGAAAGACCCGCTAGTGCGAGTGGCTGAGGCGCTGGCATTGTTGGAGAGAGGGAAGAAGCAGTCGCGGGCCTCGAATTACCTGGGGCAAGGCGAGGATGTGACTTTCTGTATTCGCGCCGCCCAGGCGGGGCACCAGCCGTTTATCGACATGGGCTTGGTGCTCGGGCACCTGGGCACGTATTGTTTTGGGCCGAAGTCGTTATGAGCGCTCCTCGTCTGCTTGTCGCAGTGCAGTTTTGCCCGGACGACCGGGAGCATGCGATGAAGCTGGCCCGGTGCATGGCGGATCTGGAGCCGCTGTTCAACGAGAACACGGAGGTTTTGTTTGCCTCCCGGTTCGATTGTGAGGCAGATCCAGCGACGGTAGCTTACGTGTCGCGGAAGTTTCGGACGGCGAGCGTGCGGGGCTGGCAGCGCGCGGTAGGGTGGCCTGGTGGATGCACGGGGGTTTGGTTGGCGGTATTGCAGTGGACCTACGCGCATATTTATCAGGTGTCAGGCCCCAAGAGGCGCGACTACGCGGCGGTGTTTCCGGCGGAGGCCGATAGCATTCCTTTGGTGCGCGGGTGGACGGATCGTCTGCTGGAAGAGTGGGAGCGCAAGAGGGTTTTCGTGTTGGGGCACTTGATTGAGAATCCTCGGCACATAAACGGAAGCGCGATGCTGAGTTGCGAGGAGCCCTTTTTGCGCGCAGTCTTGGAGCGGTTGGCGGATCGGTCGAAGTGGCAGTTTGCGGGGTTCGACATTACCCTGGCCCCGTTCTTCGAGGCGTGGGGCTGGGCGAACACGGAGCTGATCCGAAGCTACTGGAGGCACCCGACTTTTGATCGGGATTTGTTGGTGTCTTTGGTTGGCCGGGGTGCGGTGTGGTATCACGGGATCAAGTCGGACGCTGGGTTTCAGACGGTGCGCGCGTTTTACGGACTGGGGGCGGCATGACCCCGCGGCTGTTGTTGGCGTTGCAATTCTTCGAGGGTGACAAACCTTTGTCGATGCAGGTTGCGAAGCTGTGGGCGGACCTGGAGCCGAAGTTGAACAAAAACGTCGATGTCTTGTTTGCGGCTCGGTTTGACTGCAAGCCGGACCCGAAGGTGGTGGCTTACGTGTCGCGCAAGTTCGGCGTGCATGAGTTTATTGGCCGGCGCCGGGCGCAGGGCTGGCCTTTCGGACCCAACGAGCTCTGGTTTGACACCATGAGCTTCATTTACGAGCGTTTGGTGGCCGGATTGTGGCCGAAATACGATGCGGTGCTGACGACGGAGGGAGACTCGATACCGCTCTGTCCCGGTTGGACGGATAAGCTGTTGGAGGAGTGGGACCGGAAGGGAGTTTGCGTGCTGGGCCATTTGACCACGCAGTATGTGGTGCATCACATCAACGGCAACGCGATGTTCTCGTGTTCGGAGCCGTTCATGCGCGAGATCGTGAAGATTGGGGGTTGCGATGCGCGGTGCGGCTGGGACGTGGCGATGGCGAAGACGTTCCAGAAGTGGGGTCAGGCCGACTCGGTGCGCATACGTAGCTTTTGGCGCGGTCCAGTGTTCACTCACGGGTTGCTCGACGTGTTGTTGCAAGGAGGCGCGGTGTTCTATCACGGGAGCAAAACGGGCGCCGGGGTGCGCACGATTCAAGAGCGGTATTTCAAAGTGCCGATACGGCAACTCGACAACGTTGCTTGACCATTTTCTGAAAAACGGCAATGTAGGGGTAGAACGGAACTCAATTTTCGGCCGCGTTTGTTCCTCGCGGCTATCGGCCTAAGCTCCGCTGGCCTGGAGTTGAAGCAACCCTCGGTATTCGGGTTAGTCCCGAAGAAAGGCAGTTCCATTATGGGCGATTGCATCTCTCCAGCACAGGCCAGTGACATCGCGCTGAAGGACACTCAACGTCTTGTCGGCACCGTGGCAAAGGCACTTGCGGTCAACTCTCCTTACATCAACATTCTCCGGGGCGGCACGTTCCCGAGCGGGGTGTCTGATGAAGTTCGGTCTGCGGTCCAGATGCCGGCGGCTCCTGGCGATTCCCTCGCCATTCCGACGTTTGTCAACGACACGCAGATTTGCGGCACGACTGGCTTGCAGGACAAGACAGGCACCGTGGAATTCACCTACCGACTGAAATCCAAGCGTGGTTTCGGTCCTCGGGTGTGCGTCAAGCAAGGCTACGCCGCGTTCAAACAGTCTTACCTGACTGCTGAAGATGCTCTGGCGAAGCTGATCACGCAATACATCAACTCCGATGTGCGCGCCCAGCTCTACCTGAACAGCGCCAGCAAGTTCGTGGCGGCTGCGGGTTACGCGTTCGAGGATCTTTTCACTGGTGGGTATGAGCCCGATGTCGGTATTCTGTTCGCGCCGGTCGCGCCGACGGGTCCGTTGTCGTTCAAGGCTCTGCATACCGTGGCTCGCTTCTTGAAAGAAGCGCTGTTCGCGGAGATGTTCCCTGCCAGCGACAAAGGCCAGCCGCACTTCAAGTTCATCGGCAGCGATGCCGCAATTGAACTGTTCCGCCAGGAGCTCGGTGTCAAGGAAGTCCTCCTGTGGGCCGAAGCGGGTCGTTACGAGGTTGGGGGCGAGGGCCTCCAGGGTTACTCGTTCGAGACTGCCCCGGCTTACCGCGGCATCGCGTTCGGCATTGACCAGCGTTCTTTGCGCGCTTCTGGCTTCCTGCCAGACGGCACACTGAACTTGATCGACCCCGTGATCACCATCATCAACGCGGCGAAGAACACTGCCTACAGCAAGCACAATCCTTCGTGGTTGCGCGGTGCGTGGGAAGTGGGCTTCCTCTTCGCCGATGGCAGTTACGAGCGCCAGGTGCCCGAGAAGTATGTGGGCGAAGGCACGTTCAAGTTCGCGCCCCAGTTGCACATGGGCGAGCTCGATTGGCACTATGTGATCGATAACGATTGCAATCCGTTCGGTGACTTCGGCTGGCACAAGTATCAGATCACCCGTGCGTATCGGCCCATTCGGCCGCAGCACGAGATCCCGATCCTGTATCAGCGCTGCACGGCGGATCTCGGCCTCGAACCCTGCACCGTGACTTCCTCGCTCCCGCTGACGGGCCAAGGCGGGCACGTTAGCCAGCTCTAAGCTAACGCGGCGCGCTCCCCTGGTGTTGATTCCTGCGCGCCGCTTCACTGGCCGCCGGAGAAGACTTTAGAGTCAACTCTGGCGGCCTTTCTCGAATGGACACGCAGGTAAAAACAGGCGATTCAGACCAGCAGTTGCTCCGGAAGATTGTCGAGCGATTGAGGGCCGTGATTCCCAGCGCTCCGGTGAGCCGGCAGGCGTTTGATAGCGATGGCGAAAACGTGCTTTTGCGGAAGTGGTTGCAGCTTTTAGGTGACGCAGAATGAGCGATAACGTCCCAAAGACTGGTGATTCCGACAACAGGTTGCTGCGAAAAGTGGCAACAGCGTTGAACGAAGGTTCTTTTGCGGGTGTGGCGGGTCCTGACGGTGCGCCGGGTCCTGACGGCAGCGCTGGTTCTGACGGCTCGAATGGCACGAACGGGGCGCCCGGTGCAAACGGCACCAACGGTACCAATGGCACGAACGGTGCGCCTGGGGCAAACGGCACCAATGGCACCAATGGCACTGACGGGGCAGCCGGCTCGAACGGGGCTCCTGGTTCTGACGGTGCGGCGGGAGCTCCGGCTCCTGGAAGAATTGAGACGTTGACGGACGTGTTGCCCACTCCGTTGATTTGGTTCAAGGCGAGTTCGCTTGTGTTGAACAATAATGACCCCGTTGCTTCGTGGACCAACGAGGGCTCGGTCGGGGGAAACTGGGTGCAGGCTACGGCGAATAACAAGCCGACGTATATCACGAATGCACTAGGCATTCAATCCGCGGTTCGATTTCGATACGCGAATCCGAACCACAAATATCTGGACGCGGGAGCAGCCGTGACGTTGCTTCACAATACGACCGGGACCTTGCCGAAGAATGCAACCATAATTTTGGTTATCTGCGCCTTGGCGCAAAGCCAGGTGTTAGGATTGGCGGGGGCAAGTGGTGTTGCGGATCGGTTGACGATTAACGGCGTGGGTGCCTTAAACAATTACTCGTTGAACTATTACCTCCAGACGAGTGCTTATTCGGCCCCGTCGTGGTGTGAAACTCGGTTTGGCGACTTTGCGATGATCGGAATAACGCGCAAAGCGTTTCAAGACGTGGTGTATGAAGGGCCGGGGCTTGTGCGAGGGCGCGTAGGAGATGCGTTTGGATTCTTGCCTCAGCGGATGGGGTATTCCGGCGCGGTGAGCATCAATGAGAATTTTGATTTGTGCGAGTTGATGGCGTGGTCGCTTGATCTTGATGAAAGTGCGATGCGCCAGATTTTCTATGGATATATCCGGGGGAAGTTTCCGTCAGTCAAGGGAGGAAACGGCGTGTGAGCGATCAGACCTACAAGACCGGAGACGCGAACAATCCGCTGTTGCGGAAGATTTTGAATTCCGTTCTCGCGGGGTCTTTTTCTGGAATCTCTGGGGCTCCCGGTCCTGATGGTGCGGCTGGTCCTGACGGCGCTGACGGCGCCAACGGCGCGAACGGGGCGCCCGGTGCAAACGGCACCAATGGCACTAACGGCTCGAACGGTGCGCCTGGGGCAAACGGCACTAACGGCACCAACGGCACGAATGGCGCAGCCGGCTCGAACGGTTTGCCCGGCGCTAACGGCAGCAACGGTAATCAGGCGACGGGATCGGTTATCGCCATCGCTGACTTTTTGCCTCTTCCTTTGATTTGGTTCAAAGCCGATTCTTTGGTTTTGAATAACGGGGACCTGGTTGCTTCGTGGACAAATGAAGGTTCTGCTGGAGGAAATTGGGTGCAGGCTACCGCTGGCAAGCAACCCGAATACGTAACGAATGCCATTGGCACGAAGCCGGCGGTGAAGTTTTTGTATGATGCGGGCAATACGGTGCATCGGTATCTGGACGCTCCGGCGACTTTGACGTTACTGGGGTCCGGGTCGGGGCAATCGCCTTTGTATTGCACGGTGATCGCGATAATGAAAGCGTCGAATGCGACCATTTTGCTTGGACAACAGACGGGGACGACTAGCACGAATCGAATCGGGTTTGTGACGAATGTCACGGCGTCAAACAGAGTCGCGTTATCGACTTATTTGACGAGTGGTCCTAGTTTTGCAAATCAGTATCATGACGCCGCTGCCGGGGAGTGGACGATGTTGACTTATCAGCGCGCGGGATTCATTTCGTCTTCTTCCAAAGACGAGACGAGTTACGAAGGACCAGGCTTGCTGCGATGTTTTGGTTCGGGGGGCGGTGGTTTTGCGAACGTAGGCCGGCTGGGTTGGGGCGGCACGGAAGCGATTTTGGAGAACATGCACCTGGCGGAGTTGATAGCCTGGACGACGGACGTGCCTACCGATATTCTGCGCCAGCTTTTCTTCGGGTATTTTCGGACGCGTTACCCGGCGTTGCCTGGAGGTAATGGTTTATGAGTCGCGAGGTTTACCAGACCGGGGACGGTAAGAACGCTCTTTTGGCGAAGATTTTGCGAGAGATCTCGGGGGGTTCGTTCTCGAAGCTTGGCGCGCCCGACGGGGCTCCCGGTCCTGATGGTGCGGCTGGTCCTGACGGCGCTGACGGCGCCAACGGCGCGAACGGGGCGCCCGGTGCAAACGGCACCAACGGCACTAACGGTCTGCCTGGGGCAGCCGGCACTAACGGCACCAACGGCACGAACGGTGCGCCTGGTGCTAACGGTACTAACGGCGCTGCTGGTGCCAACGGTGCGGCGGGGTTGACGGTTCCTGGTTTGATTACTGATGTTGCGAGCATGTTGCCGCTGCCAGTGGTTTGGCTTCGGGCTAGTTCGCTTGTGTTAGCCGATACCGATCCTGTTGCCTCGTGGACAAATGAAGGATCTCTGGGGGGCAATTGGGTGCAAGCGACGGCGGCTAACCAGCCGGTTTATGTTGCTAATGCGCTGGGCACGGCTTCCGCGGTGCGTTTCCGGAATGCCGGTGGCAACCAGAAGTATCTCGATGGACCGAATCCGATAATTCTGAGGAACGGCACGGCAGGCACCACACCGATTTACTGGACTGCTCTTGCTGTGGTGCGGTGTGCCGCGGTTAGCGTGGTGCTGGGGGAAACGGGCGCGACGAATTTCTACATGACGTTGAAGTTTTTGAATGCTGGCACCTACGACAACTATTGCTTTGACGGCAAGATCAACAACAACGCGCGTGCTCCGGGGGGAGCTTTTGAAGGCCGCCAGAATGTTTGGGCGGCGTGTATATTGTCCCAGACCGCGGAGGAGACTTCGGCGGGTTCTCTGGTTCAGTTTGAAGGTCCCGGCCTTAACCGGGGCTATGTCGCGAATGTGGGCAAGGTGGAGACGTTTCAACGGATCGGCTACACGGGGGCGGGCGGACCTTCGACGACGGACATGGATCTGGCCGAGTTGATCGTGTGGACCACGGATTTTTCGGCGGAAGCGTATCGGCAGATTTTCTATCAGTATTTGCGGCCCCGTTACTCGGCTTTGCCGGGGGGTAATGGTGGATAACTTAGGATCAATAACGACGTGAGGGTGCGAAGGCGTGAAGGTTGATATTTTGACTCCAGAAATGATTAAGGTTTTCGGGCTGGTGGCGGTGAATGTCGGCGGCGAAGTGACTAGCCGGGCTGCGATTACCGCAGTGCCAGGAACGAACTTCTTGTTGCACGATACGCTGGTGCTGTTCCAGATCATTGCGGCGATTGTGACCGCGCTTTACGTGGCGGTGAAACTTGGCCAGGCGCGCGAGCGATACCGCAAGGAGCGGCTGATCCAGTTGTGCCCGCTAAACCGGCTGGAGCCGGCGGAGATCTTGGAGAAGTTGTCGAAAGAAGATAACGGTAAGCGCGCTTTGCTTGAAGAGTGCCCGATTAGCAAGATGTCCGAGGCTGAGCTGGCGCGAATCGTGAAGTTTTCCAAGGAAATCGAGGCGTGAAGTATTGTCACAAAAAGTGGTATGTTTTTCTGACAATACTGCTGTGCGCGGGGTGCAGTTTACTCCCTAAGCCCGTAGAGCTTGGGGCGAAAAAGGTGAAGCCGGTGCCTGAAGCCTCGGTGGCAGACCAGGAAGTGTTCAAACAGGCCGCCGATCTCGCCTCCAGGAAAGCGGAGCAAACAGTCTTGGCTGCGACGCTGGAAGGGTCGTCTTCGACAGTGTTGGTGCCGGCGAAGGAAACCGCAGGGTTGACGCGATCGGTAGCGCTGAGTGTCGGACCGCCGGAGGCGCAGTGGAAAGCTACCGCAGATGCGTTATCGGCCCGGCTGGACGCGATCTCGGGCCGCCTGGACCGCCGGGTGGAGGAGTATCGGCGCAAGATCGAGCCGATGGTCGGCAAGACGATCGAGGGCACGGGCTGGTTGCAGGTGCCGTATCTGGTTTGGGTCGGCGGGATGTTCGTGCTGGGGCTGGTGGTGTGGACGGGAATCAAGATTCTCGGGGTCGCTTATCCACCAGTGGGTGCCGGGGCCTGTTTGGTTGCGAGTGCGGGCCGGGCGAGCGGCGCAGTGCTTTCTAAAGCGGTGGGTCAAGTGGTTGCGGGCGGCAAAGCGTTTACGAAGGCGCTTGATCAATCGGGCCTGGAAGCCTCGGTCGTGGCGAGGGTGAAGACGATGTTTGAATCTGCGCAGGACGGCGCGCAGGACGCGAATGTGAAAGTGTTGATCAAGCCGTTGACGTAAACTCGGTAACTCAATCAGTAAGATTATGGCATACACAAGCGACATCACGGAGCTGGCAAACCCGCCGCTCCCCCTGGACCCGACGAAGGTTCGGCAAGACATCAACGTGCTGAAACACCTGGAGGCGAATCCGATTTTCTGGTTCTTCATGCCGGACATTTACGCCGAGAACCACTACGTCGAGGGCGACTCTCCGGCCACGGTGGCGCTGAAGATTCAGCGGTTTCTCGTGGAGATGACCTTCGCGTGGCTCTACATCATGTGGCCATAATTCCGAAACCTTGAAAGGATTCTAATATGCCTTCACCTCCTCGACCATCTCTCTCACAGTTGATTGCCTTGGCGAATGCCGGGCAGCCGCTTCCCGTCGGTGTTGCTGCGGATCTTGCCGCGGCTCGGGCTGCGTTGCATCAAGTTCCGCCCGGTAATCGCGAGGCCTTTTTGAGCTGGGCCTCTACGTATCTGCGTTCTGGTCCGGCTAACTGATCGCATGAGCTTTGCCGGCGACATTATCGGGTTGCCTAAGCCCGAGTGGGCGGCGTATCAGCAAGACGCTTCTTGCTGCTTGTCGCGCGCGTGCCAGTTGTTGCAGAAGTTCAACAGCTCGCTGCGCTACTCGCTGTTGCCCCCGGATGCTCAATTCGAGAATCTCTATCGTATTGGAGATTCTCCTGCGGCTATCGATCTGAAGACGGAACGCACCCGGTTGGAGCTGCTGAATCAGTGGGGCAGCGGCTCCGCGGCCTCGGTACCGGACGTGACTATCGCGTGTGGGCCGGACGGGGCCACTCTCGATCTGACCTTCGGTGCGCCCGGAACGATCGAGTCCTACGAAGTGCAGTTGTCTGCCACGCCGGGTGGCTCCGACTTTGCTGATTGGTTCTCGTGCACTCCTGCGGACTTGGTCGGCGGGCAGTTGTTGATCCAGAATATGTGCGGAGGGCGGGTGCTGCGGATTCGAGCGGTGCACGCGGGAGGTTTTGTATCGGGTTGGCGCACGCTCAACACGGTGTTCTGTGCTCCGTTCGTAGAGGTGCCCCAGATCACGCAGGTCTTCGGCACGACGCCTGCACCTTCGTCGCCTCCGGTGATCGACGGCGGGGTTGTTTATCCGAATACCCGGGTGCTTTACGACATCGATTCAGGTCTCCCGGTGGTGCCCACGTTTGACCCGGTTCCTGGAACCTCGACGCACATTACCTCGGACGGTTCGACGCCGACGATTGCGTCGCCGACGACCGCGAGCAACGCTAAGTTGGCGAGTTTCGGGGGCGTGTATAAGGTGGTGCACATTGACGGCGGGGGAGTGGCTTCTCCGGTGACAGCGATCGTGGTAGATAAGGCGGTGCTTATCGAGCCGGGCGGAGGCGGCGGTCATCTGAGGGTTTTCGGGCATGGCGGGTTCGTTGCGAGCGGATGTTCTAGCACGTTTTACCACCAGTTCCCAGTGCCGGCTCCCGTCAATTGCATGACCACGGCATCTGAGCATGGGGACAGTTGCATAGTTTTGTGCGGTAGCCTCGGAAATTGTTACTCGATGACCTGGGCGGCTTCGCTCGCTTCGGCCCTGGCTAACCCGATTTACGTGCTCATGGGAGGCAGTCGCACGTTTTGGTCGTCCGCTTCATATTGGGACTCGCCGCCGAATCCTAAGAGCGGGCCTCCGTGTCCCGGCTATGACGATTGGGGCGGGGAATCGCATACGTGGGGGGTTACGATGGTGATCTTTGGCTACTCTGGATTGGTGGGCATGCCTCTGCTGACAGGAGTTGACCCAGCGCTGGATGCGCAGTTGAGTTTGTCGATGACCCAAGGCGGAACGTTTAAGGGCTCGGTGACAGGCGTGCTCGGTCCCTCGGGAACTCTGACGCCGTTGACAAGCGCCATCGACGCCGCCATTAACTCGGTGGGGAAAATGTATCCCGCCACAACGGCGGATGAAGGCGTGGCTTCGGCTTCGTTGACGATCAGTAGGTATCCCATCTAAGGACACGATATGTCTTTTTCAAGCGATGTAGTTCGACAGGTGCAGCCTCCTATCCCGGTTGATCCGGTGCGGGTGGCGAGGAACATCCAGGTGTTGCAGCACGCGGCTGCAACGTTTGCGTTCTCGCAGATCCCCGCGGTGGCGCAGGCGGAGAACACGTATCACGCGGGGGACGGGCCGGCGCTTGTGGAACTGAAGATTCTCCGAATTTGGTTGGAAGTAGCAAACCTCTCGCTCTGAGGAAAGGAAACGACTATGTCTTGCGAAAGTTGTGGCGGTGATTGCGTTACCAATTGCGGGTGCATCAACCCGTGCTCGTGCCCGACGGTAGTCACGGCGGACAATGAGCCGTTGGAGTCTGCTCTGGACAATTTCATCGAGTCGTTTTTCGGCACCGTTACTAAGACGGTGGTGAACGGCGAAGTCGTGTGGGTGCTCCCGTGCAACCTGGACATCGGGCTGCCCTCGAATCCGCGCACGGCGGGCGAAGGTCTTGCGTGCTATTTCTTGCGGCTGTTCCTCAACGGTATTGTGGGCTTGGTTGGCCCGCAAGGTCCACAGGGTCCGGCGGGAGTGGATGGGGCTCCGCCGTGGTCTTTCACGTCGGCTGCGTTTTTGCACCCTGTTGTGGGGGCAACAGTGACGATTCCGGTGACTTCGACGGCCTGGATTGTTCCTGGGGCTTGGCTGGTGATTGCGGGCTCGGGGTATTACCAGGTTTCTGTGGTCGGCGCCAACATGATTGTGTTGCAGTTGGTGCAGGAGTTATCTGGGCATCTGGTCACGGTTCCGATTTCATCTTTGGTGGTTGGTGCTGGGCCTCCTGGCGCAACCGGGCCTACGGGTTTGACTGGTGCGACTGGAGTGGCGGGGCCGGGGGGATCGACGGGAGTGGCGGGGCCTCCTGGCACAACCGGTGCCACAGGTCCAGCCGGGACGGGGCTTGGTGGTGCGACGAACATGATCGTGGATCGGGGCACTGCTTCCGGCACTGCCCTCGGGGCTACGGATACCGCGCTTTGGTCGTGGAGTATCGTGGCTCTCCCAAGTAAGTCTTGGGGCCTTTGCCGGATCTTGTTCCAGGACGTTTTAGTATCGAACGGTGCCGGGGCCGCGCAAGGCATTGGCACTTTCAAAGTGAAAGCCGGCGGTTTACCGACATTTGACACAGAGGTTTATCCGACGGGAACGCTCTGGGGCGGCACGGACCTCGCGAACTTTGTCTCTCCCGCCGTGGCGGACAACCAGCTCGCAGTCGCGGTTTCGTTCGAGGGATCTCTGGCTTCGTTTTCTTCGGATGATCCGTTGCTGGTGAATCTTTATGCGCGGCAGGGCACTGGTGCGACTACGGACACAACGGGCAACCGGAAAGCTTTCCTGGTGGTTTACTATTACTGATATGAAATCAATCGATCTTGGTCGTGAAGGTGGAGGGCCTTGTTGTCCGTGCGAGGCGCCGTCTTCGACTGGTGAAAAGCGCGTGGAGTATCCGACGCTTTACCTCATTCTCGACGAGGGGCAGGCGTTGAAAGACTTCCCGTCGGAGGGCACGCTCACGGTGAAATACGAAGTGAAGCAGGACAACCGGAACGTCAAGCGGGGCACGCGGAATCTTGAGATCGACGTGAAGGAAATTCTCGACGTGACGCCGGAGGACAAGCACACGCCGACTGCCGAAGAGCGGTTCGAGGAAGTTGCGGCGGAGGTTCGGGGCGACGAAGACGACGACGACGACGACGAAGGCGAGTAACCTATGATCACGGTCGGCGAGATTTGGGACGATGCGAAGCGGATCACCGGTATTTGTGATCAGGCAACTCTGTTGCGTCGGATGACGTTGGCGGTTGAGTTGCTGGCCAACAAGGGGGATTGGGACCCCCTGATCGGGTTCGTTGACATTTGCGCAACTGAGAAGTGCATTACCCTGCCCCGGGAAGTGGAGACGGTGCTTGCGGTGAATATCGGGGGCAAGCCTACCTTGGCGCATGATCAGTTGTTTTCTTTCCACTTGAATGGAGTGGGCGACTGCAAGATCCCCTGTGATTGGTCCTGGAAGGACAACGGCGAGTGGCCGACGCACAAAGACCTCAAGGCGCCGAGCCGGCTGGTTGCGTTTGTGGAGAACCAGGCGGACGAGAATTGCGAGCTGTGGGTTTACGGCTACGACAGCACGGGCAAGTGGATTCGTTCCCAGGACACCATCGGGTGGGTGGATGGCTACCGGGTGCCGACGCTTTATCGGTATGCGTTGCCTTCGGTGGATGATCCTGTTGTGGGTCGGGTCGCTCGCGTGCGCAAAGCCGTTACCACGGATCGGGTGCGGCTGTCCAGTTTCGATTTCTCGCACCGGCCGAATACTGCTTGTGATACTGGCACTTTGCTTGGGGTGTTCCAGTGGAACGAGACCGAGCCGATGTATCGGCGGATTGAGATCTCTCGCGAGAGCACTTGGGTCCGGCTGTGCTTCCGGCGCCGGTCGATTCAGTTTGCGACGCTGACCGACCTCATTCCCCTCAATTCGCCGTGGGCCATTCTCATGATGCTCAAGGCGATGAAGTTTTACGACGTGGACTCTGACGTGACCAACGGGGCCACCTTCGAGGTGCACGCGTTGCGCTGGCTGATGGAAGAGCAGCAAGCCCGCACGCCGCAGACCTTCATGCCGCCGCAGATCATGGACCGTGGAGCGGTTGCATCGACTCGCTGGGATGAAGACATTCGATGACCATCGCGCAAAAACGCACCTACCTGCAAGCGCTGACGACAGCGCTGGGGACGGACGCCCTGCCGCAATACATCATGCGGCTGGACGATACGGAGGCGCAGCTTGACGTAAAAATTGCCGCGGTCCTCGCGTTGCTCCCCGTTGGTTTTTCGCTCACTGGCCCGGCGATGCCCATTTCTTTCGCCGACAAGCGGCTTTTCCTGCAATCTTTGGTTGCCCAATTCAAGGATTGCCCTCCCGAATACCTGCTCGATCTGAATGACACGGAGACGCAAGTCGATGTGAAGATTGCGGCGCTGCTGGCTATTTTGAATCCGCAAGGCACCGGTGGCGGATCTCCCGGACCTCCGGGGCCTCCTGGAGCAGACGGCGCAGACGGCGCAGACGGCGCAGACGGCGCAGACGGCGCAGACGGCGCAGACGGCGCAGACGGCGCAGACGGCGCAGACGGCGCAGATGGCGCGATCGGGCCGCCAGGTCCAGAGCCGGCGTTTACTGATCAGTCGGTGATTTTCGAGGGCGCCGGTGGCTTGCTGGCCGAAGATCCTCCGTATTTCACTTACGACTATGTTTCCGCGCCTCGTTTGCTGACGCTGTCAGGAGATTTTTACTTGCCCGGCTCTCGGGAGATCCGGGGGCAGACGAATCTTTCCGTTATCTCGTTGGCTGGTTTTCTCACTTTGCAGAGTAACCTGGGCACTCTCGCGCAGGGAGCGCCGTTGGTCTTGAACGGCGTGAATTTGCAAACGCTGGATTGCGACCTGGTGGCGCGAGCGATAAACAGCGGAGGGAATGCACAGCTTGATCTTCACACGACCCTGGCTACGGCGACGGCGTTGCGGTGGAGTGTTCTTCCTGCCGGAATTTTGCAAGCGAACGGCGTGCAAACGATTCAGACCAGCACCGGCACGCTGACGCTTGCGACTGCGGCAGGGGCCGGCGACGTGCAGATCAGTCCGAATGGTGTTGGCACTTTGAAGGCGGATGTAGGCGCCGGCTCCGAGATCACGTTGCTTGACGGCGGCACGAACACCATCGCGAACACGTTGACGCTTCGGCACAACTCTAGCGGCACTCCGCTGGCGAGTTTCGGCGGGGCCATGCGATTTCAGTTGCAGAGCAGCACGACCGCGAATCGAGCCGCTGCATCGGTAGAAGCGTTGTGGACTAACCCTGCGGACGCTACTCGAAGTTCCGCGCTTGCGTTGCGCACGGTGAACGCAGGCGGAGCATTAACGGAATTTTGGCGGCAGTCTGCGATTGGCACTTGGAAGTCCGCGGGGGTTTACACAGACTATTTGGGCGGGAATTTCATCGACGTTACTGCAACCCAAACACAATTATACGGGGCGGATCTTCTCGATGTGGAGCTGGTTACAAACGGCACCTTCACTGGGAGTCTTGCGGGGTGGACGGTGACGGGCGCGGTAACGTATGGCGTCAACAACGCTGTTGTGACGATGGGGCCTCTGTCGTTGACATCCTACGGCGTATTAGAGCAGGTCGTGGTCATTCCTTCAGCCGGATTTTACCAGGTGTCGTGGAAACAGACGCACTCTGTTTTGAACAACGGGCTGGTAAAGGTGCAGAGCAGTGGCGGGGCTGTGCCGTTTCAAGCCGGATATGTGACGGCGCCTGCGTTGGCTGCGGTGACGTATTCTTCTACGCTTTACGTCACTGCCGCGGGCAATCTGAATCTTTATGTGAACATTTCTACGGCGTCGGTGCTGGGATGTTCAGGCACGATTACGTTGGACGATATTTCGATCAAGAAGATTTTGAATCCGCTAGAGCCGCAGCTCCAGATGGATTACGCCGCGGTCCGGACTAGTCATTCCTCTTCTTTTAGTTTTGTGATGGGTGATTCGGCGTCGGGTGTGGGCGGGGGGATGTTGGGAGGTAATCGACAGCCAGGAATGCAGGCGAACATTATCCTCGGCGCTATGTGCGCGTCGCCGCTGCGCCGAGGTGGTTTCAACATTTTGTTGGGCACTAACAACGCCGCTAAATTAAGTGATAGTAACTATGTGATTGCGATTGGCAGCTCGTGTTTGCAGCAGCCGTGTGCAAACATGGACCACACGATCGCTATTGGAAACCAACCCTTCAGTTTCTTCAACGGGGGTTCCGCTAATGTGGGCATTGGCGCGGGGGCGTTTTTACGTCTTATTTACGGTTCTTACAACGTGGCAATCGGTTACTACGCAGGGAACGGCAGCAACGCGAATAACAACTGCTTGGTGACGGGGAGTGACAATATCTTCCTCGGGCGCTACTCTGGTTGCACGGCGATTTCGTTTGCTGACATTAGCAAGTCGATTGTGCTGGGCGTGAATGCCTGGGTGGGTGCGTCGAACACGTGCATCATCGGGGGCACCGGCGCTGACTTGGTCTATGTGGGCCTTGGCGGCTTAACCACGGCGCACAGTTACCTGACGGTGGGAGGTTCTCTGGCTACGGGCCAGGCAACAATTTCGGCGGCTGGGCCGACCGCTCTTGACGCGACGCATCATACAGTATTCTGCGACTCGACGGCAGCTAGCGTGACGGTGACTTTGCCGACCGCGGCGGGGATTGCGGGCCGCCGTTACGTGGTGAAGAAGCTGGTGGCTGCGAATAGTGTGATCGTGGCGACTACGGGCGGGCAGCTTATCGACGGGGCGACGCCTTACACAATGACCGTGATTTATGATTCCGTAACGGTGCAGAGCGACGGTGCGAATTGGTGGATTGTATGAGCTATCTGAAACGATTGCCGGCGCGCGAGCTGTTGACGGCGGCGCGCACGTATTACGTCGCGACCACTGGAAACGACGCTAATGATGGTCTCGCAGTTGGGACGCCGTTTTTGACTATCCAGAAGGCGATCGACACGGTTGCCTCCGTGGACACGGCGATCTACGGTGTGACGATTCAGATCGCTGACGGAACTTACACAGCGGCCGGGCTGGTGTTGAAGCAAATGACGGGTGCAGGAACGTTGACGATTCAAGGCAACGCGGGCACCCCGGCGAATGTGTCGGTAGTGAGTAACAGCGACTCGGTGGTTACGCTTTCGGTTCCTGGTTCTTTTGTGGTAAAAGACTTCCAGCTTTCGACGACTGGCGCGGGGTCGAATTTGCTGTTTGTCAACCAGGGCATTTTGTCTCATCAAAATTTGAATTTCGGGTCTGCCACCGCGAATAACGGCACGCACGTCTATGCAGTGGGGGACGGCAAGAGTGTGTGCACGGGGGGCTACACGATTTCTGGGGGCGGGTATGCACATTTCCGCTCGGCCCAGTTGGGCTGGTTATCTGCGACTGGCCAGACGTTGACGATTTCCGCAGCCGTCACGTTTACCGAGTTTGCGGTGGCGCAGTATATTTCTTGGGCGACGGCTTGGGGTCTTACGTTTGTGAATCCATTGAACGTGACGGCGCGGCGGTATCTTACGGAATACAACTCGGTGCTTTACTCGGGCGGCGGAGCAAACTATTTTCCGGGAAATGTGGCGGGTGTTGCTGCGAACGGTGGATATTATTTATGACTAACCCTGTCAACTCTCAATTGGAGCAAGCTGTCCAGCTTGTTATCACCGTGCTTCGTCAAGTTCGTGCGACGGCGGACGAGCATCAACAAATCGCGCAAGCGGTGCAGACGATTGTGCAAGCGTTGCATCCGGCTCAATCTCCGCCGCCGGCACCATAACCTAAACGAACCATGCCGCTTCCTACCTTCCAATCCGACGGCGAGCTCAACTTCTTGCTCGGTCAAGACTCGCAGTCTGACTCGCTGAAGCTTGCGCAAGGCACGTATTGCCGCGGCATGAACGTGGTGAACCGCGGTGGCGTCGTGCAGACCCGGCCTGGGTATCGGTGGATGTGTAACCTGCCCGAAGGTAAGTTGCAAGGGTTGCATCTGTTCCGCCCGCTGAAAGCCACGCCCCAGCTTGTGGTAGTGGTAGAAGGCAAGGTGTATGTTTCGGAGCCGCCCTTCACGACCTTTACCTGGTTGTCGGAGATTACCTTCTGCCCTTATGCGGACCAGATATTTTGGGCTGACGCACAGCAGGCGGTTACGCTGAACCCGGACGGATCGCTGTCTTTCGTTCGGCCCCGGTTGATTCTGTTCATGCAGGACGGCTACGCGCCGCCGGCTTGGTATGACGGCAGCGCGTGCGGGCATACCACAGACCCCGACGGCGTGCCCCAGGGCACTGCGATGTGCTGGAGCGGCAATCGGTTGTGGGTGGCGCAGCGGAATTTAATCTACGCCTCTGACATCTGGGACCCGTTTCACTATACCGAGAACCTTTACCTGGGCGGCACGGATGCGTTCATGTTGGAGCACGAGGTTACGGCGATGGCGAACGTGGGGGGATCGGGCGCTCCTCAAAACCTGTTGGTGTTTTCGGAGAAGGACACCACGATGTTTCAGTCGCAGGTGTTGCAGCGGAACTTGTGGACCAGCATCCAGGATTTCCAGACCACTCTTTTTCCGACCATCGGTTGCAAATCGCAGCGGTCAGTGATTTCTTTGCACGGCCGCCTTTATTGGTTCTCGCAATACGGGCTGACCTCCTACGACGCCGCGCGGTCCGTGCAGCAGACGAGCGAGTTTTTCATTCTTGACAACGAAATGGCAGACAGCAAGTCGAGGATGTGGAATCGCCAGGAGTTTATTGCGTGCTCTCGGTTCGAGAATTACCTCTTGGTGAGTGTTCCGGTGCACGATGCCTACAACCACCATACGTGGGTTCTCGATCACAACGTGCTCACCACGCTGACGGAGAAGTCTCCGGCGGTGTGGAATGCGTTCTGGACTGGCACCCGGCCGGTGGAGTGGGCCAGCGGAGACGTGAACGGGCAGGAGCGTTGTTTCCACATTTCGGTGGACTACGACGGCACCAACCGGTTGTGGGAGGCCTTCCAGTCTGAGCGGCAGGATCATGGCGTTGACATTACCGCTTGGGTGGAGATGCGCGCGCTGCAATTCGGCACCAGGGGCAAGAAGCACCTCCGCTACGCGGACATTCACTGGGGGGAGCTAAGCGGCGTGGTGGACATGAAGGTCCAGTGGGCCGGGGCGGAGCGGGGGAAATACAAGACCGCGTTGCTGAAGCGGGTGGAGGCGCCGACAGGAGATTTAGATGCGCAGGCGCAATTGACGATGGCCTCGCAAGTGTTCGCCTACAAGAAGCAGTCCCGGTGGACCCGGACCGCGGACATTCGGGCGACGTATGAGCTGCTCGATTCCTCCGCCGGAGTGGAAAGCGCAGATCAGGAGCAGCGGGACTATGCGTTTCAGTTGTTGGTCACGTGGTGTGGCCAGGCGGCGATCCTGGAGTGCCGGGCTTTCGCGGACATGAAGGCGGAGCAGGCTGAGGGTGTTTGCGAGGCTGATGAATCTACTGTTCGAGCGGTGCGATTTGACGGTGCGGCGGCGGCGGGGGATCTCACGCCGCTTAACGCAAGCGCGGACGTTTACGATTCGATGCAGTCGATTACCTTGGCCCTCAAAGGTCGGACTACCACGCAAACGGCCGTGGCCCGGTCCCACATTAGCCAGGAGACGGCGGACAAAGTGGCGCTACAAATTGCGACGCAGCGCGCTGTGCAGCACTTGCAGGCGATTTGTCCGCCGGATTATTCTATTGGGTTGTTCGTGGGGCAGCCGGCGGCGCCGTTGGTCCCTGTGGCTGGCCAAACGGTGATTGCTTTCGTCTCGGACACCGGGCTTCCGAGCGCGAATCATAACTCGGTCGCTGCCGAAGTGTTGAGCTGGAATCCCGACCTCGTGGTCATGGGCGGGGACATCAACGACTCGGCAAATCCGGCGAATTACACCCCGGCGCTGGCGGCTTACTCGTCTTTTGTGACGAATGGCACGCTGATCGCCGCGGCGGGAAATCACGACTTCGATCTTGGGTGTGGCGCGTTCCTGTTTGGGTTCCTGGGCCAGGCGAGGTATTTCTCCCGGCGCGTGGGCAACATCGAGGTGTTCGTCCTCAGCACGGGCATCAACACCGCCAGCTCGGGCACGGGGTTGCCGGTGTGCGAGCCCGACGGTAACGATGAGACCTCGGTGCAGGCGCTCTGGCTTCAGGCGGCTATGGCCAGTTCGACGGCGCCGTGGAAGATTGTCGTCATGCACCAGGCGCCGTATGTCTCGGGCACCACGACCAACAACTATTATCCAGGCCAGCTTCGGCTGCGCTGGCCGTTCCATGCGTGGGGCGCGGATTTGGTGTTGTCGGGGCATTCGCACGTTTATGAACGCTTGGTGATTGGTGGCTGCGACTTCATTGCGGGCGGGGGCGGCGGCCAGAATACGATGCGACTGTTCAACCCGGCGCTGGTGTATCCGGGTAGTGTGGTCCGGTATTCGGAAACCAGCACGGACAACTTTGCGATGCGAATCTGGGCAACCCCGGTGACGTTTACGCTGACGTGCATCACCAAGGGCGGGGTGCTCGTGGACGTGCACACAATGACAAAATGAACGACGAAGTTTCCAGACCGATCACCCGCCGGGAAATCCCGGACGATTACGAGAGCCCTGCGTTCTTCGGCGAACCGACCGGGCTGCCCTCGTCGGCCCCGGTGTCCGGCTCGGGCGCAACGGTGTTCATGACCCTGTAAGATTATGGTGAATCCAACTCAATTGGTGGTCGAGCTGGCCCCTCTCGATCCAGCGTTCAAGGGCAACCTGCAAGATTTCGCGACGCATTTGATTCAGCGGGTGCGGATCTCTTCCCCGTCGGGAATTGTTACCTTCGTCGTAGGCGACACGCAGCCGCTTTTCAACGCCGGTCCCTGGCTCAAGAACGGCACCGCGTGGTGGGTTTGGGACGAGGTGCTGAAGACTTACGTTCCCCTCGACATTTCTGACAGCACTCTAGCGGCAGAGGTGGACCGGCTCACCGCGCTTTTCAATGCGGTGTTTGACAACAACGGGCGGTTGCGCGACGGGACCGTCTGGCGAACCGAGTGCCTTGCTGACCGAATCGTGACCCAGCCGAAGCTGCATTGGAACTCGTGTTTCTACGTGCTGGCAACTGGAGTGAATGGCTACTCCGCCAACTTGTTGAACTCGGATGGAAGTGTTGCAACACCGACTTTTGGAGACGGCATCACGGATAGCTTGGCCATCTTCGTGAAGTTTCAGAACGCTAACACCGGCGCCTCGACCTTCTCTCTGAACGGGGGCACCGCATATCCGATCGTGGTGGGCACCGGCACTCCGCTTGTGGGGGGCAACATCGAGGTGGGCCGGATTTACCAGATCGTGTTTGACGGCACCTCCTGGCAGATCATGGGATTCGACCCAGCGACGGGAGGCGCATCCGTGGTGCACCCGAGCGCCCTGGCGTATTTCAAGGTTACGAGCGTTCCTTGGAACTTGTTTCAGCAATTGATTCCCGCGGCCTGGTCTGACGTTCCTCTGACGGATCTGTGCGATCCTAACTCGATGACGACTGGTTTTGCCGGGTATCAGATTACCCTGCCAGCAGGTTCATACGAAATCTTTGCGCATGCGAAGTGTGCAGGCGCGGCAAACGGCGCGGCCCGGCTGCGACTCTATAACGTAACGGCGGGCACCGAAGTTGTCGATGGTGGAGGAAACCCGACTTGTTTGAGTAACACGTCTTTTGTTTGGGGTGCTACCTGGGATGAGATTTTCTTGATTGGCCAGGCGCGATTGGCGGGCACTACCACGATTTCGTTGCAGATGATCGCGCTCGGTGCGAGATACTTGACCGACACGTGTTCAGACACCGGGGTCGGTTCTCTTGCCCGGCTTCAGATAACCAAGCTATGAGTTCAATCCCGATTCCTTCGCAGTTGTTAATCGAGATGGCCCCCCTCGATCCGACCTTCGCGGGGACGCCGCAGAAGTTTGCGGACAAGTGGCTGCAACAGATTCGGATTGTGTCCCCCTTCGGGTTCCTGACGTTTGTGGTAGGAGACGTGGAGCCTCGGCAGAACGTCGGCCCCTGGCTTAAAGGCGGACTGTCGTGGCGGGTGTGGGACTCCGTGACGCGGCGTTACGTTCCGCTTGACGTTTCCGACACCCCCACGGGCCGCAAGGTGGACGCCCTTAATGCGCTGGTCGCTTTGGTCTTTGACAGCAACGGGAAGCTGCGGGATGGAGTCGTTTGGCGCACCGAATGTCTTGCCGACCGAATCGTGACTCAGCCGAAGCTGCACTGGAATTCGTGTTTTTACGTGTTCGCGGCGGGGGCCACGACTTACACCGCGGCCTTGCGGAATTCCGACGGCTCGATTGCGACACCGGCGCTGGGGGACGGCGTGAATACCAGTTGCGGGCTGCTGGCGAAGTTTCAATACGTGAACGCAGCCGGCGCCACCCTGGCGCTGAACGGCGGGCCGGCCTACCCGATTCGCCGCGACGCGACGGTGGCGGTAGGGGCGAACGAACTGCAACCGAATCGCATTTATCAATTGGCTTTCGACGGCACAGGCTGGCAGGTGATAAACTTCATGCCTGCGATCGTCGTGCCGGCGCAGACTCGTAAAGTGGCGACCATTGCGTTCACTCAAGCCGGGCCTCCTTGGCAACTAACTAGCTGGGCTGTTTCCGATATTTGGACGCGAGTGCCGCTTACTTCGATCATTGACCCGGATGCGTTGAGTCTTGATTTTTCTGGAGATCAGTTTACGTTGCCGGCGGGAGAGTACCGGATACAGATTTTTGCGGGGTCCTCGTTTGCGCAGCCGCGGTTGCGGCTTTACGACGTGTCGAACAGCCGTGCGGTAGAAAACGGATCGGATTCGGGGGATGTAGTTGGATCGGCTGGGTTTCCTTGTGGGAGTGCCGTCCCGGATAACGCCGGAATCGGATTGGTATCGGCGTCGGGAGTGCTGCACGCCGTAGATGATACCACTTACGAAGTGCAGGCGATTACTCAATACTATCATCTTGCGAATCTGTCGGCGCTTGATAACCTCGGGCCGGCTGGTGAGGCACTCCTAATGGCGGTTCAGATTACGTTGTTGTAACTGGACTAAATCGTGGAAAGAGGCAATATAAAGGTGTGATCAGACGCGCGACAACGGCGGACATACCGCAGATGGCGGTGCTGGCGGGGGAGGCTTTTCCCGAAGGAGGCTTCCCCGGGGAGTTTAGCGCAGCGCACTACTGCTCGTGGTGGGCTGCGGCATTTGATTCCTTGGCCGCCGCAGTGTTCTTGCTGGAAATTGATTTTGTCGAGGGCATGCTGTGCGCGACCGCGACTCGGGAGATCATGACGGGCCAGCAAATCCTGACGGTGGTGCACTGGTATGTCCGGCCCAAATACCGGGGGCACGGCGCCGAGTTGTTGAACGCGTTGTTTACGGAAGCTGCGCGTCGGGACGTGAAGTTGATTAGCGCCGGCTGCATGATGAATCAGCCGGGCCGCAGCGTCGCCCAGATTTACTTGAAGAAGGGGTTTCGGATGACGGAACTGACCTTTCTAAAACAGACAGGAGCCTTATGAGCATGGCAGGAAGTATGATCGGCATGGTGGGGACGATAGTGTCGTCCGAGATGAACAGGCATGCCCAAAACAAGGCCTACAAGATCATCAAGCAATCGGTCGAGAAACAGACCTCTCTTGACACCGGCACGGCAAAAGCAGAAGCGAAACAGGCGGACCTCGATCGCTTCAAAGGGAGCATTGCGGCGCAGAAGAAATACGATCCGTTGCTGGCCCAGCTCCGGGAGACGGGCGCCAGTGCTTTGGCAGACATCTTGCAGGACGACCTGCACAAGAATCAAGAAGACTCGGTGCTGGCGCAGATGGTCAAGGAGAACGTGCCGGCGGATACAAAGCGCAATGCAGTTCGGGACTTGTTGCTGGACAAGGCCAAGGAGAACCTGGACCTGGGCGCGACGTTGTCCCCGGAATACGAGGCGGAGCTTGTGCGCGCGGGACTTTCGACGGGCAGTGGTGTTCGGCCGACGGCAGAGGGACCGGTCGGAGTGCGCATGCGGGAATTGATCGGCGTGCAGGGCGAAGCTTTGAAGCAGCAGCGCCAGGCGACAGCGCAGAGCGAGCTGGGCCTGGTGACGAACATGGACTCCGCCCGAGCGCAGATTCTCGGCAATCTGACTTCATCCCTCGTGCAGGTTCAGAATGCGCGGGCTGACCGGGCAGGGCTGGCCTCTAGGCTCGGAGAAACCGCGATGCCGGGCATCGGGTTGGCCGGCGGCGACGTGGTCAACTTGCATCTGAAGCAGATTCAGATGAAGAATCAGCAGATGATGGATCTTGCAAACGCCGCGGCGGGCAACAAACTCATGAACGCCGAAACCACGGGCAAGGAAATCGGAGCAGCGACGAATTTCCTGGGGAACGCGATAGGCGGGATGGGCGGCGGTGGCTCGGGAGGGACGCCAAACCTAAGCAATTCGGACCTGACTTATTACAAGTCGCAATTCAGCAATCCAGGACAGTAATTTATGGCAGCCAACGTGTATGTTCCATTGCAGCCCAACCTCGAAGAGTTGGCTGTGCCGCGCGATCCGATGTCGGCGCTGAACCAGGTCATGCAGGCGTCCATGCAGGCACACGCCAAAGGCGTGGCCGACATGAGCAACTTGCTGGACGAGATCCAGGTGAAGCCGGCGCAGCGCAAGCAAGCGGCGGCTGAAGCGAATAAGCGTGTCGCAGACATCAACGAGCTTTCCGCCCCGGAACGCGCCACTGCGTTCAAGAAATTGCAAGCGGAGAATGCCCAGCTTACGTCACAAATCCAGTTGCAGCCCTTGGCAACGGAAGCCCAGCGCCAGGCGTTGAACACAGGCATCGCTCAAAGCCAAGTCAACACGGCAACGGCGTTGAATCAAGCGCTGCCCCTGGCGAATTTGACGCCTGAAGAACTGGTGCAAAAGAAAGCCGAGCTGGAGACGAAGCAATCGTTTTACGGCGTGAAGGGGTATCAGGCCCCGCTGCCAAAGACAGTTGAACAGTGGGACGACTTCCTGAACAAGTCGGGCATGACTACGCTGGGTAAGCGGGAGTTTATTCGAGGCTTGGCGGCGATGGGATTGTCGGACCCGTCTCAGAATGCCAATGCGTCGATGGCCCTTTATTATCGCATGCACCCGGAGGCGGGAAAGTTTGCGCTGGAACAAGCTGACAAAGTGGCCGCAAGCGTTGAGAGTGCAGACGAAGTCAAAGAATTCAAAGTGCTCGACGACAAGTTCAAGAGCATCTTTCAATACGTGCAGAAAGCCAACGTGCACGACGCGGCTGTGCCGGACAAAGAAGGTGACGCTTCCGTGGTCGGGGACCAGGGCCTCTCGAAAGATCTCAGTGCGATGTGGGCCGCGAAGATGGCGGGCCGGATGCAGGGGGTCGATCCCGAAGAGATCAATAGCATTTCTGGTAAGTTGAAGCAGTATTACAATCAGGCATTCGGCTTGGAAAAGAAGTTGTCCCCTGCACAACGAACCGACGTGCTTGGAGTTGCCCGGCGCATTCGTGACATTGGACTCGCAAGTGCGGGGCCTGCTTTGAAGACCGCGCAATCCCGGCTGGAGAGCAATCCCGGATTGCAATACGGGGCAATGAACGCAGAGGTTGCGCACTACACCAACGACAAGTATCAGGGTTGGTTGAAGGAATACCTCAAAAAAGGCAGCGTTGCGACTTCTCTATCGGAGACGCCCGCTGCGCCGGCTGGAGCTCCGCCGACGGGCGCGGATGTCCGGCAGATCCCAGGCCGCGCAGGGTGGTGGATGCTTGATCCTGCTGACCCGACCAAAGTGATTCCTTATGCCGGGCCGGCGCCTATTCAGAATGCGCCCCCAGCGCCGATGATTATTCGACCCACTTTTTAAGATGCCTGTCGAACTCAAAGAGTCGCCGATTCAAAAGGCTACGGCTTCGGGAATTTTTCTCCCGCCTTCGGTGGAAGAATTCAACGCCGCTGCGCCAGTGCCGGATCTCGCCGAGTTTCAAGCCGCCGCTCCGGTGACACCGGCTGCGCCTACCCTTGACGAGTTTCAGGCTGCCCCAAGGGCGGTGCATATCCCTTCAATAGGACCAAGCACTGCGGAGTTTTCCCAGGCTCCTCAAAATCCAGACATCGGGAAACTGATGGAGCGCACGCCGCAAGAACTAGCGGCGGATGACGCGTTTTCACCAGTGGCGATGCTGGGCCAATACGGAAAAGACTTGCCGCCTGATTTGCGCGAGAAGCTTTACGAGATTTACGATGCACAAGACGCGCGGCCGTGGGAAGTGGGGCGCACCGCAAAAGCGATCGGCCGAGGCTTGTGGGAAACGGGCAAGAGTGGGGTGCGCGCGGTCGCGGGGGCCGCCGCGGGTGAAGCGAAACTAGCCTGGGCCTTCGCGAAAGACATGTTGGAAAACAACATGGAAGTGCGGGATTCAACGCTGGCGGCAGCGGCGAAGATTGCGGGCGAAAGCGTAGCGTCAATCGACGAAGGAATTCTGCAAGCTCGGGATCTGGCTACTCTTGTTTCCCGGACGGCGGGCCGGGTGTATCGAGCGGCCCCGGTGCCGGGGGTGCCCGGTGTTCCCGGTGAGGTGACTGGCCAACGGGCGAAGGTGGAGGAGAATCCCGAGGCTCGCCGTCTGCGGTTGCGTGAGGACCTCGACGCCGACGCAGAAAGTTTTCGTCGGCACACAAACGTTGCGCAGGGAGGTGGGGTCGTATCTTCCTTGGCAGGCGTTACCCCGGAGCGATTGCAGGCCGCCGGTGTTACCCTCGATCCAGAAGCGATCGCAGACAAGTCGCTCTTCAACGGGCCGATGACGTTCATTCCGATGGGCGGAGGCAAGCTGTTCGAGGTGATCGGTCTTGGAGGAAAGACCATCGGCATCGCAACAGAATTTTCCCTGGCGAAGCTTTTCAAAGGTGCGGGATGGGCCGCAGAAAAAGCGGCGGCTCCTGTGGTGGGTTGGGTCGGAAAAGAAGCTCCGCTCGGCGGGGCAGTCACGGCGGGTCCGGGGGGCTGGGTCGCCGGCAAAGTTGCGCATGCTGTGACAAAGGGGACGGAGTGGGGTTTGAAGCGCGGCGGAGCAGCCCTGGCTGAGAACGCGTTGCCGATCGCAAAACTTGCAACCCCGGCGGTGGCTGGCGCAATCGAAGGCGGTCTTGCGAGCGCGCCGTTTGCCCTGGGGGCGCATACTGACATGGAGGCGGGGCAGCTCATCGGCACGATGGCTTTCTTTGGTGGCTTCGGGGGAGCAACACGTCAAGCCGTTTCTGCTGCGCACGAAGGCGTCGCAAGGGCTTACCAGGCGCGGTATCAGGAAGTCGCGCGTGACCCGGTGCGTTCACCGGCTTTCAACATCGAACCCAACCTCGATCAGGCCCACACGCAGGCGATTGAAGCGTTGCGCAGGAACGATTCCCCCACAGCAGGTTTGATCAATCGGGTGCGGGAATACTTCCGCGGCAAGGCTGAGCTTTACTTGCTGCCTGTGGACCAGTTTGCCCAAGATCCGCGGGTGTTGGCTGAAGTTCAACGCGAACACCCGGACTTCACGCCGGAGCAACTGATTGCTGAAGCCCGGGGGCAGCGTGGCTTCACCGTCCGGCTTGATCCGACGGAAGGCCGGGGACCACGGAAAGTCATGTTGTTGAATGGTGGGGACGCCGCAGTTTATCATGAGCCCGGGCACGTGCTCGACTGGCTGCTTCGGGAGACAGATCGGCCTGCCTGGGAAAAGTATCGGGCAGATCTGGCTACGCACGTCAACCCGATCCGCCCCGCGCTTGAAGAGCTTTACGGGGGCAAAGGTGCGACCGGCAACATTCTGGACGAAGCTTCTGCGGAGACCCTGGGCGCCATTCTACGTGGGCGGTCTTTGAACGGCGCGCCACCCGGAGTGCTAAACTCCGCGTTTACAGCTCTGGGCTCGCTATTTGAAAAGGCAGGCATAGTTCGCCCAACTCTCGATCCGAAAACTTTTATCACCGGCCGCCACGGCGGTTTGACGCCCTCTTTTACAGGGCGACAGCTTGCCGAACCTGTTTTTCGTTCTCTGGAAACTCCCGTGCTGGCGGAGAGGTTGAAAGCTTTGGAGATCCAGCCCGTTCTTCGTCCAGCCCCCGGGGTGCCTGGAGCGGTGCCGATTCGAGCGGCAACGACAGGCGCGCAGGCTTCGCTCATGCGCCCGCCAGGCGTAGGCACCAAAGAATTCGTCGCCCAGGCGAAAGACATCGAAGGGCTTTCCGAAGCGCGCCGCCGCACGCAAGCTTCCCCGAAATACGACGACAACGCCAAGGCAGTGATGGACCAGGTTTGGGAATTGCTGCAACGGGAACATGGCGATGTTACTCCAGTGGAGCTCGACTATGCCCGGCCCGAAACGGTTGGTGAAAACGTGGCAAGATACATCCGCAGGGCGGAGCGTCTTGAAGTCGAATTGCAGCGCAAGGCGGACGGGACCTATCCGGTTGAACTCTTGCGGACGCTCCGACATCAAGCGATATTCTATGGCGTTAAGGTTCGCGGAGACAACGTAAACCTGCTGTCGATGAACCTCGACATCCTGCTCGCGAATGCGCTACGGATTGGAGAGTTTTCCGCTCGCAAGAAGGCACCAGGTCTTGTGCCGTATGAAACAGGGTCGGACGGGCATTTCACGGAGCCTGGATTTAGGGACTTTGCGGCTGATGTAACCTCTTACCTGCGCAATCACGCTCACGGCTACGGCGGCGACGGCACGGCGATGCACCCACCCGCAGGCTGGCAAGGGGTAATCCCGGCGCCAGATCCAAACTGGAAGCCGACCCTTCTTGATCCGCGGAAAGCGCAATTCATCAACGCCTCGATGGGCCTCGCTCCGCCGAAAACTGGCCGAGTTGCCCAGCGAACCGGACCTTCGGGTATGCCGATGCCCGCGGGAATGGCGGCACAGATACTTGCAGAGGCGCATGGGCGCCCGCTTACCCCCGCGAAAGGCGCGCCGGTCTTCAAGAAGGAAGCTCTTGCCAAGAAGGGCATCATCGTCCCGGAAGACGTGCCGGTCATGGAGACCAACCCCCTGCGGGCGGAGCTGGTGGACGCCGGCTTCGACGCGAAAGGGCAGTTGCACGAAGTCACGCAAGAGCTCAGTCTGGAGCAGATCCGCGGTCTCACGCCGCGGCCTGAGTCTTTGCTGCGCATGCCTTCGACGGACCTGGCTCGCGCCGGCTTCATGCCGAAGCGTGACGTAACCCTGGTGGGGCCGAACGGGGAACGAGTCGCAGCCACGCACGACGGGGACCAGGATGCCTCCGTGCTGGGCCTGGGTATGGTGCGACAGATCACACCCAAGGAATCTTTCCCCGGTGCTTTCACCGCGCGTAGCACCACATACGAGCCCTCGCTAAACAAGAAGGGTTGGACGGTAGAAGATGCCCCTGCGACAACTGAACCACTCGGGCCGACTCCGCAGCGACCGATCGACATTCCTGATGGCATGGTCGGAAGCTCTGAGACAAACCCCGACCGGCCCGCTCTTCCGGGGGAATCCGCCGGCCTCACCCCGGCGGCGTTCATGCCCAAGGCGCGCGGCAGCGAGATTACGGAGCCTGCGGATACGTATGGGCACGCGGTCGAGCGGGGCAAGGGCAACCTATGGGTTCGCCAGTCGGGAGCGTCGGACAACTCCAACCGGGTGTTGCTGATGCAGTTCACGAAGGACATGATGTATGCCCCAACCGACGTGAACAAACCTCCAAATCCCTTGGATGTTGCTGCATCCGCATATTACGACAAGCTGTATGCGCAGCGCAAGGGGTATGCTCGACTGCCCGACTTCTGGGAAGTCCCGCAGTGGCACGCAGTGTTGACACACGCGCTTGGCGAGGCGGCGGATCTCTACGTGGTGCGCGACATGGCGGAAGCCAAGAGCTTTCTCGCCACAGCGGGCTACCAGGACGTGGCCTTCTCGGTGCTCGACGTGAACAAGTCGAAGGTCGCGGAGCTCGCGGACGCAAATCCAGGCCACACGGTCCTGGGCGGCTACACGGACACCAGCGAGATCACCTCGCGCAACCCTCGCGCAACCCGGTATGAATCCATCGATGAATACGTTCGATCTCTTGGGCTGGAATACAAACGCGGCTTTGACTACCGCTTGTATCGGGGTTCTTCCGTTGTTCCTCGGCTGGATCTCTCGCAGGGGTGCCGGCACGCGTGCAAGTTCTGCACGACCACGAAAAAGGTCGTTGGGACGCCGCCCGAGGTAGTGACTCAGCAAGTGGACGCCTTCGGCGATCTGAATGCGCCGCTGGCTTATCTCAACGACAAAACCTTCGGCCATCACGACAGTTACTTGCGACTGCCCGAGCTCTATGCCAAGATGAAGGCTGCGAATCCCGACTTCGGGGGCTTCGTGATTCAGACGACGGCGGCGCAAATGAAGTCCTTCAGCGACGAATTCCTGCGCAAGAGCGGCATCAAGTTCATCGAGCTGGGCGTCGAGTCCTACAACGACAGCGTGCTGAAAGGTCAGCGCAAACCGGCGAACGAGAAGTTGATCGACGCCGCCACCGAGCAGATGCGCCGGCTGGGCATCGCGTTCATTCCGAACATCGTGATCGGGTTGCCGGGGGAGACCGCGGCGACCTATGCGCACACGATGGACTTCCTCCGGAAGAATTCAGACGTGATCAGCCACGCGAACATCTACAACCTGGCCGTGTATGAGGGCAGCGAGTTGTCGAAGGAGTTGAAGACGACCTCTGCCGCCGACGTGGATGAGAACGTGCTCGCGAAGTCGTTCCACACCGACCCGGCGATCCACGAGAATTTCGCGCGCGAGATCTACGACTGGGCCTCGCAGCAACTTGACAAGACGCCCGGCAAGGCCGAAGGTGCGTTCATGACGAAAAGTCGAGTCGCTGGAATGGCTGATCTGCCTATTTTACCCGAGGACATCCCCGGGCAAAAAGAAACGGGAGCAGAAGTAATGGAACGCTCTGCTTGGAGAAACAAATCCGGCTGGTCTTTTAAGAACATACCGAAATCGACACCCGGAGACGTGAGCGTTTTGTTGCAGGGTCCCGACAACCAACTTGTGCGGGCATCGGTTGGCAAGCCCCGGTATTCTCCTGCTACTGGAGCTCTGACAAGAGTTGTGACTGTGTGGGAGCCTCTACCCGGCGTTCCCCGCGGAACACTTCCTGTCGGGACTGATGTTTTCGAGAGCGCTCTTAATCGTCTCGGATGGAAAATTGTTGATGAACCCACCGGCAAGGCCGAAGGTGCGTTCATGGCCAAGCGCAAGGAGTCCGAAGACAAGTTACTGACTACATACGCTCGACGCTTGCATCGCGCCGCCTGGCGGGAATACGGAGACACGGAGAAGTGGAAGGAGACCGGCTATCTACTACCCGACGGCACGCAGCTTGATTTCACCGGCAAAGGTCCCGATGCCCCGCCTGGAGATTACAAACGCACGATCGACCACTCTTCGATTGCTGAAGCGGTGGGAGAAAACATGCTTACCCCGTTCATAGCGGCGGCATCGAAGAAAGCCGGTGCTGGGAAATTGGGTTACTCCGGTGAAACATCCGGGCTGACAGCGTTTGTCAATTCCGGCGCGATCCGAATCATGCCGGAGTTACCCGGTGCGGAGATCTCCTCAAACAAAGAACCTTCTGAGGCACAATATCGCAAGCTGGAAAGTTTCTTCGCTGATCCGAGTTTGAAAAATGAGTGGGGGGAGGTGGCTGTTGATTTAGTTGATCAAAACGGTTACGCACGTGATAGCCGGGTTTATCCGGCCGTCACGAATCCAACGGTAATTATCAACGACATCAAAGAGTTTTATCGCGCCGGCCACTTGCCCAGTCGCACTTCGTCAAGGGTTGCGCAGTTTCACGGCGCCTTCATGCCGCAAGCGTTTGAGAAATCGAAGGAAGTCGCCGACGAACTTGCAAAGGTTCGCGAGGGCACCAGCTCTGGGCAGACGTTCACCGGCGCCGGCAAGGTGTGGGATCGAAAAGATCAGAAAGTGGACATCGTCACCGTGGCCAGCGAGAACGTGCTGACGAAGGCACTCACTCCGGCGGCGGTGCAAAAAGTAGCCGACCGATACGAGGACGTGCTTGCAATTCCGGGGACGGCTATGGGGGTGTTCAAGATGGACGACCCGACGCAGACAAGCATCGACGTGAATGCGCTGCCTGATCAGAAGCATCGGGACAACACGATCGCTTTTGGGAAGTTCAACCAGCAGCAGGCGATTTATGACACGGTGCCCACGGAGAAGGACCCTTACGGACACTCAATCCCGGTGGGCGGCACTGGGAAAACCGTTCTGACCTCTCCCGCGCAGATTGCGAAGGCGGTGCAAGCGTTGTTGAAGGGAGAGAACGCGATCCCAGCCGAGCTGCCCAAACCGCCCGAAGCAGCAATGATGGCTAAGCGCGGCCGGCGGGAGGAACCTGAGAAGCTGGAAACCTCCGGGTGGATCGACCCCGACGGAAAGTTCCGCTCCATCCAGGGCAGCATGCACGAGGACTGGCTGGCCCGTAATAGCGCTAAGCTCAACGCGGAATACGGCACGGACTTTGCAAACGTGCCCGACATTGCTGAACGAGAGAAGGCCATTCGAGAAGGCTTCATTCGCGTTCGCTACGAACCTCGCACCGGAACGCTAGCGATCGAGGCTTCCGAGAACGCCTGGACCACGGATGCGAAGGACAAGATTTTCCAGTTGGTGCGCGAGAACCTCGACGACATCGACCACATGCGGGTCAACATCCTCAACGGCAAAATGAAGATTGTCGATGGAGGCGCCGCAAACCTGGTGGAGTATGAGGGCATCGACAAGTTGGATCACCTCCCCCTCATTTCTGACACTGGCGCGCAACGAGCCGCGTTCATGCCCAAGCCGAAGAAAGGCGACGCGGAGCAAGCAGAGTTCGGGGCCGAGGTAACGGAGACGGACCCGCAAGCCTTTGCTCGGGATTACGCTCGGCGCGTAACGCAGGAACGTGTTGAATTCCACCCGGAGTCAGTGCCCGTCCTGTTCAAGCGAACCCCCGAAGGCGAATACATTATCAACGCCAAAGGCAAGCCCCTCGTGAACATGGTGAAATACACGTTCGACGATTCGCCTTTGTCCCGGCAAGCTGCCAAAGGAATCCGCGGAGAGTCAGCGCGTCAAGATGCCCAGACGACTGCATTCGCCAAGAAGATTGCCGAAGAAGCGCGCGCAATTGCTGACCCAGACGTGCTCGCCGGCAAGTCCTGGTATCAAGAAACCGTCCGGCTGATCAAAGAGCACTTCAAGACTGACGCCGAGGTTACTTCTTTCGCCCAGTTGCTCGCGGCCACCAGCGCGAGAACTGACGTGGCCCAAAACTTCAAGTATGCTCTCGAAGCGTATAACCTCTGGAAGGAAGGCAAGTTCGACGACGCGATCGCTTCATACAAGAAGGCTTATGCCAAGCTGGAAACGGGCGGGTTGTTGCGGCAATGGCAGCGCGAGAACAACTCAACCATCGTGCCCTCCGACGCTGCGCTGAAGGAGTGGTGGATCGAAAGCCGCGAGCTCTCCTTAGTTCGCGAGAACGAAAAACAATTTGGCCAGAACTCGGATCAGGTTTTGCGGGTGCTGTCCGGCACCTGGGCCGAGGAAGTGCAGGGGCTCAAGACGCAGCAGTTTGCGAAAAACCTGGCGGGCACCGATCACGGCGCGACCATCGACGTGTGGGCTTCCCGGACGATGAAACGCCTGGGCTGGGACGGGCTGACGAAATCTCCGTGGCGATTGCTGCCCCGCAGCGAGGGCGGCATTACCGATCCCGCCTTCTTGTTCGCGCAGGAAGCATTTGCAAAGGCGGCAAAAGAGTTGCACATGCAGCCGGACGACCTGCAAGCCCTGATGTGGTTTCAGGAAAAGAAGCTGTGGGGCGAGCGCGGGTGGACTCGGGGGGCCGGCGAAGAGCTGGCGTCTTTCGAGGAGCCGTTGAAAAAGCTGCAACGAAACGAGGAAACTGGCCGGCTGGAGATCCGGGCCGCGCCGACAGAACAGCCCCTTGACTTGGGCCTCGACCTGGGCGATATTAACTCGGCGAATTTTATGCCAAAGCGCGCGAGCCAGAATGAGAAGATGATGTCGCAGGGGATGCCCGACGCCGAGTTACAGCGTCTAGTGACCGATGATCGGTTTCGCCGGGTTGATAAAAACTGGCATCGCGTGCTGGTGGACGAGTGGGAACGGCGTCAGCGTTTAGCCGGCGCCGTGAAACCCGCTACGCAATCCGCCGAGAAGGCAGAGATTCGCCCGAAATGATATGCCCGAACCTATGAAACGCGGCACCTGGAAGCGGATCACCTGGGAAGACATCCAGAAATCCATGACCCCCCAACAGCTCGCGCTGTTCCGGGAGCACGCCGTCGCCACCTTCGGCACTGGCGAACAACTCGAAGATGTGCTTGCGCATGATCACAAGCGTCCCAAGAAAGAAAGCCCCCATGCCCACCGGAAGCCCTAATCTGTTCGACCCAACCGCCCCCGCCCCGAGCTCGAAGATCAACGATGCCGCGGTGCAGGCACTCGTGCCTACCAATAGCCAGGCCCAGCGCGCCCCGATTTACGGAGAGGACACGGTTGCCCAGGTGAACCCGACCGCGAATCCCGAGAACGTGCTGGATCTTCCGCCGGTCCGGGCAATCTTTGCGGGCACCCCGCCGGCAGCCTACTCGACACCGGAGGACGAGAAAAACCCAGTGGTGCAGGAGATCGGTGCCCGCATGCACGACGTGATGTCGATCGGTTTGAACCTCTATCGCGCCTTAGATGGAACGACTTACGCGCTTTTCAACCCGGAGAAAATCCCGGGCCAGCAAATCAAGGACGCCGACAAGGCCGGGAAACTGACCGAGGTGGCTGTTCCGATCTCCACGCTGCTCGGCGATAGCGCCGCGGCAGGAGACGAAGAAACCCCCGCCATTGGAGCGCAACCAGGCCAAGAACAAGCCGCAACCCCGGGGGGTGCCTCGTTGTCCCCCTCCCCGATGCCGGGCCGCCCAGTGCCCGCCGGGGCGCAAAACGCGCTGTTGGCAAGCCGGCTGAAGAACCTGGCCCCGACCTCCCCGACCTCCCGACCAAAGCCGGGGTATGGGAATCTGGTAAATTCTTTGCTCAAGCCGGCTGTTTGACAGGTCCGCCGGTTCGTATTGAGCCGCGCCAGGCCAACAGGGGTGGTGCCCTGCCTGGCGCGTTTTTGTTGTGCAAACGCTTTTTGAAACCCGCCCACTTGCAGAGATCCTGGCGTCCACTTCCCCCGTGGATTACCGCGGATGCCACGAGGGTAACTGGGGGGAAGTTTTTGCCTACATCGAGCAGCGCCACTTTCAAGCCTGCCCGGAAGCCTGGCGGCACTTTCTCTCCTCGGTGCGCCAATACGGGGTGCGCACGCCAGTCCTGATCACCTGGCGCCACGGCAGGCGAATTGTGAGCGACGGGCACCACCGGCTTTGGGCAGCGCACAAATACAACCTGGCTACCGTCCCGGTGAGGGAAGAGATCCCGTGAGCATCTGGAACTTCGAGCACCCCACCCCGGAGAGCGTGACCCAGGTCTTCGTTGCCCTGCTGGCTCGCGCGCCTACCCCCGAAGAAATACGATTCTTCACCGCCCCCGCACAGGCGGACGAATGGTATCCACGTTCAATCGTGTGGTCAGAGCCCTGGCGCCCGAACTGGCCCACGCTCGGACTTTACACCGCCTGCCACGGGCGGCAGTTGCTCCGCTACTGGAAGGAACTCTACCCTAACCCGCCGGAGATGAATTGCTGGGGCATCGTGAGCTGGAAGTTTCCCGAACGCATCCCCACCCTGCTCGCGCAGCCGCTCGTGCATGCGTTCTTTCAACACACCGACTTTTATGTCTCGAATGCGTGGCCGGCGCACCAACCTTTCCTAGAGCAGTTCGGCAGTCAAGTAGCCGCAGAGATCCCAGGGCGCCGCTTGCGCATGCACGCGCCTTCTCTCAGCAGCATCTTTCCCGTTACCGACATCCCAAAAGACCTGGAGAACGTCCGCCGGCTGCTACGCGCCGGGCAAACGCACGATCAGATCGCGCGCGCCCTCCGCGAGGGGCAATTCGACCCGCAGTTTACCACCCGGCACGCCGAAGCGATGAACCGCATGGCGCAGAAAGACGCCCAGTGCGACACCCCCATTGAACCTTTTGTCCGGGCACACCTGCGACGGGAGAAACTCTTTTGGTTGATTTCTCACCCGACGATGTTGCTCATATCCCGGATCGGCGCGGACCTCTTCACGCAAATCTTTCAGCGTCCCGCAATCTCTGATGAAGATCTTTTCGCTCTTCCCTGGCGGTCTTTTCAGTTTGGGGTTACCTGGCCCGAGACGCACTACGAATGGGACTTCTTCAAATTCAACTACCCCCGGCGCTGGGAAGACAACGCTCTTCCGTTTTACGAGAGCTTGATCCGAAAAATAGTTGTTTGACAATTTCCGCGTGCAGGTGTAGCTTGTCCGCAGTTCTTTGAATGCTGCGGCCGGCGCGGGCTCTTTGATTTTCTGGAAGGTTCACTTCCGGGATAGACTCAGTGAACGAGCTGACAAGTCAAACAGTCCTGCGGGTTCGACTCCCGCTCGCGGCACCACTTTCTGATGCTACAAGGAAAAGCCCGCGCCGGTTCCTCTACCCGCGCGGGCTTGCGTTTTTGGCAGTCGCGTTACCGCAAACTACGCCTCATTCGGTCAAGAACTTGGGACGCATGCTGCGCCCAGTAATGATGGGCCAGGCTGCCGATTTTGGAACTTAATGGATTGGACACCACGTCCTGCGAAAGCTCTTCCACCAATTCTTTACCATCGGACAAACGTGCAACTAGCTTCTGGAAGCTGCGTTGATCGCTCGGAAATGGCCGACCGGGGATTGGCAGGGCTCCTTGGATCTTCCACTGAGTCACCAGCTCGACTACTTTCACGGCTCGCACAAACGTCATGAAGCCGGTGCATAAGCCGGCGTAGTCTTGAGAGACTCCCACCGGTTTCTGAAACAGATCCCGGAGGGTTGCGTGTCTCTGAAACAAAACATCGGAGTCCGCGTAGATCAAGCGGTCGCACTGCTCCAGAAACTTTAGGACCAGGAGGATTTTGTGCCCCATCGGGCTCGCCAACGTCGGTTCCTCCAGTGCGACCAGCTCGATTTGATTCTCATCGGCAAAGCGTTTCATCGCCGGGACCGCAACCTGGGCGATGTCTCGCCGCCGGTCGTCGTAATACGTTAGCAGGATCGTCTTCACACGGTCAGTCGCAGATGCCCTTTCAACAGCTTTCTGTCCGAGCGCAAAAACGCTTTGTAGTACCCCCGGTTGAAGAACATGTTGAACTCGCACCGGCAGCGGGTGATCGCGCCGGCTGAGTTGACTTTGAATTCAAGGATCGCGCCGCCCACTTCAAAACGCAGACGCTTCTTTCGACCAAAGATCGTCTGGTCCTGGAATCCTGGCAGGGTGATCACGTGCACGTTGCGCTCGTTCCAAAACCCGTTGACGTGGTAGTGCCCCTGGACCAGCACGTCCGGCTTCTCCCCGCCTTCAAGACTCTCGATGGTGCGTTGGGGCGCGTAGCTGCGCGCGTAGCAACTCCCGCCGCCGGGGTGCTGAATCTTGATCACCGGCTTTTTCACCGTGTCCGGGACCATGATCTCCACGTCAGCTTCGACGTGCCCGATGTAATGCAAATCTTCCCGTGCTTGGGCCTTGGCCATGTATTGCAGCATGATGCCCCAGTTCAGCCCTTGCTTAATCCACCAACCCTCGTGATCGTCTCCGGTAATGTAATACGTTGTAATACCAGCTCGCGTCGGGTAGTTGTCGATCACGTATTGCGCCTGGTCGTCGGGGGTGCTGACAATCACGGAGGCACCGTTGATCTTCGGCACGCAACCATCCACCAAATTGCCGGCGTGTAAAACGCTGGAGATCCCCTCCGACTTGAAGAGATCGTATTGACAATGCAACGCTTCAAGGCGTTCTTCCTGGCAACACAAGTGGGTATCAGCCACCAAGCCAACGCGAAACCAGTCACCCGCATCGACGTGTTCCAGGCCCAGGCGCCCAAATTCGATGGGAGCTTTCTTCGCGACTTGCACCGCAAGAGACTCAGAGGGCTTGTCGGGCTTGGCTTCCGCCGTTGCCTGAAGCCGTCGCAGTGCGTTGCGCACGGTGCTATACGGCGCATTTAATGCCTTGGCAATCCGGTCGCGGCCCCAACTTGGATTTTTGCGCGCTACTTCTGCAATCTGCTTGTCGAGGTATTTGTTTTTCATAGCTACTTCCTGCGTTTGCGGTTTTCAGGGAACAAGACTTCCAGCACTTCGAGGGAGGAAGCCGGCTGCCCCATGTGCCGAAGGTCATAGTCTCGCAGCGCCGCCGAAGGAGACTGGCCAATGCCGACCATTCGCCATCGCCACTCCTCCAGAGGACCAGAGCAGGCCGCGTAAAGGGTTTCGTTCAATTTGAACATGCCGGGCTCTTCCCGGTGACTGGGCCGCAAACTCTCCGCCACGGAGACAGCTTGCAACTGCATAAGCTGCCGGTTGGCCTCCAGGTTCTCCAGAAACTTTTGCTTCTTCGCGGTGTTTGCAACCTCGTCGAAGGCCCACCGCGCATCCTCGCCCACGATCTTAGCCAGCCGGTCGCACGTGTTGATCAACAGGGATTCCACCGAACACTGCACCCCGCCGTCCAATTCCTTTTTGCGGTGCGGGTTCTCGTTGTGCTGCTCGATTACATAAGGCGTGAGACTCCCGCAAATTGCCAGCAGCGCGCCAATCTGATGCAAGGTTTGCCCCTGCTCGTCCACAGTTACAATCTGCGTCGGTCGGACATCGGGTTGATCGCTCATGGGAGTTTGTGGTTCAGCAAATACAATTCGTTATGCGTCGCAAGATCGTGCAAGTGTATCGCATCAATCTCGTTGTCGTCAACCTTGAAATTGGTTCCCTGACTACGCACTGTTCCATCGCTGCCCCGGTAAAGCCGAGGCGCAAACCGTTTCACTGCCCAGGCGGCCATCATTTCCTTCGTCGCGCCGCCGTGCCCAGTGGCAAACTTCTTCAACGTGCCGACCGGGACTCCTTTGCAGCGAAGCCCCCGGTGGTAACACGCGAGCCACATAGCCGCCCGGAAGCTCGCCCAGAGTTGCGTTTGATACGTGTAGGTCGAGAACTGCACGTCCTCGAACACCACCCAGTCGTATATAGGCGATCCCAGGCGATGCTCAAGCAGCCGGTAAAGCTTGCCGTAAAAATCGGAGACGCGATAATCAAGATCCCGGTCAGCTTTGCCCTTGAATACCCAGGTGCCCGAGTCAAATTGGAAGCCGTCGTTGTGAGCGAAGCCGGTGTGAATGCCCAAATCAAGAGCGACGATGTTCATAGGTCTTTAAGGGATATGGGAGCATGAGCCATTTTCTTACGCAGCCGGTCTAAGGCTTTGTGAAGCTGAAGAGAGATTGCTTGCTTGGTGACGTGACGACGTTCCGCAATCTGGACGATGTTAAGGCCCCGGAAGAAATACGCCCGCAACAAACGTTGATCGTCACGAGGTAGCAGCCGCATCATCGGATACAAGTATTCGCGAGAGATCGTGACCAGATTAACTCCCTCCGAGTCCCCGCCGTGAAACACCGGCATCATCGTCCCCGTGGACGGATTGCGCCGGCTGCCTTGTTCTCCTCCGCTTTGCGTCCGGCCATACCAAACCCGATCGGCTGACCGAAAGAACGCGTCGGCGCGCAGGTTTGAGATCTCTTGGAAAAGCGCCTTGCGCAAATAGACCGAAAACCGAGTGTTCCGGCTTAGTTTGAAGGCCTTCAGTGTTTGCAGCAACACCGAGCTGGCCAAGCTCTTCACTTCCGACTCATCCATTCGATCGCCTGCGATTCGCAAGGCTTCTGACTGAGCCATGCCTATGAAATGCTCCGCCAACTCCGCGAGCGCGCGGCGCCCCTGAAGGCCCGGCAAACGCTGGAACAACAAGCGCTCGCGTTCGGCGGATAAAGGCTGGCTCATGCTTTTACTTTCTCAAAATACTCTAAGACCGCCTCGCGGGGCACGGTCCACCAGGAGCTTACGTGCACTCGATGTTGCCGCGAAATGTGAAACGGATTCTCTGGCCTCTGCATAAGAGATGACAGATACCGCCCGGTTGAGATCGCCGACAAACGCATCGCCTTCGTGCCGCCGTCCGCGTCGATGAGTCTGAATGCGCTAACAGAAGAACCTTGCCAGGCTTCTTCTTTCGGGCACGTCTCAAAATAAGATCGAAGCGCAGACATGAAGATGTCGGCAAACGTGCTCCCAAAACTACCGTCTTGGGCTACTTCTGCCAGCAACTTGTCTTTGAAAGCTTGAATGCCGAAGCGCGAGGCTCCGATGAGTCTCTCCGGTGTTTTGTAATCGAGCAAATACCGAGCAAAGAAAGGCAGTTCTCGTTTTATCCGGGCCGTGGTTTCTGACTGAGAAGCATACTGAACGGGCGGATCTTCCACCCCCCGCAACAACACTATCTTGTCCGCGTTACTTCGATCCAAGCTAGGGATCATATCGGAGGACAACGAATCCAGGTTGCACGTAATGAGCACGCGCCCGCACCACGGCACCCGGCGAGTCACTTGGTATTTCTGCCGAGAGGAAAACATAGTGTTCGCAACTACCGCTTTCAAGCCCTCAGCAAAAGCTTGTTTGGCCGCGTGATCGTCGAAGGCCGAAAAATCATCCACGGCCCAGTGCCCAACCTGCCAAAGTTCGCCCCCATATTGGTCCTTGCCAGCAAGGTATCGGCCTGCATCTTCACTCCCGCCCATGACCCCGCCTACGATGCCGACGTTTAGCATCGTTTTACCAATGCCCCCACCTCCGGCGAAGATCAAAGCCTGCCCGCTCTCCAAATTTAACCGATAGGCGCCCTGATAGAACCGCGCCAACCACGCTTTGAAATACTCCTCTTGTTCCGCGTCAACAAACAGCGCATCCAGGACCATGCTGATGAACGTGAACTCGCCTTGCGGTCCCCAGGTCACTGGATGATTCACGGGCTGCACCACGCGCTTCTGGGATACGTTAAGAATTCTCCGGCCTTCCTCAACGAGCAACCCGTAAGGTTGAAACACGCGCTCTGTGACTTGAGCGAGGTTCTGATAATCCTGGATGAAAAGCAACGCGCTGTCGAGTTGTGAATGCCCAGTCTTATCTCGGACCGCCAAGAGCCCGCGATTCGTGCGGAGAAACATCGAGATGTCAAACTGACTTACCCCCATCCACTTTTGTTCGCCGTCCAATCGCCAGTATTTCTCCGTGTCCCAGTAAACATTCTCCGTCGCCGCGCCGAGTTGCTTCACCCGAAACGTCTCTGTGAACGCTGCGCCCAGTAGCTCGGACCAGGAAAAGAAAGCCTTGTGTGCGTGCGCCGCAAACGTCTGTATGCCCGTCTCTCGCACGATTGCGGATGTTGGACTCACTGACCCATTCACCCAGAAAGACGGTCCCTGCGACCCGAGTTTGAAATCCCCGGGCCACTCTGAGAAGCGGGGGAAGAGTTTGGCCAGCTCGGGGGCCACGTGCTCCAAAGGAATCGCGAGCCCGAGCGGCGCCCAGTTGAATTTTTCTGAAGACTCCTGCATCCATCCGCGGATCAAGGCGGCGGATAGCAGAGGCGCATCGGTTACGTGCCGCCACTCTCCGCTGTTGGTATAGTAGCGGCTGGGATCTTCAAACGCCCCGGCGTCAAAGCCGGACAAGACGCCCGCAAATTTCATTTGCGTAGCGATGTGCTTCAGGCAATGCACCGCAAACTCATGACTCGCGAACATGAGCGGTTGGTCTAACACCCACACCAAGCGGCAGTGGCCAGGCGTCATGGTCCACTCGACCTCGTTGGGCGGCCCAAAAGGACAACGATTTTCCAGTGCCTTGGTCAGCTCCTCCAGGTCAATCACAGAGTCGAAGTCCGCCGCCAGCGCATGCAGCAGCCAGGCCGGGTTGCCCTCGTCGGCCTTGTTCGGCTTGGCGATTCGCGTGGTGCCGTTGACTCCCTCCCAGGGACACCAGCATTGGTGCACTGTGTCGGACCGGCGAATCCATTCCTGTCGGGCCTTCTTGTTGTTTTGCCGGGCTATTCGAGTCTTCGGGTCCGCCATCCAACGAAAGTCCCACGGGATACAATCGAAAGTGGACAGGCTTGACAGGTTAGCAAGAGCTTTCATTTCTTGTAATGCGTGGCTTCTTGCGCCTCCGCTGCCACCGGCAGCCGGGGCATCCAGGAAGGAGTAACGCTCATCAACTTCTCTACCTCAGCCGTCGTCACTTCGGACTTCACTTCCAGCGTGACATCGTCGTAAACGTGGAACAACGCGCGGTGCCCCGCCCGGCGGAGCGATAGCAACTGCTCGCAAAACACGTCCCGAGCCGTAGCTTGCACGATGTTCTCCGTAAGCATGCCGCCGTAGAACGAAAAGCGCCGGCCTCCCACGTCCGCAGTAATCACGGACACCTTTTCCAGTTGCCCGGTGTCCTCGTTCATGCGCACTCGGGCGCTGCGGACCGGCTTGCCGTAGTGCAGCTCCCGCCCCGACGGCAGTTCCAGGTCAAAGAACTCCTCGTGTTGCAGCGTGGCCATCTTGAAGGCCCGGCCCAACAACTCCCAGCACTTGGTAATCCGAGGACTCTGCGCCCGGAAGTCGATCACGATTTGCTGCGCTTCCGAGTCAGCGAGTTCAATGTTCAACTTGGTCCAAGCGGTCGCTTGCAGCTTGCGCCAGCCGCTCTGATACCCGAGTTGCAGCACGCGGATCTTCGCCAGATTGTAGAGCTTCGGGTCCTCGTCCTTCAGCTTGCCGCCCTTCCAGCCCATCGTCGAGCGGGCATGCGCTTCATACGGGCTCATGCCATGCGCCAGCTTGTCCAAGAACTCCCAGTCCTGGCAGAACCAGGCCAGCACACGAGGCTCAATCTGAGACAGGTCCGCCAGGATGAACTTGTAACCGTCGCGCGGCACCAGGATTTTCCTGATGTCGAGTGCGCTTGACACACCTTCGGGAAGCTGCCCCGACTCTTCGACACTCCGCCGGATCTCCTTCAGCTCTTCGTGCCTCTCGATAATCATGGACTCCTTGTCCAAGTAGATCGGCTCCTTGCGGAAGTTGAGAAAGTTCAGCCCCGAGGTGCCGGCCCAGCGTCCAGTGTGCGCCCCGTAATACTTGAGAGGCACAGGCACCGTGCCATCTGGCCGGCAACGTTGCTCGAACATACGCAGCGTCGCGATCAACTTGTTCACCTGGCGCCACGAGGCGACGGATTGCACCCAGGAGAATTGCGGGGACCACTTGTCTTCCCAGATCTGGAAGCCTTCTTCATCATCGACCTTCACCGGCGGACAAGGAATCCCATGCTTGCGGCACTCCTCCGCAATCGCAATCGGACTTGTCGGCTTCTTGCCGGCGGCCATCCAAGGCAGCCGGGATTCATTCACGATCAATGCCCTTTGGGCTATGTCGAGGTATTCTGTCAGCAAGTTCTGGTCGATCTTGATACCGTAGATCTCCCCCTCGACCGTCAGATCTGACAACAAACATTCTTGCTCAGGCCACTGCGGAGAGAACTGGTCCCACAATCTCCACGCCAGCTCGGCGTCCTTGCGGGCATACTCGGTCAGCTCTTTGTCCTTGCCTTCTTTCACTGCGTCGGCCCAAGTGCGTCCGTTCATCCACTCGCGCATGCCCTTTGACACCTTCTCATGCAGCAAAAAGTCGCACGCATGATCGAGAGCGCGCCGGTCGCACAGGTAGCTGGTCATGTTCGCAGAGCAATGAAACCCCGCCAGGTTCAGCTCGGGAATCCACTTCAATTCCTCCAGCCGGGCAACAATATGCTGCTCGAAGGCCGCGTTGTGAGCCACGAGGGTTCGCCCCTGGAGGGCTGTCCAGTTCAAATCTTTCGGCTGTCCGACCCAGGTTTGTTCCCCGTCGCACACGGAGACAAGATACGGATCGAAACGCGAATCATGAACATACGCCCAGTTGCCCATCTTCGCAACAGAGTAGTCCTTCTTGTGGTAGAACGTCTCGAAGTCTATGGTAACGGCATTCATAAGAAAAAAAAACGCGGAGCCTGCGGGGCTTACACTTGGTTTCCCGGGCGTCCCGGTGTTCCCCTCAGCCCATCGAACGGGGTAAGATCATGCTTCAGTCCGCGCTTGTTTGGTATGCGCCTCCGTCGTTGTCACGAACCCCCAAACAAAGGGTGGAGTCGGTTCAGAGGCACTAGGACCGGTGAGTTAATCACTCTCCCCGGCCGGTGGTTCGGAGACCGTGCGCGGTCGGCACAGAATCTCCTGAATGAGTTGCGGGAATCCTGCCGGCGTGTCGTTGCCCAGCTTGATCACCGGAACGTAAGCGAAGTTTGCTTGGAACTTCTTGAGCTGGGTCGAGAGATCCCAGCTCCGCTCGAAATACTTTCTTCCACGGAGCGGACCATGCACTTTCGTGGTCGCGATTGCCTTGTAGGCGTGCGTGAACGCGGTGCCCTTCATGCTCCAGAGCGCCGGGGCATACCGAATACCGTCGAGCTCGTAAGGAAAGCTCTCCAGGTCGGCGACAAACTCCGGCTTGCGCAAGATCACCAACGCTGTGGCGAGCTTCTGGAAGTAGGGCTTGTTTGGGTCTGCGGCCGCTTCATTGTAGTCCAGCGTGCCGCCGTAGGCCAGCACTTCGTCAGGAGAATTGAACAACTCCCCGCGATGCTCGCCGCCGGGCACCTTCTCGACGTATTGCATGGGCCGAAAGCACACGATGACGGTTTGTAACGGCGCTGTGGCCTCGATTTTTTGCAACCCGCCCTTACCGTCCGGGCAGGTTTGTTCCGGCACGTAAAGCGCCAGCGTTTGACTGAGCACGACGGAGCCGTGGATGTGAACGTTCGAGAGATCGCCCACCTTCTGCACGATGTTGATTCTCGGCATGTAAACGTCCTCCAAACTGATCGGGACTGCGTTTTCATCGAGCCACGTCGATGGATCGTGGAGGACCACGGCTTGCCGAGTAGCGGGAATTACCGCTACGGCCTGGCTGGGATTCGCTGGCCGCGCGTGCGGCAAGACAACGATGGAAGGCCCCGGCGGCATCACCCGGACGGTCGAAGGAGGCAATGTCACCGGCCGCCCAGGACCCGCCAGGCATACCGGTGCCGGCGGCGCCACCGGCTCGGGAGCCGGCGCAACAACAGCGGTCGCACGAGGTTTGCGGGCGCGGGGAGGCGGGGCCATCTCCTGCTGTGCGAGATCCGCCGGCCCGGGGCCTTGCGCGCGCGCGGCCAAGGCTTTTTCCCTTTCCTCGTCCATGCGAGCTCGCTCCGTGTTTGTCTTCGCCCCGGGACCGTTGAGATTCACGCCGCACACCGGACAAAAATCACCTTCGTAAATGTCGATGCGAAATTGCTGTCCGCAGGAGTAGCACTTCGAGCCCGCCTGGACGACAGGAGCTACCCCAGCGGGTTCAGCATCTTTGACCAGTTCCACCTCGGCAGTCCGGGTGTTTTCCTGCACGGCTGGCGAGAACCGGACTTCCGGCGTTTGCGCCGGTGCAGGACGTTCGGGCATCGGCGCCGCTCCCGCGAGTTGATCACTGAATTTTATTTTCATGGTTAGGTTTTGTTTGACCCGTTCTTGGACACGCGAAGGAAGGCGAACGGATTACCCATCTTCACGGCTCCTGTTTCTAGCAGAAGCTTACCGAACTCTGCGACAGTGGACTCTTTCTTGCCCCGCTCAGTCGCCAGGGCAATTTCTTTCTCCAGAGGAGTAAGGGAGATCTCTACCAACGCATCCACTTTCTCCGGCGCGATGAACCGCTTCGCGATCGCAATCAGCTTTTGCACGTCTTCCACAATCCGGCGCGTGCTGGTCACGCGGATGTATCCGGTCGGACAGAAATGCTCGTCTTCCAAAGTTTTCTCGTTGAGCCACTTTTTCGCACGGTCCGCCCAGGCCGCCATGACCGCCGCCAACTTCAAAATCGCACCGGCCTGAGCCTGGTCTTTGATAAGCTCTGGCGTCACGTTTGCGGGGACCTCCAGGGGCCGATATTTCTTGGAGACGTTCAACACCAATTCTGCAACGGCAGGGCACTTGTGCAGGTTTCCGCAGAACAGGCACGCCAGCTCGTTCGGATTCGGCGGCGTGACGGGCTGCATCGCCCGTGCCACGACTATTTTCACCCGCAGCAACAGCTTTGGCACTTGTGCGCGGGTGAACGTGTGCGAGTCGATCGAGTCCAGGTGCGGCTGGATGAAATACGTCGTCACAGATTCAAGTGTCGGGCACAGATGGAACAATCCCAGGGCGTAAGAGATCCCCTGCAAGTTGTTGTCGGCGTCTTCAACCTCCCACATGCCAAACTTCCAATCCACGATTGCGCCGGTCTTGCGATCGGCGGAGATCAGCGCCTTGTCCACGTAGCCCGCCGTGGTGCCCTTCCAGGCTTTCGGCGGCTTGCTCCCCGTCACGATTACTTCGTCGTCCACTGGTAAATACGCCTCCGTGTAAGTAGTGCACCCGGGATGCTGAGCAACCAACCCGTCGAAAAACATGAGGCACTGGTTGACCGCGTCCGCCTGCGAGTCGCTCAATTTCTCATGCGGCGCGCCGGCTTCAACGGAATCATGCTGCGCCGTCCCAGCAAGAGCTGCCTCGGTCGTGGTGCTGTGCGGGGCGTAGTGACAGCACGCCTCCCTCGATTGCAAGGTGCTCGGTGAATACGGATGATGCTGCCTCTCGGCTTGGTGCGTTTCAGTGCTCATGGTGTTTCGTCGTCGGGATAGTAGATTTTAACGATTACGAGATTCAACCGTTTGATAATGCAGACAAGCTCGCGGATGCTTTCTTGGGCCGCTTCCGCGTTCTGTTCCGCCCTGTCGATAGCCCGGTCTTCGGCTGTGGTTGTATTTGCAAGGTGTGTCATGAACAGGGCTCAGGGGTTGTCAATTTGCTGTTGCAGACTCTCGGCCAGGTCGGTCTTCTCCGTTAGCTCCCGGTCCATCCGGGCGATGATCGCAACCAAAGTGTTGATACAGTCCTCGCACTCCTCCGCGGGGTTTTTCGTGATGCAAGAAATGGCTCGGTCTTCGTTTCCAGTGGTATTCGTGAGATTCATGGTATTACGCAGTCGCCGTCATTCAACAAATCCAAATTTTCTAACTTGCGTTCCAACACGTGCTGGATCTTAACCTCTACCGTCCGGGCAGCAAGCACAATTCTTTGCACCGATTTACTCTTCGCGGAGGCGGATTGCACCCGACCGCTGGCTTGGCGAAAGTCGTAGGCCCCGTAAGTGGGCGAGTGGAACGCCACCCGAGGGTGCCCGCCGTGCTCGTCATGCAGCCGGACCCCAACGCCTCCTGCGCGCACGTTGAGCAAAATGAGATTGCTGTGATTGGCCTGAAAGCAATCCACGATGTCTTGACGCTCCGACTCTCCGCGCGCTCCGCTTTGAGATCCGTCCACGATATTGCGCGTGCGCAATTTTGCAGCCAGCGCTTGCAGCGACTCCGTGAAATTCATGAAGATCACGACCGAATACCCCGAAGCCATCGCGTCTTGGGCGAGCTCCACGAAGGTCGGCACCTTGAGAAGCTCAAGCTCCTGGCGGGCTCTCAGTATTCGCGTCAACGGGTGTTCCAGGTCGGCGTCATTGGATTTCTTGGCCCGCAACTCGTCGAGCTGCGGCTGCATTTCCGCGTAAAGCTGATCCACTCGGACGGGATCGGAGACATCGTAAAGCTCGGCACGAATTTGCGACTCTGGGAAATCCCCCACGTCGGCAGCGCGAAGCCGGATGCCGCGGGGCTCGATAATCTTTTTGCCTCCAAACACCGGCAACTCGTGCTGCTCAAAAATCATGTGGTGCAGTCGTTTCAGAACAGCAACCCGATACTCGAATGTGTCCACGAACTTCAGCCCGCCAAACGTCCCCGGGTAGCAGCCGAACTTGCGTGCCCAGCTCCAGAAGTCGGTGGTGTAAAGCCGCAGCAGGTAAGCCAACGCCTGCATATCGACCGGGCTCTGCGCAGCCGTTGCAGACAGTGCCAGCGCCGGAATTCCGCACGCTCGCGCCGCCCGCACGAAAAAGCTGTTGTCAGTGTTCTGCCCCTTTGCTCGGTGGGCTTCGTCGAACACAAGGAACTTGATCTCCGGGTTCCACGCAAACCGGGGATATTTTTGCCGGCGCGCCAGGGGCAGCCAGTGGCCGTATTGCAGCCGGCGGCCCACCATTTCCCAGTTCACCAGGGAAGCTTCAGTGCCCATTTGCGTCATCACCCGCTCCCACGCTGGAAGCGTAACCTTCGGGGCAACTACAAGCGCCGGCAGTCCCAGTTCTCTGATGACCGCCGACGCCATGTAGGTTTTGCCGATCCCCATGTCGGACCCGTCGAGGGCAGCGCCATGTGTGCGCAATGCTTGTAACAAACGGGGGTATGCCTCGGCTTGATACGACAGGAGATCGGCGACGTTCATCGAGGTTTGCGCGGCACATCCACCGTCAATAAGAAAGGACCAAAACAGTAATGCGTGCAGGTCGCGAAACGAACGCGGCCAAGCACCCACGGACCGTCAGTCCTCCAAACAAGACTGGTAACTAGCCCCCGCTTGCGATACCAGGTGCAAATCATCATGCCGGGCGGTCCTTGTGAATCACCGCGCCCATCGAATTCTCGCTAACCGGAGAGTCTCCAGTCGGCTCTTTGCCTTCGTGAATGCCCGCGCGTTCCGCTTGTTTCTGCGGAGTTTCGTGGGCCGCGTTGTTCCCGAAATCCGTCTCAGGCTCCGGGGGTTCGATTTGTGTGCTCATAGTTTCGACTTGTATTTCTCGGTCGCGGTCTTTCCAGCAGGCCGCCAATCCGAATGTTCGACCGCGTTCAGCAGCCGCTCTTGCGCTGCCGCTTTTGCGGGGGTTGTTGACTTGGATTTCACTCCACCGGGCGTCCTCACGGACACCCTGGAGCCGC
>Ga0315273_10000089_pt1 | contig 76523 bp, 71 predicted proteins | sample YL17G02_0_MG_FD_205753 | JGI IMG/M metagenome (GOLD analysis project Ga0315273, IMG submission 205753) | Sediment microbial communities from Yellowstone Lake, YNP, Wyoming, USA - YL17G02_0 | ecosystem: Environmental > Aquatic > Freshwater > Lake > Sediment | place: USA: Wyoming | collected... | reverse complement strand
AAGAAACGATTTCAGCAGAAAAAAATGATGGATTAAAAACAAGTATGACTAACTTTTTTTAGTAATAAATATTTTAGGGTGTTGCAACGCTGAAAACAGGGATCAGGTGTAGGAGTTGTCTCTATGGTAAAATAATCCTGTCATTTCAGGTACAAAATCTGTATCAGCAAAATAAGAACAATAAGAACAGAAAAAAATATTTCAGGTACCATCTTCTTTTTAGCAAATACAAAATAGTGTGTCAGGAAATAGCTGACAGGGATACCTGTTAACCATACAATTTCAACTGAAACTGAAGGTAGAACAAAGTAAACTCCGATAGAGATTAAAAATACCCATATAAGCAGAGAAAATGTCTTACGTGATTTTATCTTTTTAGTGCTCATAAACGTACCCAGATTAAATAAACTAACAAGTACTATCATACAGGCAAAGATCAAGGCAGCTATTGTCAATCTTGAGAAGAGATAACTTTCTGATCTGCTGAAAAGATTATTTTCAACCAGCGACATAAGATCCTCCATATCTTTCCCAATAACGTAATACGAACCAAAAGCAAGGAGATATGGCGTTATCAGTCCAAGGATGGAAATTGTAATTTCTCCAAGGGTGCCTGTTCTGAGCATTATAATCCCTATCATCACCAACAGCCCAAACCAGATGAGATTGGCATAGAAAAGGCTGCCTATACTTATCAGTATACCTGCATCAAAAAAATTGTACGCAGTGCCTGGTTTCATGTAACCATCTATTATTCTTATGATTGCCAGCATAAGAAAAAGTGATGCCGGAAGAACCGGATTCAAAACCTGGAACTGTGGAAAAAGTCCGCCAAATAAAATATAAATCACAGCCGGAAGAAAAGTCCTTTCATTGATAAAAAAAACGGTTGTATTGAAATTTACAATAAGGAACGCTATCAGAGAAACCAACGATAAGGAAAAAACCACTCCCAAAAAGTGATTATTGCCAATAACCAGCTTCAAAAGACCAAAGAGAGGCATTGGTTCTGTCTCATAATGAAATACAGAATCTATTGGGGGATTAAGAAATGCACTGACCCAGATAGCCATAAGAGTAACTATAATCAGGAAGATTACTCCGGGACCGGTTCCTTTGAAAAATCGTAAGAGCATTTATTCTATAAATCAAATCCAATATCAGTTCTGTAACAGATGCCTTCGAAGTTTAACAAATCTGCATTATGATAAGATTTCTCAAGAGCCTCTTTCATAGTAGTTCCCCAGGAAGTGACTGCCAGAACACGCCCTCCTGAAGTAATGACTTTGTCTTCAACCAACTTCGTCCCCGCATGAAATATTACACTCTCCTTCGTAAGGTCTAACCCCAAGATGGGTTTTCCTTTTTCATAATTGCCGGGATAACCTCCGGAGACAAGCATCACAGTCGTAACAAATCTTTCATCAATCTCGATTCTTCTCTCTGCAAGGTCACCTTTAGCCACTCCTTCAATAAGCTCGAAGAAGTCTGACTTTATTCTTGGTATAATTACCTCCGATTCGGGGTCTCCCAGCCGGGCATTGTACTCAATTACGTAAGGATCTCCTGCTACATTTATCAGACCGAAGAAAATGAATCCCTTATAAACAATTCCATCTTCCGACAATCCCTTCATGGTCGGATCGATTATCCTGCTCATTACCTTTTCCATAAAGCTGTGATCTGCAAACGGGACCGGCGAAACTGCTCCCATTCCTCCTGTATTCAGACCAGTATCACCTTCCCCTATTCTCTTATAATCCTTTGCCTCTGGTAATAATTTATATGAAATACCATCAGTTATTACAAATACCGACAGTTCAATCCCTTTAAGAAACTGCTCAATAACAACTTTTTGCCCCGCTGCACCGAACTTCCCGTTTAAAATAGCTTCGACCTCATTCTCTGCTTCATGAATGTCATCAATGATCAGTACTCCTTTCCCTGCAGCAAGGCCATCAGCTTTAATAACATACGGAGGTTTCAGTATTCTGAGAAAACCGGGAGCCTCTTTTAATGATGACATATCAAAGCTTCTGTAAGCGGCAGTCGGTATTTTATGCCGGGTAAGAAATGCTTTTGCAAAATCCTTGCTTCCTTCCAGACGGGCAGCAGATTTATCAGGACCAATTAAGGGGATATTTTTAAGAGTGGTGTCGTTCAGAAAGAAATCATGAATTCCCTCAACCAGTGGAGCTTCAGGGCCGACAATAACAATATCAATCTTATTTTCTAAAACAGCCTTCTTAACCTCATGGAAATTTTCCGGATCCAGCTTCAGGTTTGTTCCTGAATTCAATGTTCCGGCATTGCCCGGACCAATAAAAATCTTTTTGACCTTTTTACTTTGAGCAAGTTTCCAGGTAAGTGCATGCTCCCTGCCACCAGATCCAAGAATGAGAATATTCATTTTTAACGAAATATTTTATCATTTCAAAAGTAGCATTTCATTCTGATAAAAAAAACCTCATCCCGGGGTACTGTCACATATAATTGAATTATCAAACCTGTAACCTTCCTTTATGGCAAACGAAATGAATTCTTGAATAAATTCCGGGGATTTGCTTTTATGAGTATCATGAAGTACAATTATCGACCCTGGTCTGATTTTTTTCTTAAGGATTTCAAGAGATTTTTTACTCCCGAACCTGCTTTCAAAGTCGTATGGCATAATGTCCCAGAAAACAATTCTATATGTTTCCCTTAGTTTTCTGTACTGGTCAAACTGTAAACGCCCGTAAGGAGGTCTGAACAAACCGGAAGATGTGAAGGGAGAAGCGTATGCGACGTCAGCAATATATCTTTTCAGGGAAGTTCTCCATCCATCCAGGTGGCTGTAGCCATGATTGCCGATAATATGGCCCCTTGAAATCATCCGTTTAATCAGGTCAGGATATTTTTCAGCAGCTCTTCCATCGCAAAAAAACAGACTTTTAATATTATACTTATCAAGAATATCAAGCAGCTGAGGGGTAGAACCAGGATCCGGGCCATCATCAAAAGTCAGACACAATAACTTTTCAGTTGTCCTGATCCTGAATATTGCTTCAGGATAAAGCCAACCTGCAATGAAGCAAGGCCTGAAAAGCCGCATATGAATCTATTTTACGGGATAAAGTTTACTGTAGTAGTTATTTATTTCCGGTTCAATAATCCCGGTAAGAAAGTCTTGTTTCAACTTCACGGACATATTATAAATATCAAGCAATCCCTGCATGTTAATCCCGGTTGGATATTCGAGACCAAAGCGTTCTTCTGGTTTTACGCTGATTACATAATCAAGATATTTCTTTGAGTATTCAATGACCTCACTTATAAGCTTCTCACCCTCTTCCTTCTTACCTGCCCTTAACAGTACTTCTGCAATGCCAAGAGTGAAAAAGTCGTTTGGCATCTTTTCTGCAGGAACAATTTCAAGCCCACGGTGGGCTACTGCGACCGCTTTTGCAGTATCTCCCCTGATAAGAAGTTCTTTCCCGAGGGTTCCAAAAATTCTTCTGAAATTGCTGAACATCCGGCGGTTATTCTCATCGAGATAAACTGAAGGATCTTCAGCATTTCCCCATGAGAACTTATTCATAAGGTTGTCATACATTACAGTGGGATCGATCATTCCGAATTCGCCCTGTTCAGGTTGATCTGTTTTGATCGGAACTACCCTGTAAGCAAGACCTTCCTGGATAAAATACTTCTCAAGTCCCTTATATTGGCTCGAAGGCACTGTGGTTGAAAAGTAAACCGGCCTTTCCCACTTATTGGTCGAGAACAGATCCATAATCGCGAGATCACCTTTGAAAGCATCTGTCCCGGAATATTCCCATATCATTGGGGAAACAAGCCTGTCTTTAAAATACTCCTTAACCGTGCCATTCGAAAGTACCTTTGCGGAATCAACATCAATAAGAAATTTGCTCGCAGGCAGATAATTCAGATAATCGCCTCTGCCACTCAGGTCAATCTTGTATTTCTTATCGTCAAGCCCTGCAAACTGAACAACCTCGTTGAGATCAACTGGTTTGTCCACCCTGTTATTGACCGGCAGTTGTTCTCTCACACCTTCTATGTACTTTTCTGGTCCTAGTGTAAGCGGTAACGGGTCAGATTCAAAAGCTTTCTGCCTCATCATTTCAATATACCAGCCAGCCTGGATATAACTCAGGTTTGCTACACGGACATCGGTTCTCACCTCTTCCACATCCTGAACATACCAAACCGGGAATGAATCGTTATCCCCGTATGTAAATAAGATACTGTTTGGAGCACATGATTTTAGATAATTTGCTCCGATATCTCTGGCTGTATACCGGCCCGAACGGTCATGATCATCCCAGTTCTGAGCAGCCATGATAACGGGGGCTGCAGCCAGAAGTGTTATTAAAGTAACAGCGACAGATACTTTATCTCCAAGAAACTTCTGAAGTTTTTCATAAACAACCATAAATCCTATTCCAATCCATATAGCAAAGGCATAAAATGATCCTGCATAAGCGTAGTCCCGTTCCCTTGGCTGATTCGGATACTGATTCAGATAGAAAATAATTGCAACTCCTGTCATTATAAAAAACGCCATAACAAGCCAGAAACCGTTTTTATTGGACTTGTATTGCCAGAACATTCCTGCAAGGCCGATCAGTAGCGGAAGAAAGAAATATTTATTATTAGCCGGGTTAGTTTTCATGTCTTCCGGCAGTTTATCGAGCTTTCCGAGACGAGCGTCGTCAATAAATTTTATCCCGCTGATCCAGTTACCATTAATAGAATTCCCATTCCCCTGGATATCGTTCTGTCTTCCTGCAAAGTTCCACATAAAATATCTCAGGTACATAAATCCAACCTGATAACGGAAAAAGTAACGGAGGTTTTCACCGAAAGTGGGACAAACAATAGTCTCTTTACCTGAACCCACTGTGTATTTTCTGCCTACAACCTTTCCCCAGTATTTGTAGGCGCTTTCATGCTCGGGATCGGAGCTGTACATTCGTGGAAAAATTGTTTCAAACTGCTTACTGTACTTATATTCAGGACGGTAATATGGCTTATACTTACCATCGACCTTATTGTACCCGGCGATAATTTTCTTTACATCAACAACAGGAGCGCTGTAATAGTTCCCAAAGAATTTTGGAGAGCTGCCATATTGTACCATATTAATATAGTAGGAAAGTGAAAATACATCAGATGGATTATTCTGATTCATTGGCGGCCTGGCAGACGACCTTATCATAATCATGGCATATGATGAATATCCAATCATAATCACAGTTAAAGATGTAAGTATGTAATTCAGGACTACCCTCTTTTGCTTTAAAGAGTAATTTATACCAAAAGCCAGAGCTCCAAAAAGAATTAATATATAGAACATAAGCCCGCTGTTATACGGTAATCGCAGAATATTTACAAAAAGCAATTCAAACCATCCGGCAACTTTTGGCACTCCCGGCATTAATACAAAGACCATCAGCCAGAGGAGAATCACTGCAAGCAAAAGTGTTTTAATCACCCCCCTGGTTGTGACTTCATATTTTTTAAAATAGAATACAAAAACAAGAACCGGAATAACCAATAGGTTAAGGCGATGAATGCCAAGACCAAGTCCCATTATGTAGGCAATCAGGATTATCCATCTGCCTGAATAAGCTTGATCAGCCTCTTCTTCCCATTTCAGCATGCCCCAGAAAACGAGTGCAGTTACGAGTGAAGAGACCGCATATAGCTCACCCTCAACAGCCGAAAACCAGAAAGTATCTGAAAAAGTATATGCAAGTGCCCCCAATAATCCACTGCTGAGGATAGCAGGTACATGTTTTGATTCAAGAGCTTTCCCATTAACAAATACCTTACGGACAAGATGAGTAATGGTCCAGAAAAGGAACATAATAGCAAATGCGCTGCACAAGGCTGACAGGATATTTACCATCAGTGCGGCTTTCGAAGTGTCGCTTCCTGCAAAAAGTGTGGCAACTCTTCCAATCATTATAAACAATGGAGCTCCGGGAGGATGTCCTACCTGGAGTTTAAATGCTGAAAGAATGAATTCACCACAATCCCAGAAGCTAACAGTTGGCTCGAGAGTTAACAGGTAGACTATTGCTGAAAAGACAAAGAGAAACCATCCGGTAAGATTATTCCATCGGCGGTAATTGCCCCATATCGAATCCATAAACGAATTGTTTTTGATTTATTTAGAAAACAAAGAACGCAAAAAAATATTATACACTCACATTTGCTATTCTATTTAACATCATTTTAACTTGAAAGAAAATTGCTACTTTTGTTTAAATCCTCACTTATGACGAGATATCTGGCAATCACATTTTTTACACTTTTAGTTACCAGTTGGAATATATACGGACAAGTCAACGAAGAGACCGGAACTGAACCCGGAGAATTGTCTCTGAGGATAAAAAACATAAACTTCGTAAAGAATAATGAATATTTTAATCCTGTTATTGAAGGGTACACCCTCCTCGGATTTTTTTTCCAACCCGAATTGGTATATGCACCCTCGGGGAAGGTTACTCTCCGCGCCGGTATACACCTTCTCAAATATTCAGGAACAGAGAAGTTTTCACAAGTCAGACCAGTATTTTCCACAACCCTGAATTTATCAGATAAGACCTCACTTACTATCGGCACACTTTCAGGGTGTGACAAGCACCGGCTTTTTGATCCTCATTTTAACAGTGAACGATTGTACAGTAATTATGTTGAAGATGGTTTTCAGTTAACCAGTATAAATGATCATCTCTTCAGTGACACATGGTTAAGCTGGGAAAATTTCATTTTTAAAGGCGATTCAACACGCGAAATATTCACTTTCGGTGAATCCTTCAAATATACCTCCTCACCTGTTTCAGATTTTCTGCAGTTTGAGGTTCCTGTGCAGGTTCAGTTTAAACACTTTGGTGGACAAATAAGCAACTATCCGGAACCTGTTGAAACCTATTTTAATCTTGCAACCGGTCTTAGAATTAATTTTGACCTGGCACAAAAAAGATACGGACAAGCAGGTATTGAGTACCTTCAGTTTATCAATAATGAATTTAACGGTGAATCTCAATCAGGAATTTCATATGGATATGCATCGTGGCTAAGATTACATTACACATATAAAGCATTGTACATCGGAGCTGCATACTGGAAAGCTCACAATTTCTATGCTCCAAACGGGAACACAATTTACGGCAGTGTTTCAGATTACCAGGCAAATGTTGTGATCCCAGACAGGAAAATTATTACAAACTTCGTCTATCTGACCCTTTTACCTGAAAGTTATCTTGAACTGTTCGTTGGACTCGAAACATATTATGATGTTGCCTTAAAAAGGCTGGATAGTTCAATAGCTCTTCACCTGAATTTTGACAAGCTTTTTAAATTGGCTACATTAAAGCATTGATATTCAGAATATCTGATCACCTTCTTGTATTCTAAAGATAATATCGCCATGGTCTTGTTATCCAGTATTCACCGGCATAGTCTATTCCAATCCTCGGACCGGTTTTAACAACCGGGGCAATTCCAGTATCTTCAAACCATATCCTTTCAGATACATCAAGATCTTCCCCGTAGAATGTTCGATCTATCCCAAATGATTTTGTTATTTTTCCGGGGCCGGAATAGTTTTCCACTCCCCTGATAAGCACTGCCTGAGGAATATTTTCCCTGCCTGTTACCACATTCAGCATCCAGTACATCCCATAAACTAGATAAACATATAACCGACCTCCCTCGTGGAACATTATTTCTGTACGGCGGGTTCTTCCCTTGCACGCATGACAGGCTTTATCTTCAGTTCCGCGATAAGCTTCAACCTCAGTAACCTGAAATCTGCCATAGGTTCCATCTTCTGATCTGATAACAATGTTTTTCCCAATCAGTTCAGGGGCAACATCAAGTACATCACGGATAAAAAACTCTTTTGATAATCTTTTCCCGGGGGCCATTTAATAAATAGTGTATTTTGTTTTTCAATTCGTCCCATTTCCTAAAAACCTCTTTTCCTTCTGCATCAGTCATCCGGAGAAAGATAACTTTTCTTTTAGCACGATCGGGCATTATTTCTTCATAAATCAGATTATCCCTGAAACCTGCGCCCAGGAGAAATAATTTAGCATTTCCCATTCTTAAAGAATCATATATATTTTTCACGCTTACGGGATATAAAAATAAGTTAGTTTCACATAACATAAATAAATTCTACACAATATTCTTTTTTTTTAGGAAATATGTTGTATTTTTGCAGACCCCAAAATATGGGGTAATTACGTTAAATAGAAGTGTATCAATTAATAAATAATAACAAGTGAACACCTTAAGTTATAAAACAGTATCAGCAAATAAGGCTACCGTTAACAAGGAGTGGGTAATTATTGATGCTGAAGGCAAGATCCTTGGAAGACTTGCATCGGTTGTGGCCTCGATGCTCAGAGGAAAGCACAAAACCAACTTTACTCCTCATGTGGATTGCGGTGACAACGTTATTGTTATCAATGCTGAAAAAGTCGCTCTTACAGGTGAAAAGTGGTCAGATAAAGTATACGTCCGGCATACAGGTTTTCCAGGAGGTCAAAGGTTTACAACTGCTGAGGCGATGTTGAAAAAGAATTCCATAGGATTGGTTGAGCATGCTGTAAGAGGCATGTTGCCGAAGAACCGGCTTGGAAGTGCACTCTATAAAAATATGCATGTTTATGTTGGAACTGCACATCCTCATGAAGCGCAAAAACCAAAAAAAATTGAACTTTAAAAAATATTAAGCAACAGATATGGAACCAATCAATTCTCTTGGAAGAAGGAAAGCAGCTGTAGCCCGCGTATATTTAAGCGATGGCAAGGGGAAAATTACGGTTAACGGCAGGGATTATAAAGAATATTTCGGAGCTGAGACACTTCAGTATGTAGTGACCCAGCCACTGGTTCTTTTAAATGCTACAGATAAGTATGATATCAATGTCAATCTTGATGGAGGTGGAGTTAAAGGACAGGCTGAAGCACTTCGTCTTGGAATAACGAGAGCCCTTGTCATGATTGATGCTGAATGTAAACCAGCACTTAAAGCAAGCGGATTTCTTACCCGTGATCCGCGTGAGGTTGAAAGGAAAAAACCCGGCCAGCCAAAAGCCCGCAAGAGGTTCCAGTTCAGTAAACGTTAGGAATTAATAAGTCAGTCGTTATAGATGCAAGTTTAGTATCTAAATTGCAAAGACTTCCTGAACAGGAGCTACTTTGCAATTGATTGAAAGAATGTAAACTTAAAAAACCAAAAAATGCCCAGAACAAATTTCAAAGAATTACTTGATGCCGGTGTGCATTTCGGACACCTTAAAAGAAAGTGGAATCCCGCTATGGCTCCCTATATTTTTATGGAGCGTAACGGCATTCATATCATTGATCTTGAAAAAACAATCGTAAAACTCGATGAGGCTGCTTCAGCATTGAAACATATTGCCAAATCGGGAAAGAAAGTACTATTTGTTGCAACCAAAAAACAGGCAAAAGAGATTGTTGCCGAAAAAGTTAAAGCGGTAAATATGCCTTACGTTACAGAACGTTGGCCAGGTGGTATGCTTACAAACTTCCCGACTATCCGTAAGGCTGTTAAAAAGATGTCGTCTATCGACAAAATGGCTACTGACGGTACTTTTATGAACCTCTCTAAACGTGAGAGACTACAAGTTACAAGGCAGAGAGCCAAACTTGAAAAAACACTCGGGAGTATAATAGATCTTACGAGACTCCCATCAGCCCTTTTTATTGTTGATGTATGTAAAGAACATATTGCAGTGAGAGAAGCAAAGAGACTCGGAATCCCTGTTTTTGCAATGGTTGATACCAATTCTGACCCTTCTGACATTGAATTCCCGATTCCTGCAAATGATGATGCTTCAAAGTCGATCTCATTAATAATTGGAATTCTGTGCCAGTCTATTGAGGAAGGTCTTAATGAAAGAAAAATTGAAAAAGACAAAGAACCTCAGCAAAAAGATAAGAAAATAATGAGGAAAGAGCTTGAAACAATAGATATTCCAGCTGCTATAATTGAAGCCATCATTGAAGAAGAGGGAGAAGAGGTTGATGTTGATGACGATCTTAATATCGAATCAGATGAAGATGATGATCTTGTCAAAGTAATTGACGAAGTTGAAGAAGAATTATAGAAATAATTACTATAACCTGTAAAGAAAATACTATGGCTGCTATAAGTGCTGCTGATGTTGCCAAATTGAGAAGAGTTACTTTAGCCGGAATGATGGACTGTAAAAAGGCTCTCGAAGAATCCGAAGGCAACTTTGAAAAAGCAATTGAAATAATCCGTAAAAAGGGACAGGCTGTTGCTATTAAACGCGCCGATAAAGAGGCTTCAGAAGGAGTCGTTTTATCAAAAGTATCTTCCAATGGAAAGATTGGAGCAATGATTGTCCTCAACAGTGAAACTGACTTTGTTGCAAAAAATGCCGACTTCATGGCTCTTGCAAACAAAATACTCGATGTTGCACTTGCAAAAAATCCGGGGAATCTTGAAGAACTCAAATCACTTCCTATGGAAGGTGGTAAAGTTGGCGATAAGGTTGTTGAATATGTTGGAATTATTGGCGAGAAACTTGATCTTTCATATTTCGATAGAATCGAAGCTGCTCACGTTCAGGCATATATTCACCCCGGGAACAGACTTGCCACACTAGTTGGTTTCACAAAATCAGGAGTTGATGTACAAGTTTATAAAGATATTGCCATGCAGATCGCCGCAATGAACCCTGTGGCAGTCGATAAGGATTTTGTTTCTGAAACTATTATTGCCCAAGAGATTGAGATTGGTAAAGAACAGGCAAGACGTGACGGGAAACCTGAGGAGATGCTTGAGAAAATTGCACAGGGCAAACTTGCCAAATTCTTCAAAGAGAACACCTTGCTTAACCAGGATTTTGTAAAAGATAATAAGATGACCATCAGACAGTATCTGCAATCTGTCAACAAAGAGCTTACAGTAACTGAATTAAAACGCTTTACACTTAATCTGTAATACGTAGGTTCATAATTAAATATTCAGGTGGCGCTTTACGGCGCCACTTTTTTTTATTCTATCTCCTCTTTTTCCGATCTGTTTTATTAAATTCGTTGCTCTGATTCCTGCGTTTTATTATAAGGGATAAGAAATAGAATAATGTACTTTACCTTAACTTAAAAATATCATGCTATATTCAAGGATTCTACTCAAACTTAGTGGCGAGGCACTTTCTGGAAAAGGGAACCATGCGATCAGCGATTCTGTTCTGGAAGAATATGCAAATCAGGTTATTAAGGTGGTGAAAAAGGGTTGTGAGGTAGCAATAGTAATCGGGGGCGGAAACATATTTCGTGGTCTGAGTGGAGCAGAATCGGGATTTGACAGAGTAAAAGGCGATCAGATGGGAATGCTCGCAACAATAATTAACAGTCTGGCTCTTGAGAATGTAATCTCCAGGATGGGAGGTAAAGCTAAAGTTTTCACTTCTATAAGGATGGAACCTGTCGGAGAACTTTATAACAGGGACAGAGTATTGGAAGTCATGAAAAACAGCACAGTATGTATCCTTTCAGGAGGAACAGGCAATCCGTTCTTTACAACTGACACTGCGGCTGCACTCAGAGCTGTGGAGATCGGAGCAGATGTCCTCCTGAAAGGTACAAGGGTTGATGGTGTTTATACCTCTGATCCTGAAAAAGATCTGAAAGCAGAAAAATTTGATAAAATCTCCTTTGAGGAGGTAATTAACAGGAGACTAAAAGTAATGGATTCTACCGCTTTTACTATGTGCATGGAAAACAATATGCCTTTGATAGTATTTGACATGAACAAATCAGGAAATCTGGATAAGCTGGTGGATGGAGACAGAATCGGGACTCTTGTCAGCAATTGAAAATATTATTGCTATTCCGGCAATTTTACTATTTTTGTTCTGCCTATAACAAAAATCAAGACAAAACAATAAACCGGGATACAGTTAACAGTTAAAATTATCTAACCTGCACCATATGATCGAAGAAATTGAACTGATAACAGAAGAGACCAGGGAAAGAATGGAAAAAGCCCTTGAACATCTCGAACATGAACTTGCCAGACTTCGCGCCGGAAGATCTAATCCTGCTCTGCTCGATGGTATCACTGTTGACTATTATGGAGTTAACTCACCGTTGACTCAGGTTTCTAATATTAATACTCCGGATCCCAAAACAATTCTGATACAACCCTGGGAAAAAAATATGCTTGGGACAATTGAAAAAGCAATAATGGCTGCAAATATAGGACTTACACCAGTTAACAATGGTGAAGTTATCCGTATAAATATACCGCCTCTGACAGAAGAAAGAAGACACCAGCTGGTTAAACAGGTAAGGAATGAAGGCGAGACAGCCAGGATAAGCATCCGTAATGCACGTAAATGGGCTAACGATGAGCTGAAGCAATTACTTAAAGACGGGGTGCCCGAAGATCTCGAAAAAGAGGCTGTTGAAAGGGTACAGGACATGACCCACTCGTTCAACACAAAGATTGATAAAGTGATGGCCGCCAAAGAGAAAGATGTTATGACGGTGTAAATATTTTTTTATCCCCTCCCTCCCTTTTTTAATAACATGAACTCACCCCCAAGCCCCCTCTCTAATTCTTAGAGAGGGGGTGTAATACATTGTATATTACCCTATTGCCCCCTCTTTACGAAGTAGAGAGTGGGTTAGGGGGTGAGTTCATGAAAACAGGGGGATGAGGTTTTACTTCCCCGTTTTAAGATTCAGCGTATATCTTGCCGCAGCCTTTACTGCTTTTTCAGAAAAAGAATCTTTATAAAACTTACCCTCAATATATGCCTTTGTCTGAGAAAGATAAAACTCGCTGGCAGGTATTCCCGATGCTCCTGTTGGTATTACTGTATAAGATTCATCCCAGTCGGCAGTGTTGAAAATATGCCTTTCTGAGGCTCCATGATTTACTTTAAATCCGTCACCATAAGAATATGGGCTAACGGTATGATTACTCCCTCCAATACCATATACATCAGAATTGAATCCGAAGATGCGGTCAAGAATCTTAACTGAACCCAGCGGATGTTCAATAGTGATTTTATGAATACTCCCCCAGTTCCATTTTGCCTGGTCCTCACCAAATTGCTGTGAAAGAGCTGAAATACAATCTTTGAAGCTTTTCAGAACAATATCATCCAGAGTCTCTTTCTGAGGTGTATTGATATTGTCAACCCACTCATCATAGCCTGTTTTAAGTATCCTGTAAATATAGTACTCCCTTGTTGTGCTGAATAACTGGTTAAAAAGATCGCCCATTTCATCGGCCAGCAGATTATTTGTAAAACTGATCCTGAAAAATTCAAATATTGAAGGAGCTGCCAAACCGGCATTCATATCATAATCCCAGCCGGTAAGATTAGCCAAGGCACTTGTTTCGACAGGTGTAAGTTCATTTTTTCTATCGTTCAGCTTTAAAATAAAAGGGGTAAGTAATGCTGCATAATCGGAATGCTTGTCATTAATCATCCGCTTAAAATCCTCCAGACTATATACTTCTTTTTCATCAAGCATCTGTCTGATACGGTTTATCCTGTATGGTAGTGCAAAATCTGAACTAATATAATATGGATATCCTTCAATTACAGCCTTATTATTTGCTGAGGAAACATACCCTTTTTCAGGATTATAGCTGAAAGGGAGTTGTTCAAAAGGTACATATCCTTTCCAGTCGTACTCATCTGTTTCACCGTTCCTGATAATGGTTCCGTTACCTTTTCTGATGGCAATTCCTCCTCCGGCATTAAGTCCTATATTACCCTCAACATCGGCATAAGCAAAATTCTGACTGACCGACCTGAACGTATTCAGAGCTGATCTGAAATCATCCCATCCGGCCGCTCTGTTGAGAAGACAAACAGATCTGATCTCATCACTATTATCATAGCCTGACCACCTCATACTAAGAGATGCATCCTTTACATTTCTGAAAACTGATATAATCGGGCCCCGGTGAGTATATTTAATAATAATTGAATCCTGCTTACCACCTTTTATATTTATTATCTCCTTTTTCACTACCATATTCTTCCACTCACCGTTGAAAAAATACTGATTCTCGTTTTCAGGATTTAACTTCTCAGCGAAAAGGTCAATATCGTCAACCATCAGATTGGTCATGCCCCAGGCAATTTTTTCATTATGCCCTGCTACAACGAAAGGCTGACCAGGGATAACTACTCCTGTTACATTAAGTTTCCCCGGGATAACCTGGTGCATTTGCATCCAGATACCGGGAGATCCAAAACTCAGGTGCATGTCATTGGAAAGAACCGGTTTGCCAGTTTCGGTTCTCTTACCTGCTACAGCCCAGTTATTGCTACCCGAAAATGAGGCAATCCCCAATGCTTTCAGTGTATCCATAGCTGAGATGAATTCCTGAGCATTTTTTATTAAAATCTCATCTATTTTAAAATCGGGGAATACAACTGAATTAACCGCATCCCAGTCAGGGATCATTTGGGTAGCCTTATCAACACCAAATTTTTGTGCCAACTGGTAGTAGAACAGGTCGGATGTCAGGTTATCTTTAGCAAGATCCCAGCCCATATAACCGATAATATTAGCAATATCCTCCAGCTTCCACGGGTCAGGTTTGTAACGAAGTATCCTGAATTCGGGAGGAAGCTTTTTACCTGCAGCAACAATGTAGGCATTGACACCATCAGCATAGGCCTGCAAGTAAGATAGGATTACCGGATCTTCAGTGCTCAGTACAATTTTGGATTTAGCTGTCATTTCAAGGCACCGGAGGAATTTGTCAGTCTGCACAAGGTCTTCGCCCATTACTTCAGACAACCGTCCGGTTGTAACACGCCGTATGAGGTCCATAAACCATAGTCTTTCCTGCGCCATCACATAACCTGCAGAAAAGTAGAGATCATGTTCATTGGCAGCATAAATATGTGGCATTCCTCTTTCATCTCTGTAGACAGTTACATCCGAATCAAGTCCTTGAATGATAAGGTTGCCTTTATATAGAGGCATGGCTCCGCGTTTAATATCGGAAACTATGACTAATCCTACGATCACAACAACTATTACCAGTGCCGGTAAGGAGATTAGAATGGTCTTAAATGTCTTCATATGGCTGATAATGAAAGTTGTTTTGATTTACCTTTTCCTGAAATTATCAATATTTAACACCTGTAAGCCCTGAGGTGCAATTTCTGCATATCTCTATCATATGGCGGCCCGACAGAATGCTTTTCCTGAAAATCCTGTATTTCGGTCCATCCCATATCTCCCTGAATGAATCGTGGTTAAAATCTCCCATAACATATTCTGCGTCTTTATCGAAACAGCAGGGAATAACTTTGCCATCCCAGGTTATTACAGGGTTAAGCCAAAGTCTGGCACACCTGTCAGGCAAAGAATTTTTAGTAACATATTCCCCAACCTTCATTTTGTATCTCCTGAATCTCTCGTTTAATGGAAGCCACGATCCGATATCCTTTTTGTTAATGATCTGCATCGATTTCATACTCAGTGAAACCTTTACCCTCTTTGCCAGCTCTCTGACCTTAGGAATCTGATGCTCATTAAGCCTGTTCACAAGAAATTGTATCTCGATTTTCAGAGATGAATTGAATCTCTTTTTTGCATCAGTAACATTTTCTATCCCATCAAGAACTGTATTAAGATTCCCATCTATCCTATAAGAAGAATAGGTATCCTGATCAATACCATCAAGCGATATAATCAGTTTTCCCAATCCGGATTTCACAATCTTTTCCGAATTCTCCCCAGTTAGAAAATGCCCGTTTGTGGAAACAACTGTATGCGTTTTAAAACTATTCCTTATAAATGAGAAAAACAGTGGATGCAACATCGGTTCACCCTGAAAATAGAGATTAATATAATAAAGGTAAGGGCTCAGTTCCTTCATTACCTTATTAAAAAGTTCAATATCCATAAATCCTCGTTCTCTTAGCATCTGGCCAGATCCAGATGAACACTCAGGGCAGTGGAGATTACAACTATTTGTCAGTTCTGCACCAATTGAGACAGGCATGCCACTAACAGTTGCCTTTCCTGTAACGGAACTTTTCAGATATGAATATCCAGCCAGAAAAACATTTGCAGGTTTAATAAGGCGTTGGATCATGGATCTGTTAAAATAATGAAGTAAGATAAGAAATTATTTTGAGCATGGATTTTTAAAGCATTGTTTAATAAATGCCAAAAATCAATTTTTTACCCCATCCCTAAAGGGTGAAATTGATTTTCTTCAAGAAATAAATAGGGTATTTCAACCGGTCAAAGGTCATAGTGTTGAAAAGAAAAGAATACAGTATTCGATAACTAATTAAAGTATAATTTAAATTTTATAAAATTAAAGCCATGAAAACTTTTAAACACATTTCGTTTCTTGCAGCAGTTGTTCTGCTGGCCTTCACGGCCCAGACTGCATCTGCCGCGAATTTCTTCAGTAAGAAGAAAAACGATCAACAGAACTATTTCACAGTCAAAGGAAAGATTGTTGATGCTGAAAGTGGAGCTCCACTGGTGTTCGCAACAGTAGCCGTAAAGGAAACCAATGTTGCAATTGTTACAAACATAGATGGAGAATTCACTCTTAAAATTGGGGAATCTGTAACTTCAAAAAATCTTGAAATCTCTTTTTTGGGATATAAAAATAAGACTATCCTGATAAGCGACCTGAGGGATAATGGTTACAAAAACATTATATCGCTGGAAACAGCGCCTATTCCCATCAAAGAGATTATTGTAAAGCCTCTGGATCCTGTTAATATCGTAGCAGAAGCGATCAATCGTATAGGTAAGAACTATGAGCCGGTATCGAATCTTATGACAGCATTCTACAGGGAAACTATCAAAAAGAATCGTACCTATGTATCTATAGGAGAAGCTGTTGTCGAGATTTTCAAAGCACCATATGCCAATGATGTTCGCTTTGACGGAGCCAGGATATATAAAGGAAGAAAAAGTTCTGATGTCGAAAAGATGGACACAGTATTGTTTAAACTTCAGGGTGGTCCGATCAGCGTTTTGCAGCTTGACATTACTAAAAACACTGAATCAATTCTGACAAAAGAAGCAATGGATTATTACAACTATTCTCTGACAGGTGTTATTGAAATCGATAACAAACCTCATTATGTAATTGACTTCCTTCAAAAACCATCAGTAGACATGCCATTGTTTATGGGTAGTCTGTACATTGAAATGGAATCATATGCCATCACTGAAGTGGAGTTTGGATTCAACCTGTCGGACAAAGAAGCAGCAACTTCAATTTTTATCAGGAAAAAGCCGCTTGGTATGAAAGTAATCCCGGAAGTTGCAACATACAGGACCAAATACCGCGAACAGGATGGCAAATGGCATTTTGCTTACTCAAGAGCTGAAGTCAAATTTAAGGTCGATTGGAATAAGAAATTCTTTAATACATATTATACCACCATGTCAGAAATAGCCATAACTGACCGTACTGACCAGGAAGTTATTAAATTTGCAGGTAAAGATAAGATTAAGTACACAGATGTATTTTCTGAAAAAGTCAGTGCGTTTACTGATAAGGAATTCTGGGGAGACTATAATGTAATTGAACCCGACCAGAGTATAGAATCAGCAATTCGCAGACTTAACAGAAAGCTTAAATTCAGCGACAGGGAAGAAAATAAATAAACAAGGTTAGATCTATGATCAGGGATACTGAGATAATCGGGAGGATCAGACAAGGCGACGTTGGACAGTTCGAGTCACTTTTCAGATCCTCCTATGTTTCCCTGGTACGATATGCGAAGACTCTGATAAAAGATCATGATACTGCAGAAGAAATAGTACAGGATCTTTTTTTCAGACTCTGGCAGGACAAGGAAAAAATAAAGATTGAAAGTTCTTTAAATGGTTATCTCTTCAGATCTGTACACAACAGATGCCTGCATTATATAGAACATAACAGGGTTGTTGAGCGACATGCAGAAGAGATGTCTCACCGCCAGTCAGAAAGTCAGGAAAGCCCGTCAGACATCCTCCATTACAAGGAGCTCCAGGCAAGAATAGCCAGGATACTGGAAAGACTACCTGAAAGATGCGGGAAGATTTTTTACATGAGCAGGTTTGAAGGACTTAAATATACCGAGATTGCCAAAAAATTGTCTGTCTCGCTAAAAACAGTTGAATCGAATATGGGAAGGGCACTTAAAGAATTCCGAAAAGAATTAACAGAACTATGAAAGAGATGAAGAAGATAAAGAGATTTACTGATAAGGAGTGGGAGGAACTTGCCTCCCTCCTCTCGGACGAAAAAGGTGAACAGACAGATCTCCTCAACCGGTTTATGGCTGAAGATATCGATAATACTGTAAAACAATGGAAAGAGTTAAGTAATATGAGTAGTGAAAAGGAAATAAATGTTGACAAAGCCTGGAATATTGTTTATTCAAGGCTGAATGAGGATGGACTCAAAACAAACAATGGCCCTGCCGGAATCCGTTTTATGAAAAGGTCTTTTATAAGAGTTGCAGCGGTGGCTCTTATTCTACTAAGTCTCGGGACAACAATAGTTTACCTGAATAATACCGGTGCCTTAAGTAAAAAAATAACCGTTGCTGCCGGTAATGATCAAAAAAATCTTCAGGTTGCCCTTCCCGATGGAAGTAAAATATTTCTTAACCGTAATTCTGAATTAAGCTACCGTAAAAATTTCGGTAAATATAAAAGGTATGTAAGACTTACCGGAGAAGCTTTTTTCGAAATATCAGCTGATGCCTCAAAACCGTTTATCATAGATGCCGGTAATGCTAAGGTAAAAGTTGTCGGAACCTCATTCAATGTTATTACAAAAAATGGTGAATCTGCTGTTGAGGTCTATGTAAAAACAGGGAAAGTGATGCTTTCCGATAATTCAGGATCACAATCCATACTCCTCGATCCCGGATTTGTGGGAACAATGGATTTAAAAATTTCTGGAAAGACAATTAATAATAATCCAAACTATATGTCGTGGAATACGGGTCTGCTCGTATATAACGGACAAAAACTGGATATTGTATTCAATGATCTTAAAAGAGTTTACAATATGGATATTGTAACTGACGATCCTATTATACTTGAAAACACCTGGACTTCTCCGATTGATAATCAACCTCAGGATACAATAATTCGCCTGATTTGTGCTAGCTTTAACCTTAATTATACAAAAGATGGCACTGTTTACCATCTTTCGAAAAAATAACTCACTTTTGAAAAATGTCGTCTTTCAATGGCTATATATTTAAAAAATTCTCTGCCATTGCATTGCTTATTTTACTGATTCCTCAGCAGAGTGCGGATTGCCAGCAAAGTATTCTTGACTCAACATTTACCTTCAGGGCGGGTACAGTTAAAACAGGCGATGCTCTCGCCATTATAAGCAGGCAAACCGGTTACAATTTTACATATGACAGCCGTCTTATAGATGAAGGGAAGAAGACGGAAATGACTTTCATGGATACAAAACTGGGAGTGATTCTGGATAGTATCCTGCTTAATGACTCCCTCGTATTTTCAGTTATAGATAAATATATCATAATCTCACGTGCAGAGAAGCCTCCATCACAACCTGCGGATTCCTTATCCAAGAGGGAGATAAATTATATTACCGGTCTTATTGTAGATGATGAGACTACCGAACCGCTGCCATATGCCACAATAGCATTGAAGAATAAGGGAAGAGGGACTGTATCTAATAATAACGGTGAATTCGGGTTAAAAATCACTTCAGATTTCGTCAATGACACTCTTTCTGTTTCATATCTGGGATACTTCGGCAGAGAAATAGCTGTTAAGAAAGTTTTTGGCAATAACTTCACAATTTCGATGAAAAGAGAATTCATTTCCATTCCAGAGATCATAATCAGAAATCAAATACCACAGGAGATCATATCCAGGGCAAGGTCGGCTATACCTCACAATTTCGGAAACACTCCTGCATCAATGACAGGTTTTTACAGGGAAGGCATCTTGAAAAAAGATAAACTTCAGTCCTATTCTGAAGCAATATTGCAGATATATAAAAGTGCATATTCCGGATCACTGCTTAGTGATCAGATTAAAGTTTACAAAAGCAGGAAGATTGAAAATACCGATCGCCGTGACACACTGACTGTCAGACTTAAAGCCGGCCTAAGCACTTGTCTTGAACTTGACGGGGCAAAAAGCATTTTTGATTTTCTCACCAGTGAAAGTATGCCTGACTACAGTTACAGGATGACAGATATAGTCACTTACGATGATGAGACAGCCTATGCCATTGAGTTTGAACAGCGTGAAGATGTTGATTTGCCACTATATAAAGGAACAATATATATCAATACTGTTGACTACGGTATTCTTTATGCTGAATTTGAACTCAATCAGTCATTAATCCATAAGATAAAAAAATCATTTATTTCAAATTCCACTCGTGGATTTAATACCTGGCCTGTCTCAGTAAAGTATTCGGTAAGTTACAGGAAAGTAAATGACAGATATTTTTTAAGTCATGTCAGGGGCGACCTGATATTCTCTTCAAATCAGAAGAAAAAACTTTTCCATACTCAATTCAAGGTTTTCTTTGAACTGGCTATTACCGCAACAGATTTAAAAAATGTTACACGGTTTGAGAGGGAAGAACTTGCCCCTATTCATTCAATATTCTCAAAAACGATAACAAATTACGACCCTCTTTTCTGGGGAAATCAGGATTTCCTTCGCCCTGAAGATAACCTTCTTCGGGCTCTTAAGAACATGAATGTTAGACTGCAGGAGTTCTCTGAATAATAACCCTAGTATTTATCAATTAACTGGTATAATTCAGTCAGATCCGGTGTAAGAACGATCTCAGTCCTTCTGTTCTTCTGACGTGCATCCTGAGTGTTTCGGTCATCCACAGGCAAATACTCACTTCTTCCTGAGGCAGTTAACCGTTTGGCATTTATCTTCGATCCCTCAAGAAGTACCCTGACAACAGTAGTGGCTCTTTTAACACTTAAATCCCAGTTATCCTTCAGCTGGCCGCTTCCCGGGTTATATGGAACATTATCAGTATGCCCCTCAATTGTAATCTGAATATCGGGATTTTTCTCCAGTACACCTGCCAGTTTTTTTAAAGCATTTCTTCCGTTTGCATCAATATCATAACTAGCAGATTTAAACAACAGTTTCTCATCAAGGGAGACATAAACCTTACCATTCTTCATGGAGACTGTCAGTCCGTTGTTTTCAAATCCTAGAAGAGCTTCTGACACTTTATTCTTCAGATCCCGGACAATTTTTTTCTGTGCATCAAGTATCTTTTCAAGTTCAGCCATTCTTGCGTTCCTCCTTTCCAGTTCAAAGGTAAGCTCATCAAGTGAAGACTTTTTCATATCCAGAGTCTGCCCAAGCTGACGGAGAAGATCCTCCTTCTTCAGAAGGTTTTCCTGTGCTGCCTGTAGTTCTGAAAGCAGTTTTTGCGTCTCCTTGACATTTCCCTTTATCAGATCTTCCTGGGCATTTTGTAACTCACTGTAGTTGGCAGAGATCTTATTATAATCTTCAACTGCTTTGTCGCGGGCACTCTGTGCAGTTGTAATATCCTGTTTCACTGTACCCATCTCCTTTTCAAGAGTGGCAAGCTTTGCCACAAGTTCCCTGTTTTCCATTTCCAGTCCGATGTTATCTGTCTTGAAGGCATCTCTCTCATTCATAAATTGCTTGCTAGTATCCTGCAAACTACTGAACTTCTTTCCTGAGACACATGATATAGAAGTTATTACCAATACGATAGAACCCAGTATAAAAAGAATTGACTTCTTCATGATTTCAAATTAATTTATAATATAACAACCAATCTGCTTAAAAATTGTTACCTGAACTGTGAATTTCGAAACAAAAATAAGAAAATCCCGGGTAAGCTTCAGCAAACACCCGGGAATAATAATTGTTATATTTGCTGGTTGTTTGGTTTAATCATTCCCTAATGGACAAGGAAGAGAACTTACTCTTTAAAATATCAACTCCTGAAGATCTCAGGAAGCTCGATCCGTCAGACCTTATACAGGTTAGTTCGGAACTCCGTCAGTTCATTATAGATGTCGTTTGCAACAACCCCGGACATTTCGGAGCCAGTCTTGGTGTTGTTGAGTTAACTGTAGCCCTTCATTACGTTTTTAATACCCCATACGATAAGATTATCTGGGATGTAGGCCACCAGGCTTACGGGCACAAAATTCTTACCGGAAGGCGGGGAAATTTCTCATCGAACAGAAAATATAAAGGGATAAGCGGTTTCCCAAAAATGGCTGAAAGCGAGTATGACGCATTTGGAACCGGTCATTCATCGACCTCCATATCAGCAGCCCTGGGCATAGCTCAAGCTGCCAGGAATAAAGGAGAAAACAGGCATGTTGTTGCTGTTATCGGCGATGGGGCCATGACAGCAGGTCAGGCTTTCGAAGGGCTCAATAATGCTGGTATCGGTAAGTCAGATATCCTTGTGATACTTAACGATAACAATATGGCAATCGATGCAAACGTAGGTGCTCTGAAGGAATATCTCCTTGATATCACAACAAGTAAAACATATAACAGGTTCAAGGACAGGGTATGGAATATGCTCGGAGTATTCGGAAAATTTGGACCAAATGCACGGACACTTGCTGCCCAGCTTGAAGCAGGATTTAAAAGTACAATCCTCGACAGAAGTAATCTTTTTGAAGGGATGAATTTCAGGTATTTCGGACCGATTGATGGGCATGATTTACTGCACCTGACTAAAGTACTCGAAGATCTTAAGAGGATCCCCGGACCAAAACTTCTTCATTGCCTTACAGTTAAAGGCAAAGGTTTTAAGCAAGCCGAAGAAGACCAGACTACATTCCATTCTCCCGGAAAGTTCGATAAGAGAACCGGAGAGATAATCAATACTTCAAATGGAGATGGCCCACTTACATACCAGGAGGTTTTTGGGAAAACAATTCTTGAGCTTGCAGAGTTGAATGATAAAATAACCGGCATCACTCCTGCCATGCCTACAGGCTGCTCTTTAAACATAATGATGAAGGAGATGCCTCAAAGAACATTTGATGTGGGCATTGCCGAACAGCATGCAGTTACATTTTCTGCCGGGCTTGCCACCCAGGGTATGATACCATATTGCAATATCTATTCATCATTTATCCAGAGGGCATACGACCAGATAATACATGATGTTGCCCTTCAAAATCTTCATGTGGTGTTTTGTGTTGACAGGGGTGGTCTTGTTGGTGCTGATGGAGCGACACACCATGGGTTTTTCGATATGGCATTCATGCGCAGTATCCCCAATATGATCGTCTCTGCTCCCATGGATGAAATTGAACTGAGAAACCTTTTGTACACTGCCCAGCTTGAGAAAAACAGATCTCCATTCTCAATCCGTTATCCACGTGGACATGGCATTTTTACCGACTGGAAAAAGCCATTTCAGGAGATTGAGATAGGAAAAGCACGGCAGATAAGCGAAGGAGTAGAAGTTGCAATCTTAACTATCGGACATCCCGGTAATGTTGTTGCTTCTGTTGTAAAAAAACTTGAAACAGAAAACATATCTGTTGCACACTATGACATGAGGTTTGTAGCTCCTCTTGACAAGAATGTACTTCATTCCGTTTTTAAAAATTTCGCCCATATAATTACAGTTGAAGACGGAATCCTTAAAGGAGGATTCGGAAGTGCAATAATCGAATTCATGGCTGATAACGGATATAGCTCCCAAGTAAGACGACTTGGGATTCCCGATTATTTTGTTGAACATGGAACCCAGGATGAGCTATACAAAGAGTGCGGCTATGATGCAGAGGGAATAGAATTAGCAATAAGGGAGATCCTTGTGAAAACAGATCTTAATAAGCCCGGATGGCGGAATTGGTAGACGCGCTGGTCTCAAACACCAGTGGTAGCAATGCTGTGCCGGTTCGATCCCGGCTCCGGGTACTTTTTCAAACAAACAAAGCCTTGATACACAAAGATATCGAGGCTTTTTTGTTTTATTCGCTGAAACATAGCTGAAACATTTCTTCAGTTAAAAGCTATTGAGCTTTCAAAATGATTTAATGCAAATTGGGGAATTGGGCTGGTTAATTGCAAATACTGAGATAATCAAATTACAATAACCCGGTTGTTAACTTTTCGTTGGTTATGTTTCAATTTCCTCCATCTGCCTGTAAATCAATTAAAACTAACAAATCATTAACAATTATAACTTTAATCGCCATATCATGCAGCTGTCAACCTATACAATTCAATGATGTTCCGGATGATCATTAACAGGCGTGTGCTGATGATAGTATCCCATTTCATGCGTCCGGTTATGAATGGTCCTGTGAGCAGATGTCAATACCAATTTCATTCTTTTATAGGCCTCGTCTTCCGCTCTGGTTCCTATGGTATCCAGATAAGCCATGGCACCTTCGATCTGATCCAGAATGGTTAAGGCGTCAGCGGCCGCCAGCATTTGGGAATCTTTCACTCTGATCATTACCGGGGACGTATGGGCAGCAATAATTTCCGTCTTATCGGGATACTGTCCCCTGACCATCAGGGCTATCCATGAACTTTTGGATACTTTAAAACTCCAGTTACCGTTTCCTTTCCAGTTTGAAACGGAAACGCTCTCTTTAACCTCTCCATTGACAATTAATTCAACCCTGCTCATCGGCATGGTTACACTGGCTGCCTCCCAGGTGATATTAACTGTTCCTCCATTCGAAGACATATCAATCAGGCTGCCTGAAGGTTTTCCTTCCACATAAAACTCAACAAGGGGACCATACGTAACAAAGGTTTGGCCCCGTCTGATGCATTCCTTCCATTCATCGTATGTAAACTCATGATTATCGCGTAATTTAGCATATGTTCTGACTGTACCGACAGCCGTTCCTGCACTCATTTTGTCGGTTCCACCAACCGCGGCAACAAAATATCCGCAATTAAGATAACGGTACCAGTCTGTCAATGAGTAGGGATCTATTCCTCCATAAAGATTACCCCAGGAGGTCATTTCCACGCCATCAATCCCTCCGGATATAATTGCCGCGGCATTTTCAAGCCTTGGATTGGGGAAATGGGGTAAAATCACTATTCCATCTTGTTTTTTGCATTGCATGGCCCATTCAGTCAGAAGTATCTCAACCGGATCGCCCATGGCTGATTCATCAGGTCCGCCGGTGGTCATCGGTGCGATGATATTGCCTTCGTAACCCAGCAGAGAAATATGTCCCATAACATGCTGCCGGTTCTCAGTTCCTACACGTACCAGATATTCTCCATCACCACCAAATATTTTCGATCCGTAGGTGGTTTTGCCATCAAAGTCTCCAACATTAGTCATGAGTTCACCCCATTGACTGGCCAGTAAATTGACTATATTGACACCTTCGGCACTCCCTTCCAACATGGCTGAACCTGGTGATAGAAAATGAACATGCGTATCGGCGGTTACCCAACCTTTTTCTCGCCAATACAGCGCTTTTTCGATTTCAATGGAGATCATTTCGGTTTCCCGGGAAATCTCAATCACTTTCCGGATGGGCCCAATTTCAAAACCTTTAGAAATCTCAATAAATACTTTCCCAAGTGGCAGGTTTATTAATGTTTCCCCTGGTATATAGGTACAGTTATGAGTCCCCTGATTGACAAAATCGACACTATAATCTTCAAACCATTCAGAATTTGGCTGACGATGCCGGTCCACTGGTGCGAGGTATTCTCCGGATTCACCGTGGGCATGAAATTTTACAGGGACCACCTTTCCACTGCCTTTTTCAACCACCCGGATTTTTACCCTCTGATCTGCAGGTTTCATCCACCGTATCAGGCTGATCTTATTTACATTGTTTATCAGATTGGATATTGGAATTGGCTCCTGGTCGAACAGGTGAAACATTGCTTCAGGGTGGGCAGTGTATTCAATAATAATTTCATTTCCCGAATTTCCCGGGATTTTATTGTTGTAGGATTGCGGCCAGTCCTGATCAGGATAAGTTAATCCGGGTACGGCAGAAATTACCTGCCCAAGATCAAGCTTAATGTTTGTCAATAGGCCTCTTCCATCAAGAACAGAATTGAAACCGGATCCTTTCGGAAGTGAAAGGATAGCCTTCTGCCTTGGACTCCAACGTAAAGGGTTGGACCTGACATTCCCGATAGAAATTGCCGAAATAATAAGGGGGGATTTATTGAGTGGTTCAAACCGGAAACCTTTAATCTTTTTCTGCGGATTTGGATTTTCCCATGCCCATAGCCAATTGATCCAGATTCCTCTGTCATCAACTGCTACCCGGGTTTGAGTCTCTCCCCATACATCATTGGTCATTTCTCCATGAAAACCGACTGGCCTGGGCTTATGATGCGCTACCGATTCGATACAATTTTCTCCCCATCCCTGTTGAAACATGCCGATATGATAGCGTTGACGAATGGAAAGACAAACCTCCTTACCATCCTCATAGATTACAAAATAATTGGCAATCTCCTCATTCAGCAGTCCAATTCCCCTGAATGGTTTCTCATAAAAGCCATCAGTACTCCTTTTCAGATCCTGCCGGTCGGCGGTATGCAGGAAAATAATCCAATTTCCCAAACGAGGCGTAATATTTAATTTGAACGGTTCATTTTTAAGATAAATAATTTTTTCATTGATATCAAATGGGATTCCCCAGGCCACCGAATTTCCTGTTGGGGCTGATTTTATAGCTTCAGCCATTTCTTCCGATACAACAGATAAATCGATTTTAGATATATCTAAGTTGCCTGTTATATCCAATGGCTCGAAAAGGGGAGAACCGGGTCCATCATAGAGCTGGGGCAGATCATCCTGAGCTATATCTGATCCTCTGTTTTCAGAAAACCTGCCTTCTTTTTTTTTGCCGACAATATTAGCGAATCCGGATAAGGAAGAAGTTGAAATCAGGGCAGTTGTTGTCAGAGTTTTTAAAAAATTCCGCCGGGAGTTTCCAAGATAAGTCATAATGTATTCTGGTTAAATTGATTACTAAAATTACCTGATCATTTTTTATGGCATCTCTAAAAACTACCTTTTCGATGCCATTGTTTAAAACAAATATATTGTAAGGTGGTCAAGGTCCCTGATTTTTCAACTATGAGCAGAAAAAGGTTATCATTTGAAGTTTTCAAGCAATTCCAATATACAACCCAGGTCTCCGGATGCATCAATATAACTGTAGGCACCTCCATCCCACCCTCCATTCTGAACTGTAGGCATTCCCTGTAATTGGAATTGTTTTTCAACCCCGTCAATGTTCTTTACGGCAAAAGCAATGTGGTGAATCCCTTCACCATTTTTATCCAGGAATTCCTGCCAGGTACTTTTCCCCCCAAGTGGTTGGATCAATTCGATTTGCAGATTGTCCATCGCAAAAAAGGCCAGTTTTGCTTTTGCATCTGAAGGATTTCCTCTGTATTGAGTTGGTCTGGAGAAATGGGATTCAGCAATACTCACTTCAGGAGCCTTCACTCCCAGCACCTCGGCCCAGGCGTTACGGGCTTTGTCAATATCTTTTACCACAACAGCAATCTGTGTAATGGTTTTGGAAGCAATTATTGGTTCTTTTTCGTGGCCATTTTTAGAATGGAAAGAAACTGAAACAAGTCCAATTGTCAATGCAATGATTATCACGATGTTTTTCATGGTCTTCAGATTTTTATGAGATGGTTTATATACAAATGCTTTTCTCACAGGTGAAAATACAAATTTTTCTTTATCCCAAACATAATAATCCCAATATATGTACCTTGAAATAACTTAGTCTTTTAATTCAGATTCCAGAACCTTAGTAAACAGGTTATCAAAAGCATGGTATAACTTATCGCAAATCTCATTCTGGTTTGAAAACATAACACAAATATTATCTGAAGAATGATTTTCTTTCTCCCCTCCAGAAATGATAATTTCATTATAAACACAACCATTATCTTTTGTTAAATCTTCAGGTTTACAGTACCAACAAATGGAATTAGAAGTTTCCTTGCAAAAATCTTTTTGAAAAAAATGATCTAAATCTGAGATTTTAGATTTGAGAATTGATTTAAAAGAACCCTTAGATTCCATTACAACAACCAGTTCATTATTTGAGGTAATATCTACTGAATAATAAAAAGTTATTTCAAGAAAATTATCAATATATGGATTTGCTTTGAGAAGTGTATTAATATAGTTTAGTGTTTCTTGTATAGTTAAACTTTCTGATTTAATAGCCGATTGACTAAATGCAAACGCTAAAATAAAAACCAAAATAATATTTTTCTTCATCCGTACAAAATTATTTTTAATGTGTCGGATGGAGCTCGCATGTTGTTTTTGTTCATGTAAGTTTAACTTCGTTGAGCTCGCAAGCTCGGTTGCGTTTTTAGCTAAACGTGCTCGGTTCATATCAGGTTATTATAAAAAGAATCTTTTTAGTGCCGACTTAAATATTAAGTAAATTAAATCCATAAAAACAACAGAAATATCTTTACCTAAAATAAAAAAGGTTTCTTTTCTTTGGCCGAAGAATAAATGGCCAAAATAATTTCCACTGCCTTTCGGGCTTCAGGGCCATCAATTTCGAATGACCGGCCGGCTTCCACCGACTCAATAAATGCCGCAATATTTTTTGCATGCGGTTCAAATGGAATAGCTGCCGGATCTGAAACACCTCCACCTCCTTCAATCTGGTTAAACTTATTAATTATTTCTACATCGTTTTCTGTTTGATCTGCAAACTGCCATACCTTAAAACTGTTTTCAACCTGGATCACTGTTCCTTTTGTTCCGGTAATCTCCAGACGACGAAACTGACCTGGGAAAGAAGCTGTGGAACCATAAATCATACCTAAAGCATTATTCTTAAATTGCAGGATGGCAATCGCAGTATCCTCAACTTCTATCGAATGCGTTAGAGTAGCAGTGTACGCCTGCAGAGAATCAACAGGCCCCATGAGATACTGAAGTATATCAATCATATGTATTGCCTGGTTCATCAAAGCGCCACCGCCATCGAGTTTCAAAGTTCCGTGCCAGCTATCCTTGTAATAACCTTCACTTCTCCACCAGGGCACATGGACCGAAGCGTAGGTGATGGTTCCGAAGCGTCCGTTTTCAATGGCCGTTTTCAAATATTTTAGTGTATCATTAAAACGATAGTTAAAAATTCCTCCCAGTTTTGTGCCGGTTTTTGTATGAGACTCTATCATTCTGTCAATACGTTCCAGTGAGATTTCCAGAGGTTTCTCGCATATCACATGCTTCCCGTGTCGGGCAGCTGCAATTGTTGGTTCCATATGTGCTCCGCTTGGTGTTGCAATTGTAACAATCTCAATTTCACCGGAACAGAGCATTTCTTCATAATTTGAAAATGTTTTGCATTTATTTTTTTCAGCTAAAATTCTGACTTTATTAAGGTTGGAGCCACAAATACCTATAAGTCTGGCATTTTTTATACTTTGTATGGCCTTTGCATGAAAATCAGCGATCAGGCCGGCACCAATAATTCCAAAATTCCAATTCTTCATAGAATAGCTTTAAAATACCCAGATCTGAGGCTAACTTAATATTAAAAAATGCTGACAGATTGAATGATTATGGAAATACACAGGTCAATTATATTACTTTGCAGTACCAGGCTGAATCCCGTAAATCCGGGCAATTGTAAGGCCATAACACTTAGCCCTTGTCTCCTGAGAAACATTACAGGCATCAAGTGCCTTATTGAACCGTCTGATGTTCTCCTCCAGGGCTTCGGGGCCCTCATCGGTGGCGAAGAGGATCTTTTCCCAGGCAGGCAAGGCATCCTTAGGCATATGTGGCTTTCCGAGGGCATCTGTCCACCATAACCATTGAGCCCAGTAACCAGGGTCATTTTCTTTTTTGATCAGAGACGAACCGCACAGGTCGAAATAAAGGTTCTTATTCCGACGGGTCGCTTCTCCGGCTTCTTCATACCAGGGGTTCCCGAAATGGGCGGCATGAATGACCAGTTTGGGATGCATTGCGGCTATATCGGCCAGAAAAGAGGGGCGAAGATGAGCCATCATTCCGTTACTCAGAGTGCCTGTATGTGGTGCAACAGGCATACCAAGTTTCTCAGCAAGTGTCCAGATGGTATCATATTTTGGATCGTTGTAATCCCAACTGCCTGTTGCAAACAATTCACCCAGTCCCTTGAAGCCCATAGCGTAAACTTTTTGTATATCCTCGACTACAGTCGGGCTGTCAATAATTATCTCAGCATAAGGAATTACCCTGTCAGGATGGGCTTTGGCAAATGCTATTCCACGGTCAATATCGCTCATCGGGATCAGGAGACAGGCCATAGCGTTATGACGGGTATAAATTTCCAGAAAGGATTTTTCCCATGCATCGGTTGCTTCATAATGCATGTGAGAATCGATAATAAACGGAGGTGTTGAATAGTTTCGTTTCAAACCAGCTTGGGTACATCCAAAGGCAAGGATGATTGCAAAAGCCGGCAAAAGTAAAAGTTTTGTTTTCATAATATTCTCTCACTTTATACTATTTCAGGAACTTCATAAGGTTTGCGATACTGCCGTGTCAACATTGTGTCAGCTTCAGGATCGTTGACAAACTTTTCGGTATCACCTTTAAACTTTAACCCCCGTCCCAGACGATAGGAAATATTGGCCATGTGAGGAAGTGCACATGAATAATGACCTTCAATGATATCACAGTTAAGGGTCTCGTCTTTGCCCGAACGGATAGCATCAACAAAATTGGAGAAATGATCTCCACCACCACTCCCGGTTAGAGTATCTTGATTTTTTGAAGTCGCTTCTTCTTTTGAACCTGCAAAGGGCTCTTTCTCCCGTTTACGGAAAGCTTTCCATGGCGTGGCTGATTCGTCTTTAAGTTCGAGGTATCCCTCAGTGCCATAAAATATGTTCCCAATTAATACATCGACGCTTGACTCAGCGTTAGTATATCGGCCTCTGGTTTCAAACTCAAGCATTTTACCATCACTGTATTTAAATGAGCATGAAAGCGTATTTGGAGTTTCCTGTGCACATTCTTTAGGGTTAATTCCATAGATACCACCGGCAGCATGTACAGAAACGGGGTGTTCATTTTTATTGAGCCCCCAGCGGGCAACATCGAATTGATGTGGCCCCTGGTTTCCGGTATCCCCATTCCCTGTATCCCAGAACCAGTGCCAGTTGTAATGAGCACGCTTCTCGTTATACTGACGCCAGGGAGCTGGTCCTAACCAAAGGTCGTAATGAAGTGTGGAAGGAGGGGTGCTGTCTATAGCTATACCAAATGAATTACGTGGTTTATAACAAAGACCGCGGGCCATATAGACTTCACCAATACCTCCTTCATGAAGGAATTTCATTGCTTCCAGCAAATTATTAACAGAACGGTTTTGAAATCCAACCTGCACCCTTACATTGTACTTGCGGGATGCCTCAATCATTTTCCGTCCCTCAAAAATATTATGATCACATGGTTTTTCAACATAAACATGTTTACCTGCCTGACAAGCCCAGATGGTTCCCAGGGCATGCCAGTGGTTTGGGGTAGCAAATGACACTGCATGAATATCGGGATTGTCAAAAACTTTACGCATATCCCAATCGGTTGTAGGTTTGACACCGGTTTTATCAATTACAGTTTTCGATCTTTCGGCGAAAAACTTTTCATCAGCATCGCAGAGGGTTATCAAGTGTACATTATGGGTGTCTTTCAGAGAACACCAGCTTTCTATATGTTCACCCCCTCGTCCACCGATACCAATAACTGCGATGTTGATACGTTCATTAGCACCGATAATTGAAGCATAAGATTTAGAATTGAACCCTATGCCGCCTATGGCTATTCCGGCAGTTCCTAATACGCTTTTCTTAATAAAATCTCTTCTCTTTGTCATATTTATCGTCTTTTTGAAATATTCATTAAATGCTAAACTTCATAAAGTATTTTTGGAGACTTGAGTTGAATATATTAACCGATCACCGCATGATAAACGATCTCTTCTTTCGTTCGGTCCCAGTAAAGCTTCTTACCTTCACGGTAAGCCTGTGTAGCCATTATGCTGGCTACCGAATGCCAGAATCCTGTATGAATATTTCCATTGGGAACGCTATTCCTGTTCCTCATGCAATCAATCCAGTTGTCGAGATGGTACCTGTTGTTATCGCTCACATTAACAGGCCCAAGTTTCATACCATATTCTTCAGTAGTTACAATTTCAGCTTTCCCGCTTTTTATTGTCTCTTTCATACCTTCATAAAAATCAAAGCCTCCCGGAAGATACTGGTGTTCGGGAATAAAAAACCAGCGTGAACTGCCTTCGCCTCCATGAGCAAATAATGTTCCTTCCTTTCCACGAATACAGGTGTAATCACCAAACAGACTTGCGTAGTTAGAAGCGTAAGAATATAACAATTTTGCATCGTCATACGTTGCAAGCGCCTGGAATGTGTCGGGATTCTGCCGGATATCAGGCCAGCCAAAAATTCCTCCGTTTGCTACCATAGAATCAGGAATAGCTGTGTCGGTATAAAAATGGACCAATCCGGCGCCATGACTCATCCATTGTGAGGTAATTCCCCCGGAGTAATCGCGGAATATCCTGAATTCAAAATATTTCCACGGATCAAACGGAACATATGGCTTACCTAAAAGCCACCTGTTCCAGTCAGTATCTTCTTCCCGGATTGCAGCCACATCGGGATCATTTGGAACATGCCAGCGGGGATTATTATCATTCCAGACCTGTTCTATTTTTGTAATCTGACCCAATTTCCCGGAACGAACGATATTGCGTACCTTTATCTGTATAGGGTCGCTCACCCATTGCGAACCAAGCTGTACAACCTGTGAGGATGCAAGAACAGCACTTCTTGCCAGTTTAGCTTCCTCAACGTCAATGGCCATAGGTTTTTCGCAATAACAATCTTTACCTGCTTTGACTACTTCTGCTAAAAGTTTTGCATGTTGGAAATCTCCCGTACCGATCATTACTGCATCGAGTTCCGGCATCTGCAGCATCTCTTCGGAATATTTAAATTGTTTTACATCTGAACCGAACAGTTTTTTACAATTTGCTGCAGCTTTTTCTCTATTGAGTTTCCAGATATCGCAGACGGCAACCACTCCAATATTTTTATCCTTTCCCGATGTTTTTACCATGGTTTGATGATCACTGCTGCGAGCTCCACAGCCAAGAAATCCTATATTGATCCGATCATTTGCACCAATAATTCTCTTGTAGGATGCCGCACTCATAGAAGTACCATTTGATAAAACAGCAACTCCGGCTAAACCGGCTACTGTGTTACCAATAAATTTCCTGCGTGATAATTCATTTTTTGCCATATCAATAACTGTTTATAAGATTCTATTTGTTTTACTGAATATGAAGCTATGGTTATTTAATTATATAGTTCAGATTATCATCCATGGGAGTCATCTTAGGCATAAGAAGGTGAACAAATCCCAATATACAGATATATGAGAAACCTGCTATTATGAAGGCCCAGAAATAACCAGAGTTATCAGCAGTATCCAAAACTGCACCAAGAGAAATATCTGCAACTATTGCGAATGCAACTCCTACCATTTTCCCAATTCCAATGACTGAGGCAGTGGCCTTTTTCGGGAATACATCAGGAACAAGTGTATAGCTATTAATTGACCATGACTGATGTCCTGCAGCTCCAAGCCCAATTAAAAAGACAGCAAGCCATTTGCTTTCAATGACTGGGACCATCGCTACCGGTAAAATAATAATTGCATTAACCAGCAGGGTTATTTTTCTGGCTTTATTGATAGACCATCCTTTTTTCATTAATGCCCCGGAGGCTAATCCACCGAGAAGGCTTCCCGCATCAGCCATAATAAAAATGATCAGGAAAGGAGGTCCGATGTTTTTAATGTCCACACCAAATTGTTCGGCAAGGAATTTTGCACCCCAGAAAAGATAAAACCACCATACACCATCAGTTATAGTAGTTAAAGCAAAAGCCCATGTCTCCCTCTTAGGTAAGAGTTTCAGCCAGGGAATTTTCTCAGTTGTCTCTTCATCAGAATCGCTGTTAATATAAGCTAACTCCTCCTTAGATAATTTAGGATGGCTCTCAGGTTTACTATAGGTTCTTAACCATAAATAAACCCATAGAGCGCTGAGAACTCCTGTAAAAAGAAAAGGTATCTGCCAGTTGTCTCCATCAACAGAAACAATAGCTCCCACAATGAAAGGGGCCAAAATTGCCCCGACGCTGGTTGATGCATCAAAAATGCCTGTAGCAAATGCCCGGTCCTTTTTCGGGAACCACTCAGCTACAGTTTTAATGGCAGCCGGAAAATTACCCGATTCGCCAATTCCCAGTCCAAAACGCGCGGCAATAAACCCAATTAAACTAAAGGCAGGTCTGATTGCAGCATGCAACATACCGAATATGCTCCATACCGCAATTGAAACAGTATATCCTATCTTAGTTCCAAATCTGTCAATGATGCCACCCATGAACAGTAAGCCTATTCCATAGGCAATTTTAAAAGAAACCATTATAGCTGCATAGTCTTTGTTTGTCCAGTTGAAAAGTGTCTGAAGCGTAGGTGCCATAACACCAACTATACTACGGTCAAAATAGTTGATCGTGGTAGCCATAAAGACCAATGCCAGGATTCTATAACGAAAGTTTCCGATTTTTTTCTTTACTTCATTCATATCGTTTTTTTATAGTCCTCATCCGATTAATTTCCGTTCGTTTGATAGTGCATTATTTTGATTTCCGTGGATGCTGATTCTTTATAAAAACAAACACTCACCCAACTGATGCATAACAAATGTAATAATACCATTGAATTTTGGGCAGGAAAAGCCGATAAATATTCTGCAAGAGAACGAATAACGAGTTACGCTGAATTGGCTGTAGTTTCAATATATATTCACGTACCGACAATCTGTATATTGTTAGGATTCAAAGCTTTATTATAATCTGAAGTATTACAGATTACTCACCATCAGCATTATGATGATTAAAAGATGATTCAATGTTTTCATCCGCACAAAATTATTTTTAATGGGTCTGATGGAGCTCGCATGTTGTTTTTGTTCATGCAAGTTTAACTTCGTTGAGCTCGCAAGCTCGGTTGTGCTTTTAGCTAAACATGCTCGTTTCATATTTTGTGATGTCCTTTTAAGGCTAAAAGTATCTACTTAATATTTTTTAGTCCTAGCAACCTGATCTAATGTTTCTTGGTGAGTGTCCAGAGACGGAATCTGAGTGGTTGCTGCCTGTTGGTACCTGATCATTACCCGATATTGAAGGAGTAATCAGCAACTAAAGATTAAATCGCTATATTAGTGCTGCTAAATTATAGAATGGATCATTCTAAAAATTATTAAAATGTTAAAAATAAGTCAGTTATTCATTTACCCGGTCAAATCCTTAAGGGGAATATCCGTTTCTTCCTCTATGGTTACTGATCACGGTTTGCAATACGATAGACGTTGGATGCTTGTGGATGAAAAGAATTGGTTTTTATGCCTGACAATAGTATGCGACCGGTAGATACTACCTCAGGTTATACACCAAAGGGTAAATATACTTCATTTGCCGATGCCTATCCATTTTTGATGGTGGGCGAAGCTTCCATGGATGATTTGAACAGCCGTATGCAAATTCCCCTGACAATCGAAAGGTTCAGACCTAATATTGTATTTTCAGGTGGTTATCCTTATAAGGAAGATAGTATTGAAGATTTTACAATCAGCCAAATCAATTTTACCGGACTTGAAAATTGTGCCCGTTGTATCGTCCCAAATATAGATCCGGAAAAAGGAGTACTAAATTCAGATAAAGAGCCACTTAAAACCCTGTCCATATATCGAATGAGAAACAAAAAAATCGAGTTTGGCCGAAATGTTGTTCATCAGGGCACAGGGATAATTAAGGTTGGTGATGAAATTCATTTGGTTAAAAATAACCAGTAAATTATTTTAAAATAATCTATTTATTATCTGATCATCCTCCAATTGAATATTCGCTAAACTTTATCCGGAACGACATAAGGGTTGCGGTATTCCTTTCTTGTCAGCATTGCGTCTGCTTCAGGATCGTTTACAAACTTTTCGGCAGCACCATTAAAAAGTAATTCTCTATCAAGACGATACGAGATATTGGCCAGGTGAGGAAGGTCAGAAGATAAGACACCTTCATTGATGTCACAGTGCAGATTCTCGTTTTTACCAGAACGTATTGCATCAAGAAAATTGGTATAATGATTATCTTTCTGATTCATTTCACCCTCTTTTGAACTTGCAAAAGGTTCCTTCTCCCTTTTGCGGAAAGCTTTCCAGGTATCATTATATATTTCGAGGTATCCTTCAGTACCATAGAACAGGTTTCCAACTTCGTTCCCCTTACTACCTTCCTGATTAGTATACCGGCCCCGCGTTTCAAACTCAAGCATCGTCCCATCCTTGTATTTAAATGTACATGTTTGAATATTTGGAGTTTCCTGAGAAGTTATATCATTTCCATAAGTCTCAACTCCTCCATATACCATTACTCCCGGAGTCTTTTTATCCGGAGAACTCTCTTCCTTCTTTAATCCATATAAACCTCCTGTAGAATATACTGAAACCGGGTGTTCATTTTTATTAAGACCCCACCGGGCAATATCGAGTTGATGAGGTCCTGTATTTCCGGTATCTCCATTACCTGTATCCCAATACCAGTGCCAGCAGTAATGACTCCTTTTCTCGTTATATGGCCTCCATGGGGCAGGACCTAACCAACGGTCGTAATGAAAATTAGCCGGTGGGGTACTGTCTTTTGCCATACCATATGAATCGCGTGCTTTGTAGCAAAGGCCGCGTGCCATATAAACATCGCCGATACCCCCGTCATGCAGAAATTTAATCGCTTCAATAACATTGATGGAAGAACGGTTATTTAATCCAACCTGGACTCTTAAATTATATTTACGGGCTGCCTCAACCATTTTCCGCCCTTCCAAAATATTGTAAGATGCCGGTTTTTCAACATAAACATGTTTACCTGCCTGACAAGCCCAGATGGTTGCCAGAGCATGCCAGTGATTCGGAGTGACAATTGACACAGCATCTATCTCTTTATCCTCTAATACTTTATGCAGATCCCATTCTGTTAAGGGTTTTACACCAGTCTTCCCGATCACCATTTTTGAACGTGACTCAAAAAGCTGCTCATCAGTATCGCAAAGGGTTTTTAATTGCACATTATGGCTTTCCTTAAGGTTACACCAGCTTTCGATATGGAAACTACCCTGGTTACGGATACCGATAACTGCCAGATTGATACGTTCATTAGCTCCGATTATTGAAGAATATGATTTAGAACTGAATCCTATGCCGCCTATAGCTATTCCGGCTGTTCCAAGTACACTTTTCTTAATAAAATCACGTCTTTTTGTCATTTTGATAGTCTTTTTTAAATAACCTATTTAATATTTCTTAGCAAAATCCTCTGCATAAGCGTTAATTTCAGTATCAGTTAAATCTGCACCGGAATTAACAATTACCCGGTATCTGAATGTTGTTGACTTACCAGCAGGGATGGAGAAATTCAGTTCTTCTTTCCCCTGTGTGAAATCTTTTGCTCCCAGAGGGTTGGCTGAGAACAGTCCATATCCTCTTGCATGCCAGTATGTAGGATAGCTTTGATTTTTAGGATGATCACAAATAACAAGGGATATTTTTTCATCACCAATACTCCCATACAGATTCATCCATTTTGCACGTGTGCTCCAGACTGCTTCGCCTGTAATTCCTTCACTGCTCCTGTAGTTCCCTGTAATATCTTCACTTGATAATGCTTTTACTGTTGTTGTGCCTCCCTTTGCTTCTTTCAGGATGATATCATCTTTCGAAGGTAATTGGAGTTGACGGGTGACACGAATACCAAACATTCCTTCTTTGGTATCTTTAAAAGCTACTGTGTTACCGGTGGCAGTCAAAGTTGTAATACGGTCAATAATACGTTCCGATCCTTTGGCGATGAAGTGATATTCTGTTCTTTCTGAAAGAAGTTCTTTCCCTGTTGAATCGATCCAGCTTTCGTTAGTGATCATTGATCCTTCTCCGTTTCCTCCTGATAACTTCTCAATATTAAGATGTTTTATTTCTCCACTTTTTGGCCCCCATTTCCCTTCTGAACCATTACCCCAGAAATCAAGACCGTTTACATTTCCATAGTTTAACCAGATGCCGACCTGGTGACGGTGGTCAGTACTTTCTCCAGTTCTGGGTTTAAGTGGATATCCCCTTGTGATCTCAGTGCCTGCTGAAGTGTAAACGGGATAAAGTATTGGCTTATATACACTGTCGGGCCAACAATATGAGGTAAAAAGTTTCCCGTCAATCATAACATCAACCTGTTTATCAACTTCTTTGTTAACGAAGGCAATATTTAAACCCTGTGTGTTCTGAAATTGTTTTGTGGATTTTGTACCACATGAAACGGAGAAAATAACTACTAAAAGAATAATTCTTATTGACTTGGATCTCATAATTCAAGAATTTGTAAGTTAATGATAATATGATAATGAGGTAGTTGATTTATAATCAGGATTTACATTTTTGGGCAATTAATTTTTATTTTTGAGCATAGGAAATAACTTCAATAATTCTTCATGGACTGGTTGTCTGCCGAACTTACTGATCTGGAAAGCTTCGGCATTCATAATCTTTAAAGCATGAGGTTCATCATACCATTTGTTAAGGCAGTTCCTCACGGCATCACTTGGAGGAGTGCACCATCTTTTGAGAAATATAAGACGTTCCTCATTACTTTTTGGTACTTTTTCCAGGGTTCCCTCTAACCAGGGAAGCCATTCAAAGAACTGTGATTCGTGAGCAGATGCGGCATATATTTTCTGAGACAATTCGTTGTCAATGTCAATAGCTATATCCGGTTCTGTAGAATTTGGATAGAAGAAAACGGGATTTTTCTTAAGAGGCGGAGTGTCGGGAGCAACATTTGGAACAATGACCATAAATGAGGCATCCTGGACAAGAATACTTGTGTAACGGTGGTCGGGATGGTAATCATCCAAAGGGTGAGTTATAACAATGTCGGCATTCCAGTTTCGTATTTCCCTGATTACTTTCAATCTGTTTTCAAGGGTGGGCATTAATTCACCATCATGGTTATCAAGAACAGTATATTCAACACCGAAGCGACGACCGGCTTCCTGTGCTTCTGCCATACGTCTTTTTGCAAGGGCTCCGCCACCCATCGATTGATGACCTGCATCACCATTGGTCATAGAAACAAATTTAACCTTGTAACCCATCTTGACGAATTTAATAGCTGTGCCACCGGCATCGAGGTCACAGTCATCGGGATGGGCTCCAAAAACAATAACCCGAATTGGATTATCCTGAGCCCGCGAACTAAAAATGCAAACCAAAGCAAAGAGTAAAAGGAGAAATTGTTTTTTCATCTGTATTATTTTTTGTTTAAGGTCTTATGGAATCATACATTATAAAATTATATCAAGTACAAAATGAAGAACACCACTTTCAAATTTCTTCTAATACGGAGTTTAATCAGTCAGATAAACGTGGTCAAACAAATGTATCTATTTAGTTAAGAACTTCAAAATCTTTTTATTGAATTGAAAGAATAGTTGAATGATTTTTATGTCTATTTAAGGTTCATTGCTTATTATATGAAAAAATAATTTTCGCATAATATTACTATATTGTCCGATAAACTTAAGCAACTTACCTTTGATGAAAAAGAGACCAATTATACTTTTTGCCATCTTACTGTTGTCGGGCAATTTCATCTCCGGACAAAAGATGGAGAAAGAAAAAATGAAAAAAGGTTGGTCGTTTGGGTTCTTTCCTGTTATTGGGTACGACTCAAATACGGGTGTAAAATATGGTGGAGTTTTAAAGTTATTCGATTACGGGGACGGGAGTTTCTATCCAAGATATGATCAAAGCTTTCATTTTGAATGGTCGCGGACAACAAAAGGCTCAGGAATAAATCAACTGACTTACGACACACGAACGCTTATACCCGGTATTCGTATGCTGGCAGAAGCGAGCTACCTTACAGAGAAAGTTCTTGACTTTTACGGATTCAATGGCTATAATGCTTACTATAACCCGGACTTTACTAATTTAAATGATCCTTTATACCTCTCTTCAGTATTTTACCGCATGGACCGTGCGATGATCAAAACTAAAGTTGAATTTATCGGAAAACTGAAAGGCGATAATCTGAAATGGTTTGGTGGTTTTGAGTACTTTAATAACAAGCTTGATACAGTTGATATCAATAACCTTAACAAAGGCAAAGATCAGGCTGATTTTCTGCCTTCGATAGGAGGAGGTCTTTACGGGAATTTTGTGAAATGGGGTCTGATACCTCAGGATCAGATTCATGGTGGGCAAACTGGCGTTTTCAAAATCGGAGCAAAGTATGATACCCGCGATAATGAGTCAAATCCAATGACCGGTTTATGGACCGAAATGCAATTACTTTTGGTCCCGGGTTTTCTGAATGACGGTTATGGTTACACGCGCTTCGCTTTCACTCACAGACAATATATCACTCTTGTGCCAAAAAAGATTAACCTGGTTTACAGGATCTCTTATCAGGCCAAACTGTGGGGCGAAATGCCATTCTATATGCTCCCTTTAGTTTTTAACTCAGCTCCGCAACTCACTCTTAGCGGATTGGGAGGAGCAAGGACAATAAGAGGGATTTTGAGAAACAGGGTAGTGGGAGAAGATTTCGTTTATGGCAATGCTGAAATCAGGGTGAAAGTGATCAGGGCTATCATCCTGAATCAGAACTTCTATGTTGCACTGTCCGGATTTGCTGATGCAGGGATGGTAACAGGAAAATACAAGCTTCCTGAAACAACAGATCCGGAGGGAATTGCATGGCTCGCAAATGGGGAAAAAGAAAAACTGCACATCAGCTATGGTGGCGGTGTCCACTTTGCAATCAATGATAATTTTGTGATAGCGATGGATTATGGATGGGCTGCCGATCCAGGGGATGGAAGCAGAGGAACGTACATAGGTTTGAATTTCCTGTTTTAAGAATTTGAAATGTTTTTTTTATAAATCTTTAAGCATCCAGATATTACAACCGAAATGGCCTGATTTACCCATCGGTCCGGTAATAAATTTAAATCCTGTTTTTTCGTACAAACTGATTGCTTTACCAAGTTCCGGCATGGATTCCAGGTATAACTGTTTATAACCAAACCCTTTTGCTGATTCAAAACTTTTTTCCATTAACATCCTGCCAATACCTTTGCCTCTATGAGCATAAGTCAGATATAACTTTACAAGTTCGGCACAGCCCCTGGGTAAGTCAGCAGTTGCATAAATACCGCACCCTCCGATTATTTTACCATCCTCTTCTACAATCCAATAGATGGAGCCAGGTTTCTGAAACAATGTATAAAGATCATATGTAGTCGGGTCGAAATAAACAGTTCCCGGCCTGTCTATTTTAAACTCCCTGAAAACTGTCCGGATAAGTTCCGCTATTTCTCTGTTATCCGCCTCTTCAATAGTTCTGAAAGTAATATTCAAATTATTCATTATGAGATGCTTTTACAGTCTAAAAGTATAGGTGTATTTTAATAATACAGACCTTGCGCTATAGACCGGGAGATTTGGAATTTCCCTGGTTAAGTGGGTGTTGCGGCCTTCATTAATGACCAGGTAAAAGTCATTTCCCTCTTTAGGATTATACCTTAGCCGGAGATTAGCCATTATACCATTCACTGCAGTGTTGTACTGGATATAAGTATTGATTGATAGACGGGTATCACGCATATACATAGCCTTAATACCAATAATATGGTTTGTGAGCTCCTGGTCTCTTGTCCTGAACTTTAGCCTGTCAAAATTATAGGTGACCCCTAACTCCACATGCCTGGAAATATTCCATGTCGGTTGTATATTTATTGAAATACGCGTTCCATCAAAATATTGACCTGCCTCAGTCATTAACATGATGAAAAAAGGTTTCGTCATGGGAGTTGCAACAGTACTCATAAAATTTACGAACTTATATTCTGACGGGCCTATAAATACATCATCCTCTACAATTTCTAAACTATCTTTCAGATTCTCGATATTATAGCCCAGATTCAGGCTCCATTGCCACTGACTTTTAGTCTGGAACAACCAGCCGACATTATTGGTTAATGACATAAGGGATCCATCATCTACATAGGTCATATACATGAACCTGATTTCGGGAGAATGGCTGTATAATGCTGCGCTTTCTCCAGGCAACCAGCCATACTTTATACCTCCTCTTATTACACTATAATCATCTATCATTTCAAATCCTATACCAGGGTTATAGTGAAGACCGGACCTGGAGTATCCCAGGTTATATCCAAGGCCCTTACTTGAACGTCTTTCCCATATTGCCAAAATTCTGGTTGGTTCGACTACTGAGGTATTTTTAATACTATCCTCGAAAGTCTGGCTCCATTTAACATCAAGATAGTCATCCCCGAAAAGCCTGAAAATTCCATCGAGACCATAAGCAAGGTTATATGACCCGTCAACTCCCAGACGGCTGGTCATCATCGCTCCTACATAAGTGTTCTCATTAAGAATCTGACGACGAAATCTGATCGCGCCGAAATTTTCCGATGGAAGTATCTCTTCAGCCACTCCGTTTGAGTCTTTTTTCCATAGTGATGCTGTTTGCATATCCAGTAAACCCATATCCCATTTACCTAATCTGCCGGTTATCCGGGCACCTCCATAGATACGGACCGGGTCACCATCATCACTAAGCCCTATCCGGCGGCTATAGAAGAGGTTACTATATCCGCCCAAAGCAAAATCGAAGACACTTGCCCGTTCAAGAAAGAACATTCGTTTCTCAGGAAAATAAAGGGAAAAGCGTGTAAGGTTGATCTGCTGGTCATCTGCCTCAACCTGGGCAAAATCAGTATTTACAGTTACATCCATGATCATGTTGTTGGAGATACCGTATTTAACATCCAGCCCTGCTTCCAGAACAGGTTTGTTCGACTTCGCATAGGCAGTTCCCTGACTATTCAGCTCATATATGCTCCCATACCCGGCCAGCATATAAGGGGCAATATAAATTGGCTTGGCTGGCTTTACTCCACGAAGAACAACTTCCTGCGCTTGTGATGGTTTAAAAGCAGAGACCTGACCCCAGTTGGGAGGAATAGCCGGAAACAGATCTGTTTCGTTTTTTGCCGGGATCCACCTCTGAATAATCAAACCCATCCTTACCTCTTCGTTAAGTTCCTGAAAACGAAGGCTGGAGAAGGGGATCCTCATCTCCATCGACCATCCGCTCTGATCGATTTTTGTACGAACATCCCAGAAGGTGTTCCAACTGATATTCATTGGCATCTGATCTGGCATGGAAACAACTGCATCTTTCTGAATAGTAGCATCCCACCTTAGAGCATCTGGTGAAGTAAAAAACGCCAGGGCATTCTCCTTATCATTATATGTATCCAGAACAACCCCAAACCAGTCACCTCCCAATCCCATATAATCTCGCTTAAGGCTGGCCGATCGTATCATGCCAGGATCCTGGTAAAAAAGTCTTGCGGCAACATAAAGATATTTATCATCATAGGCAATCCTTGTATCAGTGTTTTCGGTAGGATCATTACCGAAAACAGGTGAATGCATTATCATTTTTATCGGGTTAATTGTATTCCAAGCCACCTCTTCAGGAACACCATCAAAGTTAACAGGAAGGACAAGCCTTTCAATGATCATGGCGTTTTTCAGGGGCGAAGATGGATCGGATTGACCAAATGCAAATGTTAACGGCAAAACCAGAATTAAAAGGAAAAACAAAATTTTATTGTTGACTTTATACTGCATCAGAACTGAATATTATTGAATTTACAAAGAAAACCAATAATTCAACTTAATAAGAAATATATTATTTGGGAAAATACTCCGGAGCTCCTGGTATGAATTGCCGATGGATGCTTCTGCGGATTCGGATCTCCCTGTTCGTTCGCTTGACCAGACAAGATAGATGAAAGATCCCAGGCGGTATTCCCATTTAGCTACAAAGTTGGAGCGGAATTGGTGAAAATTGAAATCAGGATTGTCAATTGAATAATCCGGAACAAAGTCATTATTTTCATCCAATAAGTACTTCCCGTCTGAAAGGACCGGATCTATATATAGAGCAAACCTCTCTTCATAAGCTTCTGCCTCAGGATCTGTAATACGTTTAAATTCTGAAAAGCTGCCACGGGACACAAAAGGACTTCCATAATATTGAATTGAAAATTCGGGAGTCAGGTTCAAATCCACTCTGAATGTAAGCCCGAGTGTTTTCTGATCGATTGTTCCAAGAATGTATCGTTTTTCAGATAAATAATCCCTGACAGCAACATATTGAAGTCTGTCATGGTTATCCTGATAGGTGGCAGTTATTCCGATTTTTAGTGCGCTGAAAGGGCGAATGGTGATGTCGGGATCAATCTGATAACTTCCTGCAGAATTATTACTGGTATATTCATACCTGTAGGCTACTCCGGCTATGATTTTTTTTGACGAATCAGTTTTAAGATAACCAAATGACATAATGTTGGATGGCATAATCATGTTATATCCACCACGTAATATCTTTGTGTCTGTAGTTTTCGAATGATAAATGAGATTTGCTCCTAAACTCCATTGGTTTTTGAATCCTGAAGTAAATGAAAGATGCCCCCCTGATCCAAGGTAGGTACCATTAAAGTTCCACGAGTTGAACTGCTCAAGGGTAACATTATAATTTCTAAATATTGAAACCGGCTGATTAATAAAGTAAGATATTTCATTTTCCTGATTAATCTCATCTGCTGTTATCATATATCCCAGATCATTCAACTCCAAACCGGGAGAAAGCCAGGTGGCCCCTGTTGAATATCGCCAGAATCCCCTGGACCCTTTTCCGATCCTTAACTTGCCTCCATAACCTCTCAAACTTGTACTTGTTGTATCATAGCCCAGATAGTTGGCACCTGGCCGCTGATAATACCGGGCAGATGATTCCTGCAATGAAGTTATTGCCTCCGTAGTGCCATTTACATAACTGCCTATCAACCTGGCATCAATAAAAAACTCCTTATCTTTCCAATGATGTAAAAGATCGAGACCTCCGGTGTATGCATCGCTGCTAAGGAACTCAAGGTTTTTATCTTCGATGAAACGATTTACAGATGTCAGCATCCCCCCTACCACGGTATTACCTGCATTGTATCCTTTTTGAACACGTGCTACCATGTAATTGGTAAGTGGTTCAACTTTCATGCTGCTCCTGTTACCATCCTTATCACTGAGCCTGGCATATTCATTTGATGTCACACTTTGTATCAGCCCGACTGAAAGCCCTTTTGATGTTGTTCCGCTGAACTTGATGGCACTCAGAATGGATGTCTTATCAGGCGACTTTACAAAAAGATTGTCATTCGGTTCAACAGTCAGGGAAGGAGAATGGCCAATCCGTCTTGAATAAAACAGACTCTGATTGTCAAATTTATAATCGAAAATTGTCAATCCCTCAAGAAAGAAAGGTCTTTTCTCCTCGTAAAACGTTTCATATGCTGTTAGATTCATTACAGAAGGATCGGACTCAACTTGTCCGAAATCAGGATTAACAGTCAGATCAACCGTGAAGTTGCTTGAAATACCAATCTTTGCGTCAAGTCCTATATTTCCTCCCCATTCACTTCCTTTTTCGTTAAACGGATTACCCGGTTCTTTTTCCATTGTTTTAAGATCTCCCAGAGCGTAAGGCATTATTTCGAGGCGCTGGGATTTTTTTAATCCTTTAATTCCATGCAATTCCCCGAAATTATAAAGCATACCCGGTCCTGTTTTCGACTGGATCTCCCAATTACTCTCCTCCTGCAACCGGTTTATCCACCTCCATGTATGCATTCCCCAAACCTGTTCATCCTCTTTGCTATACCTCAACTGGCTCAAAGGCACTTCAAGTTCTGCAACCCAGGCTGAATCCTCTAATCCTGTCTTGCCTTTCCATACAGCATTCCAATTAAAGTCCCAGTTTTCAGGATTGAAGAGAATGAGATCAATCTTCTGGCCCCATGCAGAAATTGTGAATTCAAAACCTGTCCGGTGGTCGTGATAACTATCGAAGGTTATTCCCATCATGTCACCAACAATTTCATCGCGAATACCAGATAGCCTCTGAATCTTTTCAGGCTCCCCGTCAAAAGCACGGAAAGCGATATAAAGATTTCTATCATCGTACAGTATTTTGAACTCGGTGGGATAAGTCGGTTTTGCCCCTTCATTTGGTGTATACTGATGGTAATCTCCTGCCCAGACACCTGTTTTCCAGCATTCATCACCGAGCTTCCCGTCGATAACAGGCTTAGCCGTCGATAATCGGGTAGTTGTATAAACCGGTTGTTTGGTTGCATTTTGATTTGGCAGAGTATCTTGCTGAGATCCGGCTGACTGAACTGAGCCAGATGATAATAATGAATTTGTATTGATTAAGGAAAAAATGGACAGGAACAGAACAAAAGTTATAGATCGTCTCATTTTAACAGGTAATGGCAGGTTTCTAATGAATTTTGAGCCCAAATTTATAAGAATAACTCATTAACGGATATGTTTTAAAAATTATTAGCTGAAAAAAAGCATTCTGGAAATGATTTTTTCAGCTAATTAAGAAATAAACATCCATAGAAAATGATTTTCATAAGACCCGATTGCTATTTGCCGATTGTATTTATAATATTAGGTAGGCTGATGCTCAGGAAAAGATAGAAAAGATAGAAAATATGAAAATTAACTCCTGTCCAATTCAGGGAGAAATATTTTCAATAATTCTAGATAATCCTGCTCTTTTACCTCAACAGTTGTCTAGTTCCTATATATCTTTGGAATAAAAATGAACTTATGAAAATCAACAAAATTAAAGTTACACTATACTTACAGAAGTAATCACAAATTTCAATAAAGCTGTCCACTATACCCTATACTTAATATTTTACTAGCTGAGTACCTTACCACCAAATTGCCTATCATTATAAATAAACTGCCATAAACATGAAGATGAACCGGCTTTTACCCATAATACTCATTTATCTAAGTGTATTACAACTCACTTCCTTAGCACAGGTAAACAAGCTGGATTATTTCATTATCCAGGGTCTTAATCACAGTCCGCTATTAAAGGATATTAAAAACCAGGTGAATTCAAATTCGGTTGATAGTCTGCTGGTTAAGGCAGGTCAAAAGCCACAGGTAAGCTATAACGGGTTGTTGTTTTATGCCCCGGTTATCAATGGCATAGGATACAGCGAAGTACTTACTGACATCAGTAAGATATCATCGGTGGTTTATGTTTCGCAGCGCATTTTTAACCAAAAAACTATCGAAGCCCAGTATTCAAAATTAGGTATTCAAAACCAGGCCCTTCGGATTTCTTCAAGAATAACTGAAAATGATTTAAGAAAGGTTATTACTCTGCAATATTTATCGGCCTGCTCGGTTTCAAATGAAATAACGTATTATCGGGAGTTACTGTCTTCTTCAAAGGATGAAGAATTAATTTTGAGGCAATTAGTTGAAAAAGGCTTGTACAAACAGGTTGATTATCTTTCATTTATGGTTGAGTATAAAGCACAGGAACTTCTGATTAACGATTTGCAAATACAGTACCAGAAAGAAGTCTCAGCCTTACATATCCTTTGTGGATTGCCCGATACAACATTCGAACTACTGGCATTGCCTGAAATTAAACTAAATTCTCCTGTAAGTGCAGCTAATTCACCTTTCTTCACCCGTTTTGTAGTTGATAGCCTGAGAATCCAAAACGAAATATTGCTGGTTGATAGAAACTATAAACCTTCTATCAGTTGGTTTTCAGATGCGGGCCTGTTAAACAACCTGCCAAGCGAGATCAGCAAAAATTTCGGCTTCAGCATGGGGTTGAGCTTGTATATGCCTATTTATGATGGCCAACAACGTAAATTAAACTACGAAAAGTTAAAAATCGCTGAAAACACTAGGAAAAATTATGCCGGATATTTCCAACAACAGTTCAGTCAGCAACTTCAACAACTCTATACCGAGCTGATTAAGACACAGGAAATTATCCCCCAGGTGAACCAACAGCTTGATTTCGCAGAATCAGTTATTAAACAGGAGAAATACCTGATAAATTCAGGGAATATCTCAATTACCGATTATGTGACTGCATTGAAGAATTATATTTCTGTTAAAAGTAACCTTAATCAATACCAGGTTAAAATCCTTCAGATTATAACCGAAATAAATTACTGGAATTAATAAAACTCTTTATGGACCGAACAATAAAATATAGCATCGTAGCCGGAATTATCAGCGTAATCGTTGTAACCGGTTGTAACCAGGCTGTAGACAACTCCGAAAAAGTATCCCGTTCGAACATTCCGGTAACAGTATCGCCTGTACGTATCAACCAGATGGTTACTTATATGGAACTAAGCGCCACATCAGTATTTCTGTTTAAAGCCAGCATAAAAGCACCTGTTACTGGGTATGTTGAAGATATGGATATAAACCTGGGTGACGCTATTGCAAAAAACCAGTTGTTATTTACAATAAAAACAAAAGAAGCATCGGCAATTATGGACGATTCTTTAAATACCTTGAAATTTAGCGGTATTGTGAATGTTAAGGCTGCCATTGCCGGGCTAATCTCATCCATCGAGCACCCCGAAGGAGATTATGTGGTTGAGGGCGACCAGTTATGCCAGATAGCTATTCCTGGGAGCCTGGTATTTATCCTTGATGTGCCCTTCGAATTGTCAGGCTCCGTGAAATTAAATACCCTGTGCGAAATTGCCCTTCCCGACAGCCAGGTGATTAAAGGAATTATCAAATCACGCTTGTCATCAATGGCAGGCACTTCTCAAACCGAACGTTTTATTGTAAAGCTGACCGAACCCAAAAGTCTGCCTGAAAACCTTGTGAGTAAAATAAGAATCGTGAAAGAATCTGTGAAAACAGCTGTAAGCCTCTCAAAAACGTCTATCCTCACAGATGAAACTATGCAAAGTTTCTGGGTAATGAAACTTATCAACGATTCTATGGCTGTTAAAGTGGATGTTACAATTGGTATTAGCGAGGAAGAATACGTTCAGATAACCCGGCCGGTATTTAAAACCTACGATTTATTTCTGACTTCAGGCAATTATGGTTTAGGCGATACGGCTTACGTAAAGGTTCTTAAAACCACAAGTGATGAACAATAAAAGCTATTACAGGTTTTTAATGAAACCCATCATATTTGTTTTGCTTGCTTTTCTGCTTTGGGGAATTTATTCTTACCGCAACATGCAAACATCGCTTTTCCCTGATGTAACATTCCCTAAAATAACCATTATTGCTGATAATGGAGAGCAACCTGTTGACAAGATGATGATTACCGTGACCAAGCCTCTCGAAATCGCCATTAAAAGGGTCAATGGCATTACAACTGTAAGGAGTAGCACCAACCGGGGCAGTTGCACCATCGACGCCTATTTTGATTGGAATGTTGACATTAATCTTGCCAAAACCCAATTGAATGAACGTATAAGTGAAATAAAAAACATTCTGCCTCCTTCGGTCAACATCGTGGTTGAAGCCATGAGCCAGACCATTTACCCAGTAATTGGTTTTACTATTGAAAGTGATAAATACGGTCAGATAGAGCTTAAAAATACAGCACTTTTTAATGTAAGACCGCATTTTTCTCAAATTCCAGGCATTTCCAACGTAATTGTAAGGGGCGGAAAAACCAAAGAATTTGTAATATCTCCTGTACCCCAAAAACTAATTTCGCTAGGGCTTACACCACAGGACATTATTGTTGCATTGGGAAATACCAATTTCATTGAATCGAGCGGGTTATTATCGGATTACCGGCGTTTGTACCTTTCCCTTACCGACACTCGGTTTAAAAATATTGATGAGTTAAAAAGAGTTGTCATCAAAAACGATGGACACAGGATTGTAAGGCTCTCGGATCTTGCCACTGTTGATTTGCAGGAACAACAGGAATTTATCAGGATTAATGCAAATGGTCATGATGCAGTGATCATCGATCTGGTAAAACAGAAAGGCGTAAACCTGGTGGATTTCGCAAACAACGTGAACGCTAAAGCAACCGAAATTCAAAAGCAATTGCCAAAAGGAATGACGCTTAAACCTTATTATGATCAATCAGCTTTTGTAACAAACTCTATCGACAGTGTGCTGAAAAGTATTTACGAGGGATTGTTTCTTGCCATCATTGTTGTTATCCTGTTCTTGCGCTCTTTCAGAGCAAGTCTGAATATAATACTCATCATCCCTGTTACATTGGCTCTCACCATTACCGTGCTTCAATTTGTCCATCTTACGCTAAACATTATGTCGTTGGGCGCAATTGCAGCATCCATAGGTCTATTAATAGATGATGCCATTGTAATAATCGAGCAGCTTCACCGTACACACGAAGAAAATCCCGGGAAAGACAAATATACAGTAGTCCGTGAAACAATGAAAATGTTCCTGCCGGCAATGGTAGGGTCTTCGCTAAGTACAATCGTTATCTTTCTTCCCTTTGTGATGATGAGTGGAGTAGCCGGGAGCTTTTTCAGGGAATTGACTCTTACAATGGAAATAACCCTTGTTTGTTCTTTCGTTGCAACATGGATTGGATTGCCCGCCATGCATCTTTTATTCGGATATAAACCTCATAAAAAGCTTCTCATATCATCTGTTATTGAAGAAAAACAGAAACGGGAAAAACTATGGTGGCTTATCTGGTTTTTCAACAAACCCTGGTTTGCTTTTGGGTTCATACTGCTTCTTATTCTATCTTCTATAGTGTTGATTAACAAACTGGAAACCGGCTTTTTACCGGAGCTTGACGAGGGCTCTATCGTTCTCGATTATATTGCACCGCCAGGAACAACCCTCGATGCTTCTGATGCCATACTCAAAGAAGTAGATAAAGTAGTGCTCAGCCACCCCGATGTTGAAACCTACATGAGGCGTACCGGAACAAACATGATTTCGGGCATCAGCATGGCTCAGGGAATAATACCTCCGAATTATGGCGACTACCTCATCCAGCTAAAGTCTGGGGTAAACAGGAAAACAGATGATGTAATATCAGATCTACGGAAGAATGCTACGGAAGTTGCACCAGCCCTGGAAATTGAATTCGGCCAGAGGATAGCAGACTTGCTTGGCGATTTAATTGGCCGGCCACAACCCATTGTGATTAAAATATTTGGCGACGACCGCGTAAAGTTACAGGAATTGGCGCTTAAAGTGCAGGAAAACCTTAATAAAATAAGAGGTGTTGCCGATGTCATGAATGGTATTATTTATGATGGCCCGTCTGTTACCATTATTCCTGACCAGGATAAGCTGGCTCAGTACAAAATGACACCGATAGATTTTCAAACCCAACTCAGGGTTTATAACGAAGGGTTACCCGTCGGACAAGTACAGGAAGGGGAACAAATGTTGAGAATTCTCCTTCGGAATACCAGGTTTAAAAGCAATAGTATCGATCTTATTAAAAAACAGCCGGTATTTGCAACTGACGGTTCATACAGGCCGTTAGAATACTTTGCAAAAGTAGAATTATCCAGTGGCGACCCGGAACTTACCCGCGAAGACCTTAAATCGAACATTGAAGTAACAGCCCGCCTGGACAATCGTGATCTGGGCAGTGCAATTAACGAAATAAAAGAGGTTATCGCTAAAAATGTGCTGCTTCCAACCGGTTTTTATATCGAGTATGGTGGCACTTTTAAACAGCAACAGGAATCTTTCAGGGAGCTTTTAATTATCCTGTTAACCGCTATCATATTAGTATTTACCGTTCTTTTGTTCCTTTTCAGAAACTTTCGTATTGCTTTGCTTATTATATTTATTTCAACTCTAGGCATTGGCGGATGCATCTTTGCGTTGTACCTGACCGGTATTCCACTGAACGTGGGCAGCTACACAGGTATCATTATGATTGTGGGAATCATAGCCGAGAATGCAATATTTACCGTTAACCAATTCCTTACCACTTACGAGTCAACATCAGACATAGATAAATCTATTAATTACGCTATTTCACTGCGTATAAGGCCGAAGCTTATGACAGCCATTGGGGCTATTCTTGCACTTACACCTTTAGCACTTGGAGTTGGTGTGGGGGCGCAAATGCAACAACCACTTGCCATAGCTGTAATTGGAGGTTTTATTATTGCTATGCCACTTTTGCTGTTTGTTTTCCCATCGCTTCTAAGATTAATATACAGAGGACCTGTCAAAGTGGTTTGAGTGGTCCCGTTGCACATATTGTCATAATGGAAAACATTTCCTTCTTGAGATTTAAAAAAATCCCATCATTGCCAGAATAGCTATTATTAAAATTGTAAGAGAAGAAACGCCAATAGGAAACCAGACAGGTGCAATCCATGGTTTTGGGATGAGAAAGAGGACATCAATCGTTGTAAGATTAGGAGGCCATTTTATAAGAATGTAAAGTGACAAATAGTAGAACAGATCCCAGAAAGCAAATGTCCAGAGAAAGAAGACTCCTTTTTCGATCCATGTTGCACCAACAAGGTAGCCAATTACCAGGAGCATTATTATTGTTGCGGCTTCCCTTGTCATTTCGATGTAGAGATATCTTTTGGGGAATTTCTCAATAGACTCTTTATTCGACTCTGAATCAAGCATTCCGAGTCCTTTCCTTAAATAGACCACTACAACACCTTCAAAGTGAGCCATTGCGATCCCGAAAAGAGCAAGCAGAGACAGTTTAGTTAACATAAATATATAGAAAGGTTACTAATAGAATCCAAACTCATAAGCCGCTTCATACATCGCTATAATATTCTCAGCAGGCACTCCCGACTGGATATTATGAATATTGTTGAACACATATCCCCCCTCTGGTTTGAAAATTTCAAGAGATTGATGAACTTCCTTCTTTACCCGATCAGGTGTTGCAAAAGGCAGCACATGCTGAGAATCAATACCTCCGCCCCAGAAGACGATATGATTACCAAATTGCCTTTTCAAATGAACAGGATCCATGTTTCTGGCACTTGTTTGAACAGGATTGATTATATCTACGCCGATATCAATCAGATCAGGAATATATTCCACACAGGAACCGCAGGTATGATACCAAATCTTGGCTTTGGTTAAGGAACGAATATACTGTATTAACTTCTTATGACGCGGTTTAATAACAGAACGATAAAAATCAGGAGAAAAGAGTGGACCTTCCTGTCCGGCAAGGTCATCACCTACCATTACAATATCTACTATATCCCCCACGGCTTCCATAAAGCCAGTATAATAATTATACCAGAATTTTAAGGTTTGCTCAATCAGTGCTTCACAAAATTCGGGATTGGCCAGCATATCATAGTACCATTGTTCCAGTCCTCTTAAATACCAGCAATATTCATAGGTCACACCTCCTATGCCAGTAGAGATGGCATAATCCGTTTCATTACGAAGTTTCAGAGCAGCTTCACGGACACCTTTGAATCGGGATTTGTCCGTGCCATCGGGAAAGGAATAATTGGCAATATCCTCAATATTTGCATTTGCAAGCGGGTGACACGAAATATCCATGAAAAGTGGCTGATCATCGGGCATGGACCAAACCACACCGAATTCATCTTTCAAATCATGCCAAACCCTCCCTTTTCTTTCATTTTTCTCAATTCTTCCTCTGAAACTGTCAGGGCCATGGGCGGTGATGTACCTGACATCCACATGAAATTTTCGCAGGACGGTCTCACTGGGTTTCACGATTTGCTGAACAGGGTCAAGTATCTCGATTTCTTCATTAATCCCAAGATAATCAATTAATTCTTTATAAGCATTTTTATGAATGCCTGTTTGAAAACCACCTAAATCGATAGGAACCCGATCGGATTCCTGATGGTTTAATGCTGTTTTCACACGTTCACGTGAGGTCATAGTTTCTTTTGACATAAAACTATTTTTGTAACTAATCTGTATTCTCCAAAAATAGGTAGATATTAATAATAAAACATGGTTATTCCACGGGAATTTTCAAATTACCAAATTAAAATATCTCTTTTTAAACCACAATGCAACATTCACAAGTGCAATCATAACCGGCACCTCGACCAAAGGACCTATTACAGCAGCAAATGCCTCCCCTGAGTTTATCCCAAAGACAGAAATTGCAACTGCAATTGCAAGTTCAAAATTATTACTTGCAGCTGTAAATGAAAGAGTTGCTGTTTGTCCATAAGTCGCTCCTGACCTCCTGCTCATGAAGAAGGAGAAGATAAACATAATTAAGAAATAAATTATGAGAGGGATAGCGATCAAAACAACATCTAACGGTAATTTTACAATATATTCACCTTTCAGTGAGAACATTACAATTATAGTGAATAACAGAGCAATAAGTGTGATGGGACTTATTTTGGGAATAAACTTAGTATTATACCACTCCTTGCTTATAACCCTTATTAAGATGAACCTGGTAAGAAAACCGGCAATGAATGGTATTCCCAGATAAATAAAGACACTCTTCGCTATTTGTCCGATTGTTATATTCTCAACCACTGAATTGGTCGGCACGCCGAACCATCCTGGTAAGACTGCAATAAAAACCCATGCATAAACTGAGAAAAGCAATACCTGAAATATGGAATTAAAGGCCACCAGCCCGGCACAATATTCTGCGTCTCCTTTTGCCAGGTCGTTCCAGACAATAACCATGGCAATGCAACGGGCCAGCCCGATCATAATAATACCATACATATAAGGAAGGTTTGAATTGTCTGCTCCTGGAAACAGTTTGAAGAAAATAATTGCCAGGGCAAACATTAGTATCGGTCCTATGATCCAGTTCTGAATCAGTGAAAGACCCAGAATTTTGAAATTCCGGAAAACACCTCCCATCTCTTCGTATTTTACTTTTGCCAGGGGAGGATACATCATCAGAATTAAACCTATTGCAATAGGAATATTGGTAGTGCTCTCTGGGGAAGATTTCAGTGAATCCCAGAATGTTGCGATTGCGGGGAAAAAATATCCTGAAAAGACACCTGTAAACATAGCCAGGAAGATCCAAAGAGTCAGATATCTGTCGAGAAATTTAAGCCTTGGTTTCATAATAAATAATTTGAAAATGGATCATTTAATAACCTTGAACTGAGAAAGTTCAACAGCAATTTGAATTTGAACCGGAACAACTGCAGGATGGTTCGGTATTATTTAAAATACCATTGATAATACCAGCGGCACAGCCTACACCCGAATTTACTGTAACCGCCTGCACAGGGCAATTGAGGGCACAGGCACCACATTCCATGCAATAATCCCTTCTGATAAGATGAGCCTTCCCCCGGGAAAGTTCAAAAACATCGTGCGGACAGACTTTAACACACATTCCGCATCCATTGCATTTCTCTTCATATAATTTGAGTGTCACAACATCGGACAGATATACGAGTTCCTTCATAATTAAAATTTAACTTAGTTTTCCAATGACCAGTAAAATAATCCCTGCTATCGCAAAACCTATTTGCAGGGGTAATGAAATCTTCATCTCTTTTTTAACTCCCGACAATGAGGTATATGTTGAAGATCCGGTAAAATTCATTGCCAGAAAGGAGGAAATCGCTGTTATTATCAGAAACCATGATACTATTTCAAAAATATTATCCCCGGTAAGATTTAAATACAAAAGAATCAGAAAAATGAGAGAACCTGAATATAAACCCTTTAATGCGAAAGGTCTGCCAGGTATATACGGAAGGCACATCGGAGTAATTAAAATACCTGACAGATATGCAAGAAATATTTTCAATAATGCAGGACCACCTTCGTCAGAGAAATCCTTGTAAGAAAAGCCATTCCTGGTAAGTCCTGAAATTAAAAAGATAACTGCAATAGCCCCCAGGAGATAAAATTTCCCATACATAAAATCATTAGGAATAAGCTTTACCCGATCTTTAAGCGTGAAGGTGACTCTCCTCATTTCCTTATCAGCCCTGTAACCGCTACTAATAAATCTACTAATGTCGGAGGCGCGAACCGGGCCATAATGAACATTAAATTCGGTTTCCTCTTTCACCTTATGAGCAGCAACTCCTGTTGCACTAAGTTGTGGAAGAATTACCCGTTTATGATTTACAACTTTATCTAGAGAAACCAGTCTTATCATGTTTACAAGCTCTTTAGTGCTGAAAGTCCCTTTCCCTGCAGCACACCAGACGTTAACACCTTTTGTATCAAGAATTAGAATCCAGCCATTGATTCCGGAAAGATTTTTGCGCAATTGGTCAAATGAGAGTTTATAATTGGCTGTTACAAACACGTCAGATGTTGGGTTGGGAGAACCAACTGCATAAAGCCCCGGATCGACCCTGAAATTATTACGATTGATCCCCCAACGAACCATAACTGCTCCCATATAATCGTTAAGATTAAGCACTGTAGATACCAGAGTTACAGATGTCCCATTAATAGGAACCTTACCTATTGAAAAGGTGTCATTCATCTTTTAAGAATTTGAAAATCAGCTTTGCTTTCAGGGTTTTGTGCTTCACAAATATTTGCCTCAGTTGAAGTACCAGATCTTAATAACTGACGTGACAGAACACACTTCTTTTTAACCTCCAATAACTCACAATAGAGTACAATCTTAAGTGCAAATTGAAACGATTTCTCAACTATTATATTCTCTTTATCATTTCTCATACTGTATTGTTATTAAAATTCTTCCATTTTCAAATTCTCAAATTTTCTTCTTTATCTCTGATTCATACAATTTATAAAACTCATCCCTGATCTCATTCCTTACATCATAAAAAGAACTCATTATTTCCGTATACGATCCTCTGGTTTTTGAGGGATCTTCAAATCCCATATGCAGGCGGTGCCTGACTTTTCCAGGAAAAACAGGACAGGTTTCATTAGCATCATCGCAAACAGTAATCAGATAATCCCAATCTTCTTTCAGATACTGGCTGACATTTTTTGGTGTGTGATTGCTTATGTCGACACCTGCCTCATTCATCACCTTTGCCGCTGTTAGGTTAATCCGTGTTGCCGGTTCCGTTCCTGCAGAAAAGACCTGCAGTCTCTTGTCAAAGGATTGAAGAAAACCATGAGCCATCTGGCTGCGGCAACTGTTTCCTGTACAAAGTATAAGTATCTTCATAAAATTACAATTTTTAACAAGTTATTTTTGCATTCTTAACTGGTTCAAAGAAATCTTCAAACATTTCAAGATATCTTCCTATCTCGTTTGAGCATAAACAATAATTTATTTTCAGACCATCAATTTCTCCGTGTATCAAGCCGATATCCCTGAGTTCTTTCAGGTGCTGTGAAACGGTCGTACGGCTTAGTGGCAGATAATCAGAAATATCACCTGAGACGCAAGATTTTGTTTCAGCAAGATATTTGAGTATTGACAACCTGGCAGGATGAGAAATTACTTTTGCAAACCTGGCAAGATCCTGTAATGATTCGTCAAATTTTTCAGCTTTGTTCATCTCTTACTATCTAATGACGCAAACATACGACATTAATAATTAAATAAAAACAAAATCAGTAACTTTTTTACCTTTGAGGATTAAATACATTTCGTATTTTTGCGAAATATAAATTCTAAAGAGTCAATGAAAATTCCTAAAAGCATGAAATGAAGATTACCGTTGTTATATAAATCTAAATCCTTTTTACCGCAAAGGACCACAAAGGAAATCGTGGAGAACCGCAAAGTGCCAAATGTCATATTAGCACCTCTGCTGCTCTTTGCGCATTCCCTGCGGCACTCAGCGGTAAAATAGTTTTTAAGACAGCCCTGGTAACCAAAAAAGATTAGTGGTCATGGCTTAATCTTCTCAAACAAACCAATCAGCTTGGTTTTATAAATCTCAGCTATCTGCGATTCATGTTCACCGATAGGTTTTACCGGAATAAGATCTATTACTTCATTTGGGGTTAATCCCGATTTATACATCAGGTTCAACGAAGCGAAAATTGTTTCAAAAATAGAGTCCTTGCACTCTTTTTCATTCAGACCGATCTTTAGCCCGATCTCAGCCAGCTCTTTCCATTGAAACCAAAAATAGGTTGGCAACATTGCCGACATAATGGCATAGCTTTCAAGCTTTTCTTCAGCAACTTCAAAAGTCAGTCCAAGTATACCAAGTAAATCAAGAATTTCCCTCCTTTCATTTTTCGCAAAATCCGCTGCAAAACAAACTGGATTATACCCTTCATTGATATATGATGTTGCATTCGGAATTAACCTGGCAATGTTCTTAACCCGGTTCAGTTTTGAAGAGATCTTCGCGAGGTTAATTTTTGGAGCCAGAGAAATTACAGTCGCACTGCTCTTAATATCACTTTTTAAGAGTTCGAGAGTATCCATTATTACAGGAGGATGCAGGGATATAAAAACAATATCCTGCGATGCTGCCACAGAGGCATTTTCAAATTGAACTAAAGGAAAAATCCTTTTCAGGTTTGTCGATACTTCGCTGCTCGTATCAGTAACAACAATCCTGCTGAACTTTGCATTCTTATTCTGAAATGCCTGCAGAAGAATTTTTGTTATTCTTCCGCCACCGATAAAACCTAATGATTTTGTTTTCATAATTGGTTGGTTAAAATATTATATTGAATAAAAACCCGACTAACATTATCCCGGTCGCAACTACTCCAATAAAGGTGAAAATCAGCGGAAGTTTTAATACTTTCTTCAGAATAATCATCTCTGGCAGAGAGAGTCCGATTACGGACATCATGAATGCCAGAGCGGTCCCAAGCGGAACACCTTTTTCAATAAAAACACTCACAATTGGAATAATTCCTGCAGCATTGGAATATAACGGAACACCTATTAAGACAGAGAGTGGAACGGAATACCAGGTGGATTTGCCCATAAGGTTTGTCATAAAGCTTTCAGGTACATATCCATGGGCAGCCGCCCCAACTGCAATACCGATTACAATATAAATCCACACTTTGCCAACGATCTCTTTAACAGCAAGGATGCCAAGTCCAATACGATGGTCGAAAGTAATCTCCTCTTCTGCGTTTTCTGCATTCTCGACATTAATCTGATAAACCCAGCTCTCCACATGCTTTTCAAGCTTCAATTTCCCGATAATAAATCCTGAAATTATTGCAATCACTAATCCTGTAACTATATATATAAGCGCTACTTTCCACCCAAACAAACCAAATAATAATATAACGGCAACTTCATTTATCATGGGAGCCGAAATCAGAAATGAAAATGTTACTCCAAGCGGTACGCCTGCCTGAACAAAACCAAGAAACAGTGGGATAGCCGAACATGAACAGAACGGAGTAACAATCCCTAATAAAGCAGCTAAAACGTTGCCGGTAAATAATGACTTTCCTTCCAATACCTTACGGGTCTTTTCAGGTGTAAAATATGTACGGATAATTCCCACGAAGAAGACTATCAGGATCAGTAACATCAACACCTTCGGGACTTCAAAAATGAAGAACCTCAATGTTTCGGTCAGGTGCAATCCTTTCTGCATCCCGAAAACCCTGTCTATTAACAAATCCATGAAAATTTGCAGGTAATGATACAATACATACCAGATTGCTATTCCCAACACTATTTTAAAAATCTTCTTCCAATCCATGGTAACAATTTGAAAACGTTATAACAACCCTTTTCCTAGATCTGCCTCTCCCCAACCCCCCGACAAGTCGGGGCAGGCTCTCCCGCATAAGCGGGAAGGAGGCAGGGGGATGAGGTAAAAAGCTACAAATACACTCTTATAATGTAATAGATGCCAACTATAATAAAGAGCACCGCAATAATACACCTGAACCAAAGTTCAAAGACTTTAATTTTATTATAAACCCCTCCTATTCCTGAAACTGTGTAAGCCAGTAACCATGCTAACAGTATAACCGGTATTCCGGTCGCGATAGCGAATAATACCGGCAGATATAAACCCGAGGCACTTGCCACAGTCATTGGTATAAGCATCCCGAAATAAAGCACCCCGCTGTAAGGGCAGAAAGTAAGTGCAAACACCATACCCAGAAGTACTGCATCAATGAATCTCCAGGATTTTCTTTTTTCCATCCTGGATGTCAATCCACTCAGACCGGGAAATTTTATCCTTACCAGATCGAGCATAAAAACCCCAATTACAATAAGGAGCGGACCAATTATCTTTTCACCGTACTGTTGAAAAAAACCGGAAAACCTGAACTGATCGGCTCCAAGATAAATAACAAGAGCAATCGAGGTATAAGTTATTGCCCTGCCGAGGGTATAGAATAATCCGTTCAGGAATACCCGGTTACGGTTATCGATATCTTTACTGATAAATCCGATAGCAGTAATATTTGTTGCAAGCGGACAAGGACTTATTGAGGTCATGAGTCCCAGCAAAATTGCCGTTAGCCATGGCATTGAATTGTTTTCAAGAAGATTGGTCAGGAAATCCATATTGAATTATTAAAATATGAAATTTTCCTGATTACTTCATTAAAGGATCAACTTTCTCTTTAATGATCTCTTTGAATTTATCGGGTTTTGAAACAGCATAGAGGAATCCTTCATTAGTGATATTAATCTTCTGATCGCCTTTTACAATCAGGAGTGTCTGACTGTTGACACCCAATCTATCACCAACAGTTTTCCCGGTCGCTTCTTCAAGGTTCAGTGAAGTAAAACTTATCTTACCTGTTTTAACCTGTTCAGCATATAGCATTTCAATGTTCTTTCTGGCTTCCGCTTCTACTGTTTTACAGGTTACGCAACGAATTGTCCTGTGAAAATAATAAACCTCAACATCGTTTCCGGAAGTAGAAGAAACAGTCTGTTTCTTTTCTGTTTGAGCATTACATGATGCTCCTGAAATCACCAGCATCATAAAACCTGCGAGTATCAAGTTCTTCATAGGAATAAAATTGTTATTTGGTTAATAATTGTTTAATCTCTTCTACTGAAGGTACGCGTCCTTTTGTAACTACTTTCCCGTCAATTACAAGAGCTGGTGTAGTCATTATGTTGTATTTCATAATCTCCATTATATCCTCCACCTTAGTAATAGTTGCATCTATCCCATTCTTACTGACGACATCCCTTGTCAGTTGTTCAAGAGTTTTGCATTTCGCACATCCGGGGCCCAGAATTCTAATTTCCATATTGTTTACGTTTAAATTATTGCCTGCTAAAAAACTGATCAAACATCCCTCTGGCTTCTGCCCAAGAGGTTTTATTGATACAATATTTAATGTAAGGAGGTTTAATCTCTCCCTGGATTAAACCAGCATCCTTCAACTCTTTCAGATGCTGAGAAAGAGTTGACCTGGCAATTGGGAGTTCTTCTGCCATATCGCCGCTGTAACAACATTTGTCGGCATTCTTAACAAGAAAGTCCATAATGAATACCCTTACCGGGTGTCCAAGGGCTTTTGCATACCTTGCAGTTTTTTCCTGAGTTGAAGTAAAGGTTTTTTCTTTTACTAGCATACCATTTAGTATTTCGCCAAATAACGAAACAAAAATAGAAAAAATTAATCTGTCAAGCAATAAACATAGATTTAAATCGATTCACAAACTGATAAAATATTCTAACTTTGAACCTGTCAAAAAAAATTCATCGCCCGTCATAAGTCATTCTGCCAGGGAAGTTGGCAGATATCATAATCAAGATCAGATAACTGCCTTAATTAAGGATCTTCAGGTAAAAGATTCCGGAATTATCAAAATACATAATCTTGGTATATCTCCGGGAAAAAGGCAAGTTATGTTGTATGAAATCGGAAAAGAGATAAATAATGAAAATAAACTAAATCCGGCAGTGCTTATCGTTGCTAACCTGGAAGGGAACGCTCCTTTGGGAGCTGAAGCAGCCCTATACCTTGCTGAAAGTATCTTGGGGGAAAGAGCTCATTATGGAAACCTTACATGGTTTATTTTACTTCGGGCAATCCTGATGCAGCCGAACGATTTTTCACAAAGCCTCTATACAAAGATACAAGGAATGATCTTGCCGTTAACGATGATCTGGATGACCAGACCGATGAAGATGTGCCTGGTGGCACCAATGTCGGATTAAACTTCCCCCACCTTTTTAAATTCTATGTGTCTGAAAACGGTCTATTCCCTGGTTCAGCACCTGAGGCATACGCACTTATGAGATTTGTATTTACGCATCTTGAAATAGCAATTACCGGCATTTCATTTATAAGTAGTTTGTTTTCAAATAATACATTTAAGAAATATGAAGACCAATCAAGCAAAATTCGTCCCACATCGAATAACCAGCTGGAAAAATAATCCCGGAACAACACAGGCAGTTCCGGGATAAACTTAGGTTTTATTAAAAAGCTATAAATTTTTCCTTTAGTGTCATGCAGAAATCGCAAGCTATTGTTACATTTCCGGCATCGTAGGTGTTTCCGCAAACGGGACAGACAAACCATTTCGCCGGGAGACTCATTTCGCCACCACCATTCATAGCTTCCAGAGCTGCTCTATAGAAAGCCTGATGCTTCATTTCTGTATCTACAGCCCAGCCAAATGATTTTAGAGCATCAGCGCATTTCTCCTTTTCGGCTGTTGCAATGTATTCAGGGTACATTGAATCGGTCTCATATGTCTCTCCCTTTATTGCATCAGCAAGATTCATGGCAGTTGAAAGAACATTAAAAGCTCCAACCTGAGCTCCTTCGACTTTTTCTCCTAGCTTTTCAAGTACCTTCCTGTGATTAGCTGCATGGATAGCTTCAGATTTAGATGTTGCCAAAAACATCACGGCAATGGTATCCAAACCATCTGCTTTAGCTTTCTCGGCAAAAGCTGCATATTTTGCGCTGGCTGTCGACTCGCCATTATAACCAGCCTTAAGGTTTTCGATAGTTTTAACCGGCTTTGCGGCACAGCTAATCATAAGCCCGAGGGCTAACGTAAACATAATTAATCTGATAATTGTTTTCATAATAGTTAGTTTAGTTTTTAAGATATTTTAATAAATATTATTAAATAATCAAGATGTTATATCACAGAGACATCATGAAATTATAAACCATGGTTCCGCCCATAAATCCCGTAAAAGTCACTGCTGCAAAACCCAAAAGATAAAAACCGAAAGCGATCCATTTTAGCTTAGTCTCCTCTTTCTTTTGCAATACCAGCCATATCCTGAAGACTGAACCAATAATCATCAGGATCATAGTAATCAGTGCTCCGGTTTCGTGTTTTTCAAATACTCTGACAATCTCACCCTGAGATGGTTCGCTGGTAAACAATTGTCCGGTTGACCAAGCAGCAATTGCTGCCAATGTTCCCAGCACCATAAGGTAAAATCCGGTCTTTGAAAGACATTTTTCACTTTTAAAAAACAGAGAAACAACCTCAGCGATAAAGCCAACAGTTATAAGTGCAATCGGGAAGTGCACTATCATCGGGTGTAAGTGGTCTGTATTGAACATGATAATATAAAATGTGTGGTTTATGAATTATGGAACCTTTTGGTTATCGTTTTATCTCTGTTAAGTAATTCAAATATAACTTTTTCATCAGTATTAATAGCAATAAGATAAAAGATTAATTAGTTCAGAGAAAAAATATAAATTCCATTTACCCAGTTCATTGAATCCTCCTCGTCTTATCTGATTAGTAAACCATTTAATAATTAGTTAACTTTGTGCGTTTTTATAATAAGGAAAAATCAGGTTAAAATGTCAGGGAAAGACCTTATAAAGCCCTATGGCGAAAAACAGATTGCATTCGACAAGCGCTACCTAGAGATGGCTCTTATCTGGGCACAGAATTCATACTGCATCAGACGGCAGGTCGGAGCCCTGCTCGTAAAAGGAAAGATGATCATTTCCGATGGCTATAATGGAACTCCTGCCGGCTTTGAGAATGTGTGTGAGGATGAAAACAATGTTACTAAGCCGTACGTTCTGCATGCCGAAGCAAATGCGATTACCAAGGTAGCCAAATCAAACAACTCAAGTGAAGACTCTACGCTTTATGTAACAACATCTCCCTGCATGGAGTGCTCTAAACTTATAATACAGTCAGGTATAAAAAGGGTGGTTTATTGTAACCGCTACCATAAGACCGATGGGCTTGATCTTCTGAAACGTGCCGGAATAGAATTGGTATTTATTGATCCCGAAAAAAATATTTATGAACTACAATAATTCAAAAAGGAGTATTTTTCTCCCCGTGATGCTCGCATTATCCCTTGCTTTAGGCGTTTTCATTGGAAAATATCTCCCCGGGGAACATGACTTACCGCAACATCCAAATATCAGATCAAGAAATGATAAGCTGAACAGTATACTGAACATCATTGAATCGAACTATGTTGATTCCGTGAACCGTAATGATCTGGTTGAAACCGCTATCCCGGCTATACTAAAAAAGCTTGATCCACATTCTGTATACATTCCGGCAAAAGATCTTGCACGTGCCAATGAACCATTGCTAGGAAACTTTGAGGGCATTGGTATTTCATTCAACATGCTTACTGATACTATCCTGGTGATAAGCACCATTCCGGGAGGCCCTTCTGAAAAACTGGGTCTACTGCCCGGAGATAAGATCTTATACGTAAATGATTCACTGGTTGCAGGTAAACACTTAAGCGACGAAAAAGTAATGGGGATGCTTAAGGGCCGTAGGGGAACAGTTGTAAAAATAAAAATCCTTCGAAGCGGACAAAAAGAGCTTCTGTTATTCGAAATAACCCGCGACAAGATTCCAATTTATAGTATTGATGTTGATTACATGATTAACCAACACTCCGGATACATAAAGATCAACAATTTTGCCATGACAACCTTTGATGAGTTCATGAAAGGGCTCAGGGAGCTTAAAGGTCAGGGAATGACCAGCCTCATCCTTGATCTTCGTGGCAACTCTGGCGGCATTATGGATGCTGCCATTCAGATAGCAGATCAATTCCTGAAGGAGGGGCAGCTGATTGTATATACAAAAGGACGTTCCCAGCCACGAAATGAAGCAAGGGCTACCGGCAAGGGAGAATTTGAAACAGGGGACGTTGTTGTTCTGATCGATGAATGGAGTGCTTCGGCCAGTGAGATACTTGCAGGAGCCATTCAGGATAATGACCGTGGAACAATTATAGGGAGGCGATCATTCGGAAAAGCATTAGTTCAGGAACCTGTTCCCTTTGCAGATGGCTCAGGAATGAGGCTTACTATTGCCCGTTATTACACCCCTACCGGCAGGTCAATACAAAAACCATATAATGATGGATTTGATAAGTATTTCGATGACCTGAACGACAGGTATGTACATGGTGAATTTGAAGTATCAGACAGTACCCATTTTTCTGACTCTCTCAGATTTACCACCCCGGGAGGGCGTATAGTTTATGGAGGAGGAGGTATAATGCCCGATAAGTTTGTACCCGTCGACACTTCGGGAGTATCACCCTATTTTGCCAAAGTCAGATCTCTTATTTACAGATTTGCTTTGAAGTATACTGAAAACAACAGGGAGCTATTAAAGAAATTTACCGAATCGGGTGAGATGGAAAAATTTCTTGACAAACAGGCTCTCCTTGATCAGTTTGTCCATTTTGCTGCAGCTAACGGTATTAAAAAGGATTCTGCAGGATTAAAAACTTCCGGAAATATTATTCTTACACAAATTAAGGCCTATATAGCCCGTAACATACTAGATAATAAAGGATTTTATCCTATCTGGGAGGATATAGATACTACCCTTAAGTATGCGATTGATTTCCTGAAAAAGTAAACGGTAAACGGTGTGCAGTGTGGGGTAGGTCAATCATTCCCTTAAACTCTTCAACTCTTCAACTTTTCAACAAATTCAGTGATTACCCTCACTGCATTGTCTTCTTCTTCAACAAATCCAAGATGTCCTGAGTTCTTGAGGATAATAACCCTGGCATTAGACGGTAAAATCACTTTTGACTGAATTAAATCACAGGGAATATAATTATCCATTGAACCTAAAATCCATAAACAGGGGACCCTGCCCTCTTCCATCACCGATAACCTTGATGGCCTGATCATCATCCCATTTAATACAGCAATAATTCCTTCTCCGGATATCCGTGAAGCAATATTTTTTGACCTCCGAAGAGCTTCAGAAAATTTTTCAAGATTTGACGGGGCGAACATTCTTATCACATTTTCAGGATACATCAAATCCTTTTTCCCTGTCATGACTAAAGCTATCTCCCGTCTTCTTTTTTCAAGAGCCTCAGTAGTATCTGAAAACGGTTGAGAATGAAAAAGAGAATATCCTGAGAGATGTTCAGGAAAAAGTTCAAGAAAGGCCAGTGTAACATATCCACCCAGTGAATGACCAATAAGACAAGCCTTATTAATACGCAGTTTGTCAAGTAACTCTTTTATCATTGTTGCCATAAACTCCATGGTATAAGTCTCTCCATATACATCCGATAGACCATGCCCAGGAAGGTCCACTGAGATAATCCTGAATTTTGACGCAAGCTTCTCTTCAAAACCATTCCACACTTCAGATGATTCAAGGTAACCATGCAGCAGAACGATTGCTGTACCATTTCCAGAATCAGAATAGTTAATTCTACCTCTTCTGAATGGAAGAAACATATCAATAAATTATTTAGTTTTGTAAAGGTAGCCAATTATCAGATAATGGGCTATGCAATAAATGTTTCTGATATTATCCTTATGGCATGTATCAAATTAATTGGGTATGAAAAAATATTTCATGATACCAGGATTTGAATTCACTAAGTTTCTTTTAGTGTTATTATATTTATATTACAGAGTTAATAAATATTTCGAACTCACATTAAACAACAGCTATGAAAAGATTTTTTAAAATCCTGCTCTACATTTCAGGAACTATTGTCCTGCTTATAATTATTCTTATAGCCTGGATAGAAATTTCAGGCAGTATCAAAGCACACAAATACGGAAAACTTGCCGGTGTTGAATCACCAACTATTACGATAGATGGCCTGACTTTCAGAGACCTCAATAAAAATGGCAAGCTCGATGTCTACGAGGATCTTCGCAAACCAACAGAAGAAAGGGTAACCGATTTGGTATCACAAATGAACCTGGAAGAGAAAGCCGGGTGCATGTTTATTCCTCCAATCTCGATAGGTAAATATGGTAAACTTTCGGAAAAGCCGACTTTTAATGACTTTTTCTCTTGGGCATCAGAAGGCACCTCCTTAATGCTTTATGGAAAACATTTGAATCATTTCAATATATTCGTGGCGACCAAATCAGGTGCCATGGTTGATTGGTATAACGCTGTGCAGAAAGCCGCGGAAAAAACCAGATTGGGAATTCCTGTTACGATTGCCTCAGACCCAAGAAATCATTTCAGCAATAATCCGCTGGCAGGTGCCATGGCCGGTGATTTCTCGCTCTGGCCGGAACCACTTGGATTAGCAGCAACAAGAGATTCATCATTAGTGGAAAAATTCGGTGATATTGCACGCCAGGAATACCTCTCAGTTGGAATTCGTGTTGCTTTGCATCCTATGGCTGATCTCGCTACAGAACCGCGCTGGGGCAGAATTAACGGGACCTTTGGAGAAGATGCTCAGCTGACTTCAATGATGGTTTATTCTTATATAAAGGGATTCCAGGGTGACAGCCTTGGATTGAACAGCATTGCCTGTATGACTAAACACTTTTCGGGTGGCGGGCCACAGAAGGAAGGACTTGATCCACATTTTCCTATTGCCAAGGGTCAGATATATCCAGGTAAAAATTTTAATTACCATCTGATTCCTTTTGAAGCTGCATTCAGGGCAGGAACTGCTGAAATTATGCCGTACTATGGCATTCCAATGGACCAAACCAGTGAAAATGTTGGATTTAGCTTCAATCAAGAAATTATTACCGGACTGTTACGAAATAAATATCATTTTGATGGAATTGTATGCACTGACTGGGGCATACTTACTGATTCCAAGATGCTTGGAATTATGATTCTTCCTGCACGGGCCAGAGGAATGGAAAAATTCACCCCTGAGGAACGAATGCTTAAAGTCATCAGGGCCGGAGTCGACCAGTTCGGAGGAGAAACACTTCCTGATATGCTAATCAAATTAGTTAAGGATGGAAAAATTACTGAAGCAAGAATAGATTCCACAGTGAGAAGACTATTGCGAATGAAATTTGTACTGGGGCTTTTTGATCATCCTTACCTGGATCGGGAAAATGCCATCAAAACAGTTGGAAAGGATGAGTTTAGGATGGCTGGTCAATTGGCCCAGCGAAAATCAATGGTTTTATTGAAAAATGATACTAATCCAGGAGGGAAATATTTGCCTTTAAAGCAAGGCATAAAAATATATGTCAAAAACATGAGCGCTAAGATCGCTGGGAAGTACGGTATTGTTGTCGGCAAGCCTGAAGATGCTGATATCTGCATTATCAGAATTAATGCACCTTCACAAAAGATCAAAGGAATGGGTTTGCTGGGAGGCCTGTTTCATTCAGGAGATCTCGATTTTAAGGACAAGGAAAAAAACGATATCCTTAGTTTGCTTCGAAAAATTCCCACTATAGTTGACATATACCAGGACAGGCCTGCCGTTATACCGGAAATTGCCAAAGAATGTAAAGCTCTGCTCACCGATTTTGGTGCCGAAGATGCGGCAGTGATGGATGTGATTTTTGGAAAATTCACTCCCTCCGGAAGATTACCTTTTGAAATGCCATTATCAATGGAGGCTGTACGCAATCAGAAAGAAGATCTTCCTTATGATTCTGCAAATCCACTGTTTTCATATGGATTTGGTCTTAGTTATTAGCCTGGAATATTATAGAATTTTATCGAATATCAGATGATTTTATTGAAGTATAGAAAATATTCAAAGTAAAATGTGTTTAATCACAAACTCCGCCTTTTAAAGTTGAGTTAGTGAATTTTAGTTTTCAACGTGATATTTAACATGCAAGTAAGATTGTAATTCTGATTTAATAAAACTAACTTTGATAAACTTCCTTTCCCTGGCAAAAAAATAAACTATAAACATTTCAGAACCAATGAGTAAAGTCTTATTTTCCTCAATTTCCAAGAAATTTGTCATGGCTTTAGCCGGTTTGTTCTTACTCACTTTTTTACCGGTTCATCTTATTATCAACTTTATGTTGCTTAAGAGTGACCCTGAACCTTTTAACGAAGCTGCACACTTCATGGCAACTTTTCCGTTAATAAAAATTATTGAAGTTGTCCTGATCGGAGCAATACTTATTCATATTTCCTGGGGAATTTTCCTTCAGATCCAGAACTGGCTGGCACGTCCGATTGGTTATGTAAGCGGTAACAAATCTGAAACATCATTTTTCTCACGCTTCATGATCTGGACCGGGGCATCTGTATTCACCTTCCTGGTCCTTCATTTCTTCAATTTTTACTTCATCAAGATTGGATTGGTTGCAGGAAATCCTGAAGATTTCTATTCTATTGCTCATAACCTTTTTCAGATCCCTGCCTATAATTATATATATCTTGTTTGTTTTGCACTGCTTGGATTTCACCTTTACCATGCCTTTTCTTCGGCTTTCCAGACACTTGGGCTGAATCACAGGTTATGGACTCCGGTAGTTAAAGTGGTTGCACTGATATATGCAACAGTACTCCCTGCAGGTTTTGCTTTTATCTCAATTACTTTATGGCTTTTCAGGTAAATCAATAAAGAAAAAATTACAATCATGGGAATACTAATTTCAAAGGTACCTGATGGTCCGTTGGCACAGAAATGGACAAAATATAAAGCTTCAGTCAAACTTGTTAATCCGGCAAACAAGAAGAAGCTTGAAATAATTGTTATTGGAACAGGATTGTCGGGAGCAGGTGCTGCTTCGGCACTTGGAGAACTCGGATACAGTGTAAAAAACTTCTGTTACCAGGATTCTCCAAGAAGAGCACATTCAGTTGCTGCACAGGGAGGTATAAATGCTGCAAAAAACTATCAGAGCGACGGCGATAGTGTTTATCGTTTGTTCTATGATATGATAAAGGGTGGCGACTTCAGGGCCCGCGAAGCAAATGTTTACAGGGCGGCTGAGGTAAGTAATGAAGTTATTGATCATTATACTGCCCTGGGCGTACCCTTTGCACGTGATTATGGAGGAACTCTCGACACCCGCTCATTCGGAGGTGTCCAGGTTTCAAGAACCTTTTATTCCAAGGGACAGACAGGTCAGCAATGTCTGCTCGGGGCCTATTCATCACTTAACAGGCAGATAAAAAAAGGCAATGTGACTATGTATCCGCGCCGTGAGATGCTCGATATTGTTTTAATTGACGGTAGGACACGAGGAATTATTGCCCGCAATCTCCTCACAGGGGAAATTGAAAGACACGCTGCACATGCAGTTGTACTTGCCACCGGCGGTTACGGCACTATATATTATATGTCGACACTTGCTGTAAACTCAAATGCATCTGCAGCATGGAAAGCACATAGAAAAGGAGCTTTCTTTGCAAATCCAAGTTTTGTCCAGATCCATCCTACCTGTGTTCCGCAGTTGAACGAATTCCAGTCCAAGCTCACTCTTATGTCAGAATCGCTGCGTAACGACGGGCGAGTTTGGGTTCCTAAAACCAAAGGAGATTCAAGACCGGCAAATGTGATACCTGAAGAAGAGAGAGACTATTATCTCGAAAGGCGGTATCCCGCTTTCGGGAACCTTGTGCCAAGAGATGTTGCTTCGAGGGCAGCCAAGGAACGTTGCGATGCAGGATTTGGTATTGGCGAAACAGGACTTGCAGTTAATCTAGACTTCAGGGATTCAATAAAGAAACAGGGGAAGAAAACTATTGAGAACAAATATGGTAACCTTTTTGAGATGTATAAAACCATAACGGGAATTGACCCATATGAAGAGCCGATGCGTATTTACCCTGCCGGACATTATACGATGGGCGGATTATGGGTTGATTATGAACTGATGACTACAATACCGGGACTTTATGCAATAGGGGAATCCAACTTCTCGGATCATGGAGCGAACCGTCTTGGAGCGAGTTCTCTGATGCAAGCCTCCGGTGACGGATACTTTATTCTTCCAAATACTATAAGTAATTATCTGGCCGATGAGATAAGTGTTCCGAAAATCTCAACCGACAAACCTGAATTCGAAGAGATCGAAAAAGTAGTAATCGAAAGACTTAATAAACTTATTTCAATAAAAGGAAAACAAACTGCGTCATCATTTCATAAACGTTTGGGTAAGATAATGTGGGACTATTGCGGAATGATAAGAAACGAGGGAGGACTTAAGAAAGCACTCGTACTAATAAATGATCTTAAAGAAGAGTTCTGGAGAGATCTTAATGTTCCCGGGACAATTAATGAGCTCAACATGGAACTTGAGAAAGCAGGCAGGGTCGCTGACTATTTTGAACTTGCCGAACTTCTGGTAAATGACGCTCAAAACAGAAATGAGTCGTGCGGAGCACATTTCAGGGAGGAATTTCAGACTCCGGATGGTGAAGCATTAAGAAACGATGATGAATTCGCTTACGTTGCCGCCTGGGAATTTGCCGGTGAAGGTAATCCTCATATTTTACATAAAGAAGCGCTTAAGTTTGAAGAGGTTGAAATGAAAGTCAGAAGCTATAAATAAGGGCCTAAAGGCACAACGACAAAACGACATAACGACATAACAATTAAAACATGAAGCTCACTCTTAAGATATGGCGTCAGAAAAACGCAAAAGCCAAAGGTAGTTTTGTAACCTACAAAATGGATAATGTATCTCCTGAGATGGCGTTCCTCGAGATGCTCGACTCTCTTAATAAAAAGCTTGTTGAAGAGGATAAGGATCCGGTTGCATTCGACCACGATTGCAGGGAAGGAATATGCGGATCGTGCGGAATGTATATTAACGGACATCCACACGGGCCTGTTCCTGCGATAACAACCTGCCATCTCTCAATGAGATACTTTAAGGAAGGAGAGACAGTATGGGTTGAGCCATGGAGAGCAAAGCCCTTCCCTGTAATCAAGGACCTTATTGTAGACAGAACGGCTTTTGATAAAATCCAGATTGCAGGCGGATTCATTTCTGTTAATGCCGGGGCAGCTCCTGAAGCCAATTCAATTCTTGTTCAGAAGAATAAATCTGATGATGCCTTTGATTCGGCGATTTGCATCGGGTGCGGAGCATGTGTCGCAGCATGTAAGAATGCCTCTGCAATGTTGTTCGTGTCTGCCAAAATTTCTCAGTTTGCACTTTTACCACAGGGCCGGATTGAGGCAAAAGATAGGGTGAGAGCTATGGTTGAAAAGATGGATGAAGTCGGTTTTGGCAACTGCTCAAATACAGGTTCCTGTGAAGCTGAATGCCCGAAACAGATCAAACTTACAAATATTACAAGATTAAACAGGGAATACTTCAAAGCCTTCTGAAAGAAATATTGTGAAGAATAAATCTTCTCTATGAAGCGCAAAAAATTTATTGAACTTTTTACAGTTTGCAGTGGAGCAGTCGCTACTACTCCTATTTCAACCTTCCCTGAAATATTTCATATCTCAGCAGAGAGATCTGGCGCTCCTGAAAATAAAGACGAGCTTTCTGCAGATGTAGTAATTTCCGGAGGCGGTCTTGGAGGTTGTGCCGCAGCACTGGCAGCATTGCGCAACGGGTTAAACGTTATCCTCACAGAAGAGACGGACTGGATAGGAGGACAACTCACATCACAGGGGGTGCCCCCCGATGAACACCAGTGGATAGAGACACACGGAGCTACAAGGCTTTATCGTGATTTACGGACAGCTATCCGGCAGTATTATGTTTGCAACTACCCACTGACAGACACTGCCAGGTCAAATAAATTTTTAAATCCTGGCGACGGCTCCGTCTCCAGATTATGTCATGAACCAAGGGTGGCCCTGGCTGTACTTCGTGATCTTATGGCTCCCTATATCAGTTCAGGAAAATTAACCCTGTTAACGGATTATAAAATTGAAAGTGCTGATGTTACAGGGAATAAAGTTCGCTCATTAAAAGCAGTCAACCAGCTTTATGCAAAGAGTGTAGTTCTATCTGCTCCCTATTATATTGACGCTACCGAGCTGGGGGATCTGCTTCCTCTAACCGGGACAGAGTTTGTTACCGGCACTGAATCAGAAAAGGAAACCGGTGAACTGCACGCACCTGAAAAAGCTAATCCAGATAATAACCAGGCTTTTACTGTTTGTTTCGCCATGGATTATCTTCCCGGTGAAGATCATATAATTGAAAAACCCCGCGATTATGATTTCTGGAGGAATTACATACCAAAGCTGAATCCAGCATGGCCTGGAAAGCTGCTTGATCTTTGCTATAGCCACCCAATTACCCTGGAGCCAAGAGTGGTTGGCTTCAGCCCTGAGGGGATCGATGATCCGTCTGTTTTAAATATCTGGAGTTATCGTCGTATTATAAACAGACTTAATTTTCAGCCGGGCACCTACCGCGGGGATATTACAATTGTAAACTGGCCTCAAAACGACTATTTGGCTGGTAATCTGATCGGTGCCAACCCTTCTGAATTTAAGAGACATGTTGAAGGTGCCAGGCAATTGAGTTTATCTCTTTTATACTGGCTGCAAACAGAGGTACCCCGCCCGGATAAAGGCTATGGCTGGCCGGGAATAAGGCCCCGTGGTGACATTATGGGTACAGATGATGGTCTTGCCAAATATCCGTATATCCGCGAGTCGCGGCGGATAAAAGCAATATTTACCGTTCTGGAAGAACATGTTGGCCTGGAAAACAGATCCCTGGTAACAGGCAAAACGAAAGATATCACCGCTGCTGATTTTTACGATAGTGTTGGTGTTGGGCATTACCGTATAGACCTTCATCCTTCAAGTGCCGGCACTAATTATATTGATGTTGATTCCCTCCCATTCCAGATACCCCTGGGAGCACTCATACCTGTACGTATTGAGAACCTGATCCCTGCAAATAAAAATATTGGCACAACACATATTACCAACGGCTGTTACCGGTTACACCCGGTAGAATGGAACATAGGAGAATCAGCTGGCTTATTGTTGGCCTACGCCCTAAGCAAAAAGGTTAACCCACGGGAAGTACGTGAAAGAAAAGAATTGCTTGAGGAGTTCCAGAATCTTGTTCGTTCCCAGGGAATTGAAACAGAATGGCTCAAACAATAATTTCTGAACCCTTCCTGGTATAAAAAGCTTTTTGGCTGCTTGAGAAAATAAGATATTGTATATTTGTCGCAATGACCAAATTTAACTTATAAGAATTGCAATAATTTTATGAGTCCCCGGTCTGCTTATATCCAGTCAGGCCATCTCTATGTTGGTATTAAGAATATTTTAATATTTAATAATCATGAAGGAACATTCGAATCAAATAATATATGTTGTCTGGCTTTCAATTGTAGCATCATTGGGGGGATTTCTTTTTGGCTACGATACAGCGGTGATTTCCGGAACAGTAGATCAGGTCTCTGAACAGTTTAATCTGGATGACATTACCAAAGGATGGTACGTTGGCTGTGCTCTTGCAGGATCAATAGCAGGTGTTATGGTAGCTGGCTCATTGAGTGATAAATTCGGACGAAAAATTGTACTGTTACTCTCTGCGGTGCTGTTCTCAGTTTCAGGTATTGGATGTATGGTCGCAGGTAACGAAGTGCAATTGGTAATAGCCCGTATCCTGGGTGGAATAGGTATCGGTGTTGCTTCAGTTATCTCTCCATTATATATTGCCGAAATTTCTGTCCCGAGCTTTCGTGGAAGGTTGGTATCCATGTACCAGTTAGCAATTACTGTTGGTTTTTTAGGAGCATACCTGGCTAATTATGGTTTACTACATTACTCCGAAACGCTAATGGGGAATGGTACAACGACCGGTTTGTATGGTAAAATTTTCGCCACCGAAGTTTGGAGGGGAATGTTAGGTATGGAAGCTCTTCCGGCGCTGCTGTTTTTTGTGGTGCTCTTTCTTATCCCCGAAAGTCCTCGCTGGCTGATTGTTAAAGGCCAGGAGAAAAAGGCTTCATATATCCTGAAAAAAATCTATGGAGAGAAAGAAGCTGATATCCAAATTACAAATGTAAAAAACCTGATTGCTCTCGAAACAGAATCAAACTGGCGTATATTATTTCAGCCTGGCTTTCGCATGGCTCTGTTTATTGGAGTTGCCTTGGCCATGCTTGGCCAGTTAATGGGAGTGAATGCAGTTCTTTACTATGGACCTACAATCTTTAAAGAGAGCGGTTTGTCAAGTGGCGATTCATTATTTTATCAGGTACTTGTCGGTTTGGTCAATATGCTGACAACTGTTCTGGCATTGATCATTATCGACAAAGTAGGTCGTAAAAAACTGGTGTACTGGGGCGTATCAGGAATGATAATTGCGTTGGTCCTTATCGGAATTTACTTTGCTTATGGTACTAAATTGGACATCCCACAAGTTTTCCTTTTAATATTTTTCCTGTTTTATATTTTCTGTTGTGCTATTTCGATTTGCGCTGTAATTTTTGTACTCCTCTCGGAAATGTATCCTGTGAAGGTAAGGGGAGCAGCTATGTCGATAGCAGGTCTGTCTCTTTGGATAGGAACCTATCTCATTGGCCAGCTCACACCTCTGATGCTTACTACATTTACCCCTGCAGGTACGTTCTGGCTATTTGCCCTGATGTGTATTCCATACATGCTGATAGTGTGGAGATTATTACCGGAAACAACCGGAAAATCATTGGAAGAAATAGAAGAAATGTGGATACTGAAGGGTAAAAAATAACCAGATTCTGGTTTTATAATATAATACTTATGGATGCTCAATCTTTATCTAAACTCTACAAGGACGAATTGCTGAATAATGTTATCCCTTTCTGGTTGACGAAATCACAAGACACTAAATTCGGGGGATATTTTACCTGTCTCGACAGGGTCGGAAATGTTTTTGATACCGACAAGTTTGTCTGGCTTCAGGGCCGTGAGGTATGGCAATTCTCAATGCTTTACAATAATCTGGAGAAAAATCCGGAATGGTTGAAATGTGCCGTACAGGGAGGTGAGTTCTTGAAAAAATTTGGCCACGATGGAAAGTTTAACTGGTATTTTTCGCTCACACAGGAGGGAAAACCGATAATAGAACCTTACAATATTTTCTCGTATACCTTTGCTACTATGGCATTCGGCCAGCTGAGCAAGGCTGCCGGCAACCAGGAATATGCTGACATTGCAAGGAAAACATTTGATATTATACTTTCTAAGATGGATAATCCGAAAGGAAAATGGAATAAAGCATATCCTGGCACCCGGAACCTTAAAAACTTCGCTTTACCAATGATTCTCTGCAATTTGGCATTGGAAATTGAACACCTTTTAGAAAAAGATTTCCTTAAGAAGACAATTGACACATGTATTCACGAGGTGATGGATGTCTTTTACC
>Ga0315273_10000088_pt1 | contig 77142 bp, 53 predicted proteins | sample YL17G02_0_MG_FD_205753 | JGI IMG/M metagenome (GOLD analysis project Ga0315273, IMG submission 205753) | Sediment microbial communities from Yellowstone Lake, YNP, Wyoming, USA - YL17G02_0 | ecosystem: Environmental > Aquatic > Freshwater > Lake > Sediment | place: USA: Wyoming | collected... | reverse complement strand
CGGGGCGGGGGGGGGGGGGGGGGCGGCCCCCCCACGGCCCCCCGGGGGGGGGGGGCGCGGGCGGCCGCGCTCCTCGGGGCCGCCGCGCGCGGGGCGGCGCCCGCCGCCGCGGCCGCCCGCCAGCGAGCCGCGACCGCGCGCGCGATGCGGTGCCGCCGCCGAGTCTCCAGTGCGTCCAGGGCGGCGGCACGCTTGGCGGCGCGCGCTGCGGCCGCCCGCTCGGCGGCCGCAACCGCGGCCGCCGCCGCCGCCGACGCCTCGCGACGGCGCGCCGCCTCGGCCTCGGCCCGAGCGCGCTCCGCCGCCTCGGCCGCCGCGCGCGCCGCGTCGGCGCGCGCGACCTCGGCCGCGGCCGCCGCGCGCGCGGCGTCGAGGCGCGCGCGCTCCGGCTCGCGCGCGCGGCGCTCGGCCTCGAGCGCGGCGCGCGCGGCCGCGTCCGCGGCGGCGCGTTCCGCCTCGCGCTGTGCCTCTTGGCGAGCTTCCGCCGCGGCGGTGGCAGCGGCGGCAGCGGCGCGGGCCTCAGCGCCGGCCGCCGCGCGCGCCGCCGCTTCTCGCGCCGCCGCGTCGGCCGCCGCCGCAGCGGCCGCCGCCTGCGAGGCCGCCTGCGACGGCGGCGCCCATGCCGGGGGCGGCGCCGGCACAACGGGCGCCACCACCTCGAGCACCGGCGCCCGGGGCGCCCCCGGCGGCGCGCCGCCGCCGCCGCCTGCGCCCGTCGCGTCGAGCGACCGCGCGCGCGCGCCCTTGGCGCTCACGCTGGCAAACCGCCTTTTCGGCAGCGCGTCCGCGTCCACCGCGTGCCCGCGCGGCAGGACCAGGGTCGGGGCGCCGTTGTCGGCGGGCGGGCCGGGCTCGAGGCCCGCCGCGGCAAACAGGCCGCGCGCGTCGTCGCCGTCGTCCGCGCCCAGCATCCGCGCCACGTCCTCCGCCGGCACCGCCTGCCCCCCGCACGCCGCGCAAAGCGCAGTGAGCGCGCGCGCGCGCACGTGGCGCACGTACATGTGGGCGAGGCAGGCGTCGAGGTAGGGCGCAGCGGCGAGCCGCGCGAAAAAGCCGGCCCAGTCGCCCGCCGCGAGCGCGCGCGCGAAACCAAGGGCGCGCTGAACCGGCGCCGACGCCAGCGTCTCCGGCCTCAAGTGCGCGAGCGCGTCCTGGAGGACGGCGGCCGAGAAGCGGTAGCGGCCGTGCGTGCCGGCGAGCGTCAACACGTGGTACCCCCGAAACTCGGCCTCGCCCCCCAGCGGCGCGCCCGCGAGCGCCGCTGCGTCGTACATGTCGCCCAGGGTGATGAGCGCCTTGTTGATTTGCTCGAGGTTGAGGTGCGAGTCGAACGTCTCGGCTTCGCCCGCGCGCGGCGTGAGTTCGCACAGCTCGTGCTCGGCCAGGACCATGAACCGCACGTGCTCCTCGCACAGCGTCGCCGCGAACCCGTCCGCCATGCCCTGCACAAACAGGTCCTGGCGCACGCCGCGGTAGCGGTCCCAGAGGAAGCGGTGCACGAGCGAGAGCGGCGCGGAGGACGCGTCGGCGTCCATGATCCCCCGCAAATGCGCTTGCGCCGCGGCCAGCGCGGCCCGCGTGCGAAAGTTGGCGGGGTCCTGCTCGATGTTGCGCGCAAACTTCTTGACGGCGAGCGCGGGCGACGTGCGCGCGACGCTTGGGTCGGGCCGCTCAAACACCGCCACGTCCTCGATGCGCTCCCGGCGCTCCACCTCGGCCGCCGGGCACATCGCGTCGCACGTACCCACGATGGCGCCGCGCAGGGTGGGGTCGGCGTCGTCGTCAGGGGTGGTAAAGGGGGGGAGGGGGGTCGCGACCGCGGCGGCAAAGATTGGAGTGGGGGCGGGGGCGGATGCCGTGGCGCCAAACCTTGCAGCCCGCCGCGCCTTGGCGGCGGCGTCGTCGGCGTCGTCGCCAGAGGGCGGGCGGCCGCGGTCGCGCCCGCGGCCGGCCGCCGGCGCAGGCACGCCAAAGCCGCCGCTGCCGCCGCCCACGAAGGACGGCATGTTGGCCAGGGCGGCCGCCTTTTCGGCGTCCAGGTGGGCGGCGGGAGGAGCGGCGGCGGCGCCAAAGGTCGGTGGCGCGGACGCAGCCGGGGCGCCAAAGGAGCCGCCTCCCACGACCTTGATGCCGGATCCAAAGCCGGTCGACGCAGCGCCAAACGTGGGCGCGGTGGAGAAGGAGGCCGCGCCAAAGGCGGGCGCGGCGGCAGCGCCACCGAACGCGGGCGCCGGCGCCGGCGCGCTGAAGCCGCCGCCAAAGGTCGGCGCGGCCGCGGCCGCGCCAAACATGGGCGCAGGAGTAGAAGAAGCACCGCCAGCGCCAAACGCAAACGAGGGCGCGTCGTGGCGCAGCGAGGTCGACGACGGTGGCGCGGGCGCGCCAAAACCAGCCACGCCCACGCCGAAGCCGGTGCCGGGCGACGTGCCGGGTTGCGCACTCGCCCCGAACAGCGTCTGCGCGGTCGCAGGCGCGGCGCTAAAGCCAAACGCGGGCGCGGGCGCGGTCGACGCTGGCGTGCCAAACGCCGCGCCGCCGCCAAATGCGGCCGCGCCGCCGCCAAAGCCGCCGCCAAACGCGGGAGGCGACGAAACGGGCTGGGTGGCGCCGAACGCGCCAAATTGGGGGGGAGGCACGCCGGCGCCCGGCGCGCCGGGGGCGCCAAAGCCGCCAAAGCCGCCGGCGTTCATCCAACTAGATGGGCGGATGTGCGGAGACGACAACCGGGGCGACGGCGAGTCGGCCGGAGCCCGGGCAGCCGGCGGAGAACCGCCGGCGTTGCGAGTCGGGCTCGGCCCGCGCCCCACGCCCGTGGGCGCTGCGCGCGACGGGCGCGGAGACGGTGGGAGGCGGGCTCCCGCGCCGCCGGCGCGTTTTGTGGGCACGCGAAGTGCGCGGCGCATCAAATCAGCGCCCACTCTCTTCGGGCGTCGAAAGACGCCCCTTCGTGCCCCAAGCGCCCGGCCCCTTCCCTCCTGCCCGTCGCCGCATCGCCGGGCGGCGTCAACCGCCGCGGTTCGGCCCCGATCGAATGGCCGCGGCGCAGCCCCTGCCCGCGCCGCCGCTGGCGGCGCCCGCGTTCAGCGTGGTGAGCGAGGGCGAGGGGAGAGTAGCGGCGCGGATGCGGGAGAGGCATGAATCAAAGCGCGCGACCGCTGGCGACGCCCAAACCCCCCCCTCCCTTCTCCTACCCTTCAGGCCGACTGGGACTCGTCCGCCCCCCTGGACGACGGCGACGAGGCCGCCATCGCGGCGCTGGCGGCGTCCGTCCCGGCGCCGGCCGCGGACGCGGACGCGGCCACGCCGCGCGCAGCGGCGCTCGCGGCGGCCGTTCCCGCCTCGCGCGCGCGCTCCGCCTCGGCCGGCCCTCCACCGGTACCAACCCCCGAAGCCTTAGACCGTGCCGTCCTGGCCAGCGCGGCCCAATTCGACGCGTGGTGGGCGGGCCTGCAGGCCGCGCGTGCGGCCGCGGCCGAGGGCGGCCACGCGGCCGCCGCCGCCGCGCTCGACGCGCGCTCCGACGCGGTGCAGGCGCTGGTGGACAAGGTGAGGGAGTGGGAGGGTGGGAGGGCGGGAGAAGGGACGAGGAGACTGCGCTCCCCGTGCAGACCACGCCACTCGACCCCCCCCCGCCGCCTCCAGGCCGACGCCGCCTCCTCCCTCCTGGACGCCCTCGTCGACGCCCACGCCCGTGTCTCGTCCCGCGCCGCCGCCCTGCGCGGCGCGGCGGGCGACGCGGTCGCCGCGCGCGACGCGGCGCGCGCGCGCGCGCGCGCGCTCGCGGCGCGGCTCGCGCCGTTCGACGCGGCCGACCGCGCCGCGGCCGACCTCCACGCCCTGACCGCCGCCGCGGCCTCCACCCCCCCCACCCCCGCCGACGACGCCAAGCTCATGGACGTGCTGGCCGCGGTGGATGGCGCGCTGGAAGCGGTGCTCGCCCGCCCCGCGTACGCAGACGCGCCGGCGGCCGCCGCGCGCCTGCGCGCGCTCGCCGCGCGCGGCGCCGGCGCCGCGCGCGCCCGCGTCGCGGCCCTGCTCAAGGCCGCGGTGGCAGCGGCCGCGGGCGAGGCGGGCCCGGCGGCCGCGGGTGGCGCGGCCGTCGCCGCGCTGCCCGCGCGCGGCGGCGCCGACGCGCTCGCCGACGTGCGCTTCCGCGCCGCGGCCGAGCCCGCGCTGCGCCCGCTGCTCGCCGGCGTCGCGGCGCGCGCCGGCAGACCCGAATTTGCCGCGCTGCTGGCCGACTGCCGCGGCCTCTACTGCGACGCGCGGGCCGCGGCCGCCGGCGCGCGCGTCGCGGCGCGCGTGCGCGCCGCGCCCGCGGCCGCCGGCCCCGCCGCCCTCGCCGCCGCCGGCGCCGCCGCCCTTGCCGACGTCGCGTCCGCGGAAGCGGCCCTCTATGCAGCAGTTTTTGGCGGCGCGGCCGGCGCGGCGGGGGGTGGGGGCCCCGCGACCGAGCTCGGCGCGCTCCTCCGCCCGCTCGGCGCGCACCTGCACGACGCCCTGCGCCCCCTGGTCGTGCGCCTGGATTCGATTGACGACCTGGTGGATGTTGTGGCCGCGTTGCGGGAGGCGGCGGCCTCGGGAGGTGGCGGCGGGTCGGCGGCCGCGGCCGCGGGCCGCGCCGCCGCGCGCCCCGCGCTCGAGTGCGCGGCCGCCGACGCGCAGGAGCGGCTCGCCTTTCGCGCCCAGGCGTTTATCAAGGACGCCATTGGGTCCTATGTGCCTTCGAAAGAGGATGTGGATTACCCTGGCGTCCTGGAGCGCGCGGCGGCGTCCGCGTCGGCCGACGGCGCCGCCCCGACCACCGCGTCCCCCTCCCGCTGGGCGTCCGACGCCGCCCTCCCCCTCTACCCCCCCGTCTCACGCGCGGCCGCCCTGCTGGACGCGGTGGCTGGCGCGGTGGGGGCGAGCGTGTGCGCGGGGCTCGCGGCCGACGCGGCGGTCGAGGCGGCCCGTGCAGTGCGCGCCGGCGCGGCCGCCGTCGCGGCCGCTGCCACGCCGGCCGACGGCCACCTGTTCGCCGCGCGCGCTCTTCTCGCCCTGCGGTCCCGCCTGCACGCCGCGGGAAGCGGGGGGGGGGGCGGCAACGGCCCGGCCGACATCGACGTCTCGTTCGACCTCGCCCCCGCCACCGCCGCCGCCCGCGCCGCCCTCGCCGGCCGCGCCAGCTTTGGTTCCATCGCGTCCGCAGCCGCGGCCAGCGTCGCCCCGCGCGCGCGAGCCACGCGCGCCGACGGCGGCGCCGAGCTCGACGCCGCGCTGCGCGGCGCGTGCGACGCCTTCATTTTGAACGCGACCCGCACCGCGGTCGAGCCCCTGCTCTCCTTCATCACCAAGGTGACCGCCGTGCGCGCGGGGGGCGGGGGCGGGCGGCGGCTCGGGGAGCACGCGTTTGCGGCGCCCGCGCGCGTCGCCGACGCGGCGGCCGAGACGCGGCGCCGCCTGACGGCCGACATGCCGCGCCTGGCGTCAAAAGCTGCGCTCTACGTGCCCGACGCGGGCGCGCGGGCGGCGCTCTGGGGGCCGGTGCAGGGGAACGTGCGGGAAGCGTGCGCGCAGGTGGCGGCGCTGCTGTCGGCCGAGTACGCGCCCGCGGACGTGGAGAGGGTGGCGGTGCCCGGGGGGGCGGAGCTCGACGGGTTGCTGGCCGCGCTCGTGTGAAAAATAGACGGAGCGGGCCGCGCTGTGTCCCTCCCTGTGCCCACCGCCACTGCATCGACCGGGGCCGCCGAGCCGGGCGCAGGCCTGTGGTTACAGGGGCAGGCGCAAAGAGACAGCGCGCTTGCGCCGCCTCTCACCCCCACCGCCCAGCTCAACCCACTCTTCTCCCCTCAACTCATCAGCGCTTGGCCGAGTCGCGCAGGCAGATCTTGGCGGTGGGCGTGCGCGCGCAGACGGCGTCCTTGACGTCGGCGGCGAAGACGGGGGTGGCCAACATCATGGTGGCGGCCGCCAGGGCGGCGGCGCGGACGACCAGGGGGACCTTGGGGGCCGCGGCGGGCTGTGGGGAGGGGGGTGGGGGGTCGGGGAGGGGGTGGGCGGGGCGGACACCGGGGGGGAGGCGATCGGGTCGGGTGGCGCGCCCGCGCGGCGCGCACAGGACGTGCCGCGCAAAGCCATCCCCACCACGGCCTCAAACGGTGCCAAAGCACTCGTCGGCGGGGAGGCAGGCGTCAATGGAGGGCGCCCAGGGGCGGGGCGGCACAAAAAGCTCCTCGCCCCAGCGGCCGCCATCCGCGCCGCACGCCCGTACCTTGGCCGCGACCGGGGCGGAGACGGGGGCGCGAATGGCAAAGGGCATGGCGGCGAGTGGGAGGGGGGCTGGAGGTGGCTGGGCGGGTTGTGGCGGCGCGCGCGACTCCACGCTCTCGACTCGCGCTCTCCGTCACACGCGCCGTCACTCGCTCACGCTCGCCGCCACCGCCAGTCCCACGCGTCGGTCGCGCCCGACCCCCACTCGAGCGCGAGGCCGCCCGCGCCCACGCGCACGGTCGGCCGCGCCGAGACCAGGGCGACCAGGGCCGCGCCGAGCCCTCCACCCCCCGCCTCTGAATCGCGCCCCGGGGGCGGGGCGTAGGTCAGGCCGTCGGCGGGCGCGGCCTTTGTGCGGGCTCCCGCGCCGACCGCGACGCGCAGGGGCTCGACTTTCAAGGCAGCCGAATATGCGCGCGCAAACGCGCCCTCCGCCGCGGCCGCCGCCGCCGCCGCGCGAGGCCGCCCCGACGCGGGGCGCAGGCGCGCCGCGGCGGCCAGTCGGTGGGTGGCGGCCTCCCAGGTGAGGGCGGCGGCTTCGTCCGCCGTCAGCGGCGCCGGCTCCGTCGCGAGGGCCCGCGCGAGGGCGTCGCCGAACTCGGCCGCGCTCGTGTAGGTCAGGCAGTTGGTGAAGGTCGCCGCAAACTCGTTGCACGGGTGGGCCGCGCAGACGAGCCACTTGCCCATCGCGAGGGCCTCCAACGACGTGGTGGCCACGACGTCGGACGTCGACGCGTTGACAAACGCGCGGTACGGCCGCAGCGCTGGGTCCAAATGGTCCGCTCCGGGGCGAAAATCGAGGGGGGCGGCCGCGGCGGCCGCCGCCGCGCGGACGGTCGCGAGCGCGGCGCCCGCGCCGAACGCGGTGACGCGCGCCCCGTCCAGCCGTGGCGCGGACGCCGCCAGGAGCGCGACCAGCTCCTCCCACCCCTTGCCGAAAACGACCTTGCCCAGGGCGTAGGCTCCCAGGGCAAAGCGCGGGGTCGAGGGGTCGCCGCCGCCGCGCGCCCCCCCCCCGACCGCGTGGAACGCGGGCGCCACCCCGTGCACGCACGCCGTCACCGACCGCGGCAACGGTTGGATGGCGTCCGACAGCTTGACAACCACGTGGCAGTGCGCCGCGGCGAGCCAGCGCGCGAGGCCGCCGGCGAGCCACCCCATGACCGGCCCCGCGTTGCGGTCCCCGAGTTCGCGATAGTTTGTGTGCACGACGCCGGTGACGTGGGGGCAGAGCGACGTCCAACGGGGGCCGGCGTGGTGCCACGTGAGGTGCTCCGGTTCCTCCAGAATGATCGACCGCGGCGCCAGCTTGGCCACGGCCGCGGTGAGGTCGCCCACTGGAAACACGCCGAGCAGGGTGCGGTCGTAGCGCGCGGGGTAGAAGGAGACGGCGAACATGGGGGGGGTGCCGGTGCGGCTCTCCACCCACGCGCGCAGCGCGGCCTCCTGGTCGCTGGGCGCGGCAAAGGTGGTGCCATTGGGAAACAGTTCCGCTTGGTCGGCGGCGGGGAGCCAGGGGACGACCAGGGTGACGGCCGGCGCAGACCGCGCGGCGGCGAGGAAGGCGGCGCGCAAGGCCGGATTCACCGCCGTCCCGGTCAGCCAGGGGGGCGCCGCCGTGGAGACGACGGCGATGCGGCGGCCGGGGGACAGGAGGTCGTCGTCGGCGGGCGGCTGAGGGAGGAAAGGGAGCGAACGAGCGCGCGCGTCGGTTTGGCGCCCTGGGGGTGGCCGGGCCCACGCGCCACGCTCGACCGCCCACAACTCGCACCGCGTCATCCGTCGGCTCCGCCGACGGCTCGCGCGGCGGCTTGGGCGGGTCTTCCCCGCGCGGCGCGGCTCTGCCTGCCGTCACCACCACCTCGCCCGCCCGCAGCCTCGCCGGCGGCGCCGGCCACGGCGCGGGCGCCGACGGCGGCGCCATGCCGGGCGGCCAATTGGGGGTGGGGCAGAGTGGCCAGGGCACACGCCGGCGCTGCGGAGCCCGCACCACACTCTCGCCGCGTCGGCGCGCGCCGGCGTGATGTTCGACGCTCAGGCGCCCCCGGGCCTGCCCCACGGCGCGACCGCGGTCGTCGTCGGCGCTGGCGTCGCGGGCGCCGCGTGCGCCGCGGCGCTCTGCGCGGCGCGCCCGGACGCGCGCGTCGTCCTGGTGTCCCGAGACGCGACCGTTAAGGTGTGTGGGATGGAGGGTGGAGGAAGAAGTAGAGATAAAGGAGGTGGGGCGCCGTCGCCGACCCCGTCTCCCCGCCTTCCAGACCGCGGTCAACGTCGTGCGCCTTACCAAACATATGGAATCGTTCGACAGTGCGTCGGTGGGGGCGGGCAGGGAGCTGTGGCCGCGGCAGGCGCTATGAACTCAACCCCGCCACCCCCCTTCTTTTTCTTCAGTCGCCACCGTCGACGCCTCATCCTTCGCCCCCCCCAACCTGACCATCGTCCAGGGCGAGGCCGCGTCGTTGGACCTGGAGGCGCGCGTGCTGACGCTGGTCGACGGGCGGTCGTTTTCGTTCGCGCTCGTGTGCGCCGCGACCGGTGCCCGCCCGCGGGCCGCCCACCCCCACCCCGCCGTGCGCGTGCTGCGGGATACAGATTCCGTGCACGCGCTGGCGGCTGAGTTGCGGGGGGCGCGCCGCGTCGTCATCGCCGGCAACGGCGGCATCGCGCTCGGCCTCGCGGCCGCCCTCTCGGCCGTCGACGTCGTGTGGGCCGCCAAGCATGGGCACGTGGGGGACGCCTTTTTTGACGCGGACGCGGCCGCGTGGCTGGCGCGGCGGCTGGTGGCGGCGCGGGAGGGGGAGGAGGAGGGTGGTGGGGACGCCGCCGCGCCCACTGCCAAAGCCGCCCCCCCCACCACCACGACCACCACCGCTCGCGCCGGATTTGGCGCCGCCGCCGGCCCCGGCTGGGCTGACGCCTTGGCCGCGGCGGCGGGCGGACAAGGGCGGCGCGGCGCTCTCGATGTGCGCCTTTTAGCTACAGTGTCCGACGTTGCCTCCCCCGGCCCCGGCGACTGGCCGATCACCGTCACGCTGTCCACGGGGGACTCGTTCCCCGCGGACGCCGTCGTGTCGGCGGTCGGCGTCGCCCCCGACACCGCGTGGCTCCCAGCGTCGCTCGCGCGCGCGCCCGACGGCGGCCTCTGGGTCGACACCGACGCGCGCGCCTCCCACCCCGCGCTGTATGCCGCCGGAGACGCGGCCACGGTGCGCCCGGACGCGGCCGGGGCGCACTGGTTCCAGATGCGCCTGTGGACGCAGGCGCGCGCGCTGGGCGCGCTCGCCGGCGCGGCCATGGCCGGCGTCCCGCCCGCCGATCGCGGCCTGTCCCTGGAGCTGTTTGCGCACGCGACCACCTTCGCGGGCGCGCGCGCCGTGCTGCTGGGGCGGTACGATGGGCAAGGGCTGGAAAAAGAAGACGCCGCCACCCTCGCCTCGTACGTGCGCGAGACCGACGCCGGCTTTGCCCGCATCCTGCTGCACCGGGGCGCGGTGGCCGGCGCGGTGCTGCTGGGGGAGGATGCGGAGATGGCGGGCGTCTTGGAGGATTTGATATTGGACGGCGTCGACGTCTCGTTCCTCGGCGCGCGCCTGCTCGACCCCGACCTCGACCTGGACGCCGTGTTTGATTGATGGAGGGTGGTGGGGGCGGCAGGGTGGGGCCGGGTCTGTCGCACTGCTCGCACCGCCCGCACACCGCGGGGAGCCACGCCCCGCGCGTCACACCGCGCTCTCCACTGCCGCGCCCCCGTCGACCGACGCCGCCGACGCGAGCGCGGCCGCGTCGGCGAGGTCGAGGCCGGGGCCGCCGCCGCCGTCGGCCGACGGCGGCAGGGACGGCGCCGCGGGGAAGAGCGCGACCGCGCCGAGCGGCCACCCGCACCGCCCGCCCGTCGCCCGCAGCGCGGCGCCCCACGCGGCCGGCAGGAAGAAGTCGGCCGCGTCGGCCTCCTCTTCGTACGCGAACGAGAGGTCGGGCAGGGGGGCGAGGCCGCCGGCGGGCCAGTCGGGGAGCGCCGCGCGGAGCGCGTCCATGACCTCGCCCGCCGACAGCGCCTCGGGCGCGCCCGCGGCGGCGGCATCGACGCGGCCCCCGAAAAAGGCGGTGACGGCGGCGACGTTGCCGGCGAGGTCGGAGAAGCGGGGGTGCGCGGTGAGCAGCGCAAACGCGTCGGCGCGGTGCAGCAGCGCGTACACCAGGTCGGCCGCCGCGGGGTCGGGCGCGGGCTTGGGAGGGGCCGCGCCTCTGCCACCGCCGCCGACGGGCGCCAGCGCGGCGGCCGCCGCGGCGGCCACCACCTCCAGGCCGACGCGCGTCAAGTCCTCCATGACGCGCGCCTCGGGGTCGCCCGCCGCCGCCAGGCGCGCGTGGCGCGCGGCCAGCCGCTCCACCAAGCGCACGAGGCGGGAGCCGACGTGGGGCGGGAGGGGGGCGGCGGCGGGCGCGAGGTTGGCGGCGGCCGCGAGCGCGGTCGTCAGTTGGTAGACGTCCCTCCCCCCGCGCCCCAACGCCGCGTGCGCGGCGCCGATGAGGACGGCGGTGGCCAGGGCGGCGGCGGAGGGGGCGCGGAGGGACGCTTCCACGTAAAAAGACGCGTCGCGCGCCGAGACCCGCGCCTTGGCCGCCTCGCAGAACGCGGGCTCCTGCGTGAGCAGCAGCAGGTCCACCAGCAGCATGTAGGTGCGGGCGGGAGGCGGGCGGGGTGGCGGTGGCGCCCCGAGCGCGCCCGCGCGCGGCGCGCGCGCGGGCGACGCGGCGTGGAGCGCGCGCAGCAGCGGCAGCGCGACCGCCACCGACCCCGCCCCGCTTCCCCCCAGCACGTGTGCTTTAAACGCGGGGCAGCCGTGCAGGAGGAAGTAGAGGAGGAGGGCGTCCGCGTCGCCGCCGGCGCCGGCGGCGAGCGCGGACGCGAGCGCGGCGAGCGGCGCGGCCGCGGGGGGGGCGGCGCCGCCGGCCGATGGCCGGGAGGCCAGAGGCGGCGGCGCTTCCACGGACGCCGCATCGGTGCCTGCATCGTCCGGCATGAGCGCGGCGAGCGCGGACGCGTAGGGCGGCGCCGCGCCGCGCGCGGGCGCGCGCGCCGCCAGGAGCACCAGCGCCGCCGCCCTTGCGGCGTCCGCCAGCGGCCCCCTCTCCCCCTCGATCGCCGGCCGCGACAACAAACTGGCCGCCGCCCGGCGCGCGGCCGCGACGGCCGCGACCGCGGCGCGCAGCAGCCGCACGGCGCGGCCGGGCGGCGGCCGCGGCGGCCCGGCCCCCACCTCGGTCGGCGCCGCCCTCCCCACGCCCGCGCCGGCGGGCGGGGTTTGGCGGCCCACGATGTGGGCCATGAGGCCGGCGAGCGCAGGGCCGGCGTCGGCGCGCGGGCGCGCGAGAGCGTCGGCGAGCGGGTGCGCGCCCGCGGGCGGTGGACCGCCCCCGGGCGGCGTGTACAGCACGGACGACGCCAGGGCGAGCAGGACGTGGCATAATTCGACGTGTAGCGCGTACGAGGGCGCGTCCAAGGGCCGGCGCCACCCTTTCGCCCCGAGCGCCGCGAGCGCCGCGCCTGCGAGCGCGTCCGCGCCGCCGCCGCCCGCGACGGCCGCCAGGCGGCGCGCGTCCAGCCGATGGGACGCGAGCTTGACGAGGGCGCGCGCGAGGGCGGCCGCGTCGGCGGCGCGCCGCGCGGCGGCCGCGGTCGCGGGGTGCGGGCCGGTCGCCTCGGCCGCTTCCCGGACCGCGACCGCGGTCGCGCGCAGCAGGGAGTCAAAGTTGCGCGTGCGGTCGGCGTTGGCGACTGCGCGGGAGGTGCGAGGGGAGGGGGGGGGGGGGTGAAAAGTTTTGCCTGGACGACCAGGTCGAGGCGGGGGCGCTCCTTGTCTCTCTTCCCCACCACCGCTCCAAGCCTCCCACCCCACCACCATCCCTCCCTCACCTAGCGCTCCATAGTACTCCTCCAGCGCGTCCTCCAGCGCGGCGGGCGGCAGCCCGGTGAGCGTCGAGGGCGGGGGGAGGGCAAAGAGGCGCCCCCACAGGGGCGCGTCGGGCGCGGCCGGCGTGCGGCCGCACGCGTCGGCCAGCAGGCGCAGGTGGGCGAGGATTGGGGGAGGGAGGGGCATGGTTGGGGAGGGAAGGGCGGAGCGTTGATCCGTAGGCGGGCAATGCGCTGGCGAATGCTGGAGACGGCCGGCGTGCGTCAAGCTCAATGCCACAAACCGCGCGACGACGGGGGAGACCGCGCCCGCGGCGCGGGAGTGGTCGCGGAGGGCGCGCCTGCGCTGCTGCCACACTTTCGACGCTCCCGGCGCCCGCGGCCGCGCCGGCGGGCCGACCAGCGCCTCCCCAGCGCGCGCCGCAACCCGGCCCGCGACTGGCGCCGCGCGCCGTGCGCGGCGCGGCGGCGACGATGGCCGAGGCGCGTCCGCGCGGGCGGCTGCCGCCCGAGGTCAACCGGTGCGTCAGTATGGGGGGCGTGGGCGCTGTGGTGCTGGCGTCGGAGCGGCGGGCGCGTTGGCGGCGCGCCGCCGCGCGCGCCGCGGGCCATCCCGCCCCGGGGCCGCGTTGTCTGCGCCGCGCGCGCCGGCCGGCGCTCGCCTCGAGCCCGCGGGCGGGGCCGGCCGGGCGCCGGACCCCGGCACAAAACAACCGACGCCTTCCCCCCCCCCAGCATCCTCTACGTGCGCAACCTCCCCTTCAACACGACCGGCGAAGAGTTATACGCCCTCTTCGGCAAGTACGGCGCGATCCGGCAGGTGCGGCTGGGGGCGGCGCGGACGACCAAGGGGACGGCGTACGTGTGTTTCGAGGACGTGCACGACGCCAAGGCCGCGGCCGACCACCTGTCCGGGTTCAACGTGGGCAACCGGTACCTCATCGTGCTCTACTTCAACGCGGCGAAACAGCACAAAAAGGTGGGAGGGGGGGGAGGGGGGTTGCGGGGGCGGAGCCTCGCCCAGCGTCCTTCCCGCCCACGCGCCCCACTCCTCCTCGATCCCCAGGTCTCGCTCAAGCAGCAGGAGGCCGACCTGCGCAAGCTGCAGGAGGCGCACGGCGTCTGCGGCGAGCAGCAGGCGGGCGGCGGCGGCGGCGGGGGTTGAGGGGGGCGGGAAGGATTGCTGGAACGCGCGTTTGCGGCCGGGGCAGGGAGGTGGGGCGGCGTGCAACGCGCCACACCCCACCCCGGTACACCCTGGCGCACCTTTTTTGGGGGGCAAAGTCGGTGATAGGGCGCCGCCGAGACGCTTTGGCGTGCTGACACTCCCCCCGGCGCGCCGCGGCCCGCGCCCTCCCTCCCCGCGGTTGCGCGATGACGGGTGCGTCGCCCGCGCGCGCCCCGGGGCGCGGGGCAGAGGCGCCGCAACCGGGGCGCGTGCGTGCCCATCGGTCTGGCCGCGCGCCGGCGCGGCGATTGGCCCCCCTGCCGCCGCCGCCCCCCACCTAGCGCGCAGCAAGCGCGCACCGGCGCTTGAGCGGGAGAATGAGGCGCGCGGGCGCGCGCGTGCCTTCGCTGCGGACGGCAACGCCGGCCGCGGGTGGCGCTGCCGCGCCGGGCGCGCCCGATCGGGCGCCCGCCACCCTCCCCGACGACCGCGGGCGATGTCACCACATCGTCCCGCGGGCGGGCGGGCGGGCGGGGGCGCGACCGGGGCGCGCGCGCGGCGCGTGCGCCCCGTCGCCGACCCGGCGCCCTTTTTTGGCTCCCCGCTCCCCCTCCAGCCGACTGCGCGCTCACCGGCGCCGCCCTGGACGCCGCCCTCGTTGAGGCCCTCGTCTGCGATTCAGCTTGGTGAGAGAGAGGGAGAGAGAGAGAGAGGGAGAGAGACAGAAGAGAGAGAGCGGGCGGCGCGGCAACTGCGCGGCGCGCCGCCGACCCGACCCCCACTCCCTTTTCTCCCTAGGCCCGCCACCGCGACCGCCTTCCCCGAACACCCCCCCCCCTCCCCCTGGATCGAGCCCACGCCCGCGGGCGCGGGCGGCCTGGTGCCCTGCGCGTCGCCGCGTGGCGCGGGCGCCGCGGCGGCCGCCCTCAACAACGCGCACGCGCACGCCGCCTACTCGCCGCCGCCGCTGCCGCCCATGGTGGCGTTCCTCAACCCTGCCGAGCTGTTTGGGGGGGGCGAGGAGAAGGGAGGCGACGCCAAGCGCGCGCGCGGCGCGGGCGCGCCGTCCGCCGACCCGCCGCTCCCCGCCGGCCTCCCGCTCACGCCCGTCGGCCAGCACGCGCCCCGGTCGGCCGGCCCGTCGCCCGCGGGCGCTGGGCGGCGCCCGCCGACGCGGTTGCTCCCGTTCTCCCTCGTCCCCGCGTCCGCCCCCTTCTCCCCGCCCTCCCGCGGCTCCGGCCTGGCCGACCTGAACGCGCGCCTGCGCGCGTCCGCCAAGGCGGCCGCCGGCGACGGCGGCGAGGGCGGCGGCGGCGCGCCGGCGACGCCGTCGGCGCCCGGCCGCACGCCGCCGCGCGCGGCGGCCGCGCCCGCGACCCCGCTCACGCCCGCGCACGCGGCGGCCGCGGCCGGCAACGTGCGCCCCACGCGCCTGTGCGGCGCTGGCGCGTCGCCCGCGGCGGGCGTGCGCGTGTCGCGCGTGGCGTCGTGCTCCCTCGGCCCGCCCGCGCCGTGAAAGGCGGGCGCCCGTTTTGGGCCCCGGCGCGCGTGGCGCCCTTTTTTGGATCCGCGGGCGGGCCGCCCCCGGGCGGCGCGGCCGCCCCCGTTCCACCCCCTTCTCCTTCCGGCCGGTCTCGCCGCCCCCCACCCGTCGCCCGCCCCCAGCGCGCGGCGACGGCGGGGGCAGAGCCCGCACACCGCCCGCTTTGCCACCCCTTCCTCACCTCAACGCCCCCCCCACCGACCCCACCGACGCCGGCGCGCCCCCGCGCGACGACCCCACTTCCCCCCGCGACGCCCCGTGTGTAACCCGCTGACAGCGCAACGACCCCTCGAACCAATGCGAGAGAGAGCGCGTGCGCGCGCGAAGCAGGAACCGATCCAACACGCCGCCAGCCGACCCCCGCGTCCTCCCCCCGCGCCGCGCGCCTCGCTCAAAGCCGCACCAACACGTCCGCCACCCCCGCCCCCACCCGCACCGGCGCCCCCACCGCGATGCGCGCCGCGGGCGAGCGCAGGGTGTCGGGCTCGCGGGCCAGGGTGGCGTCGGCGAGGAAATGGGCGGCAGTCTCGAACGACGCGCGCAGCAAGGGGCTCGCGCTCGACGCCACCCCAGCGCGCGTGCACGGCCGGTGCCCGCCCTGGTGCGTCATGAAGTCGGCGAGTAGGGCGATGTGGCGGGCGTCGACGGCGATGCCGTACGCGGCGAAGAGGGTGGCGGCCTCGCGAGTCAGAACGGCGCGGCCGGCCTCGACGCCGAGCGCCGCCATTGCGCTCCCGACACAGTTGGTCGTCACGCCCGCCGCCGCGTCCGGCACGCCGGCCTCAAGGCAGGCGGCAAAGGCGCCGTGCAGGTTGACGCCGTCGGCCTGGACGACGAGAGGGGGACGGGCGGAACCGCACGCCGCGCGCGGCGGCGCCGCGACGACCGCGCGGTCGACGCCGGGAACGGCGTGCAACGTGGTCGCCGCCGCCACGGCCTCCACCAGGGCGAGCATGAGCAGGCGGGGGGCGGAAGGCGGGACGCGGAGGACGACGGTGACGGTGCGCGAGCGAGGGTCGGCGCGCGACGCCGCGGCGGCGGCGCCGTCGCCGGCGACCTCGCCGTCGCCGTCGCCGTCGCCCTCGCCCTCGCTCGATGACGACGAGTCCGAGTCGCCGCCATCCCCCGCTCCTGCCTCGGCGTCGCCGTCGCCCGGCGCGGCGTGCGCCGCGGAGCGGTCGCCGCCGCCGCGGCCGCCGCGCCACGCGAGGCGCCCCTCCTCCATGTCCGCGTCCGCCTCGGCGTCCTCGTCCTCGCCGTCCTTGGACGGTTTGACAGGGGGCGCCGGCGGCGGCGTGGAGGCATCGGCGGCGGCGCGGTCGGCGGGCGACCCCGACCGCCGCGCCGCCGTCGCCCGCACGTCCCCAGCGCCGCCCGCCGCAGCCTTCCGCAGCGCGGCCGCGACCGCGGCCCGCAGCGCGGGCACGAATCGGTCCAGGAACACGGCCTCGACGGCGGCAAAGTCGGCGGCGGGCGGGGGGGAGACGGCGAGGGTGACGGTGTAGGTCCGCTCGGCCGGCCCCCCGCCCCGCGCGTCGGCCGGCGCCTCCTCGACGCGCACCCCGTCGAGCGCCTCCGCCAGCCGCACCCGCCGCAGGCGGGCCGCCAGGGCGGCGGCGGCGGCCGGAGGCGCGGCCGGCGGCAGCGGCAGGTCCATCGCGGGCGTCGCGGCGCGGCGCGCGGCGCTCATGAAAAGTTCCCGCAACCGGGGCACCCCCATCGTCACGTTGGCGTCGCCCCGGCCCGCCATGTGGAACGTGTTGAGCGTCATTTGGGTCGAGGGCTCGCCGATGGACTGGGCGGCGAGGACGCCGACGGCTTCGCCGGGCGCGAGCGCGGCGCGCGCCGCGCGCAGGCCGGCGACGCGCTCGAGGGTCGGAGCGGTGCCGGGCGCGCCGCGGGCCGCCCACCACGCAGTCAGGTCGGCGTCGGCGGCCGCGACGGCGGGCGCGTGCGCGGGGTCGGCTAGGAAGGAGGCCAAAGCGGCGGCGAACGCGGGCGACGGCGGGGGGGGGCCGGGCGCCGGTTCGACCGGCTCATCTCCTCGCGCCCCCTTGAGCCCCGCTTTGGCCGCCTTGCGGTCGCCCTTGGTCGCGAGCGCGGCGTCGGCGCCCAGCATGGCGGCAAGAGCGGGCGCGTTCGCGGCGGCGAGTTTAAAGTCAGACACGAGCGCCGCGCCCGCTGGGTCCACGCCGTCGCCGCCGTACCGAAACTGGATGACCGACCCGTCGGCGTCGTCCCGCACCGTGCCATCGTACGCCGCGACGACGGGCTCCATGCACTTGCCGAGGCAGCGCTGCAGGTAGCCAGACCGCGCGGTTTTGACCGTCGTGTCGACCAGGCCCTCCCGCCCCGCCATGCAGTGAAAGTAGTACTCTTGGGGTCTCAGGCCGGTGAGAAACCGGTCCCCGATGAAGCCCGACGCGCGCGCGCCGGGGTCGTGGGGCGCAAAGTGGGGGAGCGTCGCGCCCGACGGCGCGCGCGGCACGCGGCGGCCTTCCAGCTCTTGCTGGCCGAGCAGGCACGCAATTTGACTGAAATTAACGAGCGACCCTTTGGCACCGGTGCCAGTCATCATGGCCAGGTTGTTGGCGGGGAAGGGGACGGCCGCGCCGGCGGGGAGGCACGCGCGCACGACGGCCGACGCGATGGCGTGGAGCGCGGGGGTCGCCGCCGCGTCGTGGCCGGCGCCGGCCTCGCCGTCGGACGCGCGGTAGAGGAGGGCCAGACCGGTGCGCACGGGGGCGGGGTCGAGAAGGGGGGGGGGAGGGTCGGCCGGCGGCGGCGGCGCCGTCCCCGCGACAAACGCGGCCGACGCGGCGACGGCCGCCGCCTCGGCCGTCGCCAGCAGCCCTTCCCGCGCCGTGTCCGCGGCCGGCACGAGTCCCATGTCGGCCAGGCCGCAGGTGAAGCCCCTCATCTCGAGCCAGGCGGTGCCGAGGCGGGAGAGGGCGCCGAGGAGGTCGTCCGCGGCGACCGCGCCGTGCAGCTCGTGCACGGCGTGAACGAGGGAGCCGGAGCCGTAGGCCGCTTTGTCGAGGGTGCCCGTCAACAGCTCGCCGTGGAGGATGCGGAGGCGCGAGTCTTCGGCGTCGCCCCACGCCTCGCCCGCGGTCTTGGTCGCCGCGTCGACTGTGACGGGGGGGCGCCCGGCAGCGACAGAGGCCAGCACAGCCGATATCACTTGTTTGCCCGTCCACACGGGGACCGGCTTCAGAATCGCGGGCGGCGGCAACCCGGCGCGCGCCGTCTCCACCGCGCGCCGCGGCGCGACGGCCGCCCACACCAGCTGCGCCGCGGCCGCCCGCCCCAGCACCGTCCCCCGGGCCGCCAGCGACGCGCCGGCCACGACGTGGTCCTGGATGAGGCCGCGCACGGGGGAGCCGGACGTCGGTGCGAGGTACTGAAACGGCGCGGCGACCAGGCCCGCCGCTTCCGCCGCCCCCGCCGCGTCCTGCGGGGCGTGCAGGTTGATCTCATCGCCATCAAAATCCGCGTTGAAGGCGGCGCAGTTGGCGTAGTGGAGGCGGATGGTGCGCTCGCCGACCAGGATCCGCGCGGCGTGCGCCATCAGGCCGGGGCGGTGAAGAGTCGGCTGCCGGTTGGTGAGGAGGAGGTCGCCGTCCACCACGTGCCGGTGCACGACGCGGCCGCCGCCGGGGGGGGCGCCAGCGGCGGCCTCGGTGAGCAGGGAGCGCGCGAGCGCGTCGCGCTTGGCCGGCGCGAGCCCCACCAGCGACACCACGCGCCCGCCCGCGTCCGCGACCGCGAGCGCTCCCGGGTGCACCCGCGCCCCGGCTCGCACGGCGGCGCGCAGGCGGGCGGCGTTGACTTCCGTCACGCGCTCCGGGATCGAGAGGCGGCACGCGAAGTAGGGCGGGAGGCCGACCTCGCGCGGCAGGAGGCACGGGTCGGGGGAGATGACGGAGCGGGCGGCGTAGTTGACCCGTTTTCCTGGGGAAAGAGGGAGGGTGGGTGGGAGGGGGGTGTTGGTTTGGGTGTGCGCCCGCCGCCCCGCTCGTTTCACCCTTCTCGCTTCTTCCCTATCGTTCTCACCCATCATGTGCTTGCGCAGCAACCCTTCCTTCTTTTCCAACGCTTGCCGCACCCCCACCGCGCCCGGGCGGGCGTCGGGGGCGGAGGAGTCGATGAGCGAGTTGGCGGCGGCTTGGAGGGCGAGCCAGGCGGCGAGCCCCGCGCCGACGTCCGGACCGCCACCCGCGCCACCCGACGCCGCCGCCGCGACGCCGGCCGACGCGCTCACGATGCCGGCCAGCGCGATGTTGTGCGGGTGCTCAAACGTGGCCTCGCCGAGTTTGGACGGCGGGCGGAGGCGGTTTGGCGGGACCGCGAGGGCCGTCAGAAAAAATTGGTCGGCCGCCGCGCGCCACGCCTCCCGCCCGCCCACGCCCCGCCCGTACAGCTCGCGCAGCAGGCGCTCGTTGGCCGCCCACGCGCGGCGCAAGATGGACCGCGCCTCGGCGGGGGTCAGGTAGCGGAGGCCGGCGGCCGCGGCGCCGCCGCCGCGCGCGGCGCGCGCGGCGGGCGGCGCGTCGCCGGACGCCGCCGCGGCCGCGGCGGCGGCTTCCAGAGCGCGCTCCTCGTGCTCCGCCGCCTGATCCTCCCCCTCGTCCCCGAAGCGGGGCCCGACGGGGGTGCCGCGCGCGTCGTTGGCCGCGGCGCGGCCCGCGTCGAGACTCTTTAAAAACAGTTTCGACGCGCCGTCCCGCTTCAACCCGGGGCACACGCACCCGCACGTCGCGCACACGGACGCGGGGACCCGCTTGAAAAAATCGAGCGTGGCGGCGCGCGCGGCGTCGAGCGTGGTGGCGGTGGGCGGGGCCGAGGCCGAGGCCGGGGGGGGCGGCGGCGGGGGCGGCGGCGACGGCGACCGCGCGCGCGTCGGGGCGTCGGCCGCGCCCTCGCCGTCTATCCCTGCATCGCCGCCGTCGGCAGCGTCGGCCGCGGCTTTGGCCGCGGCGGCCGCTGGCGGCGGGCCGACGGACGCCGCGTCGACCGCACGGCCGGCGCGCAAGAGGGCCAGCCGCAGCGCGGCGCGGTCGGCGTCGGCGACGGCGGAGCGAAAGCGGAAGCAATGCAGGCAGGTGGCTTTGAGGAGCTTGTAGAGCGTGCTGCAGGGCGGAGGTGGGGTCGGCGCGCCGAGCGGCGAACGGCGCCGCGCCCCGCTCCAACCCCTCTTCCCCTCTCCGCCCGCACCCAAACACGAGCGGATTGTAGACGGGGACCGCAAGGTCGACGTGGCCAAAGTGGCCGGCGCACGCGGCCGCGGTCAGGCCGCAGGTGGCGCACCTGAAAACAGGAGGGGGGTAGGGGTGAGGGGGGCGAGCGAGCGCAGGCCTCCGCGCCCGCCGCCAGCGGTGTGGCGCGCCTGTTGCAGTCCTGCGGGCGCGAGCGCGCGCCCGACTAGGCCGCGCCCGCGGCGCGCTCCCCATCGCGGCCGCCGCGCGCCGCTCGGCCCCGCGCCCGCCGCCGCGCCGCCCCCGCATCCCACGCGATGAAGCATGGCCAGCGCCGCCCCTTGGGCACGGGCGGTGCCCCCACGGCCCCCTCCACCTCGCTCACCGCTCCGACGGCTCGAGCGGGCCGAGCGCCGGGTCGTACAGGCCGCCCGCGACCGCGACACCCAGGTTATCGCGCGCGATGGGGGACGTGATGCGGCGCACGGACAGCTTGCGCACCTAGGATGGAGGGAGGGGGAACGTCGGCGCTGCGCCGCGTCGGCCCCATTCACCCCTCTTCCCTGCTCTCTCCCACCTCGTCGTCCGTGTAGAACGAAAACGTGACGCCCGTCACGTCCGTGGGCGTGACCTCCAGCGCCGGGGCGGCCATGGCGGGCCGCGCCGGCGGGAGTGGAGAGGTGCGGCACTCTTGCTCCCCAATGCGGGCGGTTGCCGCGTCCCTCCTCAAGCGCGCGGCCCGGGGCGGGGCCGGCGCCCCCCGCTGCCGCGCGCTGGCGACGGACGTCGACGCCGAGGCGAGCATTGGCGGCGGCGGGCGACGGATGGGCCACCGCAGCCCCGCCCTCACGCCCTCACCCCCATCCACAGCTCGACAAGGTCAACGCCCTGTTTGCCGCGGCCCGGGACGACCTGGAGGACGCGGCCGAGGACGCGGGCACCACTTATTTTCCAGCGTCGTACGACGCCGCGCACGCCGCGACGCACGCCACCCTCGCCGCGTTTGAGGCCCTCGTCGCGTCGTTGCCGCCGGATGCAGCCTCAAAAGTGAGGCGGGGGTCTGGGCTCAAGATGGAGCAGCTGAAAGCGGAGCTCGCGGCGCTCGAGCCGCACTAGCGCGGTGGCGGGGCGGGAGGGCCTGCCGCGGGCCCCGCTCCGGCCGTGTGTGAACGCAGGGGTCGAGTCGATTACCGCGCTGCCGCGCGCGGTAACCGGGCGCCGCGCTTGGGCGGGTGGCGCCGGCGCCGGCGCCACCCTCCCTCGCGCGTCTCTCTCGCCGCCACCCGTCAGCGCAGCCCTCCCGCGGCCGTCGTGTTAGCATAGGATGACCAGTCCCGTCTCGCGGCGGCGGCAGCGGCCGCGCTGCCCGCCCCACCCCCTCCCGCCCCCCACCCCGGCGGCGGCGCCGCACCGCGCCCGATTTCAAATGAGTCGACGGACGCGTACGACGCGTGCAGGCCGCCCGAGGCGGCGCGCACGCCAAACGCGGCCGCGCCGCCGGGCGACCCGCGGCCCGGGGGGGAGCCCAGGCCGGCGCCCGCCATGAAGGCTGGAGGAGAACCGAGTGCCGACCGGTGGGGGGCGGTTGAGGGCATGGCGGGGGAGCGAGGGGAGGCGGAGGAGGTCGGGTTGGGGAGGATGCTGGGGGAAGGGATGGAGGCGGATTGGGCCCGTCGGTCGGTCCCAGGCTTCATCTCCCGCCCGGCGGCGCCCGGGTGCGGCGCCCGCGGGCGGGGGCGCGGGGGCCGCGCCCGCGCCGGCGAGGGCGCGGCCGCCACGCGCCCTCCCTCCACCCCTCCCCCGCATACCCGTCTCTGTGCTGCACCCAGTGACTCTCGAAGCAGCCGCCGCAGCAGACAGCGGGGCGGGGCGCGTCGGCTTGGAGGCACGCGACGCACTCGAGCAGCGGGGACCGCGGGCCGCGCGCGGACACGCCGCACCCGTGGCACGTGGGCGGCGGGCGCGGCATTATGGGGGAGGGCGCGGGCGCCGGAGCGCGGCGCGGAGAGTGGCAATGCGCCGGCGCCGCTTCCACACTCACTCTTCCCCACCGCCCCACCCACCCCACCCCCTCCTCCTCCAACCATGTTCGAGGCCCGCCTGGAGCAGGGCGTCCTGCTCAAGAAAGTTGTGGATGCCGTCAAAGATCTGGTGACCGACGTCAACCTCGAGTGTTCCGCCACCGGGTTTGGCATGCAGGCCATGGACTCGTCCCACGTGTCGCTCGTCAACTTCAACGTGAGAGAAAGAGGAGGAGAGGAGGGTGGGTGGGGTGATGCGCGCGGCGCGCGCGGCGCGCCGGCGTCCCGGCGCGCGCGCTGGCCGCCCGCGGCTCGCGGTCGCGACCGATGGCGCGCGTGGTGGGGCGGGCGCGGCGCGGCGGGAGCGCTGCGGCGCGCGGGGCGCCCGCATCAGGGCCGATGCGCGCGCCGCGCGCGGCGGGCGGCTGGCGGCCGCGCCGCCCCTCTGCCCGCCCTGCCGACCGCGTCACGGTCGCTTGTCGCGTCCTGGACTGGCGCGGGGTGCACGGGCGCCCTGCGGCGGCCGCACACCCCCCCGCCGGCGTCGCCGGCGCCGCTCGAACACGGCGCGCCGTCCCGCGCCGCGCCACGCCCCCAGCCCGCCCCGCCGCCTCCACCGCGGGACATCGGTCGATCGCCGCCCCCATCGCGCGGCCCAGCGCGTGCATCGGACTCCCCGCCACCCCCCCACCCCATCCCTCCAGCTCCGCTCCGACGGGTTTGAACACTACCGGTGCGACCGCAACATGTCGATGGGCATCAACATGGTCAACATGGCCAAGATGCTCAAGTGCGCCAACGCGGACGACGTCGTGACGCTCAAGGTGGGAGACGAGAACGAATGGGGGGACGGGGTGGTGCGATTCCTGCCGTTTTTTTTTGGGAGGGGGCGGCTCGGGCGGTCGCGGCGGCGGCGCCTGCGCCGGGCCGGGGTGGTCGCCGGAGCCGCGGCGCGCGGCGCCGAGTCCCGGGCGGTAACCTGGGCGCCGAGCCCCGGGCGGGAACCCGCGCGCCGACCCAACCCCTCCCTCCCCCCCCCCGCCCCCCAGGCCGAGGACGGCGGCGACACCGTCACCTTCATGTTTGAGTCGCCCAAGCAGGAGCGCATCTCCGACTTTGAGCTCAAGCTCATGGACATCGACTCGGAGCAGGTGGGGTCGGGGTAGGGGTCGGGGTTGGGGTTGGGGTAGGGGTTGGGGTAGGGGTTTATCGACCACCCTCGTTCCCTCCGTAGCTCGGGATCCCCGACACCGAGTACGCGGCCACGGTCAAGATGCCGTCCGCCGAGTTCGCCCGCATCGTGCGCGACCTGGCGTCGATCGGGGACACGGTGGTGATTGCTGTGACCAAGGTACGAGGTTGGGGTGAGGGTGAGGGTGAGGGTTGTGCTAGGGTTTCTTACCTCACCCTTTTGTCCCTCGCCCTCCTCGCCCCTCAGGACGGCGTCAAGTTCTCCACGTCCGGCGACATGGGCTCCGCCAACGTCACCCTCAAGCAGGCCACCGCGGCCGACGGCAAGGACGAGGCGACGGTCATCGAGGTGCAGGAACCTGTGACGCTCTCCTTTGCGCTACGCTACCTCAACTCGTTTGCCAAAGCGACCCCGCTGTCGTCTTCGGTCACGCTGTCCATGTCCAAGGAGCTTCCGGTGGGAAATGGGGGAGAGGGTGGTGTTTTTTCGTGTTTTTTTTTTCGCGCTTGACCCCGACCAGTCCCCTTTTTTCTCACCGCGTTCCCGCCCCTCGTGCTCCCCAGATCGTGGTCAACTACTCGATCGACGACATCGGCCACATCTCGTTCTACCTCGCCCCCAAGATCGAGGACGAGGACGCGGCGACGATGGAGTGAGAAGAGGGAGGGAGGAGGGAGGAGGAACGGCGCGCGCGCGTGCGAGCGCGCCGTGCCGCGCGGGGACTGACCCGCGCGCCCCGGCCCCACTGCAAACGCAACGCCCCCTTGCACACGGTCCCGCGCGGGTGCCCCCGTCTCTCCATCACCCTCTCCCGTCCCTCACGCGGCGCGGGGCGTCGCGGGCGCGAGCCAAAAGGACCCCGGCGTCGACACGTCGTCCAGGCTAAACCGCTCCTCCCCCTTCTCCCCGATGCAGTCGAACACGGCGTCCGCGCCAGCGAAGGCCTCGGCCTGGGTGTAGGCGGAGCGCGTGACGACGCAGCGCATGCCGGCCGCGCGCGCGGCCGCGAGGCCGATTTCGGAGTCCTCCACCACGACGCACCGCCCTGGGTCGACGCCCAGAGAGTCTGCGGCGAGGAGGTATATGTCCGGGGCCGGCTTCTTGGCAGGTACGGCGTCGCCTGCGAAGACGGGTATCGCGGCCGCGACGCGGTCTCCAAGTAAGACCCTGACGATCGTCGACACCGCGCGCTCGTTGCTCGTGGAGCAGATGGCGACCGGGACGCCAGCGTCCATGGCTTCGGCGACGAGGCGGGCGACGCCGGGGCGGAGCGGCATCGAGCCGGCCTCGACGGCGGCCATGAAGATGTCCGTTTTGCGCTTGTGCAGCCCCGCCACCAGCTCTTTCCTCGCATTTTCATCCTTCACCGTGCCCCAGGGCGCGGTGTCGGGGTGGCGGGCGAAGTAGGCGGCCATCCTCTCCTTGCCCCCACCGATCTCCAAGAGCTCCCCGTACAGATCAACCCCCCATTCATGGTCCAGCCCCGCTTCTTTGAACGCCTGGTTAAACGCCGGCCGGTGGCCGTCGCGCTCGGTGTCGACGAGGACGCCGTCGCAGTCGAACAGGAGCGCGGCGGGGGCGTCGACGTTGCGCAGGGCGCGCGCGGCCACGGCGCGCGACCGCGCCGGGGTCACGCGGCGGGGCGTGGGGCGGGTGGGGCGCCCGGTGCGGGCGACGGGACGCATTGAAGGCGGAGGTTTGGGGCGGCGGAGTGTGCGGCGGGTCGGCCGGCGCTCGCGTCACACCCCATCGCGCCTCCCCTGCCCGCCGCACCGCCGCGCTCGGCGTCTGGCGCCTCCACCGAGCGCCCGCCGCATCGACGGCCGCCGGCGCGCGCCCGGCCATGGCGGCGGCGGCGGCGCACGCGCCGCCGCCCCTGGGCGAGCCCTTCATCCGGCCGCTCTCCCTGGCGCCGCCAACCGAGGCTGATGCCGAGCACTCGCGGGCGTTGCAAGAGGTGAGAGAGTGGAGGGCGGCGGATGGCGCGTGCGCGTGCGCCGGCGCGCGGCGTGCGCCCCGCGGCGTGCGCCGGAGACGCGCTGGGCGCTGCGGGCGCCGGCGCGAGGCGGCGGCAGGGGCCGAGGCAGGCGCTGGTCGCCGCCCACCGTCCCCCTCCCTTGTCCCTTCTCTTCAGCTCCTCGAAGACTGCAACCTCTTCGAACCCCGGTCCGAAGCCATCGCCCGTGAGGAAGTCCTGGGCCGCCTGGACGCCCTCGCAAAGGAGTGGGCGCGCCGCGTCGCGGCGGCAGAGGGCTATGCCGACGCGCTCGACGCGGGCGGCGCGGGCGCCGCCGTCTTCACGTTTGGCTCCTACCGCCTCGGCGTGCACGGTCCCGGCGCCGACATCGACACGCTGTGCGTGGGGCCAAGTTATGCGTCCCGCGAAAAGCACTTTTTTGGGTCTGAAGACTACTGCTTTGAAGCCATGCTCGCCGCCCTGCCCGACGCGGCCGAGCTGCAGCCAGTGCCGGATTCCTTTGTGCCGGTCATCAAGATGAAGCTGGGCGGCGTGTCGATCGACTTGCTTTATGCCCGCCTCGCCTCCCCCGCCGTCCCCGCCACCCTCGACGTCGCGGCCGCCTCCACCCTGCGCAACGTGGACGCCGCGTCCGTACGCTCGCTCAACGGGTGCCGGGTGACCGACACGATTCTGGCGCACGTGCCGAGCGCCGCGTCGTTTCGCGCCGCGCTGCGCTTTGTCAAGCTGTGGGCCGAGCGCCGCGGCGTCTACTCCAACGTAGGCGGCTACCTTGGGGGCGTCAATTGGGCCATCCTGGTGGCCTACGTGTGCAACCTCTACCCTCTGGCGTCCCCCTCGGCCGTCGTCGCGCGCTTTTTCCGCGTCTTCGCCCTCTGGCCCTGGCCCGCCCCCGTCTGCCTCACGCCAGTCGCCCCACCGGACCCCGCAGTCGGCCTGACGGTGTGGGATCCGCGGGTGAATCCGAGGGACCGCGCGCACCTGCTGCCCATCATCACGCCCTCCTACCCCGCCGCAAACTCGTCCTACAACGTGTCCGCATCCACGCTGGCCGTGCTGAAAGAGGAGTGGGTGCGCGGGGAAGGGGTTTGTGCGGCGGCGGGGCTGTACGCGCGGGCACCCGGCGACGCGCCGCCGCCGCCGCCGGCCGACGGCGCGAGGGCCGCTTTCGTGGCCCTGCTCAAACCCTCTGAATTCTTCGACGCCGCCGAGTACAAGCAGTTTCTCACGGTGGAAGTCGTCGCGGCGAACGAGCCCGACTTCTTGCAGTGGGAGGGGTGGGCGCACTCGCGGTTGCGGCAACTCGTGATGCGCGTCGAACGCTTTTTGCGCGTCCGCCCCTGGCCCAAAGCCGTGGCGCTAGGGCGGACGGACGGCGATGACGGTCCATGGCGGTGTTACTACGTTTTCGGGCTCAAAAAGCGGCCCGCGCCGGCGGCCGCGCCGGGCGCGGCCAAAGTGGCGGCCCCCGCGGTCAATCTGAACGCGCCCGTGAAAGCGTTTCGGGAGCTGGTCATGGACTACAAGGACGCGCGGCCGGTGAGGGAGAGAGAGAGAGAGAGAGAGGGTGAGGTGCGCGCGCTCACGCGCCGACGCTGACGCTCCCAACCACCTTTACCCTCTCCTCGCTAGGGCATGGACTGCATCGTGCGCCACGTCAAGGCGTCCGGCCTGCCCCCGTGCGCGCTCGAGGCGGCAGAGAAGGCATTGGGTGAGTGGCGCGCCGCCGCCGCCAAGTGCGGCGGCGCGGCGCTCGGCGACGCGGAAGCCGCCGCGGCCGCGGGCGCGGCCGCCGCGGGGGCGCCGCCGGCCGCGACGCCCGAGGTCGAGCTCGCGTCCGCCGCGGCGGCGTCTTCCAAGCGCGACCGCGGCGAGGCGGCGAACGTGGGCGGCGGCAGCGGCGACGCGGGCGGCGACGCGAGCGGAGACGCAACCAAGAGGCCCCGCACGTCGGACGCCGCCGCGCCCGATCCCGGTGCCGCCGACGGCGCGGCCGCGGCGGCCGAGGCGGGCATGGACGCGGGCGTCGGCGAGTGGGCGGGGCTCGACCCCGGCGCGGGCTAGGGAGAGCTGCGCCGTGCGTTATTTGTTATTATGGTCTACTGCACGTGTGTGGGGCAGGTCGCGTGGTCCACCGGCCGGCACTGGGGCGCCGGCGGGGCGGGAAGGAACGCGGCGGCCCCGCTGTGCGAGCAACTGCGCCGCCGCCGCGCCGCGTCAGGGGCCGGACGGCGGCAACCTTCTCGCGTGGCCGCGGCCCAGGCGGAAAAGCGGCCGCCGTCCAGCGCGCGCAAGGGGGCGGCGAGGGCTAACGACGGCGGCGGCCTTTCAAAGCCGCCGCCGTCGGGGGCTGGGCGGGCGACGGCGGCGGCCTGGTGCGGCCGCCGCCGTCGGGGCGCGGCGAGAGACGGCGGCGGCCCTGCAAAGCCGCCGCCGTCCCTGCGCGCAGCGTGACTCCGCGCGGGTGCCACGCCCGGGCTCCCGCCGACAGCCGCCGATCGTGCGCGCGGGCCGCTGGGTGGCCCGGCAGCGCGCGTGAACCGGGAAACAAGGGGGTGGGGGTTCGATAAGAGGGAAAGAGGGGCCCCGAAAGGGGCGGAAAGAGGAGCGAGAGGCCATGAAATGCGTCAGCCTCATGGCCCCCGCCATGACGTGCACCACGACGGTCGTCTGCGGGCGCGCGCGGGCGCGTGGCGCGGCGAGGCCAGCGGGCCACGCCGCTAGCGGCCCGCGCATCCCGGGCACAGGCGGCCGTCGTGGTGGGGGCGGAGGCGTTGAGTAATCGTCGTGGTGGGGGCGGAGGCGTTGAGTAATCGTCGTGGTGGGTGCGGAGGCGTTGATTAATCGTCGTGGTGGGGGCGGAGGCGTTGAGTAATCGTCGTGGTGGGGGCGGAGGCGTTGAGTAATCGTCGTGGTGGGTGCGGAGGCGTTGATTAATCGTCGTGGTGGGTGCGGTGGCGTTGAGTTATCGGTGACGCGGGGGCGTCACGGAGGTCTAAGGAGGGAGGGTGAAGCGGGGACCTGCAGGGTGGTGTTTTTTTTGGCAGCTCCCGACGCGAGGCGCCACGGCGAGGGCACGCCGCGCAAGCATCAGGCCGGGCCGCGCCCGCGCCCGCCGCTCGCGCGCCGCGCGGGCCGGGGCGGCGACGGCAGGGCGCGCGGGCGGGCCGTCGCCCTCGCCGTGGCGGCTCACGCGGGCAGCTCCGTGCTCGTCCACAGCTGCTGCAGGTATTCCGGGTGTTTGGCGACGAGCTGGCCTTCCGCCGCGCCGTAGCGGCGAAACTGGGCGTACAACGAAAATGGGCCGCGCGCGTAGGTGTGCAAGACGTGCGCTGCCGGCGCCTTGGTCAGCGGCAGGCCCGCCTTGGCGGCGCGCACGCACAGGTCGACGTCCTCAAAGGAGGCCGCGCGAAAGGCGGGGTCGAACCGGAGGACGCCGGGCGGCGGCGCGGCGCCTGTGTCTGCGCCGTCCTTGGCGCCGCGGCGCGGCGCCAGGGCCACGCTCAAATTGCACGTGCACCCGTACAGGAGCGCCCCCGACGGCAGGACGCGCCCGTTGAGCGTGCCGCACGCGTCGTGAAAGGCGGCCACGGCCGACGCGCCGCCCGCCGCGCGCGTCGCGCCGCTGGCGACGCCGCGCGCCGCGGCCTGGGCCGCCACGTGGGCCGCCACCCACGCCTCGTCGGGCACGCAATCGGCGTCCGTGAAGCAGGCCAGGGTCGCGCCGGCGGCGGCGGCCAGCCCCGCGTTGCGCGCCGCGGCGGGGCCCGCGTTGCGGCTCAGCCGCAACTGGTGCAGCGGCGGCGCCGACGCCGAGTCCAGACACGGCAGGGGGGGGCACGAGCCGTCGTCGACGAGCACGACGAGGTCGGGGGGGCGGGTTTGCGTGCCCAACGCGGTCAAGGTCTCGCGCAGCGCCGCGACCGCCGCCGCTCGCGCGCGCCGGGACGCCGGCGCCAGCGCGGGAATGATGACGGCGACGACCTCGCCGTCGGCGTGCGCGGGCGCGGCGCCGACGAGCGATGGGCCGCGGCGGACGACGCTGCGAGTCAACAGGGGGGCTGAGGGGCGGCTGCCAGCGGCGCCCGCGCCCGCGCCCCAGGCGGTGGCGCCGCGATCAAGGCCACGCCGGCGCGCGCGCTCGCGCGGCCGCGGCCGCCCGCCCTGCCGCGCGCCGGCGGCGCGCGCAACCACGACCTCGCCTTCCTCATTCCGCGCACCTGACCAGCGCGTCCACCGGCTCCCGCTCCCGCGCCGGCGCGTCCCGGCCCGCGCGATAGCCCGCGACGGCGACCGCTTTCAGCGCGACGAGCAGCGCGCGGCGGTGCGGCGGCACGCCCGCCGCCGCGAGCGCGGCGTTGAACGCGCGCACCACGCCCTGGCTCGCCCCCGGCGGCAGGGAGAGGGCGCCGGTCATGGTGGGGGGAGGGGCCGGGGGGGGGGCGGGCGACCCCACCCGATTCGTAGAGTGGCGGTGGCAGGCATCGCGGTGGTCAGTCTGCTCCGACGCTTCCCTCCCGCCCCGCCCCGCAGTGGGCCGCCATGAGCGACGCCGGGGAGAGCGTGGACTACGGCAGCGACAGCGGCGGTGGTGGTGCGATGGCGCGGGGCGGCGGGGGTGGAGAGGGGCGCCCGCCGCGGCGACGGCGGCCTCACACATCCCCGGCCCACCACACAGGAGGCGCTGGCGGCGGCGAGCCCGCGCGCGCCAACGCGCCGCCCGCGGCGACTGCAGGGTGAGAGGAGAGGCGGCCGGGCGTGCCGCGCCCGCAAGGCGCGCTGGCGGTAGCGCGTGCGAGGGACCGCGGCGGCCGGCGGGCGGCCGAGGCCGTGGCGAGGCCGCACAACGCCTCACGCCCCACTGCCCTCCTCCCTTCCCCAGCCCTGCCCTCTCCTTCTCCGTCTCGGACGACGGCGACGACGAGCCCGGCGACGAAGCCGATTTCGTGGCGCCCGCCGCGCGCCGGGCGGCGGCAGCGGCGGCGCGGGGCGACGCGAGAACGCTGTCGCCCGACGCCGCGCCCGCCGCTGCCGCGCCGGCGGCGGCGCCGTCGCCGCGGCAACAACACCACAACGCCAACAACGTCCGGTGGGACGAAGGCGGCCGCGGCGGGCGCGGCGGCCGCGGCCGCGGCGGGCGCGGACCGCTGCAGGCTCACCGCCCGCCCGCGCCCACCGGCCGCGGCGGCCCGCACGATCACTATCCCGTGGGGCCTTATGGCATGCCCATGCTGGCGCCGCCCGCGTTCTCGGGGCGGGGAGGAGGAGGTGGTGGAGGTGGCGGCCCTGGCCCCGTCCCTATGCGGCCCCCGTTTCCGTACGCCGGCGCGCCTGGCGTGCCGCACATGCGCCCGTACCCGATGGCCGGCGGCGGCGGCTTTTCGGGGGGCGGTTACGCGCCGCCGGGCTTTGCGGGCCCGGCCGCGGCGGCCGCCACGGCGGCGGCAGCCGCAGCCGCAGCCGGCGCGAACCACCACCACCACCGACCGCCCTACAACGTCGCCGGCGGCCGCGGGCCGCCGCATCCAGCCGCCGCCGCCTGGGACGGCGCCGGCGGCGGCGACCGGCGCGCCGCCCCCAAGCGCGAGGCCGACGGCCCGCCCGGCGTCGACGGCCCGCCGCCTGCCCACCGGGCGCGCGGCAACGATGAGTGGGAGGGCGGCGGCTGGGACGGCGGCCGCGGGCGCGGCCGCGGCCGCGGCGACGGCCGTGGCCGCGGCGACGGCCGCTGCCGCGGCCACGGCCGGGACGCCCCGCCGCCGCCACGCGTGCTGACCGACGTGGAAAAAGCCAAGCAGGCCGAGCTGCTGGCGGCCGCGGCGGCCGCGGCCGAGGCGTCGAAGGCCGCGAAACTCGTCGCCGCCAAAGCCGCGGTCGAAGCCCAGCGCGAGGAGAACGTGCGCCTGGCCGCCGCGCGCGGCGCCGCGCTGGCGGATGCCAAAGCGCGCAAGGAGCGGGCGGCGGCCGCGGCGGGGGCGCGGCGCGAGGCGGCGGCGGCGGCGGCCTCGGCGGCCGCCGCACCCCCCGCTCCCGCCGCCGCCAACCCCGAGCTGGAGGCCATGCGGGCGCGCATCGAGCAGATGGAGGCCATGCTGCTGGCGGCAAGGGGCAGTGGCGGCAAGGGAGGGGAGGTGGGTGCCGCGACAGCGCCGCCCGCCGCCGCGCCCGAGCCGCCCGCCGCCGCCCAGGCCGACGGTAACGGCGACGGCGGCGATGGCGACGCCGCCGCGCCCCCTGCCGCCGCCAAAAAGCGGACAGCTGTCCGCAAGGCCGCGCCGCGGCGGAAAGCCGCGGCGGCGGCCCCACCCCCGCCCGCCGACGCCGCGGACGACACCGCGCCCGCACCCGTGCGGCGAGCGAGCCGGCGGGCGGCCAAACAGTGAGCCAGAGAGGCTTTGTGTGACGGGGCGCGTCCCCTTTTCCCCTTTTTGGGCGCTCTTTTTCGACCGGCCGCTGCGCGCCCCCCTCCCGCGCCACTCCGCCCTCCCCGCGCCCCCCGGACGAGCGATCGGCCTACACCCCGTCCCGTCGCGCACGCCAGCGATGGCGCCCAGCGCCGCGATGCCCCGCGCGGGCGCTTTTGCCGACCCCTCCGAAGTCGGCTGCACCGCGCCCGCCAGCCCGCCCGCGCCCGCTGGCCCCAGTCCAGCGGGTTCAGAGTGTTCATCCACGCACCCTTGGGCGGGAGGGGGGACCCGGATGGCGGCGGCGCGCGCTGAGACGCCGCCGCGGTCTGGCGAAGCCGCCGCGCGCGGGCCCTGCGATCGCACCCCCTCTGACGACTGCCCGATGAGCGCGGACGCCAAGCATGCGCCTGAGCTGGTGCGGAGTGGGGTGTGGAGGGCGGGCAGGGGGCCGCGGCGCGCCCCATCGCCGCGACCCCCTCCTTTGCGGCATCCTTTTTTCCGAGGGCCTGACTCACCGCTCCAACCCCAACCACGACCCCTCAGTCCGACCCCGCCACCGGCGGCCTTACCGTCGCGTCCTGGGTCGCGGCCTCGCTCGAGTCGGCGGCCGCCGCGGCGGCGGCCGCGCGCGCGCCGTACGATGAGGCCGCGCCCGCGTGCCTCCTCACCCCCTTTCACGGCGCGGAGCCGCCACCGTTGGACCTCCAGGCGTACGCGGCGAGGCTGGCGACCCACCTCGCCCCCTCCCCGCTCGCCTTTGTCCACGCGGCCGCGCTCATTGACCGCCTCGCCGCCGCCCACCCCCCCGCCGCGCCTGCCGCCGACACGGTGCACAGGCTGCTGCTGGCCGCAGTCACGGTGGGCGTCAAAATGACGGACGACGCGTGCGCGTCGGCCTCATTCGTCGCGCGCGTCGGCGGCGTGCCGCGGGCCGAACTAGCCTCGCTCGAGCTCGCCCTCCTGCGCGGCGTCGGCTTTGCCGCGCACGTGCGGTACGACGAGCTGGCGGCCCGGCTCGCGGGGCTGCGGGGGGCGGCGCCGCCGGCGGCCGCGTGAAGTGGAGAGAGACGAGATAAGCGGCGTGTTGGGGGCTGGCTCATCCCCCTCTTACCCGATTCCTGTGCAAGCCGCTGCATCGCGACAGTCGCCAGGCGCGGGAGAGCGGGCAGGGGTCGGTCGGGCTCGCGCCTGGGCTCACCGGCCTGCGCCGCCGCTGTCGGGCGCAGATCTCTGCACTCCCCACCGCGCGCCCGACCCCCGCGCCCTCGCCCGCGCGCGCCTGGTCCCACCCAGCTCGCGCCCGCCGCACCGCGCGCCTCTCGCGCCGCCTCCCCCGTGTCGCCCCCCAATGGCGTCGCGGCGCGACAACGCGCTCGACCTCGCCCGCTTCGTCGACCGCGGCGTGCGTGTCAAGCTGTCCGGCGGGCGCGAAGGCAGGAGGGAGGAAGGCGGAGGGCGGAGGCGGAAGCGCGGGCGCGCGCGCGCTAGCGCCGACCCCTCCTCCCTCCTCCCCTCCTCCACAGTCGAGGGCGTGCTCAAGGGATACGACCAGCTGCTCAACCTCGTCCTGGACGAGGCACTCGAGTTCCTGCGGGGTGAGTGGAAGAGGGGGGGGCAGGGCGACCGCCGCGGCGAGCCGAGCGCGCCCTCGCCCACACCCACCCACCCCACTCCCACTCCCACTCCCAAGACAAGGACGACCCGCTGACCGTGACCGACGCGTCTCGCCCCCTGGGCCTGTGCGTGCTGCGCGGGACGGCTGTCATGGCGGTCGCGCCGACGGAAGGCGCGGAGTTGCTCGACGCGAACCCGTTTGAGGCCGCGGACGAGGGCGCGGGCGCGTGAGGGGGGGGAGGAGAGGCGTGTCACCTACGTCCACACAACAACAGCGGCGCCAGGCCGAGCGAACGCGCGCGCTCGCAGTCCCGCTCGCCCCTCGCGCACCCTTCTCCTCGCCCCGTCATTCTTCCCCCCGCCCCCACCCTCACTTTTTGAAGTCCAGTCCGCTGCCGTACTCGAGCGCTTCCAGCGCGCGCCGCGCGAAGAAGCGCGGACGGGGCGGGAGCCGGGACGCGAGCGGGCCGAACGGGGCCAACACCAGGTAGAGCGCCGCGTAGGCGCCGAGCGCGATGAAGTGTACAAACCACCCGCCGATCGCTCCCGGCCCGACGGCCGCCAGGGTGTCGACCGCGAGGCGCGGGTCGGCCGCGACCTGCCGCGCGAGCGTCGCCGCGAGGCCCGTGAACTGCAGCGTGTCGCGCAGAAATGGGCGGGCAACCGCGTCGCCGGCGGCGCCCATCGCCGCAAAGTTGGCGGCGAGGAGGCGCGGGATGAAGTCGGGGGTGGGCGCCGGTTTTTCTGAAGACACGGGGCGGGGAGTGGGGGCGGTGGGCAAAGCCTCCCGGTGGTGGCGAGCGACCCCGCGCGTCGCGCGGGCGGCAGGCGCGGCGGGCGGCGCCGGCGGACGGCTCCACCGCCAGCGCGCGCGCGCGCGCCGCCCTCGACCCCTCCACCCCTCCACCCCACCCCCCCTCACACCTGGCGACGCCGACATGGCCGACTGCAGCATCCAGGCCGCGCTCAGCCCCGGGTTGTACGGGTTGACGGCGGCGAGGGCGGCCCGGTCGAGCGCGTCGGCGGACAGCGCGTCGGCGACCGCGCGCGCGGTCCGCGCGCCGTGCCTCGCCAGCGCGCCCAGGCCGCCGAACGAGAGCGGGCTGGCCACCCCGGCCGCGTCGCCCACGTGCAGGACGCGGTCCCAGGAGGGGGCCAGGGGGGACGCGCGGTGGGACGGGAACACGCCAAACAGGACGCGGCGCACGTCCACGTCGTCCATGGACGGCCCTTGGTACCCCGGCAGCCGCTCCCAGTACGCGTCCAGCATCGCGGTGAGGGATGGGGAGGAGGGACAAGGGGACGACACGTACTGAAACATGTACGTCGTCCGCGCACCCGCGCACCCGCCGCCCCCCCCGCCCGCGGCCGGGAACGCCTCCCAAAAGTATTGGGGGCCGACGCCCCCGTCCCCGGCGCCGTCGACGGCGGCGATGACGTCCGCGGTGGCGTTGTCCGCCCACGGCGCGACGGCGCACGTGCCGACCACCAGGCACGCCCCGTCCGGCGTGCTCCCCCACCGCGCCTGCCGCGCAAAGGGGCCGCGGGAGCCGGTGGCGTCGACGACGAGGCGGGCGGTGAGGGGGGGGATGGGGGGGGAGGACGGGTCGGCGGCGCGCGCGCGCGACAGGGACACGCCGTCGTCGTGCACCGCGGCGCCGGCCAGCCGCGTCTCCTCGAGCACGGTCGCGCCCGCGGCGTCCAGCACGCGCAGGGCGCCGCGGAGGAGGGCGTCGGGGGAGACGCCGAGGTTGAGCACGTCGGTCGTCGTGTACGGGGCGGCCCCGGGGAACGCGGCGCGCACCGGGTTGAACTCCGACGTGACGGCCGAGGCCGCGTCGGCGGCGGAGAGGCACCCCGCGGTGACGAGGGCGTCGAGCTCGGCGCGGCAGATGTTCCAGTCCTGCGCGCGGCCCCTCAATTTTCCGGCTTCCACAAGCGCGATCCGGATCCCCGGCGCCGCCCGCGTCAGCGCCGCGGCAAAGAGCGCTCCCAGGGTGCCGCCCGCGACGACGGCGTCAAAGGCGGGAGGGGAAGGCAAGCGTTGTCCACGCGGCGCGCGCGTGACGAAGCTGGGCGCCGGCCCCGCGTCGGCGCTGCCGTCCCGCATGGACGCCCACGCTGCGTCGGCGCGGAGCAGGGCCGTGAGCGTGGTGGCGCCGCCGGCGCCGCCGGCTGAAGAGAGAAGAGGGCGCAGGTTGGGGGGTGAGGAAGGGCGCCTCGCTCGACCCCGCCGCGCCTCGCACCGAGTCCCACACACACAATGTCCCGCCACCACCCACCTTGCGCCTCGGCGCGCGCGTCAACCGCCTCGAAGACGCGCCGCGTGCGCTCGCTCACCGCGCCACCGTCTCCCGCGGCCGCACGTGCGGTCGTCGTGCGTCTGGCGGACGCGGGCCGGCGTGATGGCGGGGGTGGGGGGCGGCGGAGGTGGAGCATCGTGGCGCGCCGGCGACACTGAGCGGCGTGTCGGGCGTTGTCCGCCTCACTCTGCCCTCCATCGCGCCCGGTCGACCCCCGCCTGATCCGCCCCGGGCCCCCGCGGCCCCCCTGGGCATATGGCGGCCCAAGGGTGGGCGCCGCAGGCCGCGCCCGCGGCGCGCATGCGCGGCGCGTGCGGCTGGCTTGCCGCGACCGCGGTGAGGGAGTGGTGGGGAGGCGTGTGTGTGCTCGAGGCGGGGCGATGATTAATAAAACGACGCCTCCGCCTCCTCTCTTCATCAGTCGCTTGTGCGCTCGCGCGCCCTCCTCAAGCGCACCCCTGAGGAGCAGCTCCGCGCCGCCGCCACCGCGGCCGGCGGCGAGATGCCGCGCGTGTTGGGGCGGGCCGATCTGACACTGCTGTCCCTGGGGTCGATCGTTGGCGCCGGCGTCTTTGCGCTCACCGGTGTCGCCGCCGCCGCGGCCGGCCCCTCCGTCGTCCTCGCGTACGCCGTCGCGGGAGGCACCGCCCTCCTGTCGGCCTACTGCTACGTCGAGCTCGCGGCGGCGACGCCGGCGGCAGGCGGAGCGTTTTCATACGTGGCGTCGGAATTCGGCGAACTCCCCGCGCTCGCCGTCGCGTCCGCGCTCTGCCTCGAGTACACGCTCTCCGTCGCGGCCGTGGCCCGCGCCGCGACCGCGTACAGCGGGTCGCTGCTGGGGCTGGCGCCCGGGGCGGGGCTGGTGCAGCTCGGCGCGGTCACGCTCGACCCCTTTGCCGCGGCGCTCGTCCTCGGCCTCGCCGCCCTGCTCGCGCGCGGCACGAGCGGGTCGGCCGCGTTCAATTCGACTGTCACGCTCGTGTCCCTCATCGCGGGAGTGTACGTAGTGGCTGCGGGCGCCCCCCTGGCCCGCGCCGCCAACCTGACGCCCTTCTTCGCGGGCGGCGGCTCCGGCCTGCTCACCGCGTCGTCCATCGTCTTTTTCGCGTTTGTCGGGTTCGACACCGTCGCGTCGGCGGCGGAAGAGGCGCGGGATCCGTCCGCGGATGTTCCTGTCGCGATCCTCGCCTCGGTCGCCGCCGCCGCCGCGCTGTACGCCGCCCTGGCGCTCACGCTGGTGGCTATGACTCCACAGGACGCCATCGACCGCGGGGCCCCGTTCGCGCACGCGTTTGCGCGCGCGGCCGCCGCGCCCGGCGTCGGCCGCGCCGCCTCGGTTCTCCTCGCCACCTCGTCAAAGTTCGTCTCCTTTGGCGCCCTGGCCGGCATCGTGACCGCCGCCCTCGTCACCATGCTCGGCCAGGCGCGCATCTACGTGGTCCTTGGGCGGGAGCGCCTCCTCCCCCACCGCCTCGCCACCATCTCCGAAGCGACCGGCGCGCCCGTCGCCGCGACTTGGTTGTGCGGGGGCACCGCGGCCGCGCTCGCGCTGACGGTCGAACTGGCGTCGCTCGCCAGCGCGGTGTCGGCCGGTACGCTCTTTGTTTTCGTGTGGGTCGCCGCCGCCGTCCTGCACCGGCGGCACGCCCCCCCCGGGGGCGGCGCGCGCGCCGGAGCCGCGCTGGGCGCGCTGGTGATCTCCTCGGCGGCGGTGTCGGCGTGCGCGGCGCGCGGTGCGCCGCGCGCCGCGCTGTTCACCGCGCTCGCCGCCTGGGCCGCGTCCGCCGCCTCCTTCGCGTTTCTGCCTGTCGCCTACAAGCCCTCCGGGTTTGCCGTCCCGGGCGCTCCGGCGACGCCGGCGGCGGCCGTTCTGTGCAACGCGGTGCTCATCGGCTCGCTCGGCGCTCGCGCCCTCTTCAATCTGGCCGCCTGGCTCGCCGCCACCCTGGCCCTCTACGCCGCGTACTCCGTGCACGCGGCGGACGCGGCGGACGCGGGCGGCGGCCGGCGCGCGGTCGCGGCCGACGCGGGCGGCGGCCGCGCGCGCGACGCGGTCGCGCTCGAGCTGGCGTTGGCGGGCGCGCCGGGGCCGGTGGCCGCGGTGAGGGGAGAAGACCGGGCCCGGCTGCTGACCGTGACGCGGCTGGCGTCGGACGACGGCCTGGCCGACGCCGACCCGCGCACACCCGCCGCGCGGCGAGCAGGGGCGGCGGCGCCCGTGCTCCCGCCGCCGCTGCCGCGCGCCAGCGAGGCGTCCGAGATCGGCCCCCCGTCCGACGGCGGCGGGGCGGCCAGCAGCCGGTCGTCGCTCGACTCGGCGGCCGGCGCGCGCGTGACGGCGCGGCCGCCTAGCCGCCTGTCGCAGTGAGGGAGAGAGAGGGACGGTGGGTTTGATTTTGGTTTAAACGCGATGGCAGCACTTGCGGCACGGCGAGCGGGCGCGCGGGGTCGGGAGGGCCCCGCGCAAAAAACAGGGCTCGAGGGGGGGAAGGGGGGGGGGGGGAGGTGAAGAGCAGGGACGGGCGACGCGGGCGCCCACCAAGTCAGGCAAGCTCGGCGCCGCCCGCGGCCGCGGCAGGCTCGAGCGGCGGGAGCGGCGCAGAAGCGGCCGCCGCCGCCTCCTTCTTGGCCTCCTCCTTCTCCTTCTTCGCTTGCGCCTTGGCCGCCCGCTCGGCCGCCCGCTTGCGCGCCAGCACGGTGTCCTGGTCCAGGGGGCCGACAGGGACGGGGTCGGGCCCGAGGTCGGGCGCCGCGGCGCGCCGCCGCGCGGCGGCGACCGCGGCCGCCGCGCCCTCGACCCAGCGCTCCGCGTCGGCCACATACCGCGCCAGCTCGGCGAGCGTGTGGCGGTAGATGAGGCGCTGGCGCGAGGGCGGCACCCCGAGCGCGGCCGCGTGCTCGGGGCACGCGGCGCGGCCGCGCGCGTCGGGCGACACGACCGCCGCGAGCCACAGGTCGCACTTGCACACCTCGCAGTCGGCGTCCTCGCCGTCGTCGGGCGCGCCGTCGTCGGCGAGGGCGCCGAGGGCGCCTGCCATGCGGCGGGTGGCGGCGGGCGCGCCGCCGGCGGCCGCCGCGCCGGCTTCGCGCCGCCGCCGCTCTTCGTCCACGCGCGCCGCGAGCTCGCCCGCGCCCAGGCGCACGCCCTGGAGAGGGACTTCATCCGGGCGGGGCGGGTCGGCGACCGAGAGGCGCAGGCGGTCGGGCGGCGCGTCGGGGTCGGTGGGGGGGGCGTCGGAGGCCGCCGCGCGCGGCACGACGCCGGCCTCTCTGTCCGCCGCCGCCGCTGCCTCCCCCTCCCCCTCCCGCGCGTGCACGCGCGCCGCCAGCGTGAGCGCGACGAGCAGGGCGTCGTGCGAAAAGGTGGGCGGCTTGGCGGCGGCCCGGTACTTGCCGACCGCGACGCCGCCCGCCGGCAACCAGTTGGGCGGCCCGAAATTGACCGCCTCGGCGCAATTGAACCCGGTGTTGAAGCCGGCGTGGTACGCGTTGGGGAACGTGACGACAAAGGAGCGCTCGCGGTGGACGAGGCGGTGGACGGGGACGCCGCGCGCGGCGAGCTCGGTCGGCGGCACCGCCGTCACCAGCTGGAACATGAGCGCCGGCGCCGCCGCCCACACGGCGGGCAGCGCGTCCGCGACCGCGGCCTCCAGGGCGCGGCCGGCGTTGGCGGGGACCGAGTACCAGACCTGGGGGGGGGAAGAAAAAAAGGTAGGGGGTCGGCCGCGCGCCGCGGCCGCCCCCGCCGCCACCACCCCGCCCCCCCCCACCCCCCACCTTGGGCGCGCCGGCGTGCAGGTAGTTGACCGAGTAGAGGCCGTGGTCCTCGATGTGCCAGCAAAAGGCCGAGAGCGCCGACCCGACGTAGAGCCAGGGGACCATGACGCCGGTGATGTGCGCGTCGCCCGCCACGTGGCGCAGCAGGGACCCGGGGCACCGCGGCAGGTTGTTGATGTTCCAGGGGTGGGCGGCGTAGGCGGCGTCGGCGGCGGTCTCGGCGGGGGGGGGGGGCGGCGACGCCGCGCGCGCGGCGGCCGCGCCGCGCGCGCCGCCCCGCGCGGGCGCGGGCGGCCGCGCCGCCGCCAGGTGCGCGGCCAGCAGCGCCCGCCGCAGCGGCGGCAGCGGGAAGCCCGACCCGTGGTGGCCCGAGTCGAGGTCCTGGCCGTAGAGCGACGGCGTCGCTTCGTCCGGCGCCTCCACGACCCGCCAAAACTCGGCCTCCACGTGCTCGACGCTGGGCCCGCTCGCGCCCTTGCGCCGGCGGCCGGCGCCGGGCGGGGGAGGGACGGGCGGGTCGGAAAAGTGGAGCGCTTTGGCCCAGTCCGCGTACGCGCGGAACGACTTGAGCGTGTGCGTGCGGTCGACGACGCGGAAGCCAAACTCGCCGCCGTCGAGGCCGTCGGCGTCGCTGTCCGAGTCCGAGGCGGACGAGGCGGCGGGGTCGGCGGTCGCGCGCTCGTCCGCCTCCTCCACCTCTCTCCCCTCCTTTTGCTTCTGCTTGCCGTACTTGCCCATCGACCCCGTGTCGGCCGTGTTGGGCGGGCGCTTGCACAGGTGGGAGGTGAGCTGGCGCCGGATGAGAAACCGAAACGACTCGGCGCTCGCGCCACTCGTCCCGCGCTCGAGCGCGAAGGGCGGGTCCCACGAGGGGGGCGGCACGATGCAGGCGACGCCCGCGGCTTCGCCGGCGGCGCGGATCGAGTCGATGTAGGCGACCGGGTCTTTAAACTCTTCCTCCGTCGGGCGAAATGTGGGCGCCTCGGGCAGCCCCGCCTGCGGCCGCCCGTCCTCCGGCTTCCACCGCAGCGTCGCCGACCGCACGCACACGGGGCGGTGCCGGCACGAGGCGCAGCCGCGGGGGAGGTAGCGACATTTGGTGCATCCAAGCAGGACGTCGAACCCCTCGTCCCCGACGCCCGCCTCGTCGCCGGGCACTTCCCCATTGCCCAGCTCGGCGGCGGCGGCGACCGCGTTGACGGCGGCCGCGCGCGCGGCGGCGGCGCGGACGGGGCGGGTCCAGGGTTGTGGCGGCGGGGGCGTCCGGGCCGCGCGCGGCCGCTTGGGGGCCGCGGCGGCCGGGGCGTCGGCCGGCGGCCGCTTGGCGTCGCCGGCGTCGCGGGCGGGGGTGCCTGGGGGGGCGGGGAAGGGGGGCGCGTCGCGGGCGGGCCGCGTCGCCGCGCAGCACCCCGACCCGCGCCCCCGCCCGCCCCCGCGGCCGGCACCGCCCCCAGAAGCGGTCGTAGCGGCACCTCAAAGCAGTTCGGGGCAGAGTTCCGGGGCGGGGCCCGCGCTGCACACACCCCCACGCCGCCGCGCACCCGAGGAGCGCTCTGAACTGCCGCCGCCGCGCGGGGCGGCCGGCTTGCCGCCTTCGGCCGCGGCCGGCGCGGTCGGCTCGACGCACAAGGCCTCCTGCGGGGGAGGCGCGGGCGCGGACGGCGCGTCGCCGGGCGCGGGCGCGGGCGCGTGCATGCGGGCAAGCGCCGGCGCGCGTGCGCCGGGCGTCGCCGGGGGAGAGGCTCGAGCGCGCCCTGCGCAAGTGCTGCGGGGGGCCGAAAGGGCGCGGCCGGCCCGGGGGGGCTCACGGGAGTGAGGGCGGACGCGGCGTCGCGCGGTCGCCGCTCTGGCCGGGCGCCGCTTCCATGTAATGCTACACACCACCCTCGCGCGCCAGGGCTACGTCAATGACCCGAAAGTGGGACGCGAGGCCGGCCCCGACGGCGCCGGGCGGGTGCTCCTCCTTGCGCACCGGCACGCCAGCGCCCTCGAACGCGCGCGCACACCGCGCCGCTTCGTCCGCCAGCCACGGCCGCCGCGCGTCGCCCCACTGTCGAGCGGTGCCGTGAATCTCGAGAGACGGCGGCGGCGGGCCGAGGCGGGCGACCCCCGCCGCGACGCCAGGGTCGGTGCAGTGCGAGCCGCGGCAGTTGAGGCCGGAGTCGATGTAGACGAGGGATTGGATCGAGGCAGCGAGGCGGAGGGCGGCCGGGTGTGCGCCCTCGAGCGCGGCGAGAGCGGCGGCGTCGCCCCCCGCGCGCGCCTGGCCGACCGCCGCCAGCTCGGCCAGCATCTGGGATATAATTGTGCCGCCCTTGGAGAAGCCGACGACGCGCGTGGGGGGCCACAGGGCGGGCGAGGCAGACGCTGGCGCCCCCGCCCCTGCCTCCGCCTCGCCCGCGGTCGCCGCCGGCCACCTGCCCGCCTCGAGCAGGCTGCCCGCCTGCGACAGGGCGGGCAGGCCGGCGGGCGGCGTGCCGAGGGGGTCGCCGGCGCGCGTCGTCGCGGGGAGGAAGCGGTCGAAGCACGCGAAGCCGGCCTCGTGCCGACTCGGCGTCACACAAACCACGGCACATTGCGGCCAGCGCGTCTGCACGGCGGCCGCCTGGGCGGCGGGGGCCTGCAAACGGACCACATCTGGTGGCGCGTCGGCCGCGTCGACGGAGTCGCCCCCGAAAAACAAAACCACGCCGTTCGCGGGTGCTCCATCAGCCGGCCAAAACCAGGACGTCTTGTTCACGCCGCGCGCGCCGGCGAGGACGCGCGTCGGGCGCGACATTTTGAGGTGCGGGCGCGACTAGGCGCGCCCAGGCCTGCGCACCCTCGGCGCGATGCCGGCCGACGCCGGCGGTGCCGGCGCGGGCGCGGACGGGCGCCCGGAGAGTAGTGCGGAGACGCGCCGACGCCGTCCCCACTCCCGCCGGCGCGCGACGCCGCCCCGCGCCCCCTCCCCCCCGCCGCCATGGACGACGACGACCTCGCGTTCGACTTTGAGGGGACCCTGGAAAAGGAGACGGCAAACTACCAGGGCGCGAGCGTGAGCGACGGCGGCGGAATCTGGGGGGGGAGGAGGGGCCGCCGCCCGCCGCGCTCGGTCCCGCGGCGAGAGACGCGCGCGTGCGCCGTGGATGGCGCGGCCGGCGGCCGCGCGCCCACCACCCCACCCTCCTCCTCCCTCCCCAGGCCGGCCCCGGCGGCCCCGTCCCGCACGTCGCGCCCGGCACCCAGCTCGGCCAGTCGCTCACCAACTTTAAAAAAAACTACCGCCAGGTCAGAGGAGGGGGGAGGGAGGGGAGGGAGGGAGAGGAAGACCTCGCCGGAGCCAAACCACGCCCCCCCACCCCCCACCCCCTTCCTTCAGACCGTGTGCACCTACTGGCTGAAAGGCCTCTGCATGAAGGGCGACTCGTGCGGCTTCCTGCACCAGTTCGACCGCGAGCGCATGCCGGTGTGCCGCACGATGGTGCGCCGCGGCGTGTGCACCGAGCCCGACTGCCCGTTCAAGCACACGACCGAGGACATCAAAGAGTGCAACATGTACCGGCTCGGGTTTTGCGTGTACGGGCCCACGTGCCGGTACAAGCACACGCGGCTCGAGCGTGGCATGCTCCCCGACCCGTCCTCGATCGAGGCCGCCCGCCCGCGCGAGGTGCGCAACGTCAACGCGGTCGTCAACTCGGTCAACATCGCGATCACAGCGCCCCGGTCGGAGCGGAACAAGTTGTTGAAAGAGCGGGCCAAGATGGGGTTGCCGCAGGAGACGACGCCCGGGGTGGCGGTGCCGCAACTGACCGCGCCGCCGACGGGAGGGGGGGGTGGGGGGATGATGGGGCAGGGGCAGGGGCGGCGGTGACGAGAGGGCGAGGGAGGACAGGGTGTTCGGGGGCTCTGTCTGCGCACTTGTGAGCACTGCGCGCGCGTCGGGGCGCCACGGATTCGGCGGTGCGGGTTGCAGTGTGCAGGCGGGCGGCCACAGTGGCGCCCCGTCTCTCTCTCTCTCTCTCTCTCTCCCGTCACTCGCCCGCCGCCCTCCCTTGCGCCGCCTCGAGCGCGGCCCGCATGCCCGCCAGCTCGTCCCGGGCGACCTCGAACGCGGCTCGCGTCGCGCCCATGGCGGGCGCGGCCGCGTCGAGCGACGCCGCCGCGGTGTCGCGCCAGCGGCCGCACGCGGCCGCCGCAACCGCGTCTGCGCGGCGCTGGTGCGCCCGCAGCTTGGCATGCATCCCGGCAAAGGCCGAGTACTTGGCCTCGTACGCGTCTGCGAGAGCGGCAAACGACGCGGAGCTGTCGGGTGGCGGCGGCGGCGGGAGGGCGGCCGGCTCGAGAGGCGGCGCCGCCGCCGCCCGCTCCGCCACCGCCCGCGGCGCCAACCCCCGCCCCGCATCATGCAGCACCTGCACCGTGCGCCCGCGCCGGTCCCGCAGCGCGGCCGCGCCTCGCGCCCGCGCGCGCGCGCGCGCGCCGTCGTCGAGCGTCGGCCGCGCGCGCAGCGCGTCGACCAGGGCCGCCGCCCGCCGCCCGCCGGCAATGACGTCGGCCGCGGTGCGGGCGTGGTGGTGGGAGAGGAGGTCCCAAGACGCGTCGCCGGCGGCCAGGCGCTGAAGAAAAGAGGGGGGTCGGCGTCGTCGGCGCTTTCCCGCGCGCGTGCGTCCCGCTTCACGCCCTCCACCCAAACAATCTCACCCCGACGCCATCCCGCCCCCCCAGCGTCAGGCTGCACGGCGCGCCGGCCGCCGCCGCGGCGCGCAGCGCGGCGAGCGCCGCGCGCGGCAGCCGCACGGCGACCGCGGACGGCGGGCCGGGCGCATAGTCGATGTCGCGCATGCGCTGCGAGAAGCGTTCGCGGCGGCGCCGGCGGGCGCGCCCGCGGCGCGGGAGTGGCGGCGAATGCTGCCGGCGACGCCACAATCGGTCGGCCACCGCCGCTGCCCCCACCCCATGCCGCCCCGCTGACCCCTCCCCGAGGGCCGACGCCATGTTTGAGCAGTGGCTCTCCGACCTGCTCGTCCCCTACCTGGGCCACTTCCTGGACGTCGCCCCCGACCGCCTGCGCGTGTCGCTGTTTTCGGGTGGGTGGTGAAGAGAGGGAGGGTGGTGGTGGGCGGGGTGGGGGGCGCGGGCGGCGTCGGCGCGCTCGGCCATGCCATGCGGAGGCCGCGCCACGGGCTGCTGGCGCTGCCCAGACGTTCCTGTGCTCATTCCAAAGCGCGCGCGTGGCGTGGCGAGGGTGCCAACCACCCCAACCGACCGTCGACCCAACCCCTTTCCTCCCTCTCCAAGCCTGGTCGACCGGCGTCGTGCTCGAGAACGTGTCCCTCAAGCCGGAAGCGTTCGACTACCTTGACCTGCCGTTTGCGGTCGTCTCCGGCTCAGTGGGGCGCGTGTCGGCCAAGGTAGGAGAAGGGACGAGGGAGGAGGGAGGGCCTGCCGAGGCTCGCCCGCGCCACCGGCCACGACCAACCATCCACCTCTTTCTCCTGTCAGATCCCGTGGGGCCTGCCCGGCCGCCTGCCCATCCAGCTGGAGCTCGCGGGCGTGTCCGCGGTCGCCGCGCCGCGCCCCGACGCCGACTGGTCGGCGACGCCCGCGTCCGACCGGGGGCGCGCGGGGGCGCGCGCAGAGTTGGCGGCCGCGGAAGCGGCGCGACTGGCGGGCGGCGGTGACGCGGGCGGGAGCGGCGGCGGCGGGCTGCCGCCGCTCGCCGCCCAGGCCGCCAGCGCGGCCCTGGACCGCCTCCAGCTGACCATCACCGATGTGCACGTCCGCTTTGAAGGCTTGCCCGATGGGCGGGGGGGGGGGAGGGCGGCGGCGGGCGTCGTCGTGCGCCGCGTCGCGACGGCGCCCGCCGGGGCACGCCCAGCCCCGGCCACGGGCTCCCCCCCCCTCCGCCTTGCCAAGGACGTGTCCGTGGAAGGCTTCCTGCTCTATTGGACGCCGGCGGGCCCCGCCCCGGGCGCGCCGCGCCCCCCCGCGGGCGCCCCGCCGTGCGCTGCCGCCGACGTTCTCCTCGGCCCCGCCGCCGCCACCCTGTCGGCCGCCGTCGGCGGCGGCGGCGATGTGACGCCCACGGTGCGCCTCGCGCTGTCCATCGACGAGCTCGCCGCGTCCGCGCGCCCCGCCGCGCTCGCGGGCGTGGCCGCCGCGGCCGACGCTGCGGCCGTCTGGCGCGCGCGCCGCGATTCGGCCCGGCACTGCCCCGACGCCTGGCGGCGCCGGGACCGGGGGCGGGTGCCGCCCGCGGCGCTGTGGCGGTTTGCGGCGGCCGCGTCGCTGGCCGCGGCTGGGCGCCCGCTGCGCGCGGGGGGGGCGCTGGCGCCAGCGGCGGCGGTCGCGCCCGGCGTGCGCACGCGCTACGTCAATCTCTACATCAAACGCATCCACGCGCTCGCGCCGCCAAAAAGCGATGGCGACGCCGCGCGCCCCCCGCCGGCCGACCCCGCTGCCGACGCGGCCGCCCTCGCCGACCTGGAGGCGGCCCTGCCCCTGGACACCTGCCTCGCCCTGCGCCAGGCGGCCTATGCGCGCGTCGAGGCGGCCGCCTCCGGCGACCGGGGCGGCTCGGCGCGCGGCCCCGCGCGGCTGCTCTCGGCCCTGCTCGGCCGCGTCCCCTTTGGGGGCGGCCGCGCGCTCGCGCCCGAGGACGCGGCCGAGCTGGAGATAAAGCTGTCGGCCGGGTTGGTGGACGAGGAGGAGGGCGGGGCGGTGGCCGACGGCCCGCCGCCCGTGCCGCCGCCGCCCCCCCCCCCCGACGCCCCTTCCCTGACCGCCACCCTGCGCGTCTCCACCGTGGCCATCTCCCTGCTCGACGCCGCTGGGCGCCCGGTGGCCACGCTGGAGCTGGATCGGGTGAGGGGGAGGGCGGCGGCGGGCGGCGCGGCGGCAACCGCGCGCGCCGCCGTCGGCCGCGCGCGCGTCCTCTCCGGCGGGCGGGCCCCGCACCCGCTCCTCACCGTGGCCGGAGCCGCGACGACGCTGTCGGTTAACGGTTACACGCTGGGCGAAGGCGATGGCGACGGCGACGGCGGCGACGGCGGCGCCCCCCCCGCACTCTTCGCCTCGCTCGCCCTCCCCGCCTCCGCCCCCCCCGCGCTCCGCCTCGACGTCGGCCTCGTCGAGGCGCGCCCCCGGGCCGCCCCGCTGGCCGCGCTGGCGGCCGCGCTGGCCGAGGCGGCGCCGCGGGGCGGGCCGCACGCGGAACGCGCGGCGGCCGACGACGCGGCGGCGCACGCCTCGCGCCTCGCGCGCGCGCTGCGCCGCGCGCGGGCGGGCGCCCCCCCATTCCCCGAGTGCCGCCTCGGCGTCGCCGACCTGTGCATCGTGTGTGAGGCGGGGCCGGCGAGCGTGGCGGTGCGCACGGGGGCGGTGGGCGTCGAGGCGCGGCCGCCCGCCGACGGCGGCGCGGCTGCGGCCGCGGCGGCCGCCGCGCTCGTCGCCGCCGCCGACGCTTCCGCCGGACGCCCCGCCGGGCCCGAGTTGGATCAACTCGCGGCCGCCGCCGACGCCACACGGGGCGCCAGCGTGGCGTGGCGGGCTGCGGGCGTGCGCGCCGACTGGGCGTCGGCGGCCGCGCGCGGCCCTCGCCCCCTCGCCCCACCGCTCGCCGTCGCCGGGCGCGCCCTGCTGGGGCGGGCGCCGGGTGACGTCACTGATCTGGCTCTCACCCTCGACCTGGGCGGCCCGCTGCGGGCGGCGGCCGACGCCGAGGCGTGGGCGGCGCTCGCGGCGGCGCTCGCGGCGGCGCTCCCGCCGCGCGCAGCGCCCGCGCCCGCGCCGCCGCGCCCCTCACACTCGCCCGCCGTCGCAGCCGCGCCCAGCGCGCCCCTGGCGGCGTGCGCGGCGACCCTGTTTGCCGGCGCGCCGCCGCGGCTCGACCTGGCGCTCGCCGCGCCGCGCGTCGCGCTCTCCGCCGCGACGCCCGCCGGCGGCGCCGCGTCGTTGGACGCCGGCATGGTGACGTTGCGCGTGAGGATGGGCGCGGGCGGCGCTCTCGCGGTGGACGCGGACGCGGTCGCGCTGCGCGTGAGGGACGAGACGCCGCGCGCGGCGCCGCCACCCGTCCTCCTCCCTGGCGCCGTCCCCGCGCTCGCCGCCTCGCTGTCCGCGTCCGACGCTGCCGTCGCCTTTGCTGCGACCGACGCCGGCACCCTCCTGGTCTCGCTCGACCTAGTCGGCCTCGATATCGGCGCGTTTCCGGGCGACCCCGCCGGCGGCGCGCGCGCCGCGCGCCTCGGCGTCCGTTCCCGCGCGCGCGTCACCCACGCCCAGCGCCGCGGGTCGCCCGCGTCCACGGCGGTTGCACTGGAGGGGCTGGCGGTCGGGGGCGGCGTCGCGGGGCGGCTCGGCGCGCTCATCGCCTCTCTGGTCGCGGCCGGCGCGGCCGACCCCGACCCCGCGCCCTCCACCCCCCCCGACGCTCTGGCGCTCGATTTTGCGGGCTGCTCCGTGACGCTGCCGGCCAGCGGCGACGCGCGCGACAGCGCGCGCGTGTCGGCCGACCGTCTCACGCTCTGCCTCCCCGCGCACGCGCCGCCGCCGCCGCCGGGGGACGGGTCTCACGTCGCGGTCGCGCCCTGCTTCCGGGCCGCCATGGCGGCGGCCGGGATGGCGGTGGGCGTGCTGGCGGCGCCGCCGCTGTCGCCGCCGGCGACCGCGGCCGTCGCACGCGTCAAGGCGCTCGAGCTGCACGCCCGGGTCTCGGGCGCGGGCCGGCGCTCCGCCCGGCCCCGCCTGCTGGTGGTTGGCGCCGTGGCAGCGGACGCGGACGAGCCGGAGCCGGGGCCTGGCGGCGCCATTTCCTATCGCGCGCTCGCCGTCAAGGCTTCCTCCCTGGACCTCACCCTGGCCCCCGGCCCCGTCGCCGCCGTGCGCGGTGCCGTGGGATGCGCCATGGCGACCCTGGTGGAGGCGCTGCCGCCGCCGCCGCGGCGCGTGGCGCCCAAGCCAGAGGCGCCGCCGCCGCCGCCGCGCCAGCGCCTGACCCTGCGCCTCAACGCCGCGTCCGCGTCGTGCGCCGACGGCGCTGGCACGACTGCCATCGCGCGCGTGCGCGGCGTGCGGGTGGCGATCGGGGCGGTGGCGGGCGACTGGCGCGGCGCGGCGCTCGGCGCGACCCTCCGCCTCGCGCGCCCGCCGCCCGCCGCGCCCCCTTCCGCCGGGGGATGCGCGTCCACGGTCGGCCCGCCGTCCGCGCCACCCAGCGCGCCCGCGTCCGACGCGGGCGACGGGGCGCGCGGCGGCAGCCGGCCCCTGTCGCGCGTGCCGTCGGCCGCGTCGGCGTTGGGCGCCGACCTCGGCCTGGCGGCCGCGCTGGCGCCCCCGGTGGGCGTGATGGCGTTGCCCCAGCGTCGATTTAGCCAGGAGGACGAGGGCGGGCCGAGGAGGAGGCGGCGGGCGGCGTCGTTGGGGCCCGGGCCAGTCGCGGCGACGCCCGTCCGCACGCCGCCGCGCCCCCCCTCCCCGCCCGCTGCCGACGCCGCCAGCAGCGACAGCGGTTTTGAGACCGCGCAATCGAGCGCGTGCGACGAGTCGCCGCCGGGCGCCGCCGGGCGCAAGGCGTCGCCCGCGGCGACGACGCCGGGCCCGCTGCCCGCCGCGCCGCGCTGGCGCGCGTCGTCCGCGCCGCCCGTGCCCTCACCGTCGCCGCGGCCACCGTCGGACGACGAGGAGGGGGCGGTGATGGCTGAAGTGGAGCTGGCGGCGGTGGAGCCGCCGCCGCGGCGGGCGGCGCGGCGGGCGGAGCGCGCGGCTCGCGTCGGCGCCACGCTCGCCCCTCCCTCCACACCTGGCGCGCCTGCCAAGGCCGCCCTGGGACCCGTCATCGTGAGCGTGCGCGCCGACGGCGACGCGTGGTCGGCGGCGGCCGCGGCGGCCGCCGCGTGCGTGGCCGCAGCCGACGCGGACGGCGCGGCAGAAAGCGCGGCCGCCGTCGCCGCCGCCGTCGTCACGCCGGACGATGGCGAGGCAGTGCCTATCTCCGCGCCGGAGACGCATTTCCTCCCGCTCACCGCCGTCGCGGGCCCGCTCACGGTCGTCGTCGCCGCGCCAGGCGCCGCGGCCCCCCGCGCCGGCACTCCTTCCGCCCGCCTCGTCCTGCTGGGCGCCACCGCGCGCCGAGACGAGGCCGGTGCGTGGACGCTGCGCCTGCCCGCCGCCGAGGCGGCGGCGTGGGTGGGGCCGCGCGCACCGCGCGCGCCGAGCGAGCGCGGAGGTGCGGCCGCCGCCTCGCTCGCCGCCGCGCGCGGCCTCGTCGCGCGCGTCGCGCCCGCGCCCGCGCCCGGCGGCAACCTAGCGGTGGACGTGCGCCTGCAGGCGGTGTGCGTTTGGGTCTGCCCGGCGCGCGCGGCGGCGCTGGCGGCCGTGGTGACCGCGGCGGCGCTGCGCGCGCGTGCCTCGGACCCTCCTCCCGACCGCCCCACCGCCGACCCTCAACCCCTGCCCTTTCGCGCCGGCACCACCGCGTCCCTGCGCATCGACCGCGTGGGCGCCCTGTTTGAAACGGCGTCCGGCACGGCGGGCGTGCCCCTGCTCGAGGCGGCGGCCGACGCGGTCGCGCTCACGCTGGCCGCGCCGCCCACCCCCGCTGGCACCGCCCGCCTGGCCCTCGCCCTGCGCCTCTCGGCGCGCGCGTACGCGGCGTCGCCGGGAGGGTGGGAGCCGGTGCTGGACCCGGCGTGGCCGGTCGCCGCGTCGCTCGACCTCGCGCGCGGCGCGGCCGGCGCGGGCGGGGGCGGGGCGCGCCGCGCGCTGGCCCGATTGGAGTCGGCGGCGGTGGCGGAGTTGACGGCGACGCCCGCGGCTTTGACCGGCGTCGGCGCGGCGCGGGCGGCGGCGGCCGCCGCGTCGAGCGCTCGCTCCGGCGGCCCAGCCCTGGACGCCGCCCTGGACGCCGCGTCCGTCTCCGGCGCCGCCTCGGCGCGCGCGGTCTCGGTCGTCAACGACACGGGCGTGCCCGCGTCGGTCGCGCTGGCGCCCGCGCCAGGCGCGCCGCCGCGGCGCGCGCGCGCCGCGCCGCCGCCCGCGCCCGCCGCGCTCGCGGTCGGCGCCCGCGTCTCCCTACCGCTCTCCCCTCCCACCGATCGGCACGGCGCGGCGGCGGGCCCGCCCCGGCGCGCGCTGCACGTGGGCGAACCGCGCGCGCTCGCGCCGCCGCCGCGCGCGCGGCTGCCGCCGCGGCCGTTGGCGCTGCATGTGTGCTTACTGGGCGCGTCCAAGGGAGGCATGCTACCCCCTATCCTGCTCGCGTCCGCGGGCGACGGCAGCGCGGTCGCAGCCCCTGGGCCGGGCGGTGTCCCCGCTCGGGTCGGCTGGCGCGTCGGCGCGCGCCTTGGCGGCGCCGCCACCGTCGCCCTGCACTCGGCCCTGCGCGTCGTCAATAGGACTGGGAGAGCCTTGGAATTCGGCCTGCGCACAGCTATCGACCCCGAGCCCGCGCGCGTTGCGGCCGCCCCCCCCGGCGCCTCGGCCTGGCTGCCCGCTGCCCGCCCCCAACCGGGCCTGCTCTGCGTGCGCCCCGCAGGGTACGCCTGGTCCGCGGGCGTGCGCCTGGAGCCGCTGCTGGACGCGGCTGCGGCGGGCGAGGCGACGGCGCGCGTGCTGTCGCTTCAAGGAGGGGTTGGGGGCGGCGCGCGGCGGCTCTCGTTGCGCCTCGGCCTCGCCGCCCCTCTCGACGGCGCGCCCGGCTGGGACCTGATTCTGGCGTCACCGCTGACCTTAATCAACGCACTGCCCCTCCCCCTGGCCGCCGCGCTTGGCGGGCGCGGCCCGCCGCTCGCGCTCACGCCGGGCGCCGCGGCCCGCCTCGACGGCGGCGACGCCGAGGCGGCCGCGTCGTCGCCCACGCTGCACGATGTAGTTCTCCAACCCGCCGGATATGCAAAATCGGCGCCCGCGTCCTTGCCGGCGGGCGGGCGCACCGCCGCCGCGCGCGTGCGCGCCGGCGCGCCGCCCGCCGCCGTCGCCTCGCCCGGGCCCGGCCGGGCAGGGGTCGATGCCGACGCGGACGCGATCACGCTCGTGCTGGAGGGCGTGGCGTGCGCGGCGACGGGGGCGCTCACGGTGCGCGTGTGCGCGCCCGCGTCGGCGCGCAACTGGGCCGGCGTCCCTTTGGCCTTTGCCGTCGGCGACGGCGCGGGTTTCGGGGATGGTGGCGACGGCTCCGCGTCCTCTCCCGCCCCTCCCGCGGCCGCCTGGGTGCCCGCGGTGGGCGGCGGCTCCGCCCCCGTGCGCGCCGCCGCGCCGGCAGCGCAGCGCGTCGCGTCCCGGCAGGCGCTCGACGGCCTGGGCCACGCCCTGGGCGACGGTGGCGGCTCGTCCGCGTCGCTGGCCAGCGAAGGCGGGGAAGGGGCGGCGCTCCCAGGGCCGTCGCTGCTCCCCGCGCCGCCGTCGCTCGGCCGCCGCGTCCCCGTCCGCCTCCGCACCTCGCACGCCCCCCCAATTCCGGGCCGCTCCCCCTGGTCGGCGCCCGCCTGGTTTGACGCGGCGACCGGGGGCGCGGCGGTAGTGGCCGTGCCCGCGCCGGGCCTGCGCCGCGCGTCGACCGCAGGCGCCGACCGCGGAACGGTGGCGCCGGCCGACGCCGCGGCGCCGCTGGGCGCGTACATGGTCGCCCTCGCGGCCGCCCCGGCCCCTGGAGGCGGCCTCGCCCTCACCACCGCCCCCCGCTTCGTCGCGCGGTCGGACGTCGAGCCCGGCGGCCCCGACCTGCAGTTTATCCAGGACGGCGCCCCCCCCGACGCCGCCCGCCCCCTCCCCCCCGGCGCCTGCCGCGTCGTGCACTGGCATGACGCGCGGCGCCCGCTGCGGCTGCGGCTGCGCCCGCGCGAGGCGGGGTGGGCGTGGTCGGGAGCGCTTGACCCGGCGCTGCCGGGCGACGCGTTGCTGCGCGTGCGGTCGCGGGAGGGGGCGCCGGCGCGGTTGCTGCGCGTCACGGTGGCGGACGTGGGGTCCGGGTGCCTGGCGGCGGCGGCGGCGTTTGTGGGGGATGGTTTCGCCCCTTATCGCGTCGACAACTGTTCCCCCCTCGAACTCCGCCTCCGCCAAGTGGGCGCGCGGGATGAACCCGCCGCGCCCGACGTCGTGCGCCCCTGGTCGGCCGCGCCGTACGCGTGGGGGGATCCGAGGGGGGAGCGGGTGCTGGCAGTTGCTCTCGCCGACGGAGCGCGCGTCGGCGCCTTCGCCCTGGACGCCGTGTCCGCCCCTTTCACCGTCGTCTTGCCCGCTTCCTCGGGCGGGTGCGTGCTGCGGGTGGGGGTGGCGGCCGACGGGCCCCTGCGCGTGCTGTCGGTCGTCGACGCGCGCGTGCACGTGCCGCCGCGGTCGCTCGCGCCGTCGCCGCTTCCCGCCACTCATCCTGCCGCTGTCCCGTGGTCACCCTGGTCGGGCCCGCCCGCCCCCCTGCGCGCGGCGGCGGCGGCGGCGCTGGGGGTCGGGGGTGCGGGCGCCGCGGGCGCGGCGGCGCGGTCCGACGCCGTCCCGCCCAGAGGCTGGCTCGCCTGTGTGACCCTGCGCGGTGTGGGCCTGTCCATGGTCGACGGCCGCGAGCTGGCGTACGCGCGCGCGACCCGGCTCCAGGCGCGGTGTGGCGCCGACGGCGCGCGCGTCTGGGGCGAAGCGGCCCTTGCCCGCCTCCAGCTCGACGACGCGAAGCTGGACGCGCGGCACCGGGTCGCCTTTCTAGCCCCCGCGCCCGCGGGCGGCGCCCTGGCCGGCCTCGGGTCGGCCGCGGCCGGCGGCGGACCGGCGCCCGCCGCGCGCGCCCGGCTCGCCGTCTGGCTGCGCCGCCCTGGCGGCGTCCTCTGCGTCGACTTGGCCGATGTCGCGCTGGCGCCGTGCGTGCTGGACGTCGACGTGGCGGCCGCGACCGCGTTGGCGGGCGAGGTGCGGCGCGGGCTCGCCGCGGCGGCGGGCGGCGAGCGCGCCGCGCTCCCGCCACCCCCGCCCGACGCCGGACCGTGGGCCAACCTGGACGCGCCCGCGCCCGAGCCCGAGCTCAAGGTGTACGCGGACAGGGTGCGGGTGGGGGGGTTGGTCGCCTGGGTCTCAATCCACCCCGCCGCGACCGCGCCCGCGCGGCGCGGCCTCCCCGCCGCCGCGGTCGCCGCCCGCGCCCGCGGCCGGGACCGCGCGCGCGCCATCGCGGCTTTGCTGGGCGAGGTGGAAGGGGCGCGGCTGGCGGCCGCGCCGCTCGCGCTCGACCACCCCCTCCTCGCGTCGTCGGCGCTGCGCGCCGCGCTCGCCGCGCACTATGCCCGCGCCGCCCTTCCCCAAATTGTGCGCCTCGTGGGCGCGGCCTCGGTGCTGGGCGACCCGCTGGGGCTGGTGCACCACCTGGGGCTGTCGTTGTGGGCTCTCGCGGCCGCGCCCGTCGCGGGCGTCGCGGCCGGCGCGCGCGCGGGCGGCGGCCCCGCCGCCGCCGCGTCCCGGCTCACCGCCGGCGTCACCGACGCCGCCCGCCACGCGGCGTACGCGCTGTCCAACGCGGCGGCCAAGGGCGCGGCCGCTGCGCGGCGCGCGCTCGACGCGGCGGGGGTCGTCGCGCCGACGCCCGCCGGCGGCGACAACGGCTTGCTGGCTGCGCTGGCCGCTGGGGTGGCCGGCATTGTGGCCGAACCTGTGCGTGGCGCGGACGCGGGAGGCGTGGCGGGAGGGATTGCCGGCGCGGCCGTCGGCGCAGCGCGCGGTGCCGTGCGCGGCGTCGTCGCCGCCGCCGCGGGGCCGGCCGCCGCCGCGCTCGATGGCGCGGCCGCTCTGGCCGCCAGCGTGCGGTCAGCTGTCGTGGGCGACAGGACGCTGCACCGGGTGCGGCCGCCGCGCGCCGCTGCGCCCGGCGCGCCGCTCCCGCCCTACGACTGGCGCGAGGCCGCCGGCCGCGAGCTGCTAGCCGAGTTGGGGCAAGACAAAGAGGAGTACGTTGCGTGCGTGGCGGCGGGCGGCGGCCTGGCCCTGGTGACGTCGGCGCGAATCCTCCTCGCGCCCGGCGACCGCGCGCCACGCCCGCGCTCCCCGTCCTGGCAAGCCGCCGCGGGCGACGTCCTGGCCGTCGCCCGCACCGGCACCAAGGTCGTGTTCCTGGCGCTGGCGCCTGCGGCCGGCGTCAAGGTGCGGTCGGCGCGGCGCGCGGCCGCGGGGCCGCTCGCGTCGGCTTCGGCCGCGGCGGCGTCGGCGGCCGACGCCGCGTTCCTGGCGACCGCCGCCGACGCCGCCGCGGCCGCCGCGCGCGCGACGGGCGCGGTCGTGGTCACACGGGCGGCGGTGGGGTGGGTAGAGAAGAGAGAAGAGGAAGAGGGGGGGTGAGGCGGGAGAGAAGAGTAGACGACTGTGTTGCACGCACTGCGCCCCACGCGGGCGGGCGCCCGCCCGCCCCGCCCCTTCACCACCATGTCTGTGGCCAGCCTGGAATCCCTCTGCCTGGCCGCGGTCGCGGCCGCGCTCGCGGCGGGCCGCGTCGGCGCCATCGGCCCTGCCGCGGGCGGCTTGCCGGTGGCGGCGCTGGAGCCCGCACTCCAGGAGGCGACGGCGGCCGGCCTGGCGCGCATGCAGGACGAGACCAGGTATAGGAGAGGAGGAGGGACGGGCGGGACCGCGTCGCGCGGTCCTCGACCCCGCTCGACCGCAACCCCGCTGCCTCCTGCACCAGGCGCCTGTGCGGGCGCGACATCGGCCCCGAGGTCGACCACCACTGGCGCCGCCTGTACGTGGAAGGGTATGGGGAGACGGGGAGCGCCCAACCGCCGGGCGGAGCGCCGTCGTGGCGGGCCGCGATCGACGCCGCGGCCGCCGCGGAGGCGGCGCGCCTGGTGGCGGCGGCGGGGAGGGCGCGGGATGCGTGGTCGAGGGAGCGGGAAGGGAAGAGGGGTGTCGTGGTGTTGGCGCCGGGCGCGGCGCCTGCGCCGCGCAAGCGCGCCGCGGGCGGTGGTCGCCCTCCACCCGCCCCACTAAGACGCCCACCCGCGGTGCAGCGCCTGTCCAAGAAGCTTGGCGTCAAGCCGCCGGCGGTGGCGGCGGCCACGCCGGCGCTCCCGCGGCGACCGGCGCCCGCGCCCGCCGCGCTCCCGCGGCCAGACCCCGACGGATTCTGAGGCCCCAGTCGGTGGGCGCGCGTTGAGAGAGACAGGGGTTGAGGTCGGGGAAGGTGTCACGTGACAGAGGCGGCCCTCGCGTTCGCGCTGCCACGGTCGACGCGATGGGCGCGGCGCCCCGGTTGCATTGATCACCCCTCCCACAACGCAAATCAAGTGACCGCCTCGCCCGCGAGCACGGCCGCGAGCGCGCGCGCGTCGAGGCGGGCCGCAGAGCGCGGCGCGAGCAAAAACCGTTTCCCGCCCTCGACGTCAAACGCCAGCACGCGCGCGCCCGCCACGAAGGCGGCGGCCTTCTCTGGCGGCAGCCCCGCCAGCGGCGGGATGAGGGCGCCGGGCGGGAGCAGGGCGTCGACGCGCGCGCCGCTCGCCGCGAGCGTCGACAGGCGCACGCGCCCGCAGGGCGCCAGAGCGAGTTCGCCCACGAAGCGAGTCTGCAGCCAGATGAGGGCGCAGCTGCAGCCGACTGCCGCGCCCGCGGTGCCGGCCGCAAGCGCGGCGTCGAGCTGCGCGACGCCGCTGAGCGCGGTCAGCGCGCCCGCGCCGCCGGCGAGCTGGAGCAGCTTGAGGCGCACGACGGCTCGCAGAAGTGCGACGCCTTTCGCGCGGTAGAGAATGCGCGCGGGCTCTGGCGGCGGCGCGCCGATGGCGCCCGCCGCCGCCGCGCGCGCCCCGCGCCTCACAGCGGCCGTTGCCACGACCGCCAGCATCTCCCTCTTCAAAAGTACCACAGCACCCAGAGCGCGGCCAGCAGCAGGCCGCCGACGACCGCGACGTCGACCCACGCCGCGCCTTTCCGCGGGCCGGTGGCCACCGAGGACGACCGAGTCGCGCGGGCGGGGGTCGCGGCCATGTAGGGGAGGAGGAAGGGCGGTGGGCGGAGCGTGTGAACGGCGCCACGCGCGGGGTGTCTTGCTGCGCCGCCCGCGCTCACGCGCGCTCGACCAGCGCACACTCCGCCACCACGCCCGTCGCGCGCTCGACCAGCGCGCGCGGCTTGTACCAGCGCGCGATGACGACAAACAGGGCCACGTTGGCCGTGGTCAGCGCGGTCAGGGCGGCATAGTACAAATCCAGCCGCCCTCCCCGCTCCTTGTCCGGGATCCAGGCCGCGACCGCGGGCACGCTCGAGTAGGCGGACGCCAGGGCGGAGCCGACCGCGACGCTGGCCAGGGCGGCGGCTTGCAGGAGGGAGCGCGCGCCGCGCGGCGCGTCGGCAAAGGCGAGCTCGAGGAGGCCCACCGACGCCAGCACTTCCGCCGCCCCCACCAGCGCAAACTGGGGCGCGAGCCAGAAGACGGACGGGGGCGCGCCCGCCGCGATGGCGGGGCGGGTGGCCGCCGCGGCGACCGCGGCGGCCGCCATAGCGAGCGCTGCCGCGGCGAGGCCGGCGCCGATGCGCTGCAGCGTGGTGGGGACGCGGCCGCGCTTGCGCAGCCAGTCGACGGCGATGTCGTAGAGAGGGAGGAGCACGATGATGGCGGCGGTGTTGAACGCGTTGAGGGTGGCGGCGGCAATCTCAAACCGTCCGACCCGGCGGTCGAGCGCCAGCGCCTGCACGATGAAGGCCGCCCCCATTTGGGCGTACGCCATCCAGAAGATCGTGGCGGGGAGGCAGATGAGGAGGTAGGCGAGGACTCGTTTCGCGTCCTCGACGTCGGCGGCGCTCACGGGCGGCAGGGAGGGAGGTTTGCGCGTTGCGCCCGCCGCCGGCGCCGACGCCGCCTCTTGGCCCGCCGGCAGGGCCGCTTTGTCGAGCCAGGGCATGAACGCCGACCGCGCCGCCGGCGCGCCGGGCGCGAGCAGGGGCGGGGCGTCTTGCGGCCGCCGCCGTTGGCGCCACGCGCCGCGCAGCACGCGCGCGAACGCCTGCAGCGGCCCCCGCACCGGCGGCTGCGGTTCGTACAGGGGCGTGCCGGCCAGGAAAGCGATGAGTGCCAGGGCAAAGGCAGCGAGGGGGATCGCGTAGCCGAGCGTCCAACTGGATCGCTGCACGTTGACCACGGCGAGGGACGCGACCAACGCGCCCACATTGATGGACGCGTAGAACGCGTTCCAGTACCTGGCCAGCAGGGCGCGCTCGCGGTTGGGCCAGGCGGTGGGCGGGGTGTCGCCCTCGCCTCCCCCACCCTCGGCCTCCTCGACGCGGAATAACGCAGCGCCAAACGGCGCGACCGACGCCTTGATTGAGCCGGTGCCCAGGGCGACGACGTAGAGGGAGGCGAGGAGGGACGAGGCGCCGCGCGACGCGGCGGTCACGCCGACGACCGCGCCAAGGCCTGCCATGTACACCACCATGCCGCCGACGATGACCGCATACCGCCCGATCACCGCGTCGGCGAGATAGGCGCCGGCGATCGCGAAAGCATAGCACGCGGCGGACCACGTCGTCGCCGCGGTCGCCGCGTCCGCCGCCCCCACGCCCAGCCCGGTCAGCCGCTCCACGAGGGAGGTCTGAATGGAGTAGTAGGACAGGCGCTCCATGGTTTCAGAGGCTGGAGAATAGAGGGGAGAGGGTGGGGGGCCGAAGACAAAGATGGGCGCCTGCCGCGCGCGCCTCGATTGGCCGCCCGCCGCCCCGCCACACCCTCCCGCGCCCGCACCGAGGATCAAGGTGGTCGCGCCGATCAAGCGGCGGCGGCGGGCCGACCAGCCGGGCGCCATCGCGCGGCGACGGCGCCGGCCGGGGCGTGAGACTGCTGCCGCCTCTCTCTCTCTGGGAGCAACACGGGAGAACGACAGAGAGCGACACGAGCCGCCTACCCTTCGCCCTCTCGTCCCACGCCGGCCGCCGGCCGTGCTTGTGTCGCCGGCCACGAGAGCGCGACGCCGGCAACGACGACCGCGAGCGCGGCCGCGGCCGCAGCGTCTTGCCAGATGAACCCGGGGCGCGCCACCCACGCGCGCTTCAGGATCGCGGCGTGGCGCACCGCGCGCGCGGCGCGCGCGGCGGCCAGCGACCGGTCGAACCGCGCCTTGGCCGCCGCCGCGTCTTTCAAGTCGGCCGCCCACGCCGCCGCGGACGCCGCCGCGTCCGCCTGCCGCGCCGCGCGCCGCACGCCGGGGTCGGGGCGCGCGTCGAAGCCCTGGCGGCGCCACCAGCGCTCGAACGCGTCGTCGAACGATTCGCCCGGGGTGGCCTGCGCCGCCGCGGGGGCCGCGCCGGCGCCGCCGAGCAAGGAGGCGTCGTACAGCGCCCTGGCTTCGGGGTCTTTCAGCGTGTTGTAAGCGGCGACGAGGGCGCGGAAGCGCGCGGCGTCGCTGCGAGAGGGGTGAGGGTCGGCGTTTCGGGCGCTCTCTATCCCTTTTCCATCTCTCTCTCCCTCTCGCACCCGCCGTCGACGTCCGGGTGCAGCTCAAGCGCCTTGGCCCTGAACGCGGCCGCGACGGCGTCCGCATCGGCGCCCACCGGCACGCCCAGCGCGTCGTAGTGCGAGCCCGGGGGGGGTCGGTCTGTCATGCCGCGGCGACGCGGCGGCCCCGCGGGGCGGCGCCGCAGAGTGGCGCGGCCGCGACGTCTCCGCGCGCCCAGTCCCCGCGCGCCCCTCGACGCCCGCCCGCGATGACGACGTATCAGCAGGTGCGCGCGGGCGCCCGCCCACCGCCGGCGACCCCACGCGGCGGCGGCCGCGGCGGCAGCCCCTCGCCGCATGGCGCGCGCGCGCCGCGGGGCGCGGCCGCCCGCCGCCCCCAAACTCCCCGTGCCCTCCCTCGAGCGGGCTCTGGGAGGTCGCGCTACACAGCGGCGCCCCCTCCGGAATAAGGGTAGCCTTTCCACGGCTGGCGCGGCGCGCGCGCCGACGCATCCCCCTTTCCCAGCCCCCGCCCCGCCCCCTCTTCGACCCCGAAGGCGGGCCGTCACTCGGACGCGGCAAAGCGCCTGCCGGCGCCCGCCTCGCCCCCCTCGACGCGCGCACCCTGGAGAAAGTGCGTGACCAGGCGCTCGCCAAGGCGCGCGCGCTGCAGGCCCAGGTGGGGGAGGGGGGTGGGGGCATGGTGGATGGGAGAGAGGGGGGTCGAGGGGCGCGCGGGCGGCTTCGGCGGCGCGCGCCGACCCTCGTCTCCCTCGTCGCAGGTCGCCGGCGCGCTCATCCCCTCGACCCGCCCCTCCACCCGCCCCGTCCCCACCCCCGCGGCCGCGGCCAAGAATGCCCGGCGGTCCTGGGTCGCGGCCCTCGAGCGCTCGCGCGCCGCGGCCCTCCTCGCGCGCGCCGCGGTCGCCTCCTACTTTCTCCACCTCGTCGTGGAAGACGTGCGCGCCTGGGCCGGCACCAAGGATCGGGAAGACGGGCGCGTGATTCCGTTTCCCGCGCTCTCGGTGGCGACCGTCCTCCCCGCCGCGCTCGCCGTCGTCGCGGGCGTCTGGGTGCCGGCCGCCGCGTCGTTGCTCGCCGTGGAGATGCTGTGGAAGTCGATGCGCGTGCTGTACATCCAGATGTGAGAGAGATGTTGAGGGAGAGAGGGGAGGGAGGGCCGACGAGCCGGGCGCTCCCCCCTTGTTCCTTTTTCCCACCCCCACACGACCCGCCTCCTCCTCCACCATCAGCCTGCTGATGGCCAAGTACGGGCGCGCCCCCTCGGAACTGGCCGCCAAGAAGCTCGCCATGGTGGGCGCGGCCGCCCTGGTCGCCGCCCACCCCGTCGCGGCAGGCCTGGCGTCGCGCGCCGACGCGCGCCGACGCGGCGACCGCTCCGCCGCCGCCTCGGCCGCCGGCCCCCTGCTGGCCACCACTCACGCCGCCGCCGCCGGCCTGGCCCGGTCGGGCGTGCTGCTGCTGGGGCGGGTGTGCGTGTGCGGCCTGCTGATCGTCGCCGGCACCGCCCAGCTGCGCCGCGTCGCCCGCCGCGGGTGGCGCCCATGGCGCGCGGTGCCGGATTCGGTCGCCTTTGAAGACGGGCACGACAACGGGTTCCTGCTCATCGAACTCGCGTTGGCCCTCCCGTACGCGCTCGGCTTTGCCCTCCCGTCCGTCACCCGCGCCCTCGTCGCGGCCCTGCTCGGCGAAGCCATCTTCTGCTGGCCCGTGTGGCGCCCCTGGCCCAACCCGCACTACGCGGCGCACGTGCGGAGTCACTTTTTTGTCAACCTCGGCGTCGCGGCCGGGTTGCTCCTCTCGCGGAGCCACGGGGGGGGGGCGTTCGCGGTCGACCGGTTGCGCCGCAAAAAGAGCACGTAGTGATGGATGGGGGAGAGGGGTCGAGGGCGGCGGCGTTGGCGCGTGCAAACTGTGGGCAGCGCGAGCGACGCCCGTGCCTCGCCGCGCGCACACCCCGCCCGCCGATAACGGCCGCCCGCTCCGGGCCCGCTGCCTCCGTCTCTCTCTCGGCCCCAGCATCGCCGCTCCAGGGCGGCGCCAGGCCGGCGGCTCAGCGGGAGGCCAGGGCGCGACAGGCAGCGCGCGCGACGGGATGCCGCCGGAGACGCCGCCGCCCGCCGAGGCCGCGACGGGCGGCGGCGAGTCGTCCCTGCACTTGGGCACCGGTGTGCGAGGAGGAGGAGGAGGGCGGGAGGCGCGCGGCCGGCCTCGCGCGCGCGCGCGCGCGCTCCACCCCCCGCCCCCCCCCCTTCCAGCCATGATGGCCGCGTCCCTCCTCGTCTGGCTCACCGCCGGCCACGCCCTCGCCACTCGCTCCCGCTACGTGGGCGAGGGCATGGCGGCGGCGCTGACCGGGCTCGCGCTGTCGGTCGCCCTCCTCGCCGCACGCGCCGCGGCCCTCGTCCCACCCGCGCTGACCGACGCCCTCCTCACGTTCGACCACGCCTCCTTCTTCGTCTTCTTCCTCCCCCCCATCATCCTGCACGCCGGCCTGTCCGTCAAGCGGCGCACCTTCTTCGGGCACGCGGGCGCGGTGGCCGCGCTCGGGGTCGGCGGGACGTTCGCGTCTTTCGCGGCGACGGCCGCCGCGCTGCGCGCCGCGGCTGGCGCCTTTGGCCTCACCACCGCCGACTGCCTCGCGCTGGGGGCCATATTCTCGGCGACGGATTCGGTGGCGGTGCTGCAGGTGGGGGGGGGGGAGGGTGCAAGGGGGAGAGACGTTTCGGGGTGCCGCCAAATCGTTCTCCCAACACTCTTTGCTCCCCCCGCTCCCAGGTCCGCGACGAGGACCGCGCCCCCCTCCTCTTCTCCATCGTCTTCGGCGAGGGCGTCGTCAACGACGCGACCACGGTCGCCCTGCTGCGCGCGGTCGCGGCGCTCGGCCGCGCGCCGACGCTGTCCGCCGGCGTCGGCGCGCGGCTCCTCGCCTCGTTTGCCGCCCTCTTTGCCGCGTCGCTGGCCCTGGGCGTGGCCGGTGGACTGGCTGGATCCTTGCTGCTGAAGCGGTGCCCGCCCAAAGCCGGGCCCGGCGCGACGGGGGTCGTCTGCGCCGCGGCGTACCTCGCGTACGCGGCCGCCGACGCGGCCGGCCTCTCCGGCATCGTGTCCCTCTTCTCCGCCGCCGTCGCCCTAGCGCACTACGGATTGCCGTCGTTGCCCAGGCCCCAACGCGCCGCCGCGCGGGCGGCGGCGGGGACGCTGTCCGGGCTGTGCGAGGGCGCGATTTTCGTGTACGTCGGCCTCGACGCGCTCGACCCCCGCACGTGGGCCCGGGCCAAGCCGGGGGCGGCCGTTGGGCTCGCATGCCTCGTGCTCACTGTCACGCTGGCCGCGAGGGCCGCGTTTGTGTTTGCGGTGCTCGCCGCGCCGCGGGTCGGCGGCGGCCCGGGCGCCGCCCGCGCCCCCACCCTCTCGCTCGCCCACGCCGCCGTCGCCTGGTGGGCCGGCGGCGCGCGCGGCGCGGTGTCGGTCGCGCTGGCGTACTCCTATTATCGCCCCGGCGCCGGCGCCGGCGCCGGCGCCGAGCGCCCCGCGACCGACGAGCGCACGGCGACGCTCGTCGCCGCGACGCTGCTTGTCGTCCTGGCCTCCACCCTGGGGTTTGGCGCGGCGACCAAGCCGGTCATGGAGCGGTTGCTGGGGCCGGCAGCGGCGGGGACGCCGCGGCCGAGCGCGGGCGGCGGCGGCGGCGGCGCGAGCCTCGAGCTCGCGTCGATCCTCCCTCCCGCGCCGCCCGCCCTGGCGGCCAAGCCGCCCTCAACGCCCGGCGCCCGGCGCGGCTCCGAATCCGCCGAGCTGCGGCTGGCGGCGTCCTGGGGCGGCGACGGTGGCTGTGGCCCGCCGCGGCCGCGGCCGCCGCCGCGGTCGGCTGCCGACGCGCTGACCGACGCCGAGGCGCAGCATGGGGAGGCGACGCCGTGGCGGCCGCCGGGAGCGTCCAGCTGGGCGCCTCCCGCCGCCGGGGGCGCCACGCGCCCGCCGCCGCCGCGCGCCCCGGCCCGCCCCGCCGCCGCCGGTTTCGGGGGCTGGTGGGCCGATTTCGACGAGCGCGTCATGCGCCCCGTGTTCACGGGGCGCGTGACGATGGAGCCGGGGGAGGGAGGGGGGGGGGTGCCGCCGCTGGCGACCGCGCGGTCCGACGCGCCGACGGTCGTCGCGCTTGCCGGGGGGGGGGACCGCGCCCCTCCGCCGCCGCCCGGCCGCCGCCGCACGCGTGACGAGAGTGGGGTCTGATTTGCACGTGCGCGTGTGCACGCGCGCGTGTGTCGCGCCCCAGCGCTCACCCGCGCGCCGGCGGCGGCGTCGCCGGCGGCCGCCCCCCTCCCCCCTCCCCGCGCGCCGCCAGCGCGGCCTCCAGGTCGGCCATCTCCAGCGCGGCTGCGCGCGCGGGGCTGGGGCCGACGCCGCGCCCCAGGGAGACTTGGGTCGAGAGCGACACCGCGCGCTCGCGCGCCGCGAGCGACGCGACGCGCCGCGGCACGCCCGCCAGGGCGCCGCCCTGGAGCAGCATCTTGGACACGCCACCGTGCTCGACGGTGACGACGAGGGGGGGGGCGCCCGCGGGGGGGATGGGTTGGCGCCACGGCTCGCCGTCGACCTGGAGAAAGACGCAGTCGTCTTCGCTGCCCCCGTGTCCGCCTTCCGGGCCGGAAAATGAGAGCTCGACAGCCGTCGCCTGCGCGAGGCGGGCGCCGTGCACGCCCCGGAAGAGGCCTGTGAAGGCGACGCCGGCGTGCCACCCCGAGCGCAGGCCGACGACTTCGATGAGGCCGTCGTTGAAGATCGGGGGGTCCCACCCGTCGGCGCCGATGGGGGAGGCGCCGGGGCGGGGGGCGGGGGAGGGCTCGGGGCGCGTCCCGGGCGCGGCGAGCGCGGGCGGCGGCGTCGAGGCGGGGGGGGGGGGCTGCGTGCCCGCGACCGCGGACGCGTCGGCAAAGCCGTCGTCGGGGGTGACGAGGTCGTCGGCCGCGCCTGGGGCGGCGGCCGGGCGGCGCCGGGAAAAGAGGCGGGAGAAGAGGCCGCGCGCGGGCGGCACCCCCCCGGGAGCCGCGCCGCGCCCGTCGCGCAGCCCCCAGATGTCGCGCCCGCCCGCGTACGACTGCAAATTGAGCAGCGCCACGACCCGCACGCCCTTGGGCAAACGGACGTCGACCCAGGGGCCGTCGCCGCGGCGCGCGCGCAGCGCGAGCCGCCGCCGCGCTGGCGGCGCGCCGCAAAACCAGCCCGACAGGCACCCAAACGCGACGTACCAAAGCTGGTTGATGAGGCGACCCGGCGCGGCCCAGGGCCGGGTCTCGCGGAGGGCGTGGAAGCCGTGCGTCGCTTGCGCGTCGTTGCCGACCGACAGGTAATTGTAAAAGGAGCCGGACGCGGACGCGGCAGCCGCCAACGGCGCTCCATGGTCTGGCGTCAGCGCGTGGGGCAGGCCGTCAAACGCGGGCGCGCCGGGAGGGCGGGAGACCGTGACCGCCCACGCGTCGAGATCGCGGGGCTCGCCGTCGGCCACCCGCTTCAGCGTCGCGTACAGCCCCGCCGGCCCGCGCACCCACCCGCGCACGAACCGGTTGCCCCAGCCAAAGGAGAGGGCGAGGTCGTTGCCGGTGCCGAGCGGGAGGACGGCGACGGCGGGCGGGGGGGTCAACTTTAAATCCGACACCGCCTTCAACACCCAGGCCACCGTGCCGTCGCCGCCGGCGGCCAGGAGGACGAGGCGGGACCGCACCGCGATGGAGGCGTAGTCGCCGGCGGAGGCCAGGGCGGTCAAATTCTCATACACCCGTTTCAACACCACCGCGGGGTCGTGCTCCGCCAGGTCAAACACCTGGTCCGCCCCCAGCGCCCGCCGCAGCGCTGCCGCCAAGGCGGCGCCCGCCCTGCCGCCGGCGGCCGCGTTCACCAGGACGAGGAGCGGCGCCTCGGGCGCGGGCGGCGGCGCGGGCGCCGCGCGCGTGCCGGCGAGGACCGCGGCGGGCACGCGGTAGGGTTCGCCCAGGTCGGTCGCTTGCCGGCGCGCGTCGCGCGGGTCGAGAGGGGGTGGGAGAGGCTGGAGAGGTGGGAGAGGGAAGAGAGAAAGGCGGCGGCGGGGCCGGGTCGGCGGCGGTTTGGGCCTGCCCGCGCCTCAGCGATCGCGCCGCCCCCGCACGCATCCTCACATCGCCCTCCACCCTCCCACCTTGGCCGCGCCGCCCGCGAACGACACGCGGCGGCGGGCGGGCGCGTCGCCGGGCGACGCCATCGGCGCGGGCGCGCCGCCCGGAGGCGGGGCGGCGCGGGTCGGGTGGGGAAGGGTGGTGGAGAAGAGCGTGGAGAGGGGGCGGGCCCGATCGGTGTGCGGCGGCGGCGGAGCGTGCGCGAACCGCCGCCGTTTCGACCCTGGACACACTCTACACGACACCCCTACGACACCGCCTCCCCTCTCAGCGGCGTGACGCCGTCGATCGTCGCCCGACAAAACGGGCACACGGGCGGCACGCCGAGCGCGCCGCCGGCCAGGCGCGCGGTGCAGCACGGGCACAGCGCGTGCCCGCAGGGCGCCAGGGCGACCGACGGCGCGTCGTCACAGCAGATAGGGCAGCACTTGTCTTGGCCGCCGCCGGGCGAGGGAGGAAGGGGGGGGGGCGGGACAAGGGAAGCGCGCGCCGGAGAGGCAGGCGACGGCGCGGGGACGCCGCCGCCCCCACCGCGAGACCCACGTCGCACGCGCGCGGGCCGGGGCGAAGACGCGATGACGACCGCGGTCGCGGACAGGACGTCCGCGGGCGACGCGCGCAGCGTGCGCAGCACGGCCGCCGCGTAGGCCCCGGCCGCCGCCGGGCACGCCGGGGATAGCGGGTCGAGCGCGGTCGGCCCCGGCCCGCCTGCCGCGGGGCAGGCGGCCGCGACGGCGGCCGCGGCGGCGCGCGCGAGCGCGGCGGCCGCGCGCGTAGGGGCCGAGGCGGTGGCCGCGGCCGGTTTGGCGGCAGGCGGCGCGCCGGTCGCGACGGTTGCGAGCGATGCGACGAGCGCGCGCACGCCGGCGCGGGGGGAGCCGTCGCCGGCGGCGCGCAGGGCGGCCCGCGCGGCGGCGGTCGCGGCGGCCAGCTCTGCCTCGCCGGACGCCGCGGACGCGGCACTGGCATCCCCGGCCGCCGCGCGGTCGAGCGCGAGCAGCAGCCGCGCGCGCGCCTCGAGCGCAGCCAGGTCGGCGCCGCGCGCCGCCGCGCGCGCCCCCTGCGCCGCGCGCGCCGCCGCCGTCGCGCCCGCGGGCGGCGCCAGCGCTCGGGCCAGAGCTGCATGGCCGGCGGCCGCCGCGACGCGGGCGGGCGTGCGCCCGAAAGCGTCCTCCACCGCGCGCAGGTCGACGCCGGCCGCCGCCGCCGCGCCGAAATCCAGCAGCACGCCCGCCACGGCCGCCGCGCCATGCGCGGCCGCCACGTGGAGCGCGGTGGACCCGGGGGCGGCGCGGGCGGCGGGCGAGCCGCGGCGGCCGAGCAGCGCGCACACGTCCGCGCCGGCGGCGAGCAGGGCGGCGACGGCGGCGGGCGAGCCCGACAGGATGGCGAGCTCCAGGGGGGAGAGGCCGTGGACGGGGGAGCGGGCGTCGAGCAGGCGGTCGGGGGGGAGGCCGGGCGCGGGCGCGACGAGGAGGTCTGGCAACCGCACGCCGGGGCCGCCCTCGCCCCCGGCGCCCGCCACCGTCACGCGCGCGGTCAGGAGCGCGTGGAGCGCCCCGACGCGGGCCGCGCGCGCGGCGGCGGCGAGCGGCGTGTCGCCGCGCGCGTTTGGGCTCGCGACGTCCGCGCCGCGCGCCAGCAACTCCAGCATGACGCGCACGTGCGCGCGCGAGCCGTGCAACGCGGCCAGGGCCAGGATGCCGGGCTCGGCGGCGGGCGAGCGGCGTCCGGCGGCGGCCAGCGCGTCGCAGAGCGCGGCGACGGTGGCGGGCGACCCGGCGTCGACGGCGGCGGCCAGGGGGGTGCGTCGGGGGTGGCCGGCGGGGCGCAAGGCGGCGTCGGGGTGGGCGGCAGCGAGCTGCAGAGAGAGGCGGGAGGGGGGGTGGGGCCCCGCCTAGGGGAGGGAGAACCGGGGGCGCGGCGGGGGGCGGCCCCGCCGCGGGCCGGGGGATGCGGCACCCCGCGCGCCCCGCCGCGCGCTCACCTGTGCGACAGCCTCCGCGTCGCCTGCTGCCGCGGCGGCGACGAGGACGCGGCTGTCTTTGGAGAGGGACGCGCCCATGGGGCCGCGCCCGGCGGGGTGTGTGGCGCGCCACGCCCCGCCCCCGCCAGCGCCGCCTCCCCAGAGAGCGAGAGTCTCCCCCCCCTCTCTCTCTCACACGCGCCTCGCCAACTCCTCCAACGCCGCATTTACGCCGTCCAGCTGGGCGGCGAGCTCGGCCTCGAAGGCGGCGTCGCCCGACGCGCCGCGCGCGAGCGCGCGCGCAAACGAAGCCGTCGCCGGTGCGGCCGGCGCGACCGCCGCTCCCGGGCGCAGCCCTTTCCGCGCCGACCCCTTGGGCGCGGCCAGCCTCACCTCGCCGCACGCACAGGCCGCCGCCGCGCGGTGGCGCCGCCACCACGCCGCGGGCGACCGCTTTGCGGGCGAGGGGGCGGGGGCGCCCGTCGTGGTGGTGATCCTCCATCCGGTCGGCGACCGCGGCGGCGAGAGGGCGGGCGTGGGCGAGGCGGGGGCCGGCGCCGCGCGCCACCCGTCTGGTGCGACGACGCGCCAGCCGACCGGCGACGCCGGCTGCGGTGGCGATGATGCAGCTGCCGGCCAAGCCGGCGCCTCGGGGTGGTCGGCGGGCGCGGGAGGCGACCCCGCGGCCGACGCCGCGTCGGCCAACGACGGCGAGTCGCCCACAGACTCGTCGCCCGCCGCGCCGGCGTCCGATTCGACCGCGGCGTCGAATGCGGCGTCGACAGCAGCGTCGGGGGTGGCGGCGGCGTCGGCCGCACCACCCGCCTTTTCTTCCCCTCCCGCGACTGCTGCCGAAAGCGCCGCCAGCCCCGCCGCCCCCGCGTCCGCCACGCCCCCAACTCTGTCACTGGCGGCAGCATCCAGCACGTGCCTCAACCCCGGCTCCAGGCCGGCAGCGTCGCCACCCGGCGCGAGAGCACAGCCGAGCGCGGCCGCAACCGCCGCGGCACACCGCGCCCCCGCGCGCCGCACCGCCCACTCGCCCGACAGCGCGCTGGCGCACAGGCCGGTGGCGGGCGCGGCGCGGGCGGGGGGGGAGCCCAGGAGGGCGGCCGCGCGGCGCGGGGCTGTGGGGGACGCGGCGACCAGGGCGGCGAGCGCGCCCAGCAAGCGCGCCCGCGCGGTGAAGCAGGGGTCGGACAGTAGAGAGATGAGTGCATCCCAGGCCGCGCGCGGCGGCGGCGGCAGGTGCGGCGCCGCGGCGGCGAGCGCGCGCGCGGACGCGGCCTGCTCCGAAAAGCTGGGCGACCGCAGGCCGGCCAGGCAGGCGGCGAGGACGTCGTCGATGATGGCGTGCGATTTGTCCGACGCCGCCGCTGCCAGCGACGCGAGCAGCGCCGCGGCCGCCGCGCGCACGCGCGCGTCGGCGTCGCGCAGGCCGCGACGCGACGCGGCCAGCAGCGGGCGCGCGTGCGCCGCCGCGGCGGCGGGGGCGGCGGGCGTGCTCAGGAGGCCGGCGAGCAGGCGGAGGGTGTCCTGGGAGAGGGGGAGCTGTCGGCGGGGTGCCCGGCGTCGCGCGGCGCGCGCGGTCGCGCACCCCTCTGCCTCTCACCAGCCGCCCGCTTGCCCGCCCGCCCGCCGGTTTGCGCGGTTCGACCAGAGCGCGCACGACGTCGGCGATTTCGGGAGGGGTGAGCGAGGCCTGAGGGAGGGAGGAGGGGTTGGCGGCGGCGCGAATGCGGCGCCACGCGGCCGGCGCGCTCGCCGTTCTCTACGTCATGAAATGCCACCCGCCACCCACGCCGACGCCTCACCCAGGCGCCGACGACGGCAACGCGCTCCGCCGCGTCTGCATCAGCGCCCGCACACGCCTCTGCACAGGCTCGCGCCCGGGCCAGGCAGGCCAGGAGCTCGGCCTTGGGGAGTGCAGGGGCGTCCGGCGCAAAGATCCGCATCGAGGAACAGAAGGGGAGGGCGGCGCTGTGGCTGGCGCCGCGGCCAGCGCCGGCGCCGCCCCCACAAAACGCTCGCCCGTCCGCCGCCCCCCCACCCGCACCCGCAGGGAGCTGTCCGGCATCCGAGGCGGTTCCCGGCCCGCGGCGCCCGCGATGGTACGCTCGCCGGCGGAGGCTGACGCGACCATCGATCCGGGCGCCGCGCCGCCGCCCGCCGCGGTGTCGCCCGGCGCGGCCGCGCCCGCGCCCCTCGGTGACGGGACACTGTCACGCACGCTGTCGGGGGAGGCACAAAGGTGAGGGTCTGGAGTGTGGGGCGCGGCGGCCGCGCTGCGCGGCCGCGGCCGACGGCCTCGTGCCGACGGCCCTTCCCCTCTCCAGCTCGCCCCGCTCGCCCAGCGGTTTCATCGGGCCGCCGCCCGCCCCCCCCCCTGTGGACGAGCATGAGCCCGCCCTCTCGAGCGACGGCGGCGCCAGCGCGCGCGCGGCGTCGCCTGCGCCCGCGCGCTCCTCCTCGCCCCTCTCCGCCGCTGCCGACGCCGTCTTCCGCCTGCGCGACGGCGACGCCGTGGCGGCCGCGGTGGCGGCGGGTGGGTACGGCTTGCTGCCCGAGGCGACGCCCGGCGCGCGCTTGGCGTGGCGCGTGCGCCGCCACGACTCCCCGCCCCCGTACGGCTGGGCGCCCGGCCCCTACGACCAGTACGGCTATCATGCCGACGACGACGAGGACGGCGCGGCGCCACCCCCGGTGCCGCGGCGCGCGCACAAGCGCGCGCGCGAGCGCCGCTTGCGCGCCCCGTCGCCGCCGCCCCTCCTCTCGCCCGCCCCTCCCGCCCTCCCCTCCCCCGTCGACACCGTCACCTGGCGCCCCAACGCGCCCCCGGGCTGGGCGGGGCTCGCCAACCTGGGCAACACCTGCTTCCTGAACGCTTCCCTCGCCGCGCTGTCGCACTGCCCCCCCCTCGCCGCCCCCTTTCTCGCCGGCGGCGCCGCGTCCGACGTCAACCCCGACAGCCCGCTCGGGTGCGGCGGCCACCTGGCGCGCGCGTTTGCGTCGCTGCTGGGGCTGCTGTGGCGCGGCGGCGTCGCGCACGTCGCGCCGCGCGGCTTTCGCGCCGCGCTCGCGCGCTTCGCCCCGCGCTTCGGCGGCGGCGCCCAGCACGACGCCCAGGAGCTGCTCGCGTTCCTGCTGGACGGCCTGCACGAGGACGTCAACAGGGTCAAGGTGGGACAGGGAAGAGGGAGGGAGCGAGGACGCGGGGGAGGGCGGGGCCCCCCCTCAACCCCCACCACCCTCCCCCTCCTTCCCCAGGCCAAGCCCTACACCGAGCTCCCGCCCGCCGCCGGCCGCCCCGACGCGGTCGTGGCCGCGGAAGCGTGGGCCGCGGTCTCCGCGCGCGACGCGAGCGCTGTCGCCGACGCGTTCCGCGGCCTCCTCCGCTCCGCGCTCGCCTGCCCCGCCTGCGGCCACACCTCGCCCTCGTTCGACCCGTTCAACTTTCTGTCGCTGCCGCTGCCGCCGCCCGCGGCGGCGCGGGTGGAGGTGACCGTCGTCGCGGCCGACGGCGCGCGCGGCCCCCTGCGCGTCGCCGCCACCCTCCCCGGCGCTGGGGCGACCGCGGGCGACTTGGAAGACGGTGTGCGCGCCGCGCTGGGGCTGCCGGCGGGGGCTGCCGTCATGGCGGGCGTGCTCCTTGGCGCGGCGCCGCCCGACATGTTCCGCGCCCGCGGCGAACGCCTCCCCCCCGGCGGCGACGCCGAGTACGTGGCGTACACGTGGCAGAATGCGCATGCATCTCCTGCCGCGCCGGGCATGGTGGAAGCGGCCGTCATGCTGGAGCACGAGCACGACCCGCCGCCAGCGGGTTTGACCGGCCTCGCCCCGTTGGCCCCCCGCCAAGTGCCGCTCGTCCTGGCCGTCCGCGCGCACCCTCCCGGCACGCGCGCGGCGGATGTGGGGGTGGAGGAGGTGGCCGACCGGCGCGGGCGGCCGCGGTGGCTCCAGGCGGTGCCCGGCGGGCCGCTCGCGGCCGCGGTCGCGGCCGCCCTGGCCCCGCTCGTCCTCGCGGCCGACGCGACTCGCGCTCAGCTGGACGCCAAGGTGGCGGTGGACGCGCTGGGAAGCGCGGGCGTGGTCGGAAAGGTGGGGGGGGGGGCGCCGCGCGCGCCGCGGTCGCCCGCGCTCGGCCTCGGCGGCGCCCTCATCGCCGCCCACCGCGAGCCCGACGATGGCGCCGTGTTCTTCATCGACGGCTGCGCCGGCGACGCCGCGGCGCGGCTGGAGGGGGCTGTGAGCCTGGCGGCAGGGGTCGGCGAGCGCGCGGCGGCCGATGCCGCTGCGGCCGCCGGCGCCGACGCCGGCTGGCGCTCGCTCCACCGCGGCCGCGTGATGCTGCGCCAGTCTAAATCGGAGGAGCTGGCGCCGCGCGAGCGGCTGGGCGAGGAGGCGCCGACGCCGCCGTCGGCGCTGGCCGTCGCCTCTGCGGCGCCCGCCGCCCCAGCCGACGCCGACGCCACGCCCTCCTGGATCATGAGCCGCGTCCGGCCAGCCATGCCCCCGGCGCCGCCGCCCCTGCCCCCGCCGCCGCCCCCCGCCCCGCGCACCTACGCGCCGGCCGGCCGCGCGCCGCCCCCGCCGCCCGCCCCCGCCCCCCTCTTCCGCCCTGCCACCGCGCCCCCGACCGCGGCCGCCGCCCCGCCCCTCACCCCTCGCCACTGGGTCCGCGTCGCGCCCCGCGTCGACCACTGGGGGAGGCCCGACCTCCCCCTCGGCCTCTTCGACTCCGCCGCCACCCCCCGCCTCCACCCCCGCCTCCTGGCCGTCGCCACCCTGGAGGGCGCGCCCGACCTCTGCGCGCCCGTGGGGGGGTATGACACCTGCGCGCGCCACCCCAGCCTCGATGCGGCGGCCCCCGCGCCCGTCTCGCTCGCCGACTGCCTCGCCGCCTTCGTCGCGGCCGAGGCCATGGGCGAGGGCGACGAGTGGGCGTGCGGCGGGTGTCACGCCCGGGTCCGGGCGGTCAAAACGCTGGGTCTGTGGTCGGCGGCCGACGTGTTGGCGATCCACCTCAAACGGTTTGCGTTTTGCGGTGGCGCCCCCGCCAAGCTCGCCGCCGACGTCGACTACCCGGTGCGCGGGCTGGACCTGGAGCCGTTCCTGCCCCGGTTTGATGGGGAGGAGAGAGGGGGTAGTGGTGGTGGCGAGGGCGACGCAGCGCGCGCGTCCACCGTCGGCGGCGCCCCCCACTCGCGCGCCGTCGGCGACCACGTCTACGACCTCTTCGCCGTCGTCAACCATTACGGCTCGCCCGGAGGTGGGCACTACACGACGGTGGCGGCGGTGCCGGAGGGGTGGGAGGGGGACCAAGAGGAGACAGAGGGCCGCGGCGGCGCGCGCGCGGCCGCCGACCCCTCGTCCTCGTTCCCTCCGCCTCCCGCCTGGCTCGAGTACGACGATGCGACGGTGACCCCCCGCCCCGAGGCGTCCGCGCGCACGGCGGCCGCCTACCTGCTGTTTTACAAGCGGCGCGGGGCGGCGTGGCCGGCGCTGCCGCCGCGCAGCACGCGCGCCGCGGCCGCAGAGGCGTGGCGCGCGACCGCGCCTGAGGAGCCAGCGCCGCCGCTCGTCCTGCGCCCGCCGTCGCCCGTCGTCTGGCAGCAGTCGCCCTGGCAGCAGCCGGCCTGGCACGGGCCGTTCGAGGGCGGGCAGGCGGCGGACGAGCGCGAGCTGCGCACTGCGGCGGCCGAGCACCGCCGCGCGGCGAAGATCGGCCACCGCCGCGAGTCGCGCTCGCGCTCGCGCTCGCGCTCCCTGTCGCACTGGCACCGGCCCCCGTCGTCGTCGCGCTCGCGCGAGCGCGGCCGTGTGGGCGTCGCGTGCTCGGGCGACGGCGACTGCGCGACCGGCCTGCGCGGCTCGGACGGCCAGGCCTCGCCGCCGCGCGTGCGCGGCGTGCGCAACGCGTGGCATCATTACGGCGGCGGCGGGTGGGACGAGGGCGACGCGGGCGGCGGCACGGCGAGCGGCGCGAGCGCCGAAGCGGGCTCCTCGGGCCGCGGCTTCTCCCCCCGGAACGGCCGCCTGAACGAACTGGTCAACATGTACGGCGGCGGCGGCGACGAGGTGGCCGCGGCGCAAGCGCTGGCGGGGTCGGAGGAGGGCGAGTGGGAGGACGGGTGAGAGGCGGGAGAGAGAGTGCGGTTCGAGTGCGTCTCACACCACCATGCCTTGAATCACCCCCCTAACAACCCGCCGCGCCGGTAGGCGGCCGCGACGGCGGCGTGAAAGGCGTGCAGCGGGGTCTCAACGCGCGGCGCGTACACGCCGGGGACGGCTCCAGGGCTCCCCAACCCCGCCTGCACGCTGGCACACAGCAGAGTATCCTCCTCCTGCACCGCAACCGAGTCGGCCAGGGCAGCGGCCACCGCGGCGGGGGCGGGGCGGGCGCTTTTCTTGACCCACCACACGTAGTCCACCGCCGTCTCGCCCACCCCCAGCGGCCGCACCAGGTTGGCGTCCAGCCAGGGGCCGTACGCGTTGAGCATGAGGCATGGGAAGAGGAAGGCGTACAAGGAAAGAGAAGGAGCCGCACTCGCCGCGCGGCCGCCGCACGGCCCGGGCCGGGGCGCCACGCTCTGCAGCGAGTGCCCGCCCTCGAAGACGGCGCTGGTGTAGGTGTCCATGTCGAGGGTGGACGCGAGGGAAGGGTGGGCGAAAGGGACGTGGTGGCCGCCATCCAAAAAGTTCGCGGCAACCACCTTCCAATTCGCTCGCACGATGAACCGGCGCCTCCCCACGAGGTCGTAGTCGGCCGTACTCATGGGCAGGCCGGCGGCGGCCAACGCGGCGGCCACGGACGCGGGGACGGGCGCGTCGCCGTAGTCGCTCCTTCCCGCCACGCACCCAAACGCGATCGGCCCCCACACGGCCGCCCCGCCGGCGGGCACGAGCCCAAAGTCGGCCGCGCGAAACCCGGTCGCCCCGCCCATGCGCGGCGCGGCCGCGAGGCGGCCGTCCAGGGCGTAGGCCCACCCGTGCTGGCCGCACACGAGGCGGCCGCCGGGGACGGGGGCGCCGGCGCTGTCGCCGGGGTGCAGGACTGTGTGCGCAGAGGGTGGGGGGTGGTGTGGGGCGTTGCACGCGCGCGCGCCGGCGGCGGCCGGCGACTCTCGCCACGCGAATCCACGGCCGACGACACAACACCTCGCCATCCCTCCGCCTTTCTTCCTTTCATACCCGCGCCCGCGTGGCGGCAGACGTTGTGGAAGGCGCGCAGGCGCGCGTCGCGCGCCGACCGCGCGAGCAGCAAGGGCGCGCCCGCCACGCACGCAGCGGCCGCCGAGTCAGGGAGGCACACGTCGTCCGCGGGGCAGACGGGGTGCCAGGCGGCGTGCAGGAGGGCGGCCTTTTCCGCTTCAAAAAGCGCCGCGTCCGTGCACCACGCGGGCGGCGGGTGCCGCGCGGCCTCTATCGGCGCTCCTTCATGCGGCCACGGCGGCGCCGCGACCGTGGCGAGCCGGCGGGCGCCGGCCCGGGCGCCGGCTAGCATCGGCGGGGGAGTGGGAGTGGGGGAGTGGGGAGTCGGCCCGGCGCGGCGTGCGTCGCCACTCTCCGCCCCGCCGACCCCCGCCGCCGGCCCCGCGCGATCGCCGATCGAGCCGCCCACCGCCCGCGGAATCGCGCGCCCCCGATGGTCGCCTTCGGCACGCGCGACGGCCTGGCCCTCCCCGCCCGCCCCCCCTGGTGGCTCAGCGCCGGCCCGCCCGCATCCTCATTCGCGTCGTTGACCGCGGGCGGCGCGGCGGCCGCGGCGGTCGCCCCCGCGCGCCCCCAGACCGAGCCGCGCACCAAGACGCCCTTCCCCGGCGAGTTCTGTCACCTCGCCAAAAAGGCGTGCCCGAGGCTGACGGGCGTGGGGTGAGGAAGGGCCGGAAAAGGGGTGTGGGCGGTGGTGGAGGGGACAGCGCTCGCGCCGCGGCCGCCTGACACCTCTTTCCTCTCTCCCCTGCTACCAGCGCCCGGTCCAAGCGCCTCATGGGCGTCAAGTCCGTCGACGTCTACTCTCTGGGAGTGTACGTGGACGCCCCCGCCCTGGCCGCCCGCGCGCGCGGCGCGGCGGCGGTCGGCGACGCGCTCCTCGCCTCCCTGGCCGACGACCCCGCCCTGCCCAAGACCGTTCGCATCGTCGTTACGTCGGGGTTGATCACCGGGCCGCGCTTCGTGAAAGGAGTGAAAGAGTCGCTGCTGCCGGCGCTGACGGCGCGCGGCGCGGCCTCGACCTTCGACTCCTTTGCCGCCCTGTTCGACGGCGCCCGCTTTTCCAAGGGCACGGAAATCGTAATGAGCAACGCGGGCGACGGAAGCCTGGCGGTGGCGATCGACGGGAAGCCGGCGGGCGCGGTGCGGCACCCCGCGTTTGCGCTGGCGCTGTTCTCCCTGTACCTAGGCGCCGCGCCCGTGTCGCCCGACGGCAAGGCGTCGGTGGCGGCGGGCGTGGAGGCGGTGCGGGCCATGGCGGCGGCCGAAGCCTGAATGAGAGCGAGAAAGGAGAGGGGGTGCGGCGGCGCACGGGCTGCGCCCGCGCGCGCCGGAGATCTGCGAGCGAGAGCGAGGATGGTAAGAGCCGCCGCCGGGACGGGACATTTACAAACGGCGGCGCGTGTTATTGAAGGGGGTGGCGGCAACGACAACGGCGCGCTCGCGCGGCCCTTTCCCTCAGCGCTTGCGCGACGCCGACGCCTTGCCGCCGCCACCGCCACCGCCGGACGGCCGCACCAACACCGCCAGGAGGAGGGCGACGAGGAAGACGTGCGTGGACGAGGGAACGAACTTGGCGGCCGGCCCGAGGCTCCCTTCCACCACGGCCAGCAGCGCCTTGAGCTGGGGGCGGACCAGGGTGCCGTACAGGGGGAGGGAGGGCTGGGCGGCCGCGACGCGCGCAAAGAGCTGCAGGGGGGGAGGGAGGGATGCGTCGGACGACCGCGCGCGCGCGCGCGCGCGGGATGCGACCGTTGGCCCGGATGCGACGCCCGCTCCCCGCCCAAGCGGCCGCCGCGGGGTCGGCCACGGCCGCCGCGAGGCCGCCGCGAGGCCGCAACCCCCTCTCTCTCACCTGGAACGCGAGCCGCGTGAGCGTGAGCGCCAGCACCGACGCCCCGGTGTAGACGGGCACGGCCAGGATGGCGGCGACGGCGGGCGGGAGGTCCATGGTGGGTGGGAAGAGGGGTGGGAGGGCGGGGGGCAAGCAGAGAGGGAGTGACGAGGCGGCGGCGCGCACTTTCGCCGACGCCTCCCTCGCCATGCGCGCCACGACCCTCGCCCGCGGCCCCGCGCTCGCCAGGTGTGTTTGTAAGGGTGGTGAGGCGCCAGCGGCGACCGCGGCGGCGGCTAGACGGCGGCGCCACCGGGGGCTGGGGGGGGGGTGGACTGCGCCGCCGCACCCGTCGCCGGTCGCGAGTCGACACCCAGGCGCCTCCCTGGCGCGCCCGAGCGCCAATCGCGGCCGCACGCGCCGACACACCTCTCACCCCCCAGCCCCGCGCGCCGCGTCCGCCCTCGTGCGACCGCACCGCGCGCCCTGTTTGGCGGCAACAAGGAGGTGAGTGGCTGGAAGGGGCGGGTGGAGGAGGGGGAGGCGCCCAGGCCGCGGCGCGCCGGCGCGCCGCTGGCGGCCAGGCCCGCCCCCGACCCTCCTCCTCTCTCCCACAGGCCGGCGGCGGCGGCGGCAACCCCTTTGCCAACATGGGCGGCCTCATGGAGAACATGCGCAAGGCGCAGGAGGAGGCGGCCCGCGTCCAGGTCGAGCTCAGCAAGTGAGGCGCGGGGCGGCGGCGCGGGTGCAGGGGCGCGCGCGAACGCGCGCGCTGGCCGACCCCGCCCCCCGCCCCACCCCCCCAGCGCCGAGTTTGACGGCTATTCTTCGGACGAGACCGTGCGCGTCGTCATGTCCGGGTCGCAGGAGCCGCGGTCGGTCGACATCACCGACGCCGCGTTCAGCGCGGGCCCCGAAAAGTTGTCTGCCCTCGTCGAGGAAGCCATGAAGGACGCGCACGCCAAATCGGTCGACGGCATGAAGGCACGCATGAAGGAGATGGCGTCGTCCCTGGGGCTGCCGGGGGCGCTGGGCGGGTGAGGGGGCGGACGAGAGAAAAGGGGTGGGCGGGGCTGGTGTTGTGAGCCGTGGCGCCCGCGCGTGCGACCGTGGCGAGGGAGGCGCTCGTTGCACGCCCGCGGCGCGCACGCCCGCGGCGCGCGCGCCCCCCCACCCCCCCGGCCCTCAAGTGTCGGCCCCCCCGCCAAACGCGCGCGCCGC